>Ga0310786_10001806_pt1 | contig 34040 bp, 28 predicted proteins | sample AusTroGonzalo_MG_FD_203881 | JGI IMG/M metagenome (GOLD analysis project Ga0310786, IMG submission 203881) | Bovine rumen microbial communities from tropical cattle in Woodstock, Queensland, Australia - Gonzalo_03 (v2) (version 2) | ecosystem: Host-associated > Mammals > Digestive system >... | reverse complement strand
CGAAACATTCAGCACTGCTTCCATGAGCCTGGATATGTCGAAGTTTATGGGCAAGGGTGCTGTGATTGTTCGCCTCGCCGAAGGCCGCAAGGTCCTCGCTACGAAGCGTGTTGCAGTCCGCTAATTGATAAATTCAGTTTGTGAATAAAGGGCTCCCTCGAAAGAGGAAGCCTTTTTGTTTGCGTTGTCAGCAATTCTGGTTTTTACAATTTGTTTGTTTCTTAGATAATTAATATTGAGATTGGAATACTTTTATTATTTGTTTTTGTCCTCCGGTTCCATTCAGAGTTACAGTGGCTGTACGATTGGCTCCGCTGGTGTTTGGCGAAGCTGTTATGTGGATATATATGCCGTTTGCATCTGTTTTTCTTCCTGATGTTTCTTGTACACTAAGCCAATCTGCGTCAGTTTTTGCCGTCCAATCCACTGCTGAGACTAATATTGCGGATTGGCTTTCTCCAGCTTTGGTAAAATCAATTTGCCCAATGGATACTGCCAATAATGGAGGTTTTTTGACAGGAACCCAAAAACCATGGTAATGCCAGTGTTTGTCTTTGTGTGTTGCTCCTTGGACTTTAATCCAGCAACAATTCATTTGACCTTCGCTCCTGCCATTTGTCCATGTGAATTCTGATTTAAATCTGAAATTACTCCATTTGTCGGTGAATGAACGAGGTACGGTCCATATCCATTGGTTTACGGGTTGAAAATTGCTTCGAGATAATAATGGAGCGTCTTTAAGTTCTGTATAATAAAATTCTGTACTTCCGTTGGCCGGATCTGCAAAAGAATATTCCCAAGCTGCTAAGTGTTTTTTGCCCTCGCTTCCTGACATATTGTTTACAGAACAGTCGCTGAGAGAAAATGATTGAGAGTTGTTGAATGTAGCTCCTGCTGTTAGAGATCCTGTGGGGCCATTGCCGTTGAAACCAAGGCTTCCGCTTAAGCTGTAAGAAATTCCGCTAGTAATTGTCGTTTTGTCATTTGCGTTTTCTGGAGATGTTTTTTCTAAAGGAACGTTGTTACCAGGGTCTTCTCCCCAATAATTCTTGAATAAATAACGCCTCATATGTCCCTCTTGCTTGGGCAGATAAATATTTGGATATGAGACATGCCCTTTTTCTATCCATTTCCAAAGCACAGATGGGTTAAGTTGTGCGCTTTGAGAGATGAAGTAATAGTCCATGCCGTTGGTAAAACTATGGCATGAATACTGAATATAGCGAATCGTGAATGATTGTCCATCGTCTGATTTGTCAACATCCCAAACGTTGGCTTCAGCTAAATCATGGAGCTCGGTGGATGATGTTTCGGATTTGTTTGCTTGCTTGGTGTTTTGTTCTTGAACCCAAGTTGCAAAATTTGCAACACGTGTTTTTTGTAAGATGTCGTTAGATTCGTTTAGAACTTTATCTTTTGTGGTCTTTTCTGTTTTTTCTATATTCGTTGGCTTGTCTTCTGGGCCAATGATTGTATAGGTGTATTCAGTGTCTTCATGAGAATATGACTCGTTCTCGTCATTGTCTTGGGTGACGAAAAAATGATTTCCATCATTCATTTTTCGTGCAGCAAATAGCTCGATGGAACTATTGTCCTCTTGATTGGGAAAAACAATATCCAAGTTTAGCTCTTTTAGAAGATGATTTATCTCGTTTGTGTTTACGTGCTCTAATGCTACTATTTTTCCTATATCGAATGCGCTTTTTAGTAAAGGCAAAAATTTATTGGACTCGGTTAATTCTTCTGCATCTGATAGCATAACGACTTCACCAAGTTCTTTTGCAGAACCCTCAAAATTAGTGGGTGTTTGTTCGAATATGAACTCATCTGGCAAATGGTTTGCCATTTTGCCATGCATTGTTCCTATAAGTGAAATGATATTTTTTTGATTTGTTTTGTCCATGTTTTATTTTCTCCAAATTTGAAAACATTAAAACATATACACGTGTTTTAACACCATGAAATGTTTTATTTATGTTATAGAATGAAAGAAATAAAAAAGAATAATGTAATTTTAATTTATCATTAAAGCAAATGATTTGCTTAAACTAATTCAAATTTATAGGTAATCATATCTATAAATATTAATAGAATAACCTATTTATAATTGTATTTTTTGCATTGTCATCCCGGAACGGAGTCCGGGATGACAATGCAAAAAAAAGGAACCCCGTCGGGGGTTCCTTTGTGAAATGAATGGGAGATGCCCGCTCAGCGGCGGGCATGACAAGTTGCAGCCTACTAGCGATTAACGTTTACCTTATTCGCGCGTTCGAGTTCGCGGGCATTGATGATAAGCATCTGCAAGCGGTTCTCGATGTTTGCGAAACTGGTATCTGGATCGTAGTCCAAACTCAGGATTTGCACGTGCGGGCAACGTTCCTTTACAGCCTTTGTAAGGCCGCGGCCACTGATGTGGTTGGCAAGGCAAGCAAATGGCTGCACGATGATGAAGCTGTTGATGCCATGCTTGGAATTGTAAAGGATTTCTGCCGGGATGAGCCAGCCTTCACCCGTGTTGTACGTCGGGTCGATAATGCCATCGATGTAGTTCACGAGTTCGAAGCAGTCGGCATGGTGTTCGTAGAGCTTGAACGATTGCATCACCTTCTTGGCGGTTTCTGCGGCATGTGCGAAGAGCTTTGCCGTGACGCTTCCTTCGAGGCGGTCTGCAATCGGGTTCGCCGAGAATCCACGCTTGATCTTTTCGGCGCGAACGACTTCGTCGACGCGGAAGAAGTCCATCATGCCCGGGAGGTAAACTTCCATGCCGTTGTCCATCAAGTAGTCTTCGACATGACCGTTTGCACTCGGGTGGTAGTTCATGAGAATTTCGCCGAGTACGGCAACACGCGGCTTGCGGATGCCTTTCTGGCGGGCTTCCGTGATTTCGACCTTGTTGAATTCATCGATGCACTGGCGCAACATTTCGACGAGACGCTTGGCAGAGCCGAGTTCCGTCTTCTTGAGTGTTGCTGCGGTCTTCATCAGTTCCGGCATCCACTTGCTGTAAATCTTCTTGGTTTCACCCTTGTTGATTTCGTATGGACGGAGTGCGCGGTATGCGGTTTCGATAGCGTCCATGAAGGCAAGGCCCCAAAGCGTATGGAGGCGGAAGTCCAGTCCAAGCTGGAATCCCGGATGCATACCTGTGGTATCAACGCCTGTCGTGATGATGGAAACGTCCTTGTAACCGGCTTCGTCAAGGGCTTTACGTCCAAGCACGGAGTACTGCACGGCGCGGCAGTTTTCGCAGTTCTTGGCAAGGCACATCGAAACTTCGGTTTGCGGAACGTTCGGATGTTCTTCGAGCCACTTGAGGCATTCGCCGATGTTGATCTGGCACGGGAAGCAAATGTCGTTGTGCACGTACTTCTTGCCGAGCTCGATAGCGCGTTTGTCTGCAACCGGGAGGTAATCCGAGAGGTAACCCTTGCCTTGGATGTAGCTACTTGCGAGAATGGCGAATGCAGGTGAGAGGTTCGGCGTCAAGATGATACGCTTGGTCTTGTCGCTTGCGACGAACGGTGTGTGGAACTGCGGTTCGTTTGAAGGCAGCTTGTCGGGCAAGTTTGCTGCACGGCGGGCTTTCACGGTTTCGATAAAGCTCTTGATACGGATGCCGACCGGGCCGCGGGCGTCACCTTCGTCGAGCTTGAGCATGAGCATTTCCTTGTTGGAATCGCGGTGCATCATGCGCATCATTTCGTCGGTCAAAACGGAGTCGTGTCCGCAACCGAAGCTCACGATCTGGGCGAGTTCCACGTTCGGGTCTCTCGATGCTATCATCGTAGCGCCGAGCATACGCAAGTGGAACGTGTTCTTGATTTCCACGCGGGTATGGCTTGGAACGTCCTGGTCGTACACGCCCGGGAGCGATTCGGTCGTGAGCACCGGAATGCCCATGGCCGTAAAGTGGCTTGCAATGTTGTGGTTGATGAGCAAGTCGGCATGGTAGGGGCGGCCTGCAATCACAACGGCAAAGCTGTCGTTTGCCTTCACGTCGTCGAGAATCTTTTGGCCTTCTTCGAGGAGCGTGGTACGGTAATTGTTGAGTGCCTTTTCGCCTTCGGTAACAGCCTTGTCCAAAGTCTTGCGGTCGATGTTCCAATTATCGTGGAACCAGTCGATGGTCTGGCTTCTGCGGAGCTTGGAGTTTGCCCAGTGGAAAATCGGCTGGTCCATCGGGATGCCGTAATTCTTTTCGGGTTCGTCCGTGTTCTGGCAAATGTTCGGGTAACCCTGAACGACCGGGCAGACGGTCGTGGCGTTAAACTTGGTGTGGTCACTCGGGAGCGAAATCATCATCGGGAAGAAGATGCGATCGACTTTCTTTTCGATGAGGCTGAGCACGTGACCATGTACGAGCTTGGCCGGGAAGCAGACGGTGTCAGAAGGCACGCTGTGGAGACCTTCTTCGAACATCTTGTAATCGCTCTGGCGGCTCACGACGACGGTGTAGCCGAGGGCGGTGAAGAATGCTTTCCAGTAAGGGAGGCTGTTCCAGAATTCGAGTACGCGCGGAATACCGATGGTCTTTCCGTTCTGCGGCAAGAGAATCTGCGGAGCGTAGTCCTTGACCAAGAGCTGGTTCGTGCGCTTGATCATGTCGGGTACGGCCTGCATCTTCTTGTTGATTTCGGCGATGAGCTTCTTCGTGGCTGGATCGTTCGGGTCGGCGGTGACTTCACCGCGTTCGCAGCGGTTACCTGTGACAAAGCTCTGGCCATCACTGAAGGTAACGATGGTGCGGGAACAATGGTTGGTGCAGTACTGGCAAAGCTGCCCTGGCTGGTTGTGCCAGCTGAAGGTGCGCATGGCTTCGAGGCCGATGAACTTGCTCTGCACGTTCGGATCGGTGGCACGCTTTTCTTCCATGAACTTCTTCGTGAGGAGTGCGATACCGATAGCGCCCATTTCACCCGGACGTTCCGGACGGATGGCCTTGAGACCTGTGTACTGTTCGAAGGCGCGGAGAACGGCGTTGTTTTTGAACGTACCGCCCTGCACGACGACCTTCTTGCCGAGCGTGTTCAGGTTGCGGATACGGATAACCTTCGTGAAAACGTTGTTGATGATGGAGCGGCAGATACCGGCGATGATGTCTTCGGGCTGCTTACCGTCGCGCTGTTCCGTGATGATGGAACTGTTCATGAACACGGTGCAACGGGAGCCGAGCTGAGACGGACTCTTGGAGTTGAACGCCATGTCGGCAATCTTTTCCATCGGGATGCCGAGGCTGCGAGCGTACGTTTCGATGAACGAACCACAACCCGAGGAGCAGGCTTCGTTGAGGATGATACCCGTGACGACACCGTCCTGAACGGAGATGGCCTTCATGTCCTGACCGCCGATGTCCAAGATGAACGAGACGTCGGGGCAGAGACGCTGGGCCGCGTTTGCGTGGGCGACTGTTTCCACCGTGTGGTAGTCGGCGTGCACGGCCTTAGCAAAAAGCTGTTCACCGTAACCGGTTGTACCCACGCCCAAAATGTTGAGCTTCACGCCGTATTCTTCATAGCGGTCGGCGAGGTCCACCATCGCGCGCTTCAAAACGGCGAGCGGTTCACCATCGTTACTGGCGTAGAATCCGTCGATGACTTTTTCGTTTTCGTCGATAAGCACGAACTTCGTGGTCGTGGAGCCGGCGTCAATGCCCAAGTAAGCGTTGATGGTCGTGCCGGAGGCCGGCTGCGGATAATGGTTGTCCGCCATCTTGTGTTCTTCGAGGAACAACTTGTATTCGGCTTCGCTTTGGAAGAAGAGGTCGGAGGCTGCTTTTGCCTTGTTTTCGGCCTGACGGATTTCGTTAAAATGAACGAGTGCGTCGAGCGAGCCTTCTTCGCGGTACATGCATTCCTGGTTCGCGAACATGGAACCATTAGCAAGAGCGGCACCCATGGCCACGAGCACTTCGGAATGTTCCGGTACAATCGCCTGTTCGTCGGAAATGCCCAAACGTTCCTTGAATGCCTTCACGAGAGTCGGGTTGAATGTGAGCGGGCCACCTTCAAAAATGACCGGCGGCTTGATTTCCATACCCTGGGCAAGACCACCGATGGTCTGCTTGGCGATGGCGTGGAAGCTCGAAAGGGCGATATCTTCCTTGGCGATACCGTTGTTGAGCATCGGCTGGATGTCCGTTTTGGCGAACACACCGCAACGGCCTGAGATTTCATAGACCTTTTGGCCACGCTTGGCGTAGCTTTCGAATACTTCGGTCTTGATACGGAGAAGTTCTGCCACTTGGTCGATAAATGCACCTGTACCGCCGGCGCAGACACCGTTCATGCGCATGTCGGAGGCAATGAGCTTGCCCGTGGTCTTGTCTTTTTCGAAGAAAACAACCTTGGCGTCTTGACCACCGAGTTCGATGGCGACTCTGGATTCGGGATATGTGGCACGTACGGCAAGTGCGTTGGCGACAACTTCTTGTACAAAAAAGGCGTGTGTAGCTTCGGCGAACGGTTGGCCGCCACTACCGCAGAAAGTAACCCTAAAATTCTTGCCCGGGAAAAGGGCATGGGCTTCGCGAAGGACTTCGTGAACCTTCTGCGCTTGCATGGCGTTATGGCGCTGATACGTATAGTGTAAAAGTTTAGATGTCTCAGGATCGACTACAGCAATTTTAACAGTGGTGGAGCCAACGTCGACTCCGACCCATAAATCGTTCAATGAAGTATTCATAGTGTGCCAAATTTAGTTTTTTTTTGTTTTTTTTTAATGCAAGATTTCAATGATACCGATAAAACGCGCCATTTGGACGATTATTGGACTGTTGATTGATTTCTGTCTTCTTCGGTGCAGTCATCCTCGGAGTAAAGCGGAGGGAATCCGTAAAATCCTTATCGACGAAATCTTGTGATATATTCTATATATAAGACTTGCTATTCCTTTTTCTAGTAACTAGTAACTAGTATCTCGTAACTCCGATGTAACTATTAACTATCTTATGCCTCGTGAATAAGAAATACATTATCCCCGTTGCTATTTTTTCCATTCTTTTATTACTCCCGTTCGGCGTGCAGGCCGTTGTCGATTTGCGTGGCGAAAAGCGTTTCCAGCCTTTTGATATTTTCAAGGACGTAGTCTATACGCCAATTGTGCGCGAGAAAAACGTGGCTGCTTTGGCCGATTCGCTCGATGCAAAGTGGCGTGCGGCTCGTGAATCGATTGCCGCTGGCGGTGAAACATCCGATGCGTTGGAACCTGTGGTGTCAGCACTTTCGGATTTGGAAGCTGCGGTGCTGGCTGTAAATACATATGCCGAACTCGATTCTAGCGAGGCCCGCTATAAGAACTTGAAACTGGCGGATACGCTTTTGGCAAAGCTCGAAGACGAACCGGAATCGTTTAAACTGGCGGATTATTGCGTGAAGTCGCTCGTGGCTGAACTTAATCATGTGTCGCTTTGGCGTGCTTTCCTGGATGTAAAGCATTATGGCGTTTGGACGAGCCGCTATTTAAGAGCGTTCGAAAACAAGATTGATGACGAAAGCGCTATTGTGTTGGCGTTACGACCAAAGTATCAACTCGCGGTATGGAACATCTTCAATGATCCAGGTGAAAAGGTGGTGCTCGGTGCTGATGGCAAGTGCATTGGCAAGGGCTGCGAACGTGATACTGCAATGGCTTCGGACCGTTGGCTTTTCTACCGCCAGGACGTGGAATTCTTGGTGCAGCCGTCTCCGCTTGATGTGCGCAGTGCAAAACTTGACAACCCGATTACGGCCATTGAAAAGTTCCGCGACCAGCTCAAGGCGAAGGGCATGGAACTCTTGGTGGTGATTACGCCGGGCAAACCGAGCATTTATCCGGAACGCTTGATTGGCGATGATTCTGATGTTGAGGGTAATGCCGCGGACCGCGCGAACTCTATTGGGCTCCAGTCGCATGGTAAGAAAATTCTTGATTCTCTCACTCGCGCAGGCTTCAATACTGTTGATTTGTACACTCCGCTTTTGGCCGCAAAGTCCCGCGATGCTGTTGAGGGCCCGCTCTACCTGAACGACGACACGCACTGGACTCCGCGCGGTGCTGAACTTGCTGCTGCTGAAATCGCCGCTGCTGTGAACCGCCTGGAATCCGAAGGAAAAATCAAGCTGAAGGCACTCCAGAAGCACGCAGACGGTAGCTATCCTTTGAGCTTTGTCGCGACGGATTCCGTTGCCGACCGCATGGGTGACGTCGGCGAAATGAGCGGACTCAACAAGTTCGGGGTATTCAAGGTGCAAAAGGTGACTGGACATGTTGTGATGCAACAGAACATTAAGGAACTTGAAAAGGATTATTTAGTTGATTCCATTTGTGTCGATTCCGCATATAAGGAATGTAAGAAGAATGCGAATAGCCCCGATGCCTTGTGCCTTTTGACGAGCCAAACAGATTGTGGATTTATACTTGCTAAGTACGATACAACCACAACTCCCTTCAAAGACGATTTCCGCAAGTCTGAAATCTTGATTCTCGGTGACAGCTTTAGCCGCATTTACCAGACCGATTCCCCCGTGAACGCTGGATGGATTGCCCATTTTGCAAAAAATGTAAACCGTCCGGTCGCATCTATCGTGAGCGATGGCGGAGCCTCGACTCTCGTTCGTGAAAAGCTTGCCCGCAAGGCGAGCGTGCTCAAGGGCAAAAAGCTCCTCATTTGGGAATTCGTCGAACGCGACCTCCGCTTCGGCGCCGAAGGCTGGAAGACTGTGGCTTTTTAGACGAAAGAACGGACCTACGGCCCTACAGACGAGAGACGAAAGAAGTAGACAGTAAGCAGTAGGCAGTAGACAGGATTTGTTTGGCGGCTCCGCCGCAATTATATAACTTCCTACTTCCTACCGACTACTTCCTACTAATCACATCCCTAACCACAAACCACTAATCACTAACTACTACCTATGCCAAGACATGGAACCCCGACGCCGGGACAGGCGATCCTTGAAGGAATTGAATGGCTCAAGATTGACAAGCCGGAATTTGCCCGCAGGGTGGGCGTTTCTGTAGAAATGCTTGACCAGCTCATTGCAGGCGAAATCAGCATCTCGACCGAAATGGCGAATGCGCTCGAATCTGTGACCGGAAGCCCCGCCGCCTACTGGAAAATGCTCGAACGCAAAAGCAAGGCCGCGCATTAATGTCATGCCGGCATCGCCTTTGTACATCGTCATTCCGAGGGGCGTAGCCCTGAGGAATCCAGTTAAGTCTTGAGAGAGGGGACAATAACTGGATCTATCAGCCCTTTGGGCTTCTGAATGACATTAGAAGGTAATATGCAAGGTGACCGATTGAATCTAAAGCCTTTTATGGACTTTATCGCCTTGCAGCTCCAGAGTGACATTTCACGTTGTCATTCCCGGCTTGACCGGGAATCTCCATTCTCTATTTTTGTATACTTGACTTGTAAATATTTAAAAGTTTGATTTTGTAATATGAATATCAAAGACGCTGTTTCTTTTATGTGCGACATCGCCAAGGGCGAAGCCGACCAGTTTGATGTTATTGCTTCCAACTCCCATTCCGAAGGCCTTTCGGTCTTTCAGGGGCAAGTGCAAAATACCGAAATTTCGGATTCCGTCGGGCTCGGTGTCCGCGTCATCAAGGATGGTCGCCCGGGCTATGCACATACGGAACGCTTGACGGACGAAGCTTTACACCAGACGCTCAAGGACGCTCTTTGCCACACGCAGTGGACCGAAAAAATTGATATTGAACTCCCGAATGCGGTAGATCTCCCGAAGGACGAACCGAATTACAATCCTGCGCTAGAATCGCTGGATCTCTCGACGATGAAGGATTTTTGCATCGAACTTGAAAAAGCGACCTTTGCAAAATCGAAGGAAATTGAGAATATTCCGTACCTCGGCGGCGATATCGAACATGATTATTCCATTGTCGCAAACAACACGGGGCTTTTTTACGAGGCTCGCTCGAACTGTGCATCTGCAGGCGCTGGAGCTGTCGCTAGCCGCGATGGTGTTAAAAAACTTGGCAACTTTGTAAAAAACAGCCGCAATTGGAATGATTTTTCCGTTGAAGAAATTGCAAGTCGCACGGCGGAATATGCAACGGAACTCTTCGGTGCCCAAAAAATCGAAGGTGGAAAAATTCCGGTGATCCTTTCGGAACGCATCTCGGCGCGTTTTCTGGGAATGTACAGCCAGCCGTTCTTTGCTGAAACCATGCAGAAAGGCTTGTCTCGCCTCGATGGCAAGGAAGGTGAAAAAATTGCAAGTGATGTGTTCTCTTTGTGGAATGATCCGGTTGGCGAAATGTTTGAACACAAGTTCTATTTCGATTCCGAAGGCTGCGTCACGAAGCGCGTGAAGGTTGTTGAAAATGGTGTGTTCAATTCTGCGCTTTACAATCTTGAAACCGCGTCCAAGGCAAATTGTGAAACTACCGGCAGCGGTGCGCGCAGCTTTGGCAGCAAGATGTCTACCAGCTTCTATAATTTGCTTGTGCCGCCTGGAACGATGACGACAGCGGAACTTCTTAAACTTTTCCCGAAGTGCTTGCTTGTCGTTCGCTTGGAAGGCAATTCCGGTTGCAATTCCGTGAGTGGCGAACTGAGCATCGGTGCGCATGGTTTTTGGTGCGAAAATGGCGCTATCCAGCATCCGGTCGATGGTGTTACGCTTAGTGGCAACTTCTTCGATATTCTCAAGAACATTGTGGCTGTGGGTAACGAATATCGCGATCCGTTTGCTAGTTATAAGGTTCCAGCCCTTGCTTTAAGCGAACTCAGCGTGAGCGCTTAACTGCGCCCATTCTTTAAAAGAATGCTGCAGGAACTTTCAGTCGAAACCGTCGGTTCCTACAGCATTATGTTTGAGGTGTTTTCATTAATAGTTCCCGATGCAAATCTTTTTTGTTTCGGGATTGTATAATTCTTGTGGAGCAACAAAAAAGGCTTGTAGCTTTTTTGAACTACTAATTAAGTCTTTTATGTTGTTGTAAATGATTCCACTTGCGTTCAAAAAATTTCTCAAGAAATTTTCGATGGCACCGCTTAGCGCGTTGTTTTTAAGCAAATGAATATGATTTGTATTTGCTTTGTCGATGAGCTCGCTTAAAATTTCTTGAATGGATCCTAGAATAGGCTTGTCAGAACCCTTGATGAAACTTTTTGTGTAATTGTATTCTGCAGCATGTTCTGCGTATAAATCGAGAAGAGTTGCAGTGCTGGTTCTAGTTTTCGAACTTGCTTCAGAATTTTCTTTTTTGAAGTTGATTTTCAATTTTGGATTTTTTTTCAATTCGGCAGCGGCAAAATGCAATAGTTTAATCACGCCCGATTGCTTTAGACTCGTGCGCGAAACGTCTTTGTAAACGATGGTGGTCGCTAACAAAATGATGTCGTTCTTGTGTGCCATTTTATCCATTTTGATTTACGCGGATAAAAATAGCAAGGACTATTAGCTTTTCGCAATAGCCCGTTTGGGTGGTTCATAGGGTTATATTAAAGCCTTGGCTAATATCTACTGTTTTGCGGACGGGAATAGATTCTGGAGATTGTCCATGAAAAGCTGCTGCATTTGTGGATTGACGCCCTTCATAATTTGTTCTAGATAAGGCTTGTTGAAATCGGGGTGCTCTTTGTAGAGTTCCTTGATTTGAGCATCGCTTTCGGCTATTTTACCCAATTTATTGTTGCAGAAAATAATGAACAAACGGAGAATGGTAGTCTTGGGCGTGTAAAGTAAAAGTTGGCTTGCAAGATTGATACATTCTTCATATTTGCCCTGCATCAGTAGAATGAACGCTTTTCCATGCTTGATGGATGCCTGTGCTGCAATTTCTGGAATCAGACGCTCGCATTCATCGATGAGCTCAAGAGCTTTGTCGTTCTGCCCTGTAAGCATGTAGATTTGGGTAAGCAGCGTACGAGCCATGATTGTCTGCGGATTTGCTTCGATGACTTGCTTGAAATACGCTATGGCTTCGCTTTTGTTGCCGATGACAATGTTGTAGAACGCCATAATCATCTGCGAGTAGATCGAATAAGGCGCGTTGAACATGGTCTTGCGAGCGAATTCTTCAAGTTGCTTGGTGAGGGCTTTGGTATCGCCCCAGTTGTCTAGAATTGCAATGTAGTAGACCAAAGCGAGCGTGTAGATTGCTTGCTCGCTGTAAACTTCACCTGAAGCAAGGGGTAAAAGCATGTCCCTGCAATATTTGAATGAATCCTTGCTGCGGTTTTCGAATTTGATATTGCAATGCGCGGATGCGTACCACCAATAAGGGATGGGGCATTTCGGTGTATACTTTATATTGGCTGTTGCAAGTACGATCTTCCGGAACAAGAGCATTGCTGCCTTTTGTGCCGTTTCCGAAATGTTTTCCGAATTTATCTTGATTGTAGAGGTCCAAAGAACTTCATGTGTTGAACCGAGGCGAATTGATAGAAATAGTGCTTCACCGCAGTCCTTTGTTGCAGAAACGTCAATGGTAAATGACGGTTCTATCGGTTCGTCAAGCGTGTCCAAAATCCGAAAGATACGGTACTGATGGAAGGCTTCAACCAGGGAATAGTACAAACCGTTTACTTTGGGACAAGTGGAAAAATCGTTTTGCTTGAGAAAAATAATATTGACTTCTTTTTTTATGTCGTCAATGTTGAGTTTTTCTTCGTTGTCGCTTTCTTCGATTTTGGCGGAAACAGCTTCTGTTCTATTCGTGACTTCAAGAATTTTATAGATGTTGGCGAGGTGTGCCTTGACTGTGTTCGCCGAAATATTCAATGTTTTGCATATTTCATTATTTGTGAGGCCCTTTCTCAGTAGGGACAGTATCTCTTTCTGACGTGCAGTTAATTCTTGCTGGTGATTTTGCTCAAACATGGCTACAATTTAATAAAATAGGTTGTGCTTTATTGCTGTATTTTAATGAAAATGCCCTTTTTTAGCGAAAAAAGCCGATTCTGGTGCTCGGCGGGTGATTGTTTGTATAATTTAACCCTTGAAACCGGCTTTTTTACATTTACTGTATAATAGAGCTGTATCATGTGATGATACGTATAATACTAAAATTGTCGTTTTTATACAAAAAATGTTGTTTTTGTGGATAAAATGGATGTTTTTTAAGTTGTTAGATATGTTATTTTTGGCAAAATTTAAAATTGTAAAAGTAATTTTGTACTAAAGAATCTAATCTTTCGCTTCATATATATGGATAGTTCCTCTGTCTACAAACTGTTGTCTGTGAAAACAACCGAATTTAAGAAAAATTTAATTTACAATTTACAAAAAACTGAAGTTATAATTATATTGCCGCGTTAAGAGTGTAAGTTTAAAAAATGAAATAATACACAAAATCATAAAGGTGTAAAAAAGGCGGTATTTGCAGAGAATATGATAGATGTTTCGTTACGATTTAATCAGCCGTATGTTGTACGGTTTCCAGAAAATTCAGAATAGGGGCTAATACAATGGAATATACGAAACTTATAGATGTGTCATTGTGCCATGAATATTTCAACGGGAGTTCTTGTGGCTTTCACGTGACTCCATCTCCTGAAACCTCGGAAGTCATGAACAGGGTTGGGGCCCTTTGTCGTATTTACGATGGAAAAATACGGTTGACCTCTCCTATGAATGCTTTTGACAAGGAAGAAATCTTCTTCTTTTACGTTAAGGCTTCGATTGCCGAAGTATGGAATGTGACGAGTTTTGAAGGCGTTGCCCATGACGAATTTCCCGTTATCGTTGTTTCGGATGATGGTAAAACGTCATTCGAAGGGCGTGAAAAAAAGTCGATTCCCGAACTGAATCGGATGTTCGGTGTGATGTTTGCTTTGGAACTTCATGTCAAGCCGGATATGCCGCTTGTTTGCAATGTGACTGTTCCTTCCAAAAAATTAAGGTGGTGCTATTGCGTTTCGGGGTGTTATGCAGAACGTAATTTACAAATAAACGACTCGCTTAAGGCGGAGGAACCGGTAGAGTTTGACTGTGTGGAAAAAACGCAGCGTCTTTCCCTTTATGTGTCGAGGATCGAAATTCCAATAGTCAGCGGCGCTCCTTCTAGGTTCCAGTTGCTAGATTCGTCGACTTCGAAGGTCCTCATAAAGAGTCTTCCGAATGCGAGCGGTAAAACGCTTGCTAAGGCACGTTTGTGCGATGGCACGAGAGCGATTGTTGCAGAGTGTTTTGTTAATCCATGATTTTATGTGATAGATCATTTATTTTGAATGCTAAGTTGCCGTTTTTCATGTGAAAATGGCATTTTTCTTTTGAAATAGAAATTTAAGGACTTTTTGTATAAATGTTCTACGCTTTGTTGCAATCTTTAGTATCTTTTGTTTAAAGAGACAAAGCCATGCAATTAAATGTTGCAAAGAGAAGGAGATTATGGCAAACTTAAAAATGTATATCGACAAGATAAGAAGTCGAAATTATCTGCAAAATGACCGAAATTCTATCACGGTGGAAGAAGTCACGATTGATTTTCCGCTAGTTTTTGATGGAAACGGCAAAATGTATTTCTTTAAGCTTGACCGTTATGTGTACGTCAAGGGAACGCGTTTCACCAAGTCCGATGGAAAGACCCGCGATTTTTTGCTGACTTGCCTTTTCAAGAGAGGATTTATGTCAGATGGCGCGTCTGCTCCGGCTTTCGCCCAGTTTGTTGTTCCAGATATCAAGGAAGGTAACGACGTCTACAATTCGGCGCCGTTTATTCACGATGGACTTTATATGTGCAAGGGCGTGATTGATGGGGCTGATTTCACTCGCGAAGAATGCGACGATATCCTCCGCGGCATTTGGAGAATCGCAGGCATGAGCCGTCTTGTAGCGGGTGCTGCGGACCTCGGGGTCCACGTTTTTGCGGGCTCTTCGGACCATTGGGGCAATGACTGCAACAATTGTAAACATTTGTTTATGGCTAAGTTCGAATACCGCTAGTTTTCAATCTAACCTACAAGTGTTGTGGCGTCCTGGCTTATGTCGGGACGCTTTTTTATGGTGTTGTACAGATAACATGATTTTTGTTGAATTTTTGGGGGCAGTACGGTGAAAATTGACATAATTTTATTTATTTTATGTAAGTGAAAAGGAAGAATTTGGGTATGAGAAAGTATGTTTTGGAAACGAAGATAAAGCTGAAGAAGCTTAACGCGTCTTTCAGGAGCACTTTGTCGCGTTCAAAGAACTTGATATTGCTTATTGTCATTGGTCTGCTTTTAAACGTTGTCCCTGCAAAGCTCGCTCTATTCTTTGGAATTCCCTTGTACTTGGATTGCTTGGGGACGGTGCTTACCGCCATGCTTGGTGGGTACTTGCCTGCGGTGGTTGTTGGTTTTGGCGTGAACGCCATCAACGGAATTTCGGAGCCTGTCACCATGTATTATGGTGTTTTGAGTATCTTGATTGCAACCTTGGCGACGTTCCTGTTCCGCCGCGGATTCTTTAAGAGCATTTGGAAAATCCTCATTGTCATTTTGCTGTTCGCGTTGATTGGCGGTGGCATCGGCTCGATTTTTACTTACGCTTTGTACGGGTTCAATTTTGGTGAAGGCATTTCGGCGCCGTTTGCAATTGCGTTCCACGACGTGATGCATTGGAACCGTTTCAATTCGCAATTGCTTGCCGATATTGTTATCGATGTTTTTGACAAGAGCGCCATAGTGCTATTCTCTGCGCTTATCTTCCACTTTATCCCGCCGCGCATAAGGGGTCGCTTAAAAGAAGTTAGCTTGTTCCGTAATCCGTCTAGGGATGGCGGTTTTTCGGAAAAAAATTCCTCGCGCCATTCCTTGTTGAATAAGGTCGTGGCGATGGTGATTGCTGCGGAAGTGCTGTTGGGCGGCCTCGCCAGTGCAATTGGATTTTTCCTGTACCGCGATAACTCTGTCAATAACTTTGTAAGTATTGCAAAAGGCGTGACCGAAGCGGCCTCGATTGCTGTCAATGCCGAAATGGTCGATGAGTATATCGCGCATGGCTTTGAAGTCGATGGCTATGCGCGTACTCGACAAGTGCTTGAAGGCATAAGGGAAAGTTTCCCGCAGACAAAGTATTTGTATGTGTACAAGATAATGGATGACGGTTGCCATGTCGTGTTTGACTTGGATATTGATGGTGAAACTGGCGGTTCTCCGGGCGATTTGATTGCCTTTGACCCGTCTTTCGAACCGTTCTTGCCTCAACTTTTGGCGGGTGAAAGTATTGAACCGATTGAATCGGATGATCAATTTGGCTGGCTTCTTACGGTTTACAGGCCTCTCAAAAATGCTGCGGGAAAAACTGTTGCGTATGTGGCCGCCGATATTTCCATGGAATCGATCATCCGTGACGAGGCGATGTTCTTTGTCAAGATGCTTTCACTGTTTTTCGGGCTTTCGCTTGTCATCATGATGGTTATTATCGAGGTGATGAAGCATGGCTTCGTGATTCCGGTCAACCAGATGTCTTATGCGGCAATGAAAATATCTGGTGCAACGATGCGAGCCGGGTTTGCTCTCAAAATGGGCAATTTAGACCTTACTCGAATACAGAATGCCGTCGATGATGTGCGTCAGCTTGATATAAAGTCAAATGATGAAATTGGTCAGCTGTACGATTATTTCAATGCAATGACGACGGACACGTTGGACTTTATTCAATTGGTGCGTGACCAGATTCTCAGAATCCAGAAAATGCAGAACGTGATGATTACGGAATTTGCGGAACTTGTTGAAGCGCGTGACAAGAATACTGGCGATCATATCAAAAAGACTGCAGAGTATGTCGAGGCCATTGCAAGGGAATTGCGTGCCGAAGGAAAGTTCAAGGACGTCTTGAGTGAAGGCTACATCAATAAACTCAAACAGGCAGCACCGCTCCATGACATCGGTAAGATTGCTGTTTCGGACTTGATTTTGAATAAGAATGGCAAGCTCACAGACGAAGAATTTGCCATCATGAAGAGCCATACGACCGAAGGCGGCAAGATTCTCAAGAAGATTGTCGAAGATGCGGGCGATACGTTTGATGCGGGCTATTTAACAGAATCTATCGAAATGGCTAGCTTCCACCATGAAAAGTGGGATGGTTCTGGCTATCCGAATCGCCTCAAGGGCGAGGAAATCCCGCTTTCTGCAAGAATCATGGCCGTTGCTGACGTGTTCGATGCGCTTATTGCGGAGCGCGTGTACAAGAAAGGTTTCCCGTACGAAAAAGCAATGGCAATTATTACCGAAGGGGCGGGCAAGCATTTCGATCCTGTCGTGGTCGATGCGTTCACGCACATTTCTAAGAGCTTGTACGACGCTAGAACGCGAGTTTATGTGGAAAATGCTACGGAAGGCGCGGATGCGCAACAGTGAATTTAGCATTCCGCTTGATGAATTTGCAAAAAGTTGCTATATTGTCGCTCGCTAATTAGCCTGGTTAGTTCAGATGGATAGAACGAGTCCCTCCTAAGGATTAAACTCGCGTTCGACTCGCGAACCGGGTATAGCAAAAGGATCGCCGATGGGCGGTCCTTTTCTCTTACGCTAACTCTCCGCGGATGACTTCGATGGAGTCGCCGACAAGACTTACGACGTTTGTCGGGTTGATTTCGATGTTGCCGCAATCGATCATCATGTTGACGGAATGCTGGAACGTTTTCCATAGATCGTCTGTTTCGTAGATGTCTGCTTCGCTGAGCTTGGCGGCTGTGCTGAGGATAGGTTTGTCGAAGTGCTGGAAAAGCTCTGCAAAGAATGGGTGCGTCGGGATGCGGATGCCGATTTCTGGGCGCTTGACGTCGAGCTTGCGGGCGATGTGTGGGTCTGCAGGGAGAATGAATGTGTACGGGCCGGGCACGCGTTGCTTGATGATGTTGAATGCGAAGTTGCTCACGCGGGCGTAGCCGGAGGCAAATCGGATGTCGGGCACGATGAGCGCCATGAAGAATTTTTTCATGGGCTTCTTGAGGGCGTAGAGTTTGTGTATAGCCTTAGTGGATTCAGCATTGCAGCCGATGGCGTAGCCGGATTCTGTAGGGTAGAGGACAAGACCGTCGTCTTCGAGAATTTCGGCGGCTTGCTTTACGATGCGTGCTTGCGGGTTTTCTGGATGTACTTCAATTCGCATAATATTCTTTGTATGTATTTTTCGCTTTTTGAAGTGAAAATATATATAAAATTATTATGCAGTGATCATTCGATTTTGTTCTAGATGACACTTTGTGACTGTTATCACGGGTTGGCGTTAAACTCTTGGCAACACTTCGTGGCTTTCAAAGGCGTTTTTGTAATGGGAAAATTGGAATGGTTCTTGATACGCGCGTGTGCTCAAGACATCGAAACGGCATGGCTCATCGAATCCTTTGGGAGCAATCGCTTTTTGCGTTGCTAAAAAATGGCAGGCGGTTTGCCAAATTTTGCGCTGTTTGATGGCATTTACGCGGGCGGCCGGATTCCCTTCTTGGTTATTCCAAACGGACTTGACTTCGATAAAAACTAGCGTTGCGCCGTCTCGGGCGACGATGTCGAGTTCTCCACCGTGATAAGCGTAATTACGAGCAACGACTTCATAGCCTTCGCGCATCAAGTACGCAACGGCCTGCGATTCGATAAAGTTTCCCTTCGGCTTGTTATTTGATTTTTGCGTACGCATTTACCCCTCTTTCGTGCGACTACATTAATCTAAGCTCTAAGTTCTACCTACTACCAACTACAATCACTTCACTTCCATGCCGAGCAGGCGGATTTCTGAAATGGCGTAGTCGTCGTTGTCTGCGTCGTAAATGTCTTCGAGGTAGAATCGGAGCTCCGTTGTTTCGACGGCCTGAATGCTCGGGTATTGCATTCCCTTGATGTTGTCGAGGTGAATGCGTTGCTTGAATCCGTCCTTTGTTTCGACCGTCAGTGTGCGCGGTTTCTTGAAAATACGGAAACGGTCGCCGAAGGCGTCATCGACAGACTTCTGGTAGCCAATGGCAATGCCGATGTTCGTGATAAGCGTGTTCTTGTCAAAGTACATCGCCAACACCGGGTTCAGCGGTTTTAGCGGCATCTTGTTGAGCCATGCTGTGGTGAGGTCGCCGTCGGTCAGATTCGAGACTGGGTAGCCTTTAGAAATTTCTGGTTCGATGGCTCTTGTTTCGTGGTTTGCAATCACCTCGCCCCATTCGACTTCGTGTAAAGTATTCATGGGCTTGTGCGTAAACATAAGCAGCATGAGCAAGATTACGATAATCGGGAACAGCACTGAGAATGCAATGATAATCAGTTTGTGCGGAGAAATATTGCGACCGAAGCTGATTGCCGATTCCACAATGGACGGGGCTATGCGACGTTGCGAACCTGTTTTGCGACCGATGGTTGCATTTTGTTTCGGAGTGTCATGCTGCGGAAACACTTGGTCGCATTCGTCCAAAAATTCCTGCATGTCGTGGAATCGTTCGTTGAGCTTTTTCTTGAGGCACTTGAGGATGAGTTCCGAAAGGCCTTCGGGCATGTTTTCGCGGAAAAGCTCTGGTGGCGGTGGTGGTTCCTGCACGTGCTTAAGTGCGATTTCTACAGGGCGGCTCCCTTCGAACGGAAGGCGTCCACAGGTCATTTCGTAAAGGATTACGCCCATGCTGTAGATGTCGGACTGGAGCGTGACTTCATCACCGTGGCACTGTTCGGGCGACATGTATTCGGGCGTACCCATGGTCATGCCGGTGCGGGTGAGGCGTTCCTTTTCCATTTCTTGGATATACGAAATGCCGAAGTCCATGATGTAGACGCGGTTGTCGCGCGTGAGCATGATGTTCGAGGGCTTCACGTCGCGGTGCACGATTCCTTTGCTGTGCGCATAAAGTAAACCGCGTGCAATTTGTCTGATAATGACCTCGATGGCTTCGAACGAAAGTTTGCTTTTGTTCTGCAAAATTTCTGCAAGCGAAATTCCTTGCACGTAAGTCATAGCAATGAATAGCTGCTTGTCTTGCTGACCGAAATCGAACACGTGAACGATGTTCTGGTGATCCAGTTCTTTCATCGCTTGTGCTTCAAGATAAAAACGCTTGATGGCCTCGCCATCGGAGGTCGAATCGAGAATCTTGAAGGCGACTTCGCGCTTTAGTTTTTTGTCGAGGGCCTTGTAGACGTAGCCCATTCCGCCTTTGCCGAGTGTTCCCAATAGTTCATAGTTTTCGTTAAATGGATATGGGAATGTTTGCGGTTGTTCTGGACGTATCATCTTGGTTTCTTTAATTTGTGTAGTAGAAATGCAGTTACAATATAGAAAGCTAGCGCGATGGCGAGTGCGAAAATTGAATTAAAAACGTCATCTTTTCGTTCTAGCAAAATGTTTAGGAGCGAAGCTTGGTTGTAACGCGACCAGATAACGCTCGAAAGAGCGCGGCCAATGGGTTGCATTTGGTCGAGTGGGACTAATGCGCCTGCGAGTGCCACTTGTGGAATGATGAGCAGTGGCAAGAATGCGTTTGCTTGGCTTGTGTTCTTGGCGAGTGAGCTTGTGAAAAGGCCCACTGCGGTTGCGGGGATGGCGATGCAGGCGAAAACGCTAGCGATTAACGCAATTTTGGGGGTGGGGGTAATGCGGGTACTGATAAACGCATAGACGATTGTAGTCTGCATTAGCGTAAAAAATACCGGGAGCGTGCATTTTGCAGTCAGCGTCGATAGAGCCGAAACGCCTCGGCGGAACTTGTCGCGGAGAATGTCTTTCTCTTGCACGATTTCTCGGATGGAAAGCGAGAGTGCAAACCAGTTGGCGCAAAGGATAATCGCAAATGCGATGGTCCAGAGCGAGGATTTGTCGGAGAAAATTTGCGCAAGCAAAAATCCGATGATGGCGGGCTGCAAGAAGAGTGCTGCTATGCGGCCCTTGTCGCGGAACCACTGCTTGGCCGTGATGCAGACTGTGTATAAGAAGTTGCGGGGGAGCTTGGTGCGTTCGAAAAAGTACTTGTTTTCGTTTTTTTTCGCATTGCTCGAATTTCCGGGGGTGCGAGACGTTTCGAAAGCCTGGGATGCATCAGAAATTCGAGTGACGTTGCGAGAGGCGCGCCATTGCGCCGCATCGCTTGCGCTGATCGAAGCGAGGAGCATTTGCGGATCGCTTGTGTTGAAATGCGTGTAGGCGGCTTGGACGCTCCCGTAGAAAGCTTCTTCACCTTGATGCAAAACGAGAACTTTGTTTGCGATGTGGAGCGCTTCGTAGCTGTGCGTCGTGAGTATGATGGTGTGGCCGAGGAATGCGAGTTGCTTTAAGTGCGTGCAAAGAATTCTTGAATTGTATGGGTCCAGGCCCGAAAGAGGCTCGTCGAGGATGACAAGGCCTGGACTGCCCATGAGCTCTCGTGCGAGGGCGACGCGGCGCATTTCGCCGCCGCTGAGCGTCTTGATGAGGTTCTTCTTGCGCGCGCTCAGCCCGAAAAGTTCGCAGAACTTTTCGAGTCGCCCACGAGCTTCTTGCTTAAAATCTTTGATGTCCATCGACGAGCGTGCTCCGTCAAGAATCGTTTCTTCGACGGTGAGCTCTGGGCGGAGCGGCGGATCTTGCGGAAGAATCGCGATGCGTCTGCGGATTTCGCTTTTGCGATAATCCGCACCACCGATGCGAACGACACTTTGTTTGTCGCATCGGTTAATGCCTTGAATCAACTTCAAAAGAGATGATTTACCTTGTCCGGAACGTCCGATAATCGCGAGAATTTCTCCTGCAGAGAGCTCAAAATCAATTTCCTTCAATAATTGCTTTTTGCCTGCAAAAACATTTACGTTTTGTGCCAAAACATCGAAGCCTGTCGCTAAAGCTTCGATAAGCAAATTATTGTTGCGGAAGGCAACGACTGCGGATTCGAATCGGTTGGCGCAGCCGTTTTGGAATGTGATGGTGCGTGTGCGCTTGCCGTTTTCGTCAACAATCGCTTTTGCAAATTTTATTTCGGCTTGATTTTCGCGATTGTTTTCTTTGCCATCGAGGCTCCCGTTGCGTTCTCCGCTGATTCGCGCTTTGGCGCTTACAGTAATCCCCGGGATTACGACGCTTCTCCACTCGCTCGTTAGCGGAATCGTCTGCATGTCGCTTTCGGTCTCGCGTTCCATCACTAAAAGCGTGAGGTTTGCTCCGCGGAGCGTCGCTCGCAATTGCCTTGGCCCGATGTGAATGACATCGCCATCGCTTATGGCTGCGGTTTTCACGTCTTTCCCGTTCAGCATGGTAATGCTGTTTTGGGACAAATTCTGTAAAATCCATTTGCCGTCTGCAAAGTTCAGAACCGCGTGATACCTTGAAACCATCAGGTTATCGAATTGCAAAAGGTTATCCGATTTGCGCCCGATGGTGAAAGGCTTGCTTGGGTCTGGATTGACGAGACGGAATGGGAACATCGCGCGTTTCCGTTACTTTAATTCTTTCACGAACGCTTCAAAGCGGTCGCAAGCCTTTGCGAGATTTTCGTCGCTGGCTGCATACGAGAAGCGGACGCAAGTATCGTCGCCGAAGGCGGCGCCGGGCACAATCGCAAGTCCCTTGCTTTCCAGGAGTGCACTGCAGAAATCGATGGAGCCTGCAATCAGCTTTCCGTCCGGAGTCTTTTTGCCGTAGTAATCGCTCACGGGGGCAAACAGGTAGAAAGCGCCTTCGGGTGCGCGTGGCTTTGTCGAAAGGAACGATGTGCGTTCGAGCATGAATGCTCTGCGCTTGCGGAAGGCGGCTTGCATGGCGTGCACATTGCTCTTGTCCATGTTGAGTGCGCCGAGGGCGGCGTACTGCGCGACATTGCTCGGGTGGTGCGTGGCCTGTCCCTGAATCTTTCCGATGATTTTTGCAATCGGAGCGGGGGCGGCGTCGTAACCGATTCTCCAGCCGGTCATGCAGTGAGACTTCGAGAATCCGTTAATCACAATCGTGCGTTCTGCCATGCCGGGGAATACCGCGGCACTTGTAAATTCTGTATCGTAGACAAAGTATTCATAAACTTCATCCGAGATGCAGTAGATGTCTTGTGCGACAATTTCTTTGGCGAGCGCTTCGAGTTCGCTCTTGCTGTAAACGGCGCCGGTCGGGTTGCATGGATTGTTCAAGAGAATTGCTTTCGTGCGCGGCGTGCAAGCTTTGCGCAAATCTTCGGCGTCAATCTTGAAGTTCTTTTCGATGCCCGCTTGCACAAAAACAGGCGTGCCTCCGAGCCATTTTACAAGTTCTGGGTAGGTGACCCAGTATGGAGCCGGGATAATCACTTCATCGCCTGGGTTAATCAAAGCGGCGAGCGCATTGAACACGGCGTGCTTTGCGCCACTGGTCATGATGATTTGCGATGCGTCGTAATGGAGTCCGTTTTCTTCTTCCAATTTCTTTGCGACGGCCTTGCGCACGTCCAGAATCCCGACGGGTGCTGTGTAGCGCGTCTTGCCTGCACGGATGGATTCGACTGCTGCATCTTGAATTGGTGTTGGCGTGCCAAAGTCTGGTTCGCCTGCACCGAGGCTTACGACGTCCTTGCCGTCTGCAATCATCTGTTTTGCCATCGTATCGATAGCGACTGTGAGCGATGCTGCGATATTTTGCGTTCTATCGGAAAGCGACTTCATTTTCTTGCTTCCTTTTTTCTTTTCTGTCTCAGACGGTATTGGTCGAGCGATCCTGCAATCAGGGGGAAGATGGTGAATTGGGCGATGAATATGCAGATAAGCCCGGTCAACGAGACATAACCCATGCTACGCAGCCCCGGATGGGACGAAATGAGCATGCCGTATGTACCGATGAATGCGGCCATCTGCGAAAGAAAAATCGTAAAGAATTTATCCCTAAGGATGGTGAGCGCAGTCCCTTTTTGCTTTTCGTAATACGCTGTGAAAAACTGCAGAGAGCCATCGATGCTTGCGCCGATGAGAATCGGGAATGCGAGTGCGCTGTACGCTGAAATCTGCACGTTAAACGTGTTGAGGGCTGCAAGGAACCAGCTTGTTGCAAATACGGACGGAAGTGCCGTGAAAATGGCTCGGCTCAGGCGGTTGTAGTATGCCAGAATGAAGAGGAATACTAAAATACCACCCACTTGCAATGGTCGGCTGATATTGTTTGTAATGCGGTCTAAGAAAATGGCACGTGTAATTGGGATACCGGCAATTTGGTATTTCCCGTTGTTGATGCCTTCAATTTGGTGGAGTTCCTTATAAAGTCTGGAACACTCGCTGCCGAAGTTTTCCTTGATGTCGGTGAATATGAATGCAAATCGGCCTTGTTTCCCTTGCTTGTCGCGGAATTTTTTGGCAATGTACTCCGGCGGTTCGAATTCGTCGCCCTCGTCAAATTCCAAAGCCTGTTCCACTTTTTCCAAGTTTTCGAGTTCGCTTTTCGAGAGTGCTTCGCGGAATTCTTTTGTTATCAGGCTGTGCAACTGGCGGAGCTTTTCCATTTTTTTCTGCTGCAAGTTGGGGGAAAACTGCGCCAGCGTAAAGATGGAATTGACAGACGGAAGGATTCCGTTATTTTTGAGCTTGTTGAATTCTTCGAGCAATGTTTCGCTTTCTTCGCTTTCCGGGAGCATCACGATGAGGGGCGTCTTGTTCATGAAACCCGTTTGAGCAATCAGTGAATCGATCGTTGTATCTTTGTAATTGATTTCTGTCGCCGAAAAGTCATTGCGGATGTGGACGCGTGTTCCGCCGATGTATAGCCCCACGAGGCTTGCAGCGATGATTATCGAAAAAATGACCCAATTGACTTCGTTCGAAAGCATTGAAATCTTGTATTCGTGGTGGATTTGCGCGTGACGAATCGAAAACGGTTTTTTGCGTTGCGTGACCTGCAGAAGTGCAGTCGAGAAAAGAAGCGTAATGGCCCAGTTCAAAATGCAACCGGTCGAACCGAGAACGCCCAATTCTTGAAGTCCTGGTAGCGGAATTAAAATCAGACTTGCGAACAACGTTGCAAATGCAAAACTCGAAACGGCAGTTGAAGGTCCGATGCCAAGGAGCGCGCTTTCGATGCAAAGTTGCGGACTCAATTTTTGTTCGCGTTCCAAGAAGTAGCGGTTCAAAACGTGGTTGATAATTTGCAGTGCCTGCCCGGGAAGCACAATGGCGAGCAAAAGTGTAAAGAGGTTGATGCGCCCGTAGAACACGTATGAGCAAGCCATCGTTGTGATAATCGGCGTTGCAATCGGTAGGGCCGAAATAAAAATCAATTGCGGTTGTCTAAAGAAATTGAGAATCAAGAGCAAGAGGATTAGCCCTGCCGTGACAATCCCCACCATCTTCGCTTCGGGTAAAAGTCGTTTGCCTGTCTGAATGGACTCATAAACTTTGCCCGCGTAATGAACCTGGAAATCGCTCGGTGTTTTTTCGTTTTCCAGATGCTTCGTGACTTCGTAGAAAAGGTCCCGGTTCGCTTGCAGGTCCGAGATGGAATGCGTCGGGTAAATCTCGACAATACGGATGGTCCCGGTCTTGTTGGAATGGCTTACGGCGAGCTTGTCGAAATATTTTTTTTCAAGGTCGCTTAAAAGTTGTTCGCGCTGTTCCGAAGTCGTCTGCGTGATGGAATCAATCGCGCTTTTGAGATCGATGAATAGCGGGTTGTTCTTCATGATGTAGTCGTGCTTGAGCCTTTGGATGCGATGCACCATGATTTCGATGTCGCTTTCGCTCGCGTACAAGAACTTGTTCTTCTTGTAATAATCGATGTCGGTCTCGAAGTCCGCAAAATGCACGGACGGGCTTGTCTGCATCTTGTGCGCAAGGTCCTTTGCGATGCGGTAGTTCGCACTCGAGTCCTTCGATTGCAGAATGACGATGAGGCTCCCGAGTCCTCCGAATTCGTCTTCGATTTTTTTGACATTGCTAGGCTCTCGTGCGCTAGTAATGGTGTCTTGCAGTTGCAAATCCCAGCGCAAATGCATGATGGGGTAAATGCTCAGAATGCCGATGGCGAGGAAAACCGTAAGAATAATCTTCGGGTAGGTCGCTAATTTCTTGATAATTTTTGCAAAGATCGAAAACATCGTACTTAATATAACTATATATTAGGGGTAAAATGATTCGATTGGTGACATTACTGGTGCTTGTGGGTGTGCTGAGTTTCCCTGCACACGCGAAGAAGGCGCACAAAGCTGTGCAAGATACTTCTTCGAACTCCATGTCTTTTACAGAGATCATTTCGTGGCCGTTTATCCATGTGATTCAGCCGGTTTTTGGTATGCTCGTCTATCCGATTGCGGCACCGCTGCATTATGCGATTGATAACGGTGTTGCCGACAAGGCGGTCGATCTTATCACCTTCGGTGAAAAGCGGAATATCCTCATTTACCCGGTGTTCAACTTGAAACCGGGGAGCTCCACGATGATTGGCGTATGCTACCGCCACAGGAATCTCCTTTTGCAAGGCGACTACACGGTTTTTGAGGGGCATTATTACGCCAACAGCGATGTCGATGTGAAGTTGCGCTATTCGAAGCAGTCTCTTTTTGGGCAAAAAATGTATGGCGGCGTCCATATGAATGTTTATTTGGACCGCGACAACGGGTTTATCTTGCCGGGTACAAAGGAATCGTTTAGGCAGGCCGATACAACTGTGAATTTGGGAGCGCAACTCGGGTTCCCGTTGACCGAATCGCGAAATTGGAACTTTAGCCTTGGGGGTGAAATTCTTTACCACGATGCGGATTTTACGGACACAAAGGATTCTGTGCTTGATGATGCGAAATTCCCGATTGAAGATCGCGGTTTGTACCAGACCCATTTGGAATTTCCGTTTTACGTGAACCTCGTTTTTGATAACCTCGATTTCCCGTATGCGCCATCGAGAGGACAACGTTTGAGCTTGAGAGCGTCGTACGTGATTGTGAGCGAGTACGGCGGAATTGCCAACAGGGACTTGACCTTGGCTGGCTTGCACCGCGTGGGGGATCTCAAGGATGGCGGCAAGAACCATGACTTTGTGAGCATCGACGCGTTCTACCAGATTTATTTCTTTATCGGACGGGCTGAGCAGTACGTGCTTTCGGCAAAAGAAGGCCGCAAGACGAGAAAATTTTATACGGACTTTTCATGGAGCGAAGTCATGCGCGTGTGGCGCCCGGAAAATCTGGTCGAGACGCTTTTTGAACATCGCGTGCTAGCGTTCCAGTTCCGCTTCCAGGGGGTCTGGGAAATGGAAAAGGGCGGGGCCCCGTATTCAGCGTTCCCGGGTTTGAACGCAAGATTCCCGTTGCGCGGTTACACGGATGCTTGGACAAGCCCGTTCCTGATGGGCCTTTCGGCTGAATACCGTTGGCCGGTGGACCGCTTGGTGGACGGTGTCGTCTTTGATGAATACGCCATGATTAGCGATAAGGTCAATCACTGGTCCAAAAAGCACCTTTACAACTCGTGGGGGTTCGGTGTGCGTGTACGCAAGCCGGATATGTACTTATTCCGTATGCAGTTTGCCTTCCACAGCTGGCACGGGATAAGCCTTATCTTGACTATCGCTCCGGAATTTAGGTAATCTTGGAGGGAGCCGATAGGCCCCATGATTTCTTTACAGAGCTAGTTCTGTTTGTTCGCTGACGAGATTCCTCGGGATTTCCTTGTGCATTATCCTGTAGGCGTTTGGCGTAGCGATACGGCCGCGTGGCGTCCTTGAAATCAGCCCTTTTTGAATCAGGTACGGCTCGTAAACTTCTTCGAGCGTGTCTGGCTCTTCGCCCATGGCGGCGCTGATTGTTCCGAGACCTACGGGGCCTCCGTTAAACTTGTCAATCATCATGGCGAGAATCTTGCGGTCTGTCGGGTCAAGCCCTTCGCTATCGATGCCGAGCATTTCGAGCGTCTTGAGCGCGGCACGCTCGTCAATGATTCCTGTTCCGCGCACTTGAGCCACATCTCGGCAACGTCTGAGCACTCGGTTTGCAACGCGAGGCGTCCCGCGGCAACGCCCACCGAGAATTTTTGCGGCTTCTTCTGAAAGCTCGACGCCCAAAATGCGTGCGCTGCGCATGAGAATCTTGACAATGTCTTTCTCGTTGTAGAGTTCCAGGCGGTACTGCAGACCGAAGCGGTCGCGGAGCGGCCCGGTCAAAAGTCCGCTGCGAGTGGTCGCGCCCACGAGCGTAAAATGCTTGAGCGGAAGGTTCACGCTCCTTGCTGCAGGACCAGAATCCAGCATGATGTCGAGCCTAAAATCTTCCATAGCGGGGTAGAGGTATTCCTCGACTACGCGGTTCAGACGATGGATTTCGTCGATGAATAAAATGTCGTTCTCTTGCAGGCTCGTGAGTAGCCCCGCCAAATCGCTTGCCTTTTCGAGAACTGGACCGCTCGTGATATGGATGTTCACGCCCATTTCTTTTGCGATAATACTTGAAAGCGTTGTTTTGCCCAAACCTGGAGGGCCTGCGAACAAGCAATGGTCCAATGCATCGCCACGTTGCTTTGCGGCCTCAATCGCAATCGAGAGACTTTCTTTGATGTCATCTTGACCTGTAAATTCGCTTAGGCTGGGCGGTCGCAGGTTGCGGTCGGAATCGCCCTCGTCAAAAGAACTTTTTTGCGGAGAAATTATACGCTGATCATCCATACTGTTTTCCTGCTGTTGTCATGCCCTGCTTGACAGGGCTTCTCTTCTTCTGTAATTTTTTCAGAAGGAGATTCCCGCTTGGAGGCGGGAATGACATAAAAAATCACAAATACTTTAAAGCCTCCGGGATAAGGGCTGCGGCATCGGCGCTATCGCCAAGGACTTCGACCGCCTTGATTACCGCCTTCTCTGCCGCCGGATCCTTTACGCCAAGCGTATGGAGTGCCAAAACCGCCTCCATTTTTGCACCTGTAAGAGCGCCCATGCCGGTGATTCCGCTCCCTTCCACGTCGCCGAGAGCCTGTAACATAGCCCCGGCTTTTTCCTTAAGCGTGAGAGTCATCTGCTCGCAAGTCTTTTTACCAAGCCCCTTGATTTTGCCCAGTGCTGCCTTGTTGTCGCTAGCAATCATGTTCAAAAGGTCTGCCGGTGTACTGCCGCTCAAAATACGCTGGGCCAGCTTGGGGCCCACGCCGTTCACATCGAGCAGCATGATGAACGTGTCCTTTTCGGTCTTATCGGCAAAACCGAAAAGCGTCATGGAATCTTCGCGCACTACGAGATGGGTGTGCAAGGTGATTTCTGTGCCCTCTTCGGGCAGTTTACCCGCCGTATAAGCCGAAATGTTGATGCCGTAACCGACCCCCGCGCATTCCACAACGACAAAAGTGGGGGATTTTTGGACCAAAATGCCACGAATCCGCTCAATCATGAATTCTCCAAAAATACTGTGCGAATTTACACTACTGCACAAATATACAGTTTTTCTGAACGGATGTCAAGAGGTATCTTCCTAAAAGTGGAACGCCCAAGCCAATTACAGTGTAAACCACCCACCAGAACGGCTCCGCAATCAAGTAGGGGAAGTTGCTGAGCTTTTCAATCGGCAAATCGTAAATGCAAATTTGGAGGTAGGTGACTATCTTGAACGCCAAAAAATGTAGCCCGATGATGCAGACCGTGTGTTGCCCTACGCGGCAAGTGATGTTTGCTAAACGCGAAAACTTGCTCACCGAGACGGAAACGGAATAAATCAGGAACCATCCGGATATGGCGCACAACAAGTAAAACCACGGGGCCGTGTAGACGCTCTCACTCAAATCTACGGAACCGTACTGGTTGCAGACAAGCAGTATCGCGAGCGTCACCGAGAAAATCGCAATCCAATATCCAAAACCAATTGCGTTCAACGAGAGCTTTTTAAGCAGAACTCCGATGGCAAATACTACGTATGCCCCCGCGATATGCTCCACGATGCTGTGGATGCGGATGTCTTGTTCAATCAGGTAGAACGAAACGACAAACAGTGTAAGACCGAAAAGGAAGTTCACGATTTCCCTGAATTTAACGTGCAGGCGCTTAAAAATGTAATCCAGGAATGTATAAATGATAGTGACTTCGAATAGAGTCCCGAGGAACCAGGTGGCCCCTGCCAACGGCCCGCCCTTCATGTACATGAGAGCGTTGAAAAAAATCCCGCTAATAAGCGATGGGGCTGTCTTTACGTCTTCAGGATAGATATTGTACTTGATGAATACGCCCGAAAGTAAAAGGAAAATCGTGTTGAATAGAAAGCACGGCAACCACAAACTCTTGAGTCTCTTACGGATCAAAGTCCACACGTTGGACAAATTGTCGCTGTAAACGGTATTTAGGACATAGCCCGATGCCATGAAAAATATGGGCATGTGAAAAAGGTAGATGAAATGTTCTGCCGGGCAACCGCAATGGCCAAGAACGACGAGAATAATCCCGATACCCTTGATGATGTCTAAGTTTTGTGACCTATGCAAATTCTTGTGCGATACAACTGATTCCATGATTCGAATATAAAAAAAGCGGGGAAGGAAAAGGGGCAAGGTTTTTCAAATAAGTTCTTTTTGCATAATGTCGATTTGGATTTTATTTTCATTTTTTACTCGAAAAAAGTGAAACAAAATGCTTCCAAAAGCGTGTTAATAGAACGGAGATGCTTTTATGCAAGTGGCTCGTGCAATTGGGTGTTGGCTTGTGCAATTGGACGTATTGACAAAATGTATTACAAATTGTAAATTAGATATGAAATTTATAGATCATGCTTTAGGACGTTTCGAAGAACGTCTGTTTACTCCAGAGATGGCAGTGAAGCTTATTAGTGGAAAAAGATTGTTGACGCGGTCAAGGTCGAATCCGAATAGGTACAATTATGGAAAAATTCAAAGTGACTAAAAATCCGAAATTGACGGAGGAAGAAGTTCTTGAATACGGTGGTCGCCTTGCGGATGAATTTCGCGAAGGTCTTGAAGACGGTTCCACGATTGTTTCCGAAGGTCCCTGGGAAGAAACGGTCAAAGCCATCAAGGAACGGCGCAAACGCAACGAGACGAAAATGGCCTCTTTCCGGCTCCCGGTTTGGGTTATTGAAGGGCTCAAACGCAATGCCGCCAAGGGGTGTGTCAAGTATAGCGAATACGTGATAGAAACGCTTGCAAAAGCCGCAATTTGACCAAAATTACGAAAACAACGCTATTTCTTGTTATTTTCCCCCTGACCCTAGTATAATGTTTTAAATATTCTTATATTATCACAAAATTTTAATTTTCTAGTCATTTTTTTATGCTCAAACCGCAAGAGAACAACAACCTTTTGATTATTGGCGCAGGCCAATATGGGCATCTTGCGCTCGAAATTGCTAGGGCCATGGGTTGCTTTGGAAAGATTGCGTTCTTGGACGATTTGTATGCCATGGGAGCTACCCCTGAAATCGTCGGCAATATTTGCGACATAGAGAAGTTTTCGCCTGATTTCCGTTACGGTTTTGTGGCTATAGGCAATCCGCAGGTTCGCGCTCGACTCGTTGAGCAACTAAAATCCAGCGGTATTACCCCAGCAACGCTTATCCACCCGACGGCTTACGTGAGTCCGAGTGCTCGTCTCCAGCAGGGCTGTTGTGTCGAGCCGAATGCTACCGTGCAAACCGGAGCTGTTCTTGGAATGGCGACATTTGTTGCTAGTGGAGCTGTCATCCGTCACGATGCGACGGTCGGCGATTTCTGCCACATTGACTGCAATGCCGTGGTTGAGTCCGGCGCTGTAGTTCCTGCGTCAACTAAGGTCTCGTGTAATTCTGTTTTTGCAAAAGCTCAGGAGGCCACGAGAGGTGTTTTGGAGGATCTTGTTTAGTGTACAAGCATTTTTTCAAGCGTCTTATTGATATCGTTCTTTCGGGCTTCGGCATTTTGGTGCTTGCGTTCCCGATGCTTATTATTGCGATTGCTATCAAACTTGACAGCAAGGGCCCTGTACTGTTCAAACAAAAACGTGTAGGCCTACACAAGACTCATTTTTACATCTACAAGTTCCGTACCATGCGCACCGATACGCCGAAGGACGCTCCGACGCACGAACTGAGCGACCCCAAGAAATGGATTACTCGCGTGGGCGGGTTCCTCCGTAAGACGAGCCTCGACGAACTCCCGCAGATGTTCAACATTTTTGGTGGCTCCATGAGCATTATTGGCCCGCGCCCGGCTTTGTGGAACCAGTACGACCTGATTGCCGAACGCGACAAGTACGGCGCAAACGACGTACCCGTGGGCCTTACCGGTTGGGCGCAAATCAACGGTCGTGACGAACTCGAAATTCCTGTGAAGGCCGCGCTCGATGGCGAATACGTAAAACGCCAGAGCTTCTTGTTTGACTGCAAGTGTTTCTTCGGAACATTTGCAAGTGTGCTCAAGAGCGATGGCGTCGTCGAAGGCGGTACTGGGGAGTTGCATAAACAGCAGGGGGCCGGCAAGTGATCAAAATCCTCATCACCGGCGCTAACAGCTATATCGGCACAAGTTTTGCTACCTACCTCGCGCAACCTGAATTTGCAGGCATGTATCAGGTCGATACGCTTGACATGATTGGCGAAGCTTGGAAGTCCTTCGACTTTAGCGGCTACGATACTGTCTATCACGTTGCGGGAATTGCCCACAGCGATAACGGGGCTATCAGCGAAGAACGCGCCAAACTCTATTACGCCGTGAATACCGACCTCACCGTGGCTTGTGCCAAGCGCGCAAAAGAGGCTGGCGTCAAGCAGTTCATATTCATGAGCAGCGCCATTGTGTACGGCGACAGCGCTCCCATTGGCAAGTCTAAAATCATTACGTGCGACACCCCGGTGAACCCCGCGAACTGCTATGGTGATAGCAAGGTTCAGGCCGAAAACGGCATCCGCCCGCTGGACTGCGATACTTTCAAGGTGGTTATTCTCCGCCCGCCCATGATTTTCGGCAAGGGCAGCAAGGGGAACTACCCGCTGCTCAGCAAGCTCGCTCAAAAACTCCCGGTGTTCCCGAAAGTCGAGAACTGCCGCAGCATGCTTTATATCGGGAACCTCGTGGAATTCGTGCGCCTGATGATAGAAAACGACGAACGCGGAACATTCTGGCCTCAGAACCCGCAGTACAGCAACACAAGCGAAGTTATTGCTTCCATCGCTAAAGCCCACGGCAAGCGCTGCGTGCTTATCCCCGGATTCGGTTGGGCTCTCAAGATTCTAGCCCATGCGACGGGCCTCGTGAACAAGGCTTTTGGTAACCTCGCTTACGATCAGAGTATGAGCGAGTACAAACAACCGTACCAGAAATACAGCCTGCAAGAGGCTATTGAAAGGACGGAAAAGTAAACATGTCTCAACCTTATAGTGTGCTAATGTCCGTTTACAAGAAAGATGATCCGTCTTTCTTGGCTACCGCTATAGAAAGCATGCTTAAGCAAACTGTACTTTGTGAGCAGTTTGTCATTGTTGAAGATGGGCCTTTGCCGGAAAATCTTCAAAAAGTAATTGAAGAATACGCATCCAAACAACCGGAATTATTTACCGTCGTTAAATTGAGTGAAAATATGGGGTTGGGAAGGGCGCTTGATAAGGGACTCGAGGTTTGTAGAAATGATCTTGTTGCACGAATGGATGCGGATGACATCTCCCTTCCATCCCGTTGTGAAAAGCTTTTAGACTTGTTTGACAAGACCCCAAAATTGGGCTTGGCTGGAACAAGTATAGATGAATTCTATGATAATCCGCAAAACATTGTTTCTTCGCGAAAGGTTCCTTGTGATTATAACAGTATTTGCAAGTTTATGAGACGACGTTCTCCATTTAACCATCCCACTGTTATGTTCAAAAAATCAGAAGTAAACCGTTGCGGTGGTTATGGTAAGATGAAGCGCAAACAGGATTTTGATTTGTTTGCGAGAATGCTTAATATGGATTGTTATGCCCTAAATTTAGACGAATCTTTGTTGTTGTTCCGCTCAAATAGAGATAATTACAAACGTCGTCGCAGTTGGGAATATTGCAAGAGCTACATTGATGTTGCTCTAGTAAACTACAAACGTGGATATTGTTCCATTGTTGATTTGGCTTATATTGTTGTAGGTCAGTTAACGTTACATTTTGCTCCGATGTGGTTGATGAAAAAACTCTCGGATAGCTTGCTGAGGAAATAGATAGTATGAGTCTGTTCAAAAAAATAGTATATCTGATTGCGCCGATACTTTCGGATGAATTGTATATAAAAATTC
>Ga0310786_10001805_pt1 | contig 34062 bp, 41 predicted proteins | sample AusTroGonzalo_MG_FD_203881 | JGI IMG/M metagenome (GOLD analysis project Ga0310786, IMG submission 203881) | Bovine rumen microbial communities from tropical cattle in Woodstock, Queensland, Australia - Gonzalo_03 (v2) (version 2) | ecosystem: Host-associated > Mammals > Digestive system >... | reverse complement strand
TTAACTATTTTCAAACAACCAAAACTTTACGGTGCACTCATCGGTGAAGTTATCGGTGTGATGGTTCTCACCATGTTGATGTTTACGCTTTCATTCATTGGCGTACAAAGCATTGCTATCCATGCGTTCGCACTCATTGCATTGATCGTAGCAGTCTACTCATTTTCTGGTGCTCACCTAAACCCACTCGTAACCGTCGGTATGATGGCCACCCGTCGTGTTTCGGTGATTCGCGGTATACTCTACATTATCGCCCAAATCCTCGGCGCTTGGCTTGGTTATCTCATCTTTAACGCGTTCCAACTACGCGGTGGTGCCACTGCCTATCCAGTTCCTACGATGGCCGAAATCGCCGAAGGTAACTTCTGGGTAATCACCTTGATCGAGATGCTCGGAGCTATCATCATTGGCTTCTTCTTTGCCCGTGCACTTAGCTACAAGCGCAGCGTATTCACTTTTGCTGCAGTCGTAACTGGTGGTATCGTATCAGCATTCTTGATCGCTTTCATCGTATCAGCTGCATTCTTGGGCACCCAAGGCAACTTCATCATGAATCCAGCTATTGCATTCATGTACCAAATCTTCCCAGTTGCTGGTGAAAACTTTGGTGAAATCTTTGGCGGCATCTGCTCGGCTCTTGCAACCTATGCGCTATTTCCAATGATTGGTGGCGTAGTTGGTTTCTATCTTGCCGATTTCGCTTCCAAGCTTTCTGGCGAACAAGCCTAATAGCTAGCACAAAAAAATATGCTACCAATTGGTAGCATATTTTTTATTGCTTTGGGAAGAGTGGCGTGGCCGGCGGGACGATTTGATCAGCCGTAAACACTTCTTCGATGCGCGCGGTAGTTACCGGTAAGAATGGTTTCAATAATTCATTGACGTTTAGTAAGTCTTTGCAAAGGCTGGTTAATACCGGCTTAGCATCTTCGCCTTTCTTGGCGAGTTCCCAAGGTTTTTCGTCGTCGATACGCTTGTTGATGGCTTGGACTTTGGTCCAGGCGTAGTCAAAGGCTTTTGTAAATTCGAAGCGATTCATCATGTCGAGATAATCTTGGTCATCAAGGAATGCAGAGTGAGACTCGGCAGTATCCAACCCAGCGACTTGATTTTTGGCCGACATAGTAGCTAGGCGCTGTACTAGATTGCCAAGATCATTGGCAAGTTCGGTATTATAGGCACTATCGTATTTATCCCAAGTAAAGTCGCCGTCGCTAAAGTTGTCGACATGGCGCAAGAAATAATAACGGCAGGCATCGATGCCATATTTGTCGATAACTTCATTTGGATCTACTACATTACCGATCGATTTGGACATTTTCTGACCATCGGCCAAAATAAAGCCGTGTGAGCAAATAACTTTTGGCAAAGGTAGACCTAGAGCGAGCAACATAGCTGGCCAAATAATTGTGTGGAAGCGCAGAATATCCTTACCGACGAACTGAACGGCGGCTGGCCACCAATCACTAATATCGTTATCGGCATAACCGAGCACGGTAATATAGTTCGACAAAGCATCGATCCAAACATACATAACCTGCTCATCATTCCCTGGCACCGGAATACCCCAAGTAAGCTGAGATTTTGGACGCGAGACCGAAACATCTGGTGCATCGTCGAGCATTTTAAGAATTTCTTTTTCGCGGAATTCTGGCAAAATCAACATTTCGTGCGAAATAATTTTTTCACGAATTTGATCTTTAAAATCAGAAATTCTAAAATAGTAATTTTCTTCTGATAATTTTTCGTATGGTTTTTGATGGTCTGGGCAGACGCCATGGTTTTCGTCATATTCTTTTTGCGTGACATAGCTTTCGCAGCCAGAGCAGTACCAACCTTCATATTTGGATGGATAAATATGGTCGGAAATCTTTTGCCAAATAGCTTGGCAGCGGCGCATATGATCGGCGTCGGTAGTACGGACGAAGTCTGTGTTTTCGGCATGAAGTTTCTTGATAAAATTTTGAAACTTCAAAGAGTTTTGATCTACATAATCTTGAATATCGATATTACTGGCGGCAGCTTTTTGAAAAATTTTGTTACCGTGCTCATCAGTACCAGCCTGGAAACGAACTTCGTCGCCCAGCAATTTGTGGTAGCGCGAAAAAGTGTCAGCAATAATATAGTCCATCGTGTGCCCAAGATGCGGAGCACCGTTTACGTATGGAATTGCAGTGGTTAAATAGATTTTTGCCATAAAATAATTCTACAATATTTTTGGCTTTTTAGCAACGCGCCGAGATTATTCTGAGCAAGAGTAGCCGAGCTTTTCGTAAGCTTCTTTAATACTATCCGCGTCGGTATCGATCGTCTTGTCTTTGGCTAAGCTGAGGTTGAATAGCTTCATGTTGTTACTAGTTAAATCTTTTAGCTTAGCTGAGTGAGTGGCTGTGACAATGTTTTTGTTGGTAGTATAGCTACTAGTAAATGGATCGGTGTCAAAATCGAGTGCTCTGAATTCGCTGACGTATTTATCGCGTACTTCGCCTTTGCCGGTATTAGCAAAGGAGCTGTTTTCGTATTCCAGAGTGGTGGTTTGACGAATCTCGACAAGCTCGCCGTCCAGGTATTCTACGTGCAAAGCTTTAGTACCATCGATGGCCTTAGAGTTTGCTAGAAGTTCGGACGAATTGAGGTTATACTTGCAGGATAACTCGGAGTAAGTGCCTGCCGGCTTGGATACGCCACTACTAATCTTGTTGAGGCCATCGTTAAGCAAATCAGGCAAGAAGATGGCGGCTGCCGTGATGAGGCCAGCAAGAATTAAAACTACGAGTAAAACATAGATTAGAGCCTTGTTCTTCTTTTTGGCTGGCTTTGCTGGCTGCTCAGCTGGTTGTTCGACAGGGGCCGGAGCGGCGGCTGGAGCTTGCGCAGGGGTCTGAGCAGGAGCTGGAGCGGCTTCGGCTGGCTGCTCGGCAGGAGCTGGAGCGGCGGCTGGCACCGATACGGCACTACCGATTGAGCCTGGCACTGGAGCAGCAGCTTTGACTGGAGCTTTGAGTGCTTCTTCGACTGGATCTGGTTCTGGGATTGGGTCTGGCATTGTGATTGGCTCCGTAGCGCCGATATTCAAGTCTGGCTGCGGCGAAGCGAAGGCTGATTGTGCGCCAGCAATAGCAGCACCGCCTTCAAAAGCGTTTTCGAGTGACATAGTTGGAGCTGGGCCAGTTTCGAGTGTCGGTGCAGGAGTAGCTGGAGCCGGATTAGGCGCCGGCGTAGGAGTAGGATTTGGCACTGGAGTTGGAGTTGAAGTTGAATTATTATCCATTGTATTTCCTTTTACTTTATTTTACTTTACTACTTATGCTTGACTCGGTCAAGATGGAGCGAGTTAATTGCCTCGCGCAAGACGTTGATAGACTTTGCGAGCTTAATTCCCTCATCCTCGGCTAGGTCAGCGTCGATTTGATGAACAATACCACATCTACCGACTACGGCCGGGAAGCCATAGTAGGCGTCGTCACAATCATGATAAGAAGAAACGGAAAGAATACGTTTTTCGTCATTTAGAATACAGTTTAGGATTTGAACTGTACATACGCCTACACCATAATGAGTGGCACCTTTGCGTTCGATGATGGCGTAAGCCTCGTTTTTGACATATTCTTCAATATTGTCCAGAACTCTTTTGGACAGTAAGTTTTTGATGAGCTGTCCGCCAAGATTAGCTGATGACCAAAGCGCAAATTCTGAGTCGCCATGTTCGCCAACTTGATAAGCGTGGATTGATTTTGGATGCACATTAAGATATCCGCCGATGCGTTCACGTAGACGCGCAGTATCGAGTACTGTACCGGTACCAATGACTTTTTCAGACGGAAGACCGGAGAATTTCCAGACAAGGTAAGACATTACATCAACCGGGTTGGTAACTACGAGAAAAATTCCAGCAAAACCACTGGCCATAATTTGTTCAACCATGCCTTTGATGACGTTGGCGTTATTTTTAAGTAAGTCAAGGCGAGTTTCGCCATCGTGTTGCGGTGCGCCGGCAGCGATCACAATCACATCACAATCTTTAGCATCTTTATAAGTGCCGTTTTTGATTTTGATATAGCTTGGCGCTACGGCTAAGGCATTATTCAGATCCATTGCCTCGCCCTCAGCATCTTTGGCGATAATATCGGTTAAAATAATCTCATTAATTGGCGTGCGTTGATTCAAAATAGCGAACGCGATTGACGCACCAACGTTACCAGTACCGACGATCATTACTTTGTTAGACATTTGCCCACCTTTCTGCTTCTTATTTTAGCACAAATCTACTAAAGATTCGTAATAAAGCTTAAGCTCTTCAGCAATAAAATCATCTTTTTCGCGCACCGCTTCGAGTTCTTTTAAGAAACTCTCAGCTTTGCGATTAAGTCTAGCTGCGCGATATTCTTGCCACTTAGCTTCTTCGGCTTCGGATAGCGAGGTAGGAAAGTTCTTGGCTTTGTAGTGTAGCAGCAATTCTGGTAGGCGTTCGTCGGTAAAATCGGGATGAAAATCGGCTAGCTTGGTAGCGTCGGCATTACGAACGGCATTGCAACGAATACGGTCGTGGTCGTTTAGAAAACCGTCATAAAGTGCAGATTCTGGATCAACAGCTGGCGGAAATTCTGGACGATCTTCGATTTCGGCGCGCATTTTTTCGGCGAATTCTGGATGTTTTAACAGTATTTCGAGATTTTTTTCGATAGTTTCTTTAGTTAGTGAGAGCTTTTGCCAACCATCGGCTTTATCTAATACTGAAAGCGGAGCAACGGCTGGGCATTTATTAAAAGCAAATTCCTTAACGACCGGGAAAGCAGATTTTTCTGGGTCTAATTCTTCTAGGTTATAGCGCAAATCATAGACAAGAATATTGCCATTGCGAGATGAAGTGAGCGGAAAAGCAACGGTAGTTTTATTAAACTCAGAAGAATAACGGCCGGACGCGTAGACAAAAGGCTTCTTGTCGTCTAGATTTACTAGACGTTTGATGTCGTTTTTGCCGCGCATCTTAAATAAAAAGTTGAATAGGTCTGGTTGTTTTAATTTGATAAGCCGCGCAACGTCGATCGAGGCTTGCACGTCAGCCTCGGCGTCATGAGCGTGCTCATGAGAAATTTGATTAAGTTTAGTAATAAGCTCGAGACGATTGGTAGCTTTGCCGTCTTCGGTGACTGGCCAGTTAATTCCCTCTGGGCGTAGCGCGCGAGTAAGACGAACTACATCGAGTAGATCCCAGCGACTGCGACCATCTTTCCATTCAAACTCATACGGGTCGTAAAAATTGCGCCAAAATAGATGGCGCATAAATTCATCGTCAAAGCGTACTGTATTATAGCCTACAGCAATCGTATTAGGTGTAAAAATTTCTTCAGTTACGTATTTGGCAAATTCAGCTTCGGTAATACCATCTAGCAAAGTTTTTTGTGGAGTAATTTTGGTAACCATGATGGCGCTAGGACTTGGTAAAGTATCGTCCGGCAACTTGACTAGAATATTAACCGGATCACCGATTGGGTTAAGGTCTAAATCAGTACGTTGGCCGGCAAATTGCATAATGCGATCCTCGCGCACGTTAAGTCCGCTAGTTTCGAGATCGTAAAAGAAGAAAGTTTGGGCCATACTTATTCCTCGTTTAAGGATTCGTAGTCGATGCCGTAGTAGGCATATTGAAGTTTTGTACGAGCGGTATCTGCCGCCTTAGCAACTTCAGCAAGCGCGCCGGTGTTTTCTACGGGCATCACAATGAACTTAAGTGGCTTATTAGTGCCGCCACAGATTTCGCCGTCTTTGTAGGCGAGTTCGCTTGGAATAGTAAGTTCACGAACACCGCCGAGCTTCATGCCGACTACGCCCAGCAGCCAACCCTCGATGAGGTTTTCGCTACCCGTAAGGACGCTCTTGAATTTGGTTGGATTTTTGGCATTATCGAGCGTAGAGTCGAAGACGGTTTCGTCTGGACACCAACCAATATAGAATGCTAGATAATTATAGTCGCCGTCTGTGAGAACGCGGCCAGTGCCTTCTTTTAGGTCTTCGGTATGGAGCGCACCAGCGTTGGCGCTGACTTCATTGTAGGCTGAGATTCTGGATGTGAATTTAGCAAAATCACTAAAATAGGCCGACGAAGCGTCTGGAATTTTGGAAATCGCATCGTTATATTCGCTTTCATATTTAGCAATTAATTTACTAGCATCATTTGCAGCTTGCGTACTGGACTGGCTATTCTGAATAATAAGTGCGTACGAGGCAATGATCGACACTAACATAATTACAGCAATAATAGTAATGACGACACGCTGACGAGTGCTAGTTTTTAGCATTTCTTCTTTCATGTTTTCTCCACTTTATTTATATATATTATACTACATCTATTACCTGGGGGCCGATTGAAAAAACATGCATTAAGTGTTATAATATATACATACGCCGAGTGGGAGTTCTTTAATAGAAAGGGGTGGTTTCATGACGAGACTTAGTCTTATAGAACGCGACGGTGTGTGTGCGTCTTTCGAAATAAATAAATCTAACTTGTCGGATGGCGCGATTGAAAAAATCAAATGGGCCATCATGAAGAAGGCTAGCGAAGATGCTGACGGTGGGCCGGTTTTTGGCACTGGAGTATTCAGCGATAATGACATGATGACTGTCTATTTGCGAAAGCCAGTCAAAAATGATAATCCCAACAAAACGCATCGCGAAGCAGTTGAAGTCGTAGAGAAGCTTTTAAAACAGGCATTAAACTACATAGCGCAGGAAAACAATGTTTGCGGAAACAGCATCTGCGAAGAAGCACGCAGCGTCCTAAGCGTCTGCCTACAAGATTTAAAGAACCTTAAATGAAGTCTCAAAAAAACAAAAAGCGACCTTTGATAGGTCGCTCTTTTTTTGCTTTTTATTCAGCTTTTTTGGCTGGGCGCATAGGCACCTTCACCTTTTTGAAGCTGCCACCAGCTTTCTTGATGGCTTCAATTGCAGTTTTGCTAGCGAATTGAGTCTCAAGATCGATTTTGGCGGTAAGCTCACCGCGAGTGATGACTTTAACCTTCGTGTATGGGGTTGAAATCAAATTTTGGTCAGCAAGGACAAAGTTGTCGACGTTGCCTTTAAGATCATTAAGACGATCAATATAGACAACTTCAGCTTTGTCGTGCAAGCTCTTGAAGCCTTTGAGCTTTGGAATAGCTTGCATGATGGCACGTTGGCCACCCATGAAGCCGGCAGCCATTTTGCGGTGGCCGGTACGAGCTTTTTGACCTTTGGTACCGCGGCCAGCAGTTTTACCTTGGCCAGCGGAGATACCACGGCCCTTGCGGGATGGGCGAGTGTTTTTCTCAACAATTAGATCGTTGTATTTCATTACTTAGTCTCCTTCTTGGCGGCTTTCTTGGAACCAGTCCACTCAGAACGAGGAACTTGTTGCCTTAGGCCTTCGATTACGGCGTAAGCAATGTTGACTTTGTTGGTAGAGCCAAGAGATTTGGAAATCAAGTTCTTGACACCGGTAAGGCCCATAATAGAACGGACAGTACCACCAGCAATAATACCAGTACCAGGAGCGGCTGGCTTCATCAAGATGTCAGCGCCGGTAACTTTGGTTTCAACTTCGTGGCAGATAGTTTCACCATCCATCGCGAAGGTAACCATGGTACGCTTAGCCTTAGAAGTGGCTTTGGCGACAGCGGCGGTAACGTCGTTACCTTTAGCAACACCAATACCAACTTTGTTTTTGTGGTTGCCAACAGCTACAAGAGCTTTGAAGCGCATACGGCGACCACCAGCGACGGTGCGAGAAACGCGATCGACGGCGATGGTGATTTCATCAAACTCTTTTGGTGCAACATCGGCTTTGACACGATCACGACGATTGCGACGATCCATCTTTTTGCCATTGATATCTTTGATATCTTTTTTGGCGGCGGTTTCGTCGGTCATCTTGAGGGTGCCGGACTTGTTAATAACTTTTGCTTGTTCGTCTGCCATGATTAGAACTCCAATCCTTCCTTGCGAGCAGCGTCAGCGAGTGCAGACATGCGGCCAGCATATAATTTTGAGCCACGGTCAAAGACGACTTTGGTGATTTTGGCTTTTTTAGCTTTGTCAGCGATTTGCTTGCCGATTTCAGCAGCTTTTTCCGTCTTGGAGCCAGAAAGTTTCTGACCAACGGTAGTAGCGTAAGCCAAGGTAGTACCTTTGTCATCGTTAATGATCTGAGCAGTAATGTGAAGATTTGAGAAATTGACGCTGAGGCGTGGGCGCTCGGCGGTACCGTGAATCTTCGCACGGGTGCGGTTAGCGCGATCAATAGCTTTCATTACTTCTTACCTGCCTTTCCAGCCTTACGGATGATGACTTCGTCAACATACTTAATACCTTTACCCTTGTATGGTTCTGGTTTCTTGAGGCTGCGGATTTCAGCGGCAACCTGGCCGACTTTTTGTTTGTCGATGCCGGAGACGGTGATTTCCATTTTATTAGTGGTTAGTTCGACGCCTTCTGGAGCTTGGTATTTCACTGGATGTGAGAAACCAAGAGCCATTTCGATGGATTTTCCACCACCGGAAAGACGGAAGCCAACGCCGTTAATTTCTAGTTTTTTCTCGAAGCCTTTAGTGACACCTTCGACGGCGTTGTTTAACAATGCGCGCTGAAGACCGTGCCAGGCACGAGACTTTGGTTCGTCATCCTTGCGGGTAACGATAATTTGAGTACCTTCGACCTTAGTAGAGGTCATAGGCTGAACCGGGACATTGAGTGAACCCTTTGGTCCTGCGACAGTAATCTCTTTGTCGCCGACCGTAATTGTCACTCCTGCCGGAATATCGATAGGTTGTTTTCCGATACGACTCATATTTTCCCTTATTGTTAATATCTTGGTAATTATATCATAGTAAGGGGTAAAATACAAGAGATTTTGGGTATTATAAGCAGTAAAAAGCCACGGTTAAAACCGTGGCTTTCGGGGTCAATGATAAAAAATTGGCTTTGACTTTGTGCCGAAGTTTTCTTTGAGATTTTCGGCGCAAATATTAATTAATAGCCCGTCATCTTTTTCGATTTGGCTATACTGTCTCCTCGACATGTTATTCCAAATGACTAACACGTCTCTGAGGACGCCCTTGGCCGTCTTTAGCACGACATGGTTGCCGTGCTGATCGATGATTTCTCCAGAAATCGATCGACAGGATCGGCAAGACATCGTTTTGGCCTTGAATTCATATTTTGGATGCACATTTTGAATAGAGTGTCTCCGAGTAGGCCAAAAGTTTCCCCGGTTCTTGTCGCTAACAAACCAGTCCGTTGCGATGATAATGCCCTCTTTTTGAGCATCAATGAGCTCCTTATAATCGTGGGCCCATGGGCCCAGCAAATACATTTGCCCATCCGTCGTAGCAACAAATCCAGTTTCAAAGTTGATTACGGCAATTTGTGCCGTACGGATCAACTCATTCTCTACACGTCCTACGATGTGGGCACCTTCGAGATCACCGTTTGGGAGAATTACTGATCCGTAGCTTAAATGCTCCGCGTCTTTCGCGAGCCAGCAATCCGTTATGCCTCTTACTATCAAACAACCACCTCCTTAAGGTACAAAATATATATTTATTATATAATAAAATACAGTTATGGTCAACTTAGTAGCCTAGATTTCAACAATCTTGACGTGCGATTTGGTGCCAGCCACAATATTGATAGCCGTCTTAGGAAGATTGTAGTGTTTTGAGAGTAGCTTAATTAGTGCATCATTGGCTTCGTTGTCGTGCGGTTTTTCACGCAAGAATACTCGAATCGAAGTGTCAGAAATCGTCTCCACAAGAGGGCCTTTTTTAGAGCCAGTTTTAACAATAACGGAGATTTTCATTAAGGCTATTGTAACACCTAACAAACAAAAACCATATATGAAAAATACCCCTGTCTTAGGGGTATTTTTCTGTGAAGCGGTCAAACTTCTAATTAATTACCAAACCTTAACGAGGACTTCGCCACCAAGACGGTTGGTTTTGGCTTCTTTGCCAGTCATCAAGCCCTTAGAAGTAGAGATGATGACGGTACCACGACCGGATTTGACGGTTGGGATATCTTCGGCAGCAACGTAAACGCGGCGGCCTGGCTTAGAGATTTTCTCGATCTCGTTGATGCGAGAAACTTCGCCTGGGTTAGCGATGACGACGTGGAGGATACCACGTGGTTTGCCTTCTTCAACTTCGTAACTTGCGAGGTAGCCGTTTTTAACCAAAGCGTCGACGACGGCAACTTTGAGTTTCGAAGTGGAGACGCGGATTTCAGTTTTGCCAACCATGCCAGCATTACGGATGCGGGTGATGAGGTCAGCGATTTGATCTGTAGATTGTAATGACATATCTTTTCCTTTCTCCTACCAGCTACTCTTTGTTACACCAGGGATTTCACCCTTGCTTGCTTTTTCACGGAAGGTAATACGGCTCATGCCGAAGCGGCGCATATAACCGCGTGGACGACCATCAAGGAGGTCACGGTTTTTGAGACGAGTGACAGAGCTGTTACGTGGAAGCTTTTGGAGACCTTCAAGGTCGCCAGCGGCTTTAAGTTCAGCACGCTTAGCAGCGTATTTTTCGTACATTTTGCGGCGTTTTTCGTCGCGGAGAACTGCAGATTTCTTAGCCATCTTACTTACCCTCCTTAACAAACGGCATACCGAAGTGTTCTAACAATTTGAGACTTCCTTCCTTGGAACCATTCTTAATAATAAACGTAACTTCGAGACCATGAAGAACGGAAGCGTCTTCGAAGGTGATTTCTGGGAAGACGGTTTGTTCTTTGAGGCCGAGGTTGTAGTTGCCTTGCTTATCGAAAGCAGTCTTAGACACACCGTGGAAATCACGAACGTGTGGAAGAGCGATATTGATTAAGCGATCAACAAATTCATACATTTTGTCATTGCGAAGCGTGACAAGGTAGCCAACTGGGGCGCCCATGCCTTTGCGGATTTTGAAGGTAGCAATAGACTTTTTGGCGAGACGAGAGGTTGGAGCCTGACCAGTAATCTTGGTAAGGGTAAGCTCAACAGTCTCAGTGAATTTCTTATCTTCGCGTTTCTTACCAACGCCGCAAGATACGATAACTTTCTTAAGTTCTGGAACTTGGTTGACATTCTTGATGTCAAGTTCTTTCATTAATTTCGCCTTCAGCTCTTTGGTGTAGAGCTCTTTAAGGCGTGGTACATATTTATCTGCCATTATTTAGCTCCTTTCTTAGCTTTAGCGGATTTTTCGGTAGTTTTGGCAGCTTTCTTCTCTACCTTGGCAGCTTCAACGAGCTTCAAGTTGGAGAGATCGATACCAACATGGATATCTTTCTTGCCACCTTTTGGATTGAGGTAAGTGCGTTTCATGTGGCGTTCACGGATCTCGATACCTTCGAGATAAGCTTTGCCAGCTTTAACCTTGACGATTTTAGCAGATTTGCCTTTGTTGTCGCCAGCGATTACCATGACTTTGTCACCGGTTTTTAGATTCTGTGCCATATTAGAGTACCTCCGGTGCTAAGCTGATAATCTTGTTGAATCCGAGATCGCGAAGTTCGCGTGGGATTGGGCCAAAGACACGAGTGCCTTTTGGAGTTTTGTCGTCGTTTACAAGCACGGCTGCGTTTTCGTCAAAGCGGATGGTTGATCCATCAGGACGGCGAATTGGAGCCACGGTACGGACGATGACAGCTTTGACCACGGCTTTTTTCTTAGTATTGCCATGTGGGTCAGCGTCTTTTACGCTACAGGTGACGATATCGCCAACATGTGCGTAGCGAGCGCGGGTGCCGCCAAGCACGCGGATGACGCCAAGTTCCTTGGCACCGCTGTTGTCGGCGACTTTAAGACGGGTTTCCTGTTGTATCATATTATGCTTCCTCCTTGCCAGAGACTTCAAGCACGTCTTCTTTTAGTTCGACAGTGTCATGAGCACGCTCGAGGACTTTGGACAAAGTGTAAGTCTTAGTTTTTGAAATTGGGCGGCAAGCGACGATTTCGACTAGGTCGCCAAGCTTGGCCTCATTGTTTGCATCGTGGGCAGTGTACTTACGAGTGTGAGTAAATTGCTTGCGATAGAGAGGATGAGTTTCTCGGCTGGCGATCGAGACGGTAATGGTCTTATCACGCTTATCCGAGGTAACGATCCCTACTAGTGTGTGTGCCATATTAGAACTCCTCTTTCTTAATAATTTTGCAGCGAACTGGAAGCTTGTGAGAAGCCAAGCGAAGGGCTTCTTTAGCCTGTTCGTCCGTAACGTCAGCGATTTCAAACATCACAGTGCCAGCTTTAACCTTAGCGACGAAGTATTGTGGTTCACCTTTACCGGAACCCATTTTTACATCGAGAGGTTTCTTAGTGACTGGGGTGTGTGGGAAAATACGAATCCAGATTTTACCACCACGCTTGATGTAGCGAGTGATAGCCTGGCGAGCAGCCTCGATTTGACGAGAAGTGACGCGCTCGTTGTCGAGTGACATCAAACCGTATTGACCGAAAGCTACAGTGTTACAACGAGTGGCAACACCTGTATTTTTGCCCTTGCGTACCTTGCGGTGAGCGGTTTTCTTTGGAAGTAAAATAGCCATATTATTTCTCCCCCTTGTAGATCCAGACCTTTACACCAACGATACCAGCGATGGTTGGAGCGTGGAAGCAGTGAAAATCGATGTCAGCGCGGAGAGTATGTAGAGGCACGGAGCCTTCGATAAACTTCTCGCGGCGAGACATTTCAGCACCGTTAAGACGGCCAGATACCTCGATGCGGACACCTTTGGCGCCAGCGTTCATTGAGGATTGGAGTGCCATTTTAACAGCACGGCGGAAATTCATACGCTTGCCAAGTTGGAAACCGATATTTTCGGCAACGAGCTTAGCGTTGAGTTCTGGTTTTTTAATTTCTTCGACATTAATACGAACTGGGGTATCAACGATTTTTTCAAGATCTTTCTTGAGCTCATTGATGCCAGCACCTTGCTTACCGATTACTGCACCAGCTTTGGCGGTGTAGATAATAACGGTAGTAAGGTTAGCGGAACGCTCGATATTGACTTTGGCAATGGTCGGGCGAGCTTTGAAGCGGTTTTCAACCGTTTCGCGAATCTTAGCGTCTTCGGCCAAGTACTTGCGGAAGTCGGACTTCTTCAAAGTAAACCATTTGGAAGACCAGTCTTTGCTGACTTGGAGACGGTAAGAGATGGGATTAACCTTCTGACCCATATTACTTGTTCTCCTTCTTTTCTGCTGGTTTTTCAGCAGCTTTCTTTACTTTTTCTTCGCCGGCGACCTCGACAAAGATGTTGCTCGAAACTTTCTCGTATGGCAAAGCACGACCGCGAGAAGCTGGAACATAGCGACGAAGGCGAGTACCAGCAGTCACAGAGATACGAGCGATACGAACGGTCTTTGGATCAATTGAAACTTTGGAGTTATTGAGAAGGTTTGCGTTAGCAGACTCAATAGCTTTTAATACAGCACGAGCAGCACGGCGTGGAGTGTGTTCCAAGATAACGACAGCGTCAGCGACATAACGATCGCGAACAAGGCTGGCGACGATGCTGGTCTTGCGTGGTTGATTATCAATGCCTTTTTCATAGGCATGTGCGAAATAGGTATTAGCCATGATTAGTTAGCTCCTTTCGCAGCAGCAGCCTCAGCAGCTTTCTTACCACCGTGGCGCTTAAATTTACGAGTTGGTGCGAATTCACCAAGCTTATGACCGACCATGTTTTCAGAAATGAAAACTGGGACATGCATACGACCGTTATGAACGGCGATGGTGCGACCGACCATTTCTGGAGAAATCGTCGATTGGCGAGCCCAAGTCTTGATCACGGTGCGATCTTCAGCGGAGAGAGCAGCAACTTTCTTTGCGAGTTTGTAGTCTACGAATAGACCTTTTTTAAGACTACGAGACATTATTTCCTCTTTCCTTCGTGGCGACTGCGCACGATCATTTTATTAGTTTTCTTATTATGACGGGTACGATAACCGAGAGTGAGTTGGCCCCATGGGGTACGTGGAGCTTTACCAGTACCGTGACGACCACCGTCACCACCACCGTGTGGGTGATCGGTTGCGTTCATCACGACACCACGGACCGTTGGGCGAATGCCTTTGCGGCGGCGGCGACCGGCTGAACCGATTTTAACGTTCTGATGTTGGAGGTTGGAAACTACACCAATGGAAGCTTCGCAGGAAGATAGGACTTTGCGAACTTCACCGGATGGCATCTTGAGGGTGGCATAGCCATTCTCTTTAGCCATGAGCTGAGCGGATGCACCAGCAGCGCGCACCATTTGGGCGCCTTTACCTGGGGTAAGCTCGATTGCATAAACGAAAGTACCAACTGGGATATTTTCGAGTGGAAGGCGGTTAGAATCTTCAACAGAAGCTTCGTCGCCAGTAGCAAAGGTCGAGCCTTTGGTCATCTTGGTATCAGCGGTGACATAGTAATAAACACCATTTTGATCTTTGACGCGAGCGATACGAGCGCTGCGGTTTGGATCATATTCGATTTCCTCAACCGTAAAGGTAAGGTTCTTTGGTAGGTTGTGAGTCAAGATGCGATAATGACGCTTGACACCACCACCACGGTGACGGACGGTAATGCGACCGGCACTGTTCTTGCCTGCAACTTGCTTTTTGGCTTTAACCAAAGATTTGAGAGGCTTCTTGGTCGTGATTTGATCATAATCCTCAGTGGTCTTTTGGCGCTGAGCCGGAGTAGTTGGGCGGTAAGCTTTAATACTCATTATTTGTTCTCCTTAGCGGCATTCTTGTCGGCCTTCTTGGTAGCTTTCACTTCCTTTTTGGCTTCCTTTGCGTCGCTTTTAACGTCTTCTGGTTCTTCGAAGACTTTGATTTTATCACCCTCTTTTAAGGTAACGTATGCAATTTTCTTATCTTGACGATAAGTGGTACCAGGATAAGCGTGCTTACCCTTGCTGAATTTGGTTTTCTTGCCGTCGCGGATTAGAGTGCGGATATCGGTAACAGTAACACCAAATTCTTTTTCGACCTTCTTAGCAATTTCTTGCTTGGTTTCGGTCTTCTTAACGGCGAAAGCGTAGGTACGCTTGGTTTGTTCGCGGTAAGTTTTCTCAGTAGCGCGTGGCTCGAGCATGTGGAGTTTAATATTAGTTTCTTTAGCCATAATTATTTCTCCTCCTCGATTAGCCACTCAGCGGCAACCTTAAGAGCAGCTTCGTCAAAGACGATAGCGTCAGCATTCATAATGTCGAAGACATTAAGATAGGTTGCACGGACGAGTTTGAGGTTTGCAAGATTGCTGGTAGCGCGAAGAACTTCTGGAGTCTTTTCAGCTACAACAGCGAGCACGTTTTTGCCATCGAGCTTCATATCTTTCAAGATTTTGGCAGCATCTTTGGTTTTGCCGGTGAATTTTACATCAGCAGCAAAGGTGAAGATAGCTTTGTCAGCATTCTTGATTGAAAGAGCTTGACGAATAGCAAGTTTCTTAGCGGATTTGCTAACTTTCTTGGTGAAGTTTTCAAGGCCAGTACGACCAAAAGCGACACCACCATGGCGCCAGATAGGGTTACGGGTCGAGCCAAAGCGAGCGCGGCCAGTACCTTTTTGCTTCCATGGTTTCTTACCACCACCGGAAACTTCAGCGCGAGTCATGGTTTTAGCATGAGAGCTGCGAGAGTTAGCGAGGTAAGCGTCGTAAGCGAGTTTGATAAGTTCGTGATTTTCGACCGAAAGGCCAAAGATTTCTTTATTTAAAGTAGCCATATTAGTCCTTTCCCTCCACGCTGACGATGCCCTTCTTTGGACCAGGGACAGCGCCCTTGAGACCTAAGAGGTTGTTTTCTTTGTCGATGTAAGCAACGACGAGGTTCTTAACAGTAACCTGATCGTGGCCCATGCGACCTGGCATGCGTTTGCCCTTGAAGACTTTTTGTGGATACATCGAGCCGATAGAACCGACTTTACGAATGTCGCCCTTGAAGCCGTGGGTGTTGCGGGACTCTTGGAAGTTCCAACGCTTAACGGTACCGGCAAAGCCTTTACCTTTAGAAATACCCGTAACGGCAACTTTGTCGCCAAGATTGAAGTTTTCGACGGTGAATTGATCGCCGAGCTTCACGCCTTCTGGGAGAGCCTCAACGCGGAACTCCTTTAGGACTTTAGGGTTAATATTTTCTCCAGCCTTTTTGACGTGACCGGAAACCGACTTGCTCAGATTCTTACCCTGACCATAACCCACCTGCACAGCGTTATAACCATCGGTTTCGACGGTTTTAATCTGAGTCACTGTGGCTGGGCCGGCTTGAAGGATAGTAACAGGGGTTACTACGCCATCTTGGCCGATGATCTGGGTCATACCAATTTTGGTGCCGAGAATGACTTGCATTCTATTCCTTTCCCTTAAATTTTTTAACACTATTAAAACTAGACTTTTAGGTGGTATCCAGAGGTGGACCTGCCTGCATGCCTAGATAATGCCTATATTTTAGCACAGATTTTAACTGTTGACAAGAGAAAAACATAAAAAAATCCCCTCGCCGTGGAGGCGAGGGGGCTGTAAGGGGGTGTTGGTTGGCGCCAATGGGGGCGCCCTGTATTGAGAAGGTTGGTGCTAGCTTTTTAATGCTCCTCGATGAACTTTTTAACCTTTTCGGCCGTTTCGTCGCGAAGCTGCATCTGCTCCGGCTGATTCATATCGAAAGCTAAATCAATCCGCTCCCCTTTGCGGATACTGAACATATGCAGTTTATTGTCCTGCATGAGCCCCTCCAGAAAACCTTCTAATTCTCCAGTATTAAAGCGGTGTTCCGATTCGCTGAAGAATACATTGGTTTCATTCGGGGCTATGTTATTTCGCATAACTACGACTGACATAGGCAGTCCCTCCTTATTAAAATAAAAGTACAAAAAACACATCTGTTTCACTACTAATCATATCATATTTTGCGTATAAAGTCAATACTATTGTTCTAAATAAGCGTCAATAAAACCGCTGATTTTGCCGTCTAGCACAGCATCAGTATCAGTCTCTTCGTAGCCGGTGCGAGTATCTTTAACCAGGCGATACGGCTGGAGTACATAGTTACGAATTTGTTGCCCCCACTTGGCAGACTCACCAGCACGGAGTTTATCAATTGACTCGGCGTGCTGCTCGAGCTGCATCTGGACGAGTTTACCACGAAGAATTTCCATGGCTTTTTCCTTGTTTTGAAGCTGAGAGCGCTCGTTTTGGATAGCTACCACGGTATTAGTAGGCAAATGAGTGATGCGCACAGCGGAATTGGTGGTATTAACCGACTGGCCACCGTGACCACCAGAGTGATAAACGTCGATACGAAGGTCTTTATCGTCGATTTTGATGTCGGTGTCAGCCTTGATAACTGGCAAAACTTCGACCAAGGCAAAAGAGGTCTGACGAAGATTATTGGCATTAAACGGCGAAAGGCGCACTAGGCGGTGCACACCATGTTCAGATTTGAGCGTGCCGTAGGCATTCGGGCCGGAGATTTCGTAAACGCCAGTTTTAATGCCGGCTTCTTCGCCCTCTTGGCGCTCAATCATGGTAGCCTTAAAACCATTCTGCTCGGCAAACCTCAGATACATGCGCTCAAGCATGCCCGACCAGTCCATCGCTTCGGTGCCGCCCACACCAGCGGTGATGCGCAAAATCGCATCCTTGGCATCATATGGACTATTAAAACGTAGAGCTTTTTTGAGATTTTCAAAACTTTCTTCCATAGCGGAGAGTTGCAGCTCAATTTCTTCCTGCAAAGATGTGTCACCAAGATTAATTAACTCGGTCAAATCCTCGGCCTGGGTTTTTAGAAGCTGCCACGGCTGAACTTCATCGGAAAGCTTGGCGAGAGCCTGATTTTTCTCACGCGCGAGATCAGGATTTTGCCAAATTTCCGGTTCGGCTACCTCAGCCTCAAGTGCGGCGATTTGCTCGATTTTTTGCGGAATCAAAAGTTTGCCCCACGCAGTGGTGAGGCTGGCCGTCAAAATATCGAGACGTTTAAGCAAATCTTGCATGCCCAAATTATAGCATGAAAAAGGCACCCGACAAATGTTACTCGTGGCTAGCTAGTACGGCACGAGCCTCAGCAATGGAATGCGTCTCCATTAGTTCGGCGCGAAAATCGGAGGCGCCTGGGAAGTTATTAATGTAGATCTTGAAGAAGTGTTTTAGTGGTTCATATGGATATGTTGCACTATCTTCGTACATTTTTTCATACAAATCTAAATGCAGGTTTAAGAGTCTCAATAATTCTTCTCTAGTGCCAATATGATCAGTAAAGCAGTATGGGTTTTGAAATACACCACGACCAATCATGAAGCCATCAACCTCTGGATATTGAGCGTGAAGCGCCAGAGCGGCGGCACGATCTTTAATGTCGCCGTTAATAATCAGCTTGGTTTCTGGACTAATTTCAGCGCGCATTTTAACAATTTCCGGAATGAGCTCGTAGTGCGCGGCTACTTTGGACATTTCCTTGCGGGTACGTAGATGTACAGTGAGAGCGGCCGGATGTTCGTTTAGAAGGGTTGGTAACCAAGTCTTGTATTCGTCCACAAAAGAAAACCCGAGACGAGTTTTAATTGAAACTGGCAGATTGGTAGAAGCCTTGACGCGGCGGTAGCATTCTACGGCGAGCTCTGGAGTTTTAATCATGGCAGCACCACCGCCAGCGCGGTTGACGTTTTTGTCTGGACAACCAAAGTTAAGATCTACGCCAGAGAAGCCGAGCGATTCTAGCGCGTGGCCAAGCTCCGAAAAATGATCCGGATTTTTACCCCAAATTTGAGCAATAATTGGTGCGTCGGTTGGAGCAACGCGTAGACGTTCCAAAGCGTTGTGGCGACCTTTTTCAGAGGCAAAACTCGAAACGTTGGTAAATTCAGTATAAAAAAGATCCGGGCGACCGGCGCTTGCTACTACCTGACGAAAAGCCATGTCCGTAACACCTTCCATCGGAGCCAAAATCAAAAACGGTTTCGGTAATTCTTGCCAAATGTTCATTTTGTTATTATAGCACTTTATGTTATAATAGCGGGCAGAAAACTGCTAAAGGGGGGTATTATATGGGGCACGATTCGTACATTGAAGAGAAAGACGAGCTAAAGATTGGCCGCTTGGCGATGGAGACTTATCTCACCGTGGTTGACGATATGACCGATCAGGATATGTTAAAGAATGTCTTTAAAAGCGACTTGCCGACTCGAATTCGGACGGCGGCGCTGAGAAAAATCGAGGATCAGTCATTACTGGAGCGCGAGGCTATGAACCAGCACAACAATTTCCTGATGCGAGAGGCCGCGATTACTAATCTCAAATCACAGCGAGTACTCCGGCGAATTGCTTGGCGCGATCCGAGCGACCGCGTGCGCAGCGCAGCTATCCGGAGAATTAATAGTCTTTTCTTTCTCAAGATACTCAGGAAGTTAGCTAAAATCTTCCACAATCGTTCGATTATTGTCGCAATTTCGAATAGAGTGTCTAAACTAAAAAATGCCGCTAACTCCTAGCGGCATTTTTCATGGTTTTACGATTTAGTGGCGTTTCCAACTAATGCGTTTGCCAAAGTGTGGCTTAACCACAGAGAAGTTAATCGCATTCTTTTGGAAGCTCTTAACAGTGAGGGTAAGAATCACACCCGAAGCAATAGCAAGGTCCACGATACCAATAATTAGCTCATAGGTCGGCAAGTTGCCAAAGGCGTTCCTTAGCATCAAAGCGATTGGTGCCGAAAGTGGGAAATATGACAAAATGTAAGTAATGATGTCTGGCGAACCAGCGATAAGGCTCTGCATGAAGAAGAGTGGCATGACTGTGCCCATCATGGCAATACCGATATATTGCGAAGCGTCGCGAGCAGTTGGTACGAGCGAACCTGTAAGTGTGCAGGCGCCAGCAAACATGAAGTATGAGAATAGGAGTAGTAGGACGTTACCGATAATCATGCCTAGATCGAATTCAATCGATGACAAAATACCTGACACCATCGGATTGTCACGATAAATAATCAAGGCTGAGATAATCGGAATAATAAACACTGCAATCTGGATAAAGCCTAGTACGATGAGGCTGAGAATTTTACCGATCACGAGGCTTTTGGCTGAAATAGAAGTCAAAATCATCTCAGAGATGCGGTTTTCCTTCTCTTCTACGAGAGCCATTGTGAGGCGATTACCAAAGACGCAGATGAGGATATAGAAAATCCCAAGTACGGCCATTGGAATTACGGCGCGACCAAGTAAGTTGACTGGGTTGCCGTTTTTATCAAAATCAATTGTTTCGTAATTAATCGTATTTTCAATGATGGCGATATCTTTTGGATCGATATGTTGGTAGGCTTCGGCCTTAAGCATACTAGCGAAAGTGATGGAGCTGGTCGGGATTAGGCTAGCATCCTCAGCACGGTCGTAAACCTTAATAGTGTTCGATTCGTAAAGATCGGCTGGGATGTGATAAAAAATATCCAACTCGCCATTTTTAACTTGAGCAATGCCAGCATCGGCAGTAGCAACACCAGTAAAGTTGCTCGCGATACCACTCGCAATGCCAACTTCATCCAAGATCCCGATTTTCGTGTCGGAAAAATCTTGATTTTCAATAGCGGAGTCAATGTTCATGCTGCTGAGCGCAGACAGACCCATGACGGCAAAAATTGCCACTGGGAAGAGTAAAAGCGAGATCCAGAAGGATGGCTTTTTGAGCTGACGAATAAGCTCGAATTTAAAGACTATACCAATTTTACTCATCTTTACCTCCATAGACTTTGACGAAGATTTCGTCGAGGGATTTGCCGCCGAACTTTTTCTTGATTTCGGCGATTGTGCCATAGGCATGCGCAACACCATCTTTTAAGAGTACGGCGCGGTCACATAGACGCTCTACTTCGTCCATATAGTGCGTAATCATGATGATAGTAGTGCCTTTTTCGTGGAGCTCATCAATGATATCCATGAGAAGCTTGCGGTTGACTGGATCGAAGCCTTTAGTTGGCTCATCAAGGATCAAAAGATCAGGGTTGCCCATCATACAAATGCCGAGCTGGACTTTTTGCTGCTGACCAGTAGAGAGCTTTTCGGTTTTTTCGGTAAGTTTATCGGAGAGGCCGACGCGTTTTAGGTATTTTTCGGACCAGGCGCGAGGATTTTTGAGGCCTTTTAGCGTGCCGAAATAGGTCATCGTGTCGATGACGGATTCCTTTTTATAAAGACCGCGCTCTTCTGGCAAATAGCCAATGGTGATTTCGGAATTAGCATCGAATGGTTTGCCCTTAACGAGCAGTTCCCCGCCGGTTGGTTGATATAGATTTAATAGAGTGCGAATCGTAGTGGTCTTGCCAGAGCCATTAGAGCCGAGCAGGCCGAAGATTTCGCCTTTTTGCACATCGAAGCTGAGATCTTTAATGACAGTCTTGCCATTAAAAGCCATCTTGAAGTGCTTTACCTCAACAATTTTTTCCATATATATATTATAGCACTAATTACACTCGTGCTATAATAGAGGTGTCTCTAGCTATACTTCGGTCACTGGCATAGAGAAAAGATAAAAGCTGCGGTTATCGTCATTTATGACCGTAGCCAGGAGCCAATAAATCAGGCTCGCATAAATGACTCTTTTTAATAAATCAAGGAGTCTTTATGAAAAATATCAATCTTAATAACCAAAACGAACGGGTCGAAGTGATGGCGCTTTTCGGTTACGAAATGACGCCTTGCCAGCCACTTACTTTTAAGCGTCCTGGCGGAGTCGAAACCGAAATCACGGAGCTGCTCCGCACGCAAATTCGCTTTGCGGGTCAAGCGACTCTCCACATCTTCGATGTTTTGGCCGGACGAGAAAGGTTGCAACTCGAGTTCAACTCAGTCGATCTTTCTTGGCACCTCACACAAAGGTAACCGTTAAAAAATAGCCCCTTTACGGGGGCTATTTTTTAGTCTGACAAATCGAAGTCGTCGGATAAACCTTCCGGAATGTCGAAATCATCATCTGATTGAGGCTTCGGAGCTGGAGCTTCTGGTGCTGGATTTGGAGTCTGAGCTGGAGCGGCTGGTTCTTCCGTAGCTGGACCAATTGGCATCCATGGTTCATAAGTAGTAGGGTTAGCGTTCTTAGCGGCTTTTTTCCTCGAAAGCTTAGCAACTAGCTTAGCTTTGGCTGGTTTTTCTGGCTTGGCGGCTTTTTCTGGTTTTGGCGTAGTATCGACTACGACTGGAGCTTTTGGTTCACGATTTTTCTTGAGTCTGGCAATCCAAATCAATAATCCTACGATAATAATAAATTCAAACACAATAATGCCATATAAGACGATACGTTCGGTATCGAATTTATTACTCGATGTATCGACTTTCTTATTTGGGATAATTGGTGTTGGGTCGGTGTCTGGTTCGGCGGAATCCTCAGCCAAATCGTCAAAGATATCTTCATCCTCATCCTCTTTATCCTCTTCTTCTTCATCCTCGTCCGTAACTGGAGCCGGGGTAGGCGTTGGGGCAGGGGTTGGAGTCGGAGTTGGGGCAGGGGTTGGAGCTGGGGCTGGCTTTACTGTAACGGCAATATTTACAGATTTACCAGACAAGTCCACATCATCATAGGTAGTCATATCGGCCACGTAAACTGTAATTGTAGTACTGCCTGCAGCAACCGCACTGACAGTGACTGTCTCGCTGCTTTGATCAAGGAAAGCGTTCGTAGTCGAAAGCCTGGCAACATTAGCGTTGGCAACGCGAAAATCCACACGACCCGCAGCGTTAGGGGCGCCCACCGTGAAGGTAGCGGAACCACCGACTGTCATGGTGATGGAGCCGGTTGAGACATTAAGACCTTCGATAGCTCGCACCGATACAGCCGGAGCTAGGGCGAAGATAAATGCTAGTATTGTGATGAGGATTTTTTTCATGTTATCTTTCCATTATTATTTTTTTAATCTTAACGTAATCACTAGACGCGACGCGTCCATCTTTATTATAATCGGCCGCCGTGAAGTAAACTCCGGTCAGCGCCGTGCCCATAATATGCTTGCGAACTTTGACATAATCGGATGAATTAATTTTACCATCGCCGCTCACGTCGCCAGTCACAATTGTGGTAATTGTACGCACGACAGAGCCGGATTCGTTGTATATCTTAGTAGCGTTGCCGGTACCGATAAATTCAGTGTTGCTCTTTTGTTTGTCACCATTGTAAATTTTGGCAGTAAAGCCACTGCTGATGCCGAGCTTGCTGAGATATGTAGAGATTGTAACTTCGTCGGTAATGCCGCTGATGGTGCCGGCGCTAGTATCATAATTATAATTTTGATCAGTGATATTGAGGCTCAAGACACTTTCTGCTTTTTCGAAATTAGCGGTGTAGGTGGTTGGCGTAAAGTAGCCTTGAAGATTCTTAGTTGGAACAAAGTTCTCGGAAGTAGAAACCACTTTTCCGTTAGCATCGGTCCAGTTTTTAAAACGATAGCCCGAGTTGGCGGAAGCGATAGCGCCGGTCGGTTTGCCATTGAACGGATCGATTGATTCGACAGTTTTATTGACTCGGCCATTAGCGCCGGCTTGATAATTGATTTTGGCTTTACCGAGCGAGAACATTAGTGTGTCCTTGGCGGTACCAGAGCTAAGTTCGAGCGTGTATAGGCCTTTTGGTAGACTACCTTTGATGGTAATAATGGTGTTAACATTATTGGCAGCAACAATATTATCCTCGATGCTGCTAATATAGCCTAGAGTAAGGTCAGCGCGACTCTGATTGTAAAGTTTAACGGAGACATTGGCGCCAGCAGTAAGATTCCTAGTATTGGCATAAACTACTAGACGATATGGCGTAGAACTATTATTTAGCATGTCATCTGAAATGTAGACGTTTTCGTTTTCAATTGACAGGGTTGGCGTGGTACTGACATTCTTAGTGAACAGTGAGATAGAGTTCATATAGAAATAGTTGCACGCGTCACCGCAGCTTTGATCACTATCACCAACTCGCACAAAGACACGGTTATTTGAGACTTGTAGGTTTTGATCGGAAAGGTCTACAGTAACGACGCCAGGACGAAGCGCGGTAACAATAGTGCTATAGATTCTGGAAGCAGAGTTAATATCGCGCCCCACTAAGACGTCAACGGAATATCTGGCAAGAGTCGAATCGGCGACAAATTTGACCGCTTGGAGCTTTTCGGCTTGAGTACCAATTTTGGCGACTTCGGAGGTGTAGCGACTGATAATATAGTTATCTACTGTGCCACCATAGGAGACATCCCAGTTTCGGTCTTGCATTTTAGCCATGCTAGTAATGAAGGCGATATTGCTTTGAAGCGAATCGTAGGCTAGCCAAACATATGCGGCACTATTGTTACCCCAAGAGTTGCGAATGAGCCAAGCCCCTCTGCCGGTAACTGTACCCTGAGCACTGCCACTACAGGCGGTACTGTAATAGCGGTGAATAGTGGCGCCATTATATTCTGGAGCGGATGCACGACAGTAATCGTAGCGATAGTTATAATCATCATCCCAGCCAATAATCTGCATAGCATGACTAGATTCGTTAAGACAGTTGTCATCTACGCGTATGATGTAGGTATTGTAATAATCGCCAGAAGCAGTATTGATGGCCGAACATGTACTGGTTGGTGAAACTGTGCCTGCGTAAGCGCCACCATGATACAATACGGCATATTTGATAGCCTGAATATCGGCGCTAGACATTGGAGTGTCGGTGCTGTCAACTTCTTTGGTACCAAGAACCTCATAGAGCGGCTGATTATAGTTGATAACGGCGCGCATTGGCAAGGTTGCGCCGACCGCAGTGCCAGCCGAAGTGCTTGGAACGGAAGTAAGATCAGACTCATCCCAACCAATTCGCGACCATGGTAAAGTCGACTCGCTAACGAGCGACACGCCATGCATCATAGCGTAGGAAGCTGAGGTAAAGTTGCTGCCGTCGCCAAGCGTACGCAAAGTATATTCAGAGTTCGAAGTGTAGCTGTATGGAACGAATGGACTAGTAAAATCATGTAGGCCATTACTAGATAAGACGTAATCGAGCTGACGCGTAGAAAGCTTGATTGGGTTATTATAGTAACTTGAGTCGTTTATCATAAGGTAGGATTCAGCTTGTTCAATAGTGGCAAAAGCCCAACAAATGCCGAGATCTCCTTGATCTTTGAGATCGGTAATGTATTTTTTGCCATTGATGTTGCGGAGGTCGACCTTAGAACTGTTGATGGTATATGTAATTGCAGAATCAACTGGCTGGTCAGTGATGATTGGCTCATCCGAATTGGTCTGAACGAGATAAGTTTTTGGAATGACAGCCACGGCAGCCTTTTCTTCGTCGGACTTGGCAAGATATTCAACGTAGGCTGGGTTTAAATATGGCACACCGTCTTGACGGTTTTGCTCAGTATGGACAAGCTCGTGTGTAACTCTAAAAGCATCTTCGACGAATTCTTTGGCAGGTTCAGGCAAATAATTATATTCTGGCGAAGCGAGCGCAGAGGCAAGCTGAGTTTCTTCAGCCGCAGTGAGAGGCTTAATTTCGGCCTTAATCGGCTCGTATGAACTAATCGTAATAAAGTTTTGTTCAGAAGTGTTTTCCGGAAGTTTGACGACAGCACTAAGCACAGCAACGGCAGCAAAAATACCGGTACCAAAAGCTATGCTCCACTTCAAAAAACTCTTTTGTTTCACATTTCTAATTTTAGGAAAATGCCCATGCTTTGTCAAGGAGCTCACGCTAGGTTTTGTGCGTTTTTTATGTTATAATTACTATATGAAAATTGCTTTACTCGGCCTCGGCAAAGAAGGCCAAGCTTCTCAAGAATACTTTTCCAAATTTGGAGCAGAGTTTAAAGTTTTTGAAAACTTTACCGACGAAGAAATCGCTAAGCAAGATCTCTCCGGATACGATTTAGTCTTGCGTAGTCCATCAGCCCGTCCATTGCCTGGCGTGTCCAGTATGACTAAATACTTCTTCGATCATTGTCCATGCCCAATCATTGGCGTAACTGGTACTAAAGGTAAAGGCACCACTTGTTGCTTGACCGTAGCAATTCTAAAAGCCGTCGGCGCTAAGGTGCACCTAGTTGGTAACATTGGGATTCCAGCAATCACGATTCTTGATGATTTGAAGTCAGATGATGTGGTTGTATTTGAGATGTCCAGCTTCCAGTTGTGGGATCTCACCAAGTCACCACACATTGCGGTGATTGTACGCGTAGAGCAAGACCATCTCGACCGTCATTATAGTCTTGAAGATTATTGGGCTGCCAAAGGTCACATTGCTGAATATCAAAAGCCAGAAGATTATTGTGTATATTACAAATATAATGAAGTTTCGAAACGTCTTGCTTCCCTTTCGGCTGGTACTAAATTGGAATATCCAGTAGAAAGCGAACAAATCACCGAGCTAACGAACGTTCTCGGCGTGCCGGGCGACCATAATAAAGAAAATGCCAAGGCTGCGTTGGTGGCTGCAAGCGCTTATTATGAAATGCCGGTAGACGAATTTGTGTCTAAGAATTTTGACAAGATTAAACAAGCCTTTATTAATTTCAAAGGTTTGCCACACCGCGTAGAATTTGTGCGTGAATTAAACAATGTGAAATATTATGACGATAACTATTCTGCTACCTATCCATCACTCGATGTTGCCGTAAAAGTATTTAAAGATTTGCCGACAATTTTGATTGCTGGTGGTAAGGACCGCGGACTCGATCTTACGCCAAATCGCCAAGTGATTTTTGAAAGTCCGAATATAAAGAAAGCGATTTTGATTGGTGAAACGCGCGAAAAACTCGCTGCCGGCGAGGATCAGTCCAAATACGAATTTGCCGACACTTTGGAGCAAGCCGTGAAGCGCGCGCAGGAGCTAGCCGAAAGTTTTGGTGAGCCAGCTATCGTGCTGATGTCGCCAGGCGCAGCTTCATTTGACATGTTCAAGAACTTTAGCGAGCGTGGTGAAATGTTCCACAAATACGTAGAGGAGCTCAAATGATTTTTAGATTCAAAGGTTACGATTTTGACAAATCCACCTTTGTGGCAAATTTCTATTATGCCGACGACAACAATCTTGACTACATTGAAACGATTCATTTTGTTAAGAATGAGGCGTTTTCAGCCAAGCTCGCGCCAGTGCTTGAGCGTGCACTTGATTTAAGCTTCCTACTTATTGGCACATCATATTACAAAGCACACCCAACGCGCGAAGTTGAGTTTGTTGACGGCATGAAAAATCGTGTTGACCGTTTTGGAAATCGTGTCAGCGACAAAAATAAGTTAGTCGTGAGTGCAAAAGAGTTTGCTTCCGGCATCGATGAGTTTACTGCCGAGTTTTTGAATCTTGTTTATCATGAAGGTCTGTCACAATTTGCTTTTGAAAATGGGCTCGTCTATAGTGATTTAGCAAAATTTGAGGCAAACGGTAAAGCTGCGCCAAGCGTAAAGTTACCATACGAACGTGGCGGGATTTTGGCGCTACAATCCGGCGGCAAAGATTCTTTACTCACGGCCACCATGCTAAACGAACGCGGTTTGGATTGGACGGCGCTCTATGTTGGTAGCACCAATCATTATCCAGAAATTCTAAACGATCTTGATGCGCCAGTTGAATCGATTTTGCGCCAGGTTGATGTGGAAGGTTTACGTTTTGCGTCTGAATATGACGGTTATAAAAATGGTCATGTGCCAGTGACTTATATTTTGATGAGCCTTGCCGTAGTACAAGCTGTGCTCGATCACAAGAATTTTGTGATTACTAGCATCGGTCACGAGGGCGAAGAGCCACATTCAATTATTGAAGATCCTACCTCTGTTAATTTGGCCGTAAATCATCAATGGAGCAAGACCTGGACAGCTGAAAAATGGTTCGCCGACTACGTGCATCGTTATATATCACCAGAGTTTATGGTGGGTTCGATTATTCGTGGTTATTCTGAGCTCAAAATTGCCGAACTCTTTACCGAAAAATGCTGGAAACGCTACGGCTATCGTTTTAGCTCCTGCAATGTAGCTAACTATCGTCAGAAAACTGACAATTCCGAATTAACTTGGTGTGGCGATTGCGCGAAGTGCGCCAATTCATTCTTGGTCTTTGCGCCATTCGTGGAGCCAAAAGAACTCAAAGAATTGTTTGGCGGCAAGGATTTGTTTACTAAGTCGTCACTCAGGGATACTTTCCGCGGATTGCTCGGCGTGGATGGGGTTGAAAAACCGTTCGAATGCGTAGGTGAAATTGAAGAACTTCGCCAGGCTTACGAAATGCGCAAAAAAGGTTACAAAAAACTTCCATTCAACGTGCCAAAACACGGTGACTTTGATTACAATCATACCTACGAGCATCAAAAGTTTGTTGACGCGTTTTTCAAACTTGGTTAGACGTTTTTAAAACGTAAGGTAAGTCTCAAGACCAGAAATGACGGCTTTTTCGGCGCTCGAAACAGTCACGAGAGCCTTAATGCCGGAGTCGGCAAACTCGCGCGCGAGGTCGACCATGTTGGCTTTGTCGATTGATTCGATAATATCATTCATGTCGTCATAGCGTTCGACGTCGCCGTTTAGGAAATAGTTCTCAGCATAATAGTCGGCGATTTGAGAAACGGTCTGAGCGCCCATTTGAAGGCGGCCTTTAGCGTAAGATTTAGCGGCGTCATAATCTTGATCGGAAATTTCACCATTTAGAGCTTTCATTAATTCGGACTGAATGAGCTTGAAGAGCTCTTCGGCGTTTTCGAGATTAACTTCACCATCAAAATCCCAGTAAGAATTATGGGCATTAGACGAGATTGACGAGCAGATATTGTAGACTAGGCCGCGTTTTCTGGCGGTGCCAAAAATTTTGGAGTTAGTAGTGCCGGTGAGCATGTGATTTAGATAATTCATCGCCATAACTTCCTTGCGATCGAGATGGCGCGGAGTAATAAGCGAAAAGCCGAAGGTGATATTAGAAGCATCTTTGCGACGAATTGAAACTGCCTCAGACGAGTGAAGCTCGTCCATTGGAATTTCAAATTTTTTGCCTTCTTTTAATTCCCAGCCTTCGAGCATTTTGACAATGTCGTGCTTGCGACCATGCAACTTACCCGCAATAATAAACATCATATTCTTGGCAGTATGAGTGCGGCGATAATGCTCGCGGATGTCTTTTAGTTCGATATTCGGAATGGTTTTGACACGATCGCCAAGAACGAGTACGTTCTCACCAACTTCGCGTTGCAAACGTGGCCAAAGCAAGCGATAGTAATCGTTCATGTAGCCGGTGAGCTCGGAACGAACGTTGGCTTTTTCGGCTTTTAGCTCTTCGTCATTAAATTTTGGTTCACAAATTGAGAGACGCTGAAGCTCCAAAATGCGATCCCATTCAAAATCAGCACACTCGGTTTCGTAGCAGACGGAAATGTCTGAAGTCCAGGCGTTATGATAAGCACCGTTTTTAGTAAACTCAGCTTCAAAAGCTTGCTCATCTTTATATTTGGAGTTAGCACCAAAAGCTAGGTGTTCAACGATGTGCGGAATTTCATAAACATCGGCGTTTTTGGCATAGCGCATGCCGGCGCGGAATTGAATACGCGTAGACATGACGCTAGCATTAGGGATGTCGATTAGAAGGCCATGAGCGCCGTTCTTTAAAACGATTTCTTCAACCGAATGTTTCATAAAATTTTAGTGGCGAGCTTTCTTCTTGTTCTGACGGGATTGCTTTTTCTTTTTCTTGGCTTCAGATTTGCGCGATTTCTTAGGAGCGTTGGCGGCAGTTTTGGTGCCGGAAGTCTTTTTGAATTCAGAGTCGAGGTTCTTGTCGCCCTTGCTAATTTCGTTGACACCCTTTTCGGTGGCGGAACCGGCCATCTTGGTGAGTTCGGAGTCGTAAGATTCACCATCCACTACGTCAGCAGCACGAGCTTCGGCTGGAGTGATAGAAAGCAAGATCTTGAGTACTTCCTCGCGGAGATTGCGCTGGAGGCTATCAAAGAGTTTCTGTGATTCAGCACGATATTCAACGAGTGGATCACGCTGACCAACTGAGCGCCAGTGGATACCTTCGCGGAGGTGTTGCATGTTTTCGAGATGTTGCATCCAAAGCGTATCGAGCACCTTGAGGTAAACTTCGCGTTCAACCTTGCGCATGACGTCTTCGCCGAATTCAACTTCTTGGTTGTGATAAGCTTCTTCGATGGCGGTGAGAGCAAGTTTCTTGCGGTCTTTTTCTTTGCGGAGAAGGCCGATTTCGTGAATCAAAGCATCGTCAAAATCAAAGACGGCTTTAAACTCTTCGTCAAAATGTTTGTTGACACGAGAAGAGAACTCAGTCAAAGCGGCAGCTTCGTCACTCATGAGGCGTTTGATTTCGGAGAAGATGTCTTCGCCTTCAAGAATCTTGCGGCGCATCATGTAGACGACTTTGCGGTGACGGTTGATGACGTTATCGTATTGAACAACGTTCTTACGAGAATCAAAGTTGAAACCTTCGATACGTTTCTGAGCGGCTTCGAGAGTGCGAGAAATTGCTTTGGTTTGAATTGGAGTATCTTCGTCGATACCGAGACGTTCCATGAGCATCTTAACGCGATCGCCTTGGAAAATACGCATGAGGTCGTCTTCGCAAGAAACGAAGAATTGAGTAGTACCAGGATCGCCCTGACGACCACCACGACCACGGAGCTGGTTGTCGACGCGACGAGAATCGTGGCGTTCGGAACCGATCACAACGAGACCGCCGAGTTCTTTAACGCCTTTGCCGAGTTTAATATCGGTACCACGGCCAGCCATGTTGGTGGCGAGAGTGATAGCACCTTTTTCGCCGGCTTTGGCGATAATAGCAGCTTCGCGTTCGTTGTTTTTGGCGTTCAAAATTTCGTAAGAAATGTGCTCAGCATCAAGATAGCGGGCAATTTCTTCGTTGTTGGCGATAGAACCTGAACCCACGAGGACCGGTTGGCCTTTTTCGTGGTATTTTTTGATTTCGGCAGCGATAGCTTTGAGCTTGCCAGCTTTAGTCTTGAAAATCAAATCGTCTTTATCGACACGAGCGATTGGCTTGTTTGGTGGAATTTGAATCACGTCAAGAGCGTAGATCTGTTGGAACTCTTCAGCTTCGGTGAAAGCGGTACCGGTCATACCGGAGAGCTTATGATAGAGGCGGAAGAAGTTCTGGAACGAAATCGTAGCAAGCGTCATGGATTCTTCTTTAACGGCGACACCTTCTTTAGCTTCGATAGCCTGGTGAAGACCTTCGTTATAACGACGACCCTGCATGAGACGGCCGGTATTTTCGTCGACAATGATAACTTCGCCAGAGTTGGTTACGACATAATCTTTGTCGCGTTTAAAGACCACCTCAGCACGGAGAGCTTGTTCCATGTGATAGACAAGGCGAGTGTTTTTGACGGAATAAAGCGAGTCGACGCCAAGGATTTTTTGAACTTTGTCGATACCTTGGTCGGTAAGAGTAACCGAACGATGTTTTTCGTCAAATACGTAATCGTCTGGAGTGAGACGATTAGCAATTTTAGCAAATTGATAATAAGACTCTGGATTGTCGCCGGCTGGAGCAGAGATGATGAGCGGAGTACGAGCTTCATCAATCAAAATGGAGTCGACCTCATCGACGATGGCAAAATTAAGTTCGCGCTGACGAAGATATTGAACCTCGGAGCACATATTGTCGCGAAGATAGTCGAAACCAAATTCGTTGTTGGTGCCGTAAGTAATGTCGGCGTTGTAGGCTTCCTTACGGGTGCATGGCTTGAGGTGACGGAAGCGTTCGTCATCATGATCTTCGTTGTTGTATTCTTTATCGTAAATGAAGGAGGCGTTGTTAATAATGACACCTACGGTGAGACCGAGGAAGTCGTAGACTGGGCCGTTCCAACCGGCATCACGTTGAGCGAGGTAATCGTTAACCGTAACGACGTGAACGCCTTTGCCAGTGAGAGCGTTGAGGTAGGCTGGAAGCATGGCGACGAGGGTTTTACCTTCACCGGTTTTCATTTCGGCGACGTTGCCTTCGTGGAGAGCGATACCACCGATAAGCTGAACGTCAAATGGACGCATTTTAAGAACGCGTTTTGAAGCTTCGCGAGCGACGGCGAAAGCGTCGTTTAGGATACTGTCTAGAGCCTTGCTGCCATCTTTGTCGAGAGTCTTGTTACGGTGTTCGATTTTGTCTTGGAACTTCTTGGTCTGAGCTTTCAAATCTTGGTCAGACATTTTTTCGTATTTTGGCTCGAGCTTGTTAATCTCTTGAGCTTGTTTCCACATGCGTTTTAGGATTTTTTTCTGGGCATCACCAAAAATACCTTGCAAGAATTTAGTAAGCGCAGTTTTATCCGCCAATTTATCAGTCGGTTTTTTCGGCTGTTTCGCTTTTTTCGCCATAGACAGTTAGACCTCCAACAGGATTATTTTCTTCCCCCTATTCTAGCATATTATTTTCTCTTAATAAAGAGATTCTTGAACGATTTTTTCTGAAGATGTGGGGTTTGTTCAAGCTTAAAACGACGGATTTGGCCAGTGAGTTTAGCTTCGACTAAATCCACGCCAGCAAAGACGTTAGTGCAGTCGTCTTTGGCTGCAATAACTTTGCCACCTGGAATATCCATAGCAGCAGAAACTTCAAATTTTTCACCATGAGCACGGTCGGTTTCAGTGACCATGATTTTGACGACGACGTCTTTTTTGGCGCCGCGTGGAAGATATTTGTCGAGCTTACCAATGCGTTTTTCGACGTATTTTTTGAAAGCTTCGTCTGGCTTAAAACCGTTGCCGGTGATATCGATTTTATTAATCATTAGATTTCCTCCTTATTACCAAGATATGGTTTTAGTACTTCAGGGACTTTGAGCTTACCATCTTTAGTAGCGTAATTTTCGAGCACAGCTACCATAGTGCGTGCAAGCGAGACGGCAGTACCATTTAAGGTGTGGACAGTCTCGATGCGGCCATCGGCACGGCGAACACGAATGTTGAGGTTGCGAGCCTGGAAATCAGTACAGTTAGAGCAAGAAGTGAGCTCGCGATAGGTTTGGTCAACTGGTGACCAGTATTCAATGTCGTATTTCTTAGCAGCTGGGAAGCCAAGATCGCCAGCAGCGATGTTGATGATACGATACGGAATACCAAGAGCTTGCCAAATTTCCTCTTCGATTTCACGGATTTTCTCATGAATTTCTTTGGATTGCTCTGGTACACAGAAAGCGTACATTTCGAGCTTGTTGAACTGGTGAACGCGGAAGAGGCCACGGGTATGCTTGCCAGCGGAACCAGCTTCCTTGCGGAAACAGGCCGAGAGACCAGCGTAGAAGAGTGGGAGATCCTTTTCGTCGAGAATTTCATCCATGTGATAACCAGTAAGGGCGATTTCAGCAGTCGCGATCAGAGCGAGATCTTCGCCTTCAATGTAGTATTCATCGGATTGTTCGGAAGTGCGTGGGCAAAAACCGGTACCTTCCAAAACTTTAGAACTAACAAGATCTGGCACAGTGATAAAATGGAAACCTTTTTCGGTGACTTTTTGGATGCCGAATTGGATAAGGGCGTTCTCAAGCAAAGCAAGCTCGTCTTTTAGATAGTAGAACTTGTTGCCAGCAACCTTGGCACCGCGTTCAAAATCAACCCAACCGCGAGAAGTAGCGTAATCGAGATGATCAACACCTTCGGAGGCCGGCTTCTTGCCGCCCCAAGATTTGATTTCGACACTGCACTCTTCGCCACCGAGTGGAACATCGTCAAAAATGATGTTTGGAATAGTTTTGGTGACGGCTTTAAGGTCGGCTTCGGCCTTAGTGAGGTCTTCCTCAAGTGTGGCGAGTTTTTCTTTAACGGCCTTACCCTGCTCGATGAGAGCTGGTTCTGGCTTGCCGCCTTTCATCTTGGCAGCGATTTCGTTGCGCTCACGACGGAGAGTCTCGACTTCTTGAAGGATAGACTTTCTGGCGTCATCTAGTTTGATGGCGGAGGCGACATCGATGTGGTAGCCTTTTTCTTTGGCAGATTTTTCGACTAATTCGAGGTTTGCGCGGATAAAATTGATATCTAACATAATATATATATTATAGCATAGATTGATAGAGCAGGTTCCAGTCTTTTAGGCTAA
>Ga0310786_10001804_pt1 | contig 34062 bp, 17 predicted proteins | sample AusTroGonzalo_MG_FD_203881 | JGI IMG/M metagenome (GOLD analysis project Ga0310786, IMG submission 203881) | Bovine rumen microbial communities from tropical cattle in Woodstock, Queensland, Australia - Gonzalo_03 (v2) (version 2) | ecosystem: Host-associated > Mammals > Digestive system >... | reverse complement strand
TTCCCTGAAGGAATAGCCTCTCAATATCACTCGTTCCCGCCCCTGTGGCTCTACAATGGCGGCAGGCGCAAACATCCGCCCCGCATCAGCGATAACGGCACACCTCCTGTCGCCGAAGACATTCACAGTCACTCTCTCCACCGAGTCGGAACAGTCCACCTCCTGCGTCACCGACTGCTGCTCCATGTCGGCCACATACACCTTCAATAAGGAACCTCCAAAACCATGGAGGTCGACAGCGAGAGGATTGACAGTTCTGGCACTGTTGTGCGTCGTGGTGAAACTATAGCAGGCGTGGAGACCGCTCTTGGAGCCCACAGACATGTAGATATTCTTCTCGTCCGACGAGAAACTGAGTCCCGACTCATCGTAGCCCGAATTAATCTCCTTGCCGACATTTCTCGGGGTCGACCACGAGGTCCAGTCGCCGAGGTCGTTGCGGGTAGCCACATACACATCTCCAAATCCCAACCCTCCACGGCCGTCGGTGACGAAATAGAGCGTACGGAGGTTGCGGCTCAGCAGCGGGCTGCGCTCCGAGAAAGGAGTATTGACCCCGTTGCCGAGGTTCACCGCCGGCCCCCATTTGCCAGCCGTATAGGGAACGAACCAGAGGTCGGTGGCCAGTGCATTGTCGCCATGGAAATAGGCTCCTGAAGATTGGATATTATGCCCACCGGGACGGTCGGAAGCCAGAAGCATTCCGCTGCCGTCGGGCAGCATATAGGCATCCGTCTCAATATAGTCGGTATTAACAGGATAAGGAGGTATATCAGTCACACGCCACACACCATCCTCCCTCTCGGCAATCATGATGTTTCCGTCGGCACCCAGCAGCATACGGAAACCGCCGTCATAGAAGCCGAAAAATGTCAGTCCCTCGTTAGCCACAGGCCCGTCGAAAGAGACCTTTCCTGCCGGCTTCCACTGTTGTCCTACCTTGACAGCATAGCAGACCGTTTTGCTACTGTCCGTCACACGGGTATAGTAAAGTCGTCCGTCAGACTCGTTGACGGCAGGATTCTTCACGCTGCCACCTTCGGCGAACTCTTGCACAGCCCTGTGCCCCGTTGCCGGAGCGGCAAGGACTTCCTGCAACTCTTGGTATTCCGTCACATTCTCGAACGACAGTTCGAACTTCTTCACTCTCTCGAGGGCCGCTTGATAGTGGCGAGCATCGACCAACTCCTGCAGCATACGCTGCAACGGAACGATAGCCACCCCTTTGCCCGTCAGATGGCGCACATAATCGGCATACTCTGCATATTCCGCCTCAGAGAAACTGCCCCGCAGGTCGACAGTGTCGATGGCTCTCGCAGCCCGCAGGTCGTCCTGGACCATACCGATATAGGGATAGTCGGGATGCTCGGAGAGAAACCGCCTGATGGGTTCACTGTTGCCCTCGGCAGAATGCCACGAATAATAGAGACCGAAGATTTCATTGCGATAAGGGTCGAGGTCAAAATGCTCCAGATAGTAGCGGGCGGCCGCCACCTCGTGCTTCTCGGCAATCAGCCGCCGGGCTTCAGCCAAAGCCTTGTCGGCCTTAGAGAAGTCGGGATAGGTATTGGCAAAAACCACATAATCCATTGCCGTGCGGCAATCGGCGTATCTCCACCCTATCATCCTGTCGAGCTGCTCACGAGCCTGCTGACCCTCATTACTGAAAGAATAACGGTCGAGGAACGCCTTGTAAGACTCCATGCTGTTCTGACGGGAAGCCTCCTCATAGGCCAGCCTGCTCTTGCAACGCTGCGATGCCCGCTGCACCGAAGGACTTAGGGGGTATTGGGCAGCCACTGCGTCAGCCTCCTCCTCGGAAGCCACCTCTGCGAAGAGCCCTGGAGCCAATGGCGCCAGTCGTTCCTCCATCAGCTCAGCCTCCCGGGTGCCGGGATAGTGTTCGATGTAATGGTAGTAGGAAGCTACCGTTCCCGTCTGCAGGTCCTCCTCATAGATACGCTCTATGCGGAACTGCTGCAACCGAGCCACCATCTCCATGTCGAAACCGAAAACCTCGAGGTATCTGTCGATCTCCTCTTTCGGCATATCGGTCCGCACAGCCACAGTGTTGCGGGCGGCAGTGATGATTGCCTGCTTCTCCTGACGGAGGGTTGTAATGGTGATTCCCTTGCGCAACAGACGTCGCAAGTCACTATTCCTGTTGTTCTCAATCAGCCACACATGACGCTGCTCGGCACGCTGGATATACTCCATTGCCAACGGCAGGTTACGCATCGGATTAGAGTTGTCAAAATAGAAAAGAGCGAGATTGTCGAGAGCCTCCACATCGTCGGGCGACAATGCATAGGCCCTGTGGAACTGGGTGAAACGCGCATCATAGTCCATCGTAGAGTCGGGGAAAAGACCCTGCGCCCCTGTGGAGAAAGCCCCCAACAAACAGCACCCAAACAGCAACAACCTTCTCATCAAAACAACTTTAAACCTTAAACTTTAACCGTTAACCGTTACTTTATCGAACCCAAGATATCCGTAAACTCGAAATTCATCTGCTCAAAGGTATCCTTCGTCGTCTCCAGTCGGAACTCCACAAAAGTCTTCTTGTCCTTGAAATAGGTCATATAGAACTGATAATCCTTTTCGTCGGAAGGATTGGTGTAAGCTCCGATATAGCCCAATCCACCGGAGGCCGGCAGACCCTGTCCCTCGCTGAATTCCCACAGCGACTGATAAGGCATACGCTCGTAGCGACTGTAGACGAACTCATAGAGGTCGCCGTCGAAGTTCTTGTTCACATAGATGCGCAACTGCGGCAGCACGGTGTCGCCCTGCGAATCGGTAATCACCTCCCCCGTGTAGCAGTAGAGGTAGATATCGCCTCCCTCCTTCAACTCAAAAGTGCGGAGATAACGCCAGTCCTCATTGTTGAGACGGAAGGTCACCTTGGTTCCCGGAATGGTCAACTGAGCCTGGACCGAATTGCCCATCAAGCCCATAAAGCCTACTAGACCCATTAAACCTGCCAAAAGAATCTTTTTCATATTTCCAATCTTTTGTTATAAAAATCAATCAGTTGCACTGCGAGTTTACGCTCGTCGTATTGATCGGCCACCAGCCGAGCCGCGGCCTCCCCCACCCTGTTGCAGAATGCGTCGTCTTCCAAGCATCGCTTGATTTGACGGGCAAACTCCTCTGGGGTATCGGCAATGAGGATATTCTCTCCGTCGATATAGTCGATACCTTGGGCTCCTACGGTGGTGGTGACTACCGTCTTGCCTATCGACATCGCTTCGATAATCTTCACCCTGATACCACTGCCACTGAGCAGGGGCACCACGTTGATTTTCTTGCTGCCGATGAAATACATCGCGTCGGGCACCTCACCTATCACCGAGACACCCTCGATGGTAGCGTTCATCCACTGGGCCGGCATCTTGCGCCCCGCCAGATAGAGCTTTGCCTGCGGCACCTCGCGGTGCACCACGGGCCACACCTCCTCGAGCAACCAGCGAATACTCTCCTGATTGGGGAGCCAGTCCATAGCACCGATATGGAACAGAGAGTCGGGCTCCACCTCCACACTCGGCAGCTCGCCGGAGTCCACCCCGAAGGGAATACTTGCGATGGGCTTCCTACAGCCCGCCTGACGGAACGTGTCGGCATCGTTGCGAGTGATGCATACAATGCCGTCATAGTCGCCTATATGCTCCAATTCATAAGCACGAAGTGACAACGAGAGGTGCTTCAGATACCACCGCTTCAACAGATTCGGACAGCTTTGCGCCACCCGTTTCCAGATAAGGTGCTCCACATTGTGGGCCCGCAGGATGACTTTCGCGTCGGAATACTTCCTGATGAGCGGCACATAAGGCGTGAGGAAGATACTCTCCACATGCACAATGTCGAACTGCTCTTTCTCCAACACCTCGCGCAATTTGGCGGCAAAAGCCTCACTGACATAACGCTTCACATGATACGACTCGCCACACAACAGGGCGAACGCCGCAGGAAGTGCCTTCACGGCGAGGTCCACGTACACCGACTCCATACCCGTCTGTTCGAGGTATTCGGACGGAATAAGTTCTCTCCGTACCGGGTGCTTGTCGGTCTCCACCGTCAGCACCTTCACCTCACAACCCTGAGACAGCAACCCCTGGGTGATGCTGTTCATCGCCATTGTACCGCCATCTACCGACGGATAAGGGGGCTTGTTGCAGAGCTGGAGTATTTTCATCATTCAAGCATTCAAACATTCAAGCATTACTCTTTCGGCAATGCTTTAAATCCCATGCCGAGGATTTCGCTGCTGTCCATAATATTCACGAAAGCCTTCGGGTCGATCAGATGCAGGGTGCTTCTCAGTTTCACCATATCGGCGCGGTCAAGGGTGACATAAATCATCTTGCGCTCATTGCCTTGATAGAGGCCGGTGCCGGTAAGACAGGTGCCGCCACGCTTGAGGTCGTTGAGGATATAGTTGCGCACGGCCTCCATCTCGTCGGTGACGATGAACATGGTCTTGTAACTCTTCATGCCGTCGACCACGAGGTCAATGACCTTGCCCTCGATGTAGATGATGATGATGGAGTAGATAGGCAGACGGATGTCGCCAAAGGCGATGAATGTGCTGATGGTGATGATACCGTCGACAATCATGACAAGGGTACCGAGGGAGATTTTGGTGTACTTGTGGAGAATCATGGAGATGATATCCGAACCGCCACTGGTGGCACCGCTGCGGAAAATCATGCCGATGGCCACGCCGTAGATGAGGCCGGCAACCACAGTGTTGAGGATGTAGTCGGGTTTGAACCAAACACCATGTTCCTTCAACGCTACCAAACCATCCGTACTGGCGGGTTCAGAAAAAAGCACCGTACCATCATGGATGACAGGAGTATAACCCCACACCAATTCAAGCAGATAGGTAAAGCCGAAGATGAGGAAGGTGGAGATAATGGTCTTCAGACCGAACTTCGGACCAAGTATCCAGGTGCCGATAATCAGCAGGGGGATATCCATGCAGATGGCGTAGAGGGCAATTCTGCCACCCCAAAGGCTGCTGAAGACGTTGGAAAGGCCATAGGTACCGCCAGGAGCCATCAGATAGGGATTCACGAACATCACATCGCCAATGGCGAACAGTGCACTACCCACAATCAGCAACAGATAAGAGACAACCTCTTGTCTAAACTTGCTTTTCGAGTCGAAATTTGTCATAACTCTCTTATTGTTTTTTATTTAGTTAATTATTAGTAATATATTAAAATTGCAAAGATACGAATAAAAAATGAAAACTGAGAATAAAATCTCAATTTTCATATATTTCGAGCGATAGACGGGGTTCGAACCCGCGACCTGCGGCTTGGGAAGCCGCCGCTCTGCCAACTGAGCTACTATCGCAAATGCGCCCTTAAAACGGAGGCATTTATTTTTTATTGTGCAGCGACGAAAAAAATTTAAAACGTTATTTCGTTATCACGATATAACGACTGTAGGGCTACCCAAAATATTCGTATTGACCATTCTCGCTCTTCACCGTCACTTGCGCTTTCGGAGCCTCTTCCACACGGCCGATAATCTGGGCATCGACATTGAAACTCTTCGAGATATCAATGATGCCGCGGGCGGTCTCCTCGTCGGTGTAGAGTTCCATTCGGTGACCCATATTGAAGACCTTGTACATCTCCTGCCAGTCGGTCTTGCTCTCTTCGTGAATCATCTTGAAGAGCGGCGGCACAGGGAAGAGGTTATCCTTCACCACATGCAGCGGACGGCCACCGATAAAGTGCAACACCTTGGTCTGGGCACCACCCGAACAGTGAATCATGCCGTCAATCTTCAGACGGTATTCATCCAACACCTTACGGATAATGGGGGCGTATGTTCTTGTGGGCGAAAGCACCATGTGACCCGCATCCACTCCCGGCACTTCGGTGGGGTCGGTGAGCAATTTCGAGCCGCAGAAGACCACACTGTCGGGGAGATTCTTGTCGTAGCACATGGGGTATTTCTCAGCGTATACATGCGAGAAGACGTCGTGGCGGGCCGAGGTGAGTCCATTGGAACCCATGCCGCCGTTGTAGGCCGTCTCGTAGGTAGCCTGGCCATAAGATGCCAAAGCCACAATGACATTGCCAGCCTTGATATTGGCATTGTCAATAACATCGGCACGACGCATGCGAGCAGTAACGGTACTGTCGACAATGATGGTGCGAACCAAGTCTCCCACGTCGGCCGTCTCACCGCCGGTGAGAACGATATCGATACCCATATCGCGCATTGTCTGGCAGAACTCCTCGGTGCCATTGATGACGGCAGAGATAACCTCGCCGGGCACCAGCTGTTTGTTGCGGCCGATGGTGGAACTCAGCAGGATATGGTCCAACGCGCCGACGCACAGCAGGTCGTCGGTGTTCATCACAATGGCGTCGACGGCAATGCCTTTCCATACGGAGAGGTCGCCCGTCTCGCGCCAATACATATAGGCCAGGCTGCTCTTGGTGCCCGCGCCGTCGGCGTGCATGATATTGCAATAGTCCTTATCGCCGCCCAGCAGGTCGGGGATTATCTTGCAGAAAGCCTTGGAATAAAGGCCCTTGTCGATATTCTTGATGGCGTTGTGCACATCCTCTTTCGATGCGGAGACTCCGCGTTGGTTGTATTTGTCCATCGTCACTAATTTGGCTGCAAAAATACAAATATTTTGACGACTGACCAAATAAAACTTCCTGCTATCTCACTATCAGTTTCTTCACCAACGCGTTACCGTCCAGGCGGACGAAGTAGACCCCCTGCGGCAGGGCACTTATGTCGACCCGGGTGCCGCCAGCGGAGAGCCTCTTGCGGAGCACCTCACGACCGCTGACATCCAGCAAGGTCAACACCTCCGGCTGAACCACCTCCACCATCACACTCGTGCTGGCAGGGTTGGGAAAGAGGCGCCACTCCCCTGCCCTCACACCGGCGATACCCACGCTGTCCTCCACTTCGCGGAAGAGGGCGGTGAAGGTGGTATCGCTCACCACGAAGACCTGACGCGGATTAAGCGTGTCGCCGTCATCCCAACGGTCGAAATCATAGCCCTCCATCGGCATAGCCGTGAGGGTGACGCTGCTGCTGTCGATATATCTGCCACCGCCGCCGACGTAGCCCATGGTGCTGTCGCAGAGCACCGTGACGGTGCGCCACACGGTGTCGGGCACTGTGTGCGTGGTGTCGGCGACGAGTATGATTGACACATCGTCGATGGTCATCGCAGAGCCATACGAATAGTTGGCCACGAAGGCAATTCTCACTGTGCTGCCAGCGTACTCATTGAGCGACATACTGAAGATGCCGCTGGTGTTCGTATCTGCGATGGTGTCGGTAAAGTAATAATCTCTATCGTATTGCGCGGTGGGCGAGAGGAGTACGGTCATCCTCATCCAACTTTGCTGGCTCCAACTGAGGATGATGTCGTCGTTTGCAACGGTGCTGGGCAGCGTGATGGCTGGCGTTATCAGGAAGTCGCGTGCCATGCTCTCCACCTGCATGCGGTGGCCTGTGCTGTCGCCTGCGCGGTGCCAACTGCCGGCAATCTGCTCATAGTCGAAGTCGCTGTTCCAGTGCATGGCGAAGGTGCTCCAGCAGCCGGCTGAGGTGCTGTCCTCGAAGTCCTCATACCAAGGCAGCGCGAGTGTCGGACAATCGTACACGTCGACCAGGATTGACGCCGAGCTGCTGCCGTAGATGTTGGTGACAGTTACGCTGACTGTGTCGGTGCCGGTGACGGGGTAGGTTAGGGCGACGGTGTCGGAAGCCGTGAAGGTGGTGTCGAGCAGGGTGGAGTGCCAGGTGTAGGTAAGGTTACGGTGGCTGCCTGCGGTGAGTGTGGCCACATAGCGGCACAGCTCATTGGTATGTGCCGAGATGGGACCGTTGAGGATCACCTGCGGAAGGCCTCCTTCGCGTATGCTCACGCTGTCGATGTAGATGCTGCAGTGCGGGCCGCGGTGTACGAATGCCAGGTGTATGCGCTGGCCGGCAAAGCTGTCGAGCAAAGCCTCGTAGATGCGGCTGTCATTGATGTTGTCGCCGATATGGAGGTGGCCGCTGAAGAGCACATGGTTAAACGAGGATGTGTCGGTGGCGTCGCCGGTGGAGACCAGCACATCGAGCTCGGCAGAATAGAGATATCCGTCCTGATGCGTATACGGAGCACGGAGGCAGTAGCGCAGGGTGGCGCAGTCGGGTGTGTCGGGCATCTGTATGGCTGGGCTTATCAGCCAGTTGTTGGCATCATAGCCGCTGTACGCTTGGCCGCTGTGCATGCCGCTCTGGTAGCTGTACCACCATTCGCTGTTGTTGGTGGGCGTGAAGTTGTACGACCGCCAGCATCCGAGGCCCGAGGTGTAGAGCCAGTTTTCGCTCCATGGTAGTGTGTTTACATCGGAGCAGCTCTGCACGTCGAGTGTTGTGGAGGCGCTGTCGGTGCCATAGGCAGTGGTAACGACCAGGCTGATGGTGTCGGTGCCGGCAGAGGTGTAGTGGATATGCAGGCTGTCGTTGTTTACGGTCAGAGTGGCAAGTCCGGCGGTGGCCATGGTGGAGTGCCAAGTGCAGCTAAGACCAGTGTTTGTGCCTTCCACCAGCTCGGCGCGCACCAAGGTCAGCTCGCCGCTATGTGCCACCGACGGTTTGACTATCCTCACCTGCGGGCGCCGTAGGTCGAATATCTGCACGTCGTCGATGCGCAGCGCACGGGCGTCGTATTGGTAGAAGGTGGCCGTGGGGTGGTTGACGAAAGCCACATGTATGGTTTGTCCGGCGTAGGCCCCCAGGCCAGCACGGCCTATGTTCCAAGCAACCTGGGCGGTGTTGAGCACTGTGTCGAAAGTGTAGAGGGTGTCGTACTGCGAATAGTCGGTGTAGTCGCCTGTGGTGGCCAGCACATAGTAGCGCATGGCGGTGTTGCGGCTCTCGGCGGCGGCCTTCCATTCGAGCATCAGGCTGTCGTCGGCCCAGGTGGGCACCATGATGGCACGCGACACTATGCGGGCGTCGACGGTCGGGTTGTACCAGTAGGAGCGCCCTGTGCCTAGATATTCCTGCCACGAGCATTTGGCATCCTGATACCAATGGTCGAGGTTGCCGCCACCGAAGTCGTCGACCACGCAGGGCGCCTGCAGAGTGTCCCATGTGGTCACCACCGTCACTGCCGTTGCGCTGTCGGCACCATGGTTGTTGACGCCCACCACGCTGATGGTGTCAATGCCGGTGGTTGTGTAGGTGAGGTTTATCAGCGGCGAGGTTTGGGTGACGGTAGTGTCTAGCAGGGTGGAGCGCCACTGATATACCATCGTCGTCGGGTCGCCGTGGGTGAGGCGTACGGTAGCTGTGGCGGCGCCGTCGGTGAAGGCGTGCCGCGGGGCTTCGAGTACAATGATGGGATGGGCGTGGCTGCGCACTATGATGCTGTCAACCTGTATGACGTCGTAGCCCTGTGGCTTGTCGAAGGCTATGCGCACCCGCTGTCCGGCATAGGCTCTGAGGTTGATGCTCTGCCAGGCGAAATCGCCTCCCGAGGTTATCGTGCCATTGTACAGCACGCTGTCGTAGCTGCCATAGGGGCCGGTGGTCAGCAGCACGCTGTACTCCGAATTGCCGCGTGTTTTGTAATCGAGGGTGAGGGTGGTATCCATTGGGAGAAGCATCGTCGGCAGTGCTATGGTGCCCTGGGTGGATAGGTCGCCCCATGCCGACAGCACATTGTGGTTGACGGTATAATTATTGACTATGGCCCAGTCCTGTGCGTCAGCGGTGTACCAGCAGCCCCTGTCGTTGAAATTGGCTTGCCACGGGAACTGTTCGATAGGCTCGCATATTGTAATTATTGAGGTATCGCTAGTACTGCCGTAGGCGTTTGTGGCTGTGACTATGATGGTGTCGACGCCGCCATAGAGATAGGCTATATGCAGGTTGCCATCGTGGCCATTGCCTATAGTGTCGGCATTGCCTATGTCGAGCATCGTAGAGCGCCAACTGTAGGTAAGTCCAGTGGTTGCACCTTCAGATATTGTGGCGATGAAGGTGTTGGTGTCGCCGACATAGGCATGGTCGGGGATGTTGTGGGTGATGACAGGATCGGCGGCGTAGCGCACCTCCACGTTGTCGAGGTATATGTCGTGGGTGATTGAAGTCGATGATGTCCAGTGCTCGAAGACGAAGTGTCCCGTCTGCCCCGCCAGGCTGCTGAGCGGAACGATTATCTGCCTGTAGGTGTTCCATCCTATCACGGTGTCGATTAGTAGCGTCTCGGTGTTATTGCTGTCCAGAGCGAAGTATACGGAGAGGTGGGCATCGCTGTTATTGTAGGTATTGCGGGCTTGGAATATCAGCGACATATAGGCGATGTCGGCTGCTGAGGGCATCACGAAGGTGTTCGACAGCAGACGGTTGTGTGCGGTCGCCGGATTCGTTTTGGAACGCATGTAGCAGTTGCCGTCGTAGGCGCAACTGGGGTAGCGGTGCAGGTACCAGCGATTGTCGGAGGGCAGCGTCCAGCAGTCGGTGCCGTTCTCGAAGTCGTCGCGCCAGGGGTAGTTCGACGCTGTGGCGCAGTCCTTGACCAGCACCACCAAGGTGTCGGTACGGGTGCCGTATTGCAGGGTGATGGTGTCGAGGCCGGCAGTGGCATAGACGATGTCGACCACACGGATGTCGGGCCGGGCTGTCATAGTGGCTTCGTTGTTGTCATGCTTGGAGGAATACCAATAGAATGGGGTTTCCATGGTATCGACGCCAACATACAGAGCCCGCAGCTCGGTGCTTTCACCCACCATAGGGTGCAGCGGGGCGTAGATGCGCGCCAGCGTGTCGGCGGTGCCTATGCGCACATTGTCGATATAGGCGGTGCCGAAGCAGAAGCCGTGGCGTGCGAAAGCCACGCGCACACGGTGGCCGCCGTAGCCTTCGAGTGTTAGGCAGTAGGTCTTGTAGTTCGGCACTATCCCTTCAAGAGTCATCAGTTTGGTCCATGCGGCAGCTGCTGTGTCGATGGCGTCGGTCGAGTCGCATATTGCCACCATCACGTCGATCACCGGAGTGTCGTATCGGTTGGTCGATTGCAGAGCGCGATAGTCCCACATCACCGGCACTTTGGCCCCCGCCGGCAGCGGAATGGCTGGCGAGATGAGCCATGCGTCGGCTGTATAGGCTGGGTTGTCGATGGCGCCGCTGTACATATATCCGTTGCCGCTTAAGGTGTGGCGCTCCCAGTTCGATATCTGGTCAGCTCGCAGAGTGATGTTCCAGTTGGCGGCAGCCGTGGCGTTGTCAAAGTCGGCTGTCCACGGCATGCTGTTCACCGGACCGTTGGCGGTGGTGAACGAAAACTCGCGCATGCGGTAGCTCTCGCTGCCGTCGGCGCACATCGTCTGTAACGTCCCAATATAGGTGGTGGCACCGTTGAGCATGTCCGTGATGCAGATAAAGGTGTCGGTGAGGATGGCGTCGAGGCCGGCTTCGGCAATCGACAGGTGGTAGCCAGCGCCCGCCACCGCAGGCCAGCTGAGCACCGTGCTGTCGGGATTGTTGCTCACCACGGTGATGTTGCCTGGATATGGGCAAGGCGAAGCATCGGGCTCTAGGTTGTACCAGCGGCCTTTCTCAGGCCACAACTCCGCGGTGTTGTAAAGCGAGCAAGTGGTGTTGAGGCGCACCGCCTCGTGGGTGGCGAAGTCGAAGAAGATGATATCCCTGTTATTGTTGTTGGTTGCCGACACACCGTTCTGCAAGAGCACGGAAGAGGCGGAATGTACCGCCCCGGAGTCTGACTCGCCATACACCACCCGAAAGCCGCCTGTCTCGAACAGTTGCACCTGGAAGCTCACATACAGCGAGTCGCCGTTGAAAGTGTAGTCTTTCATCCGCGTCTCCACCACTCGCACGCGGTTCCCCGCGGTGCCCATCAGTGCCATACGCGTATAGCAGTTGTCGTCGAATCGGCCCCTCCAGCCGAAGGGCTCTATCTTGGGACCGTTGCTCTGGTTCAAGGCGTTCGAATAACCGCCGCTCGACGGCACCGGCGTACTACCCAGTCGCACCGTGCCGTTGATGTTGGTCGAAAACTGGCTGTAGGTCGATACGCCCAGCGTGAAGTCGAATCCGATGTTTCTCACTCCCGAACATGCCGACACATTGTTTCCACTGGCGATAATCACCGAATCCACACCGGAGATGTCGTACCACAGCGTCGTGTCGACACCCGTGGTCATACTCCACGTGTCAATAATCATCTGACTCTGTGCCCGCAGGCCCATGCCCGCCAGGCAGCACACCAGAATTCCAATTATATATTTTTTCATGTCTTTTCTCTTTTAAAACCTTTACTGAATGACGAGTTTCTTAACGACGGTGGCCTTGTCCGAAGTCACGCGGACGAAATAGGCACCTTTGGGAAGTGATGAATGTGGAATGATGAATGTGGATTCCATGAGGGTCGGCGGGATGACCACGCGGCCCTGAACGTCGATGAGGGTGAAAGTGGCTTGGTAACTGAGTGACTGAGTGACTGAGATGACGACGTCGGAAGTGGCCGGATTGGGGTAGATGGAGAGAGAATTGAGAATTGAAAGTTCGTTGATGCCTTCGGTGCTGTCTCCCACCGCACGGAAGAAAGCGACGAAGGTGGTGTCGCTGACCACCAGCACCTGACGGGGATTGGTGGTGTCGCCGTCGTTCCAGTGGTCGAACCGATAGCCTTCGTGGGCGGTGGCGATGAGGGTAACCAGGGCGCTGTCGGGATAGCTTCCGCCACCAGTCACACTGCCCATCGTGTTGTCGCAGAGGAGGCTGACAGTGTGCGTCACAGGAGGCTCGGACGGGGCAACGACGTCGATAGAGAGGTCGTCGATGCGCACGGCGCTCAAACTTCCGGCATCGCTATAATGTACGAAAGCGATGCGGATATGACGGCCACGGTAGGCATCGAGCGAGAAACTGAGGGTGTCCCAAGGAACGAGGTATGGGGTGTAGCCAACAAGGGAGTAAAGCGTATCGGTGAATCCGCCGCAGTCAGGGTCGCCGGTGGGGCTGATGAGGGCGGCGAAGTGGTCGTTGTATTGCGCCTTGAGGGCAAAGGTGAAGGTGATGGCAGTAGCGTTGGCGGGGAGTTCGACGGCGGGGGTAATCAGCCAGGCGTCGAAGGGACGGTTGGTGCTGTTACCGTTGGAGAACATGCAGTAGTAGCCGCCATCGTCGTTGCCACCGTTGGCACGGCGCCACTCGTTGTCAAGCAATCCCGTGGGGGTACGGATAATCCAGTTAGCCAGACGGTCCTGCCAATAGTAGCCTTCGAAGTCTTCGCTATAGGGGAAGCTGGCGATGACGCTGCTCGACCGCACAGTGACGATGTGGGTGACGGAATGCGGACCGTGGGTGTTGGTAACGGTGAGGGTCAAGGTGTCGGTACCCGGGAAGGTGTAGTTAAGAGTTAATAGATAAGAGTTATGAGTTATCGTGCTGTCGAGGAGGGAGGAGTGCCAGGAATAAGTGAGCGAGGCGGTGTCGCCACCGAGGATGAGGGCGCGGTAGTGGAGGGTGTCGCCAACATAGGCGGTGGTGGCACCGGTGAAGTCGATATGCAGGTTGTCCTCAACGGTGACGAGGTGCGTGGCGGTATCGCTGCCGTAGGCGTTGGTGGCCACGAGGGTGATGGTGTCGGTGCCCACGACGTTATACACCAAGGAGAAAGGTGATAGTTGTGAGGTTATCGTTGTGGTTCCGAGAAGGGAACTGTGCCAGGTATAGGTGATGCCGGCGGTGTCACCCTGATGCAGGGTGGCGGTAAAGGTTGCTGTGTCGATAGCTACGACAGCCTGGGTGGGACCGTCGAGGGTTACGAGCGGCGGCACGGAATCCTGGGCGCTGATAGCTACGATGTTGATATCATCGATGTAGCAGTTGTACGTCGAGTTGCTATGCGGCACGAGAGTGAAGGTGAGGCTGGCGGGAGTGGTTTGGGTCAGGCTGTCGGTGGCGAACTGGAAATAGCGCCAAGTGCCAGTGGCGTCGCTTCCGCGGAGGGTAATCATGGGTATGGTGGAGGCGGCCACGTGGGCATAATCCAAAGTGTCGCTATTGAAGAGGATGCCGGCTTGCAGGATGGTGTCGGTGGCGGCGCCACTGTAGGCGGGCAGCTTGGCCCAGAAGGAGACCAGCAGTTGGTTGCCGGGGGCGTCCATCTGCGGACCTGCCATCAGCGTGTACTTGCCCGAAGGAATCCGGAAGGTGCGCAGGTTGAGCGAGAGCGAGCCGGAATGGCTGTCGTAGTTCTCGACGTATTGGGCTAATTCGCCGAGGTTGTACCAACCGAACTGGTTGTTATCGTCGTCGAGGTAGGCGTCGAAGTTCTCGCTATAAGGCAGGGCAAAGGGGCTGCAGCTGACGGTACGGGAGACCGACAGGCTATTTCGCCAGATGGCTTGTGTGTTTATGGGCAAGGCGGTGTCGCCAGCGGCGCAAATGGGGCTAACGCCGATGAGGGGCCATGTGGTTTCGTTGCAGGCATCGGCCACGAGGTCGGCACCGGCGAGGTAGAAACTGGTGTCGGTGGTGGTGCCATAGAGTGAATTGTTAACATATACTGCCCACTCGGAGGCCTGTGTGTCGTGCCAATCGACGGTGAGGCCTTGATTGCTGTTAGCCGTCAGGCGGATGGTGTCGATGCTATTCGGGCAGGTGAGAGTACTGATGCTGAGGTTGTCCATTGCCGGTGCCACTTCATAGACAGTGTATGAATTGCCGTTGGCAGAGAGGACGAGCAACAGGTAGTCGCCTGCAGCAGGCACATGGAAACTCTGTGCGTGGTGGGTCCAGTTGGTTTCGCATGCCAGCAGGTGGTTGCCACCCGTGTCGGAGAGGCTGATCCAGCCGCTGGGCAAAAGGTTGTTGGTATGGGTGGAGATACCATAGCCGAAAAAGGTTGCTGTATCGAGTTCGGCGGTGACGGGGGCCAGCATCACTCGCACATAGTCATAATAGGTACAGGTGGTCTGGTTGTTGTAGGTATTGCATTGGTAATGTCCGTTGCATTTCCAATCGTAGTCCACGCGGAAGTCGCCGCTGTCGGTGAAGTGCACGGGGCGCACAGCCCAATGGAAGCGGTTATTCCAACTGTAACGGTCGTAACTGTTGGTGGCGCCGCCGTCGCCGCTCACATACATGCCGCCGCTGCCACTCATGGCACCCGGAGCACCGATATACCAGCCGTTGACGCGTCCTACGAAAGACCAGCCAGTGTCGGGGGTGTCAAATGTAGTGCTCCAAGGCACTGTGTCGACCACCGTCCAGGGCGAGGTGAAGGCTTCAACCTCTATGTCGTCAAGCAGTATGGCAAACTGGCCAAAGCAGTTGTGGTGACGGAAGGCAATATATATTGTATCGCCCACGTAGGCCGAGATGTCAAGAACCGCCTGGTTCCAGATGGAGTAGTTGTCGCTGGTGGGCGTATAGTCGTATATCGGCGTAGTGGCCAGGAAATCGGCAGCCGTGTTGCCAGCGGTGGAGATATACACTGAATAGTGGTCGGCGGGATACATAGCATTGGCTACGCGGAACCACCAGGAGAGCACGGCGTTGCCGGTCACCGCTATGCGGGGGCTCACGAGGAAGTCGTCGGGCGTGATGTCGCCGCTGGAACCACCTATGAACGACGACGAGCCCACGAAGTGGGTGCTGCTGTTGTGCGCCGGGATGCCAGAGGTGCCGTAGGGGTTGGTGCTCCACGTGTTGCCGTCATTGTTGTAGTCGATAGTCGTCCAGCCATCCAATCCATTTTCAAAGCCCTGGCTATACGGCAAGCCGTATACCGTGTCGGTCTGCGCCCGCAGGCCCGAAAGACACATCAGCCCCATCAGGGCCACTAATGCAAAGAATACTTTTTTCATCAATTAATATAAAGTTTAAAAATTAAAAACGCGTTTATTATAGATTTATTGTTTTGTCCTTTGTCGGCATCATCGTCATCGAATGCTCCATCTGATATTTTATATAGTAGTTGATGACTGCATCCAATTCTTCGTCTGAAGTTGCATGGTATACCGCCAACCAGCGGTAGTGGGGCGAGGCCAGGTTGCAGTCCACACTGTTGCCCAACACATTCGAGTCTCCCTGCACCTCGGGGTGGAAGCGCTTGCTCTGCCATAAGTCAATTGTATTGGCGCAATCCTCCTCAGACATTCCCGATGCGAGATAGATGGAGTCGAAGAAGGCATCCATCTCAGCCGTACTCCTCACTCCCAAGCTGTCCAGCATCCACTCCCAGCCTTCGTCGGTCAAGGCCTCGATGGTGGTGACATCGCAGGTGACGCTGTCGTTGACAGGGAAGTCCTTGATAAAGCCCACACGTATACCGGGCACATCCTTGCAGCGCTCATACAGCTCGCTGACCTCTGGCTCAACAGGGCGTAGCTTGACCCAGGTGATGATACCCAGTATCGTCACCAACAAGGTCAGCACTATGAGCCAGAGACGTTTCATTTCTTTTAGAGGGTTTCGTTACATATCATACAGTTGGCTTCCTTTCCCATGCTTTCGCAGGCGCGAGCCATCACCATGGCCTCTCCGCCGCGCTGATTGCATACCACACGCTCGGGTTCGGATGTCGGCAACACTGCAGCGTAAGCACTGGGAACTGTCAGCAGTGTGGCGATGGCGGCGGCAATACTCAAACGGCGAGTATACTGCGCAAAAGTACCACTGTCGGCTTCCATACGACATTGCAGTTCGGCCAGATGCTCCCGGTCTTCTCGCCGTCGAGAGGCACCCTCTGCCATAATCAGTTGTTCTATATCGTATTGTTTCATATTGTTTGGTTGTTTTCTCTTTGTGTATTCTTTTCCATCTCTTCTCTCATCTTCTGTATCATCCGGAAGCGCAGCTGGTCGGCCGTGTGGGGCTTCATCCCCATCTTCTCGGCCGCCTCGGTGGTGCTATAGCCTTCCAATAATAAATCCAGTAGCTGTCGCTCCCTGTCGTTGAGTCCCTCGGTCAGCGACAGCAGCAACTCGCGACGTTCCACATTCGTAGTGTCGTCAACTATTTCTTGTTCATCGAGGGATACCAACACAGGGGGTTGACGACGGTTGTGATGCTCCGCCACACTGCGACATTGCCATCGTATCCATATACGCTCCTCCGACTCTGTCGCTCCTTCGCGCAACGACTCGCGCTTTCGCCACATCCGCTCCAGCACCTCCTGCACCAAATCTGCCGTATCTGCAGCGTTACCCCGTGAATACCAACAACACAACAACCGAATCCAACGCCGGTGTCGCATCACCAGACGGTCGAAATCATCATACCGTGTCTTGTTTGTTGGCATTATTGTAATCGTTTCACCAATATAATAACCCAGAATTCCCGAAAATTCTACACGATATCCTGTTTTTTAACTTTATTTAACGGATGACAACCAATCCCATTTTATCAGAATAGTTGTATTTTTGCAGCCGGATAATTCAACTGCACCATGCGAAAAAACAACACACAAAAATCTTATTTCAAAAAAGTTACACTCTTTCTAACCTTAACTTTGTCTGTCGGATTTCTGACAACCTCATGCTCGAAAGAGGAGGAGGTGACCCCTCAGCACGACCTGCCGCTTGGAGCTGCCTATGTGACGGACTCTACCTACGATGCCTCCAGCCACATGAAGGTTTACAACTTCGTCTACCCATCTGTAGACCCTGCGGGAGAGCCCATCATGCTCTCGGGCACCATCACGCTGGGCGACGATGTGAGCCGTCAAACCCCTGCCAAAGGATTGATTCTCTATAATCATTTCACCATCTACCGCGCCGACCAATGTCCCTCGCGCGGCGAACTGAGCACTCAGAAGATAGCACTGGGCTATGGCCTCATCACCATCTCGCCCGACTACTACGGATTCGGTGCCACCGAACACCACCACCAGGCCTACTGCCTGTCGCTCTACAATGCCCGCACCTCCATCGACGCCCTTTTAGCCGCCAAGCTGCTGCTCGCACAGTTGGGCTACTCCTGGAACAACGTGCTCTTCAATGCCGGCTACTCGCAGGGAGGACAGACCACGATGGCCGTAGTGCGATTAGTGGCAGAGCAATATCCCGACATCGACATTACCTATTCCTTCGCGGGAGCAGGTTCCTACGACCTGCCGGAGACCTACCGGCAGTTTGTCAACCTCACGATTGCCGGCATGCCCAGCACCGTCATTAGCGTCCTGCTATCCTACAACGAATTCATGAACCTCGGAGGTCAACGTGAGGAAATGTTTCTCGAGCCTGTGTTGAGCCACATCGACGACTGGATTCTCAGCAAGCGCTTTACCCGTGAGGAAATCGATACCAAAGTGGGGTCACTGACCATCTCCGACTACCTCACGCCGACAATGCTCGACACAACCACCGCCCTATCTGTCAGATTCATGGAAGCCCTCGACCGCGACAATCTATGCCACGGGTGGACACCCCGCGGAGACGAACATATCCTCCTCTTCCACAGCAGCCAAGACATCACGGTACCAGCCATCAACTCGCAGAAGATGTACGACTTCCTGACCAGTCATGGCGTGCAGGATGTCGACCTGCAGATTCGCGACATCGCAGCCTCCGCCTCCAACCCTGCACACGAGAATGCCTCCATCGCCTTTGTCCTGCAAGTCCTAACAAAAATGAGAGACATTCTTGCTGACAAATAGACAGCATCCCTTCAACATAAAGAAACGAGGCCCGTTTGAGCCTCGTTTCTTTATTGCAGACAGATGATTGTCTGATATTATCTGCGACGGCCGCCACCGTTGCCGGAACTGCGGCGCTCGCCACCGCCGTTGCCGTCGCGGCGCGGACCACGGTCACCGTCCTTGCGGGGACCACGGTCGCCACCTTCGCGGCGCGGGCCACGGGCAGGCTTCTCCTCCACATAGCCTTCGGGCTTCGGAAGCAGGGCCTTGCGGCTGAGTTTAATCTTGCCGTTCTTCTCGTCGAATGCAATGACCTTCACCTGGAACTCGTCGCCCACCTGAATGAGGCCTTCGAGGGTCTCGGGGTGACCCCACTCGTACTCGCTGATGTGCATCAGGCCTTCCTTGCCGGGCAGGAACTCCATGAAGGCACCGAACTCAACAATGCTGACCACCTTGGCGTCGAAAATGTCGCCCACCTCGGGAACGGTGCAGATATCCTTGATCCACTTGAGAGCGGCGGCGATATCCTCTTTGTTCTGCGAGGCGACATCGACGATGCCGAATTCGCCCTCTTCTTCGATATTGATGATGGTGTTGGTCTCGGCCTGAATCTTCTGGATGACCTCGCCACCCTTGCCGATGACGGCACCGATGAAGTCTTTCGGAATCTTAATCTGCTCGATGCGGGGCACGAAGTCCTTATAGTCCTGACGAGGCTCGGGAATGGTCTCGAGAATCTTGCCGAGGATGTGGAGACGTCCCTGACGGGCCTGCTCGAGGGCTTTGGCCAGCACGTCGTAGCTGAGGCCGTCGACCTTGATATCCATCTGGCAGGCGGTGATACCGTCGCGGGTGCCGCAGACCTTGAAGTCCATGTCGCCGAGATGGTCCTCGTCGCCGAGGATGTCGCTCAGTACGGCCCACTTGTCACCCTTCGAGATAAGACCCATGGCGATACCGGCCACAGGTTTGCGCAGCTTCACGCCGGCATCCATCAGCGCCATGCAGCCGGCGCAGACGGTGGCCATGGAGCTGGAACCGTTACTTTCGAGGATGTCGCTGACCACACGGATGGTATAGGGGCATTCCTCCTCGGTGGGGAGCACCTCCTTGAGGGCACGCCAGGCCAAGTGGCCGTGACCCACCTCGCGGCGGCTGGTGCTGCCACTGCGTTTCACCTCGCCAGTAGCGAAGCCGGGGAAGTTATAGTGCAGCAAGAAACGACGCATGCCCTCGATGACGGCACCGTCAATCTTCTGCTCGTCGAGCTTGGTGCCAAGGGTGCAGGTGGAGAGAGACTGGGTCTCGCCGCGGGTGAAGATGGCACTACCGTGGGCCGAAGGCAGGTAGTCGGTCTCGCACCAGATGGGACGAATCTCGTCAAGCTGACGGCCGTCGAGACGGGTGCGCTCGTTGAGCACCATGTCGCGCATGGCCTCGCGCTCGGTGTCGTGATAGTAGCGGTCAATCATGAACTTGATTTCGTCGGTGAGGGTCTCCTCGGTATAGTTGGCATCGATAAACTCCTGCTTGATGGCGGCAAAGCCGTCCTCACGCTGGTGCTTGTTGGCAATGCCCTGCTTACTGAAGTCGTAGCACTTCTGGTAGACGGCATCGCGCACACGCTGACGCAGTTCCTCGTCGTTCACCTCATGGCAGTACTCGCGCTTCTCGGTCTTGCCGGCTTCGATGGTGAGCTCGTTGAGCACGCGGCACTGAATCTTGATAGCCTCATGAGCGGCCTTGAGGGCGTTGAGCATCACATCCTCGCTGACCTCCTTCATCTCGCCTTCCACCATCATAATGTTATCCTCGGTGGCGGCCACGATAAGGTCGAGGTCGGCACGCTCGATGTCCTGCATGGGGGTGTTGATGACGTACTGGCCGTCGAGGTAGCTCACACGCACCTCCGAGACGGGACCGTTGAAGGGGATGTCGCTCACGGCGAGAGCCGAAGCAGCGGCAAGGGCTGCCAACTGGTCGGGCATGGTGTCGTGGTCGCCGGAGATGAGGTTGATGTTCACCTGAACCTCGGCGTGGAAATTGTCGGGGAAGAGGGGACGCAGGGCACGGTCGACCAAGCGGGCAATGAGGATTTCATGCTCCGAGGGACGAGCCTCACGTTTGAAGAAACCGCCAGGGAAGCGACCCATGGCGGCGTATTTTTCCTGATAGTCAACGGTAAGGGGCATGAAGTCGACGTTCTCGCCCACCTCCTTCTTAGAACAGACGGTGGCTAAAAGCATCGTGTCGTTCATGCGGACCACGGCAGCGCCATCGGCCTGTTTGGCCAGCTTGCCGGTCTCGATTTCGATCATGCGGCCATCGCCGAGGTCGAAACGCTTAGTGATAATGTGTTCGTTCATTTTTTATTGTTTTCTATTACTTTACCGCAGCCTAGGGGACCGTCCCCTAGACCCATAAAAGTGTTAATATTCAAGTTACTATCTCCTTCGGCGGGCATCTCAAGACCAGCAAAAAGAAAGTGCAAAGTTACGAAAGTTGAGCGACATGGCAAAAAATTTTTTTGACATGTCCGAAATGAAGTAACGCCGGCGACCTTGATGAGCCAAAGTTACGAAAGTTGAGCGACATGGCAAAAAATTTTTTTGACATGTCCGAAATGAAGTAACGCCCATCCATCCCCCCCCCCTTCCTGACGTATGGAAAAAAGATTTGGCAGATATTGAAATAATGTGTATCTTTGCAGTCAAAACAGCTACTCCATGAAACTACCGAAACCTATAATAATCTTTGCGTTGCAAGTGGCGCTGTTAATGAGCGCCTGCGACAGAAGCGAGAGTACTAAATCGCACGAACCCAGACCCTCCGACACACTCTATACCGAGGCGGCGGCCATAGAGGTCTACGCCCAACAGCCAGAACTCGCCTTGGCCATCATCGACTCCGCGGTCGCAGTGGGCAACCTCGACAAGGACCGCGCCCCCTTTCTGCGCGCCTATATCTACAGCCATAACGTCGTCGCCCCACGGTTCGATACCGCATGGCACATCTGCGACTCCCTGATGGAGAGCGACTTCGTCAAGAAACCCAACGCTCGCGAGTCGGTGCTCGACCTCTTGGTGTACATCACCCAGCGCCAGCGCAACTACGAGCAATGTCTACGTTGGTCGACCGAGAAGGTCGACTTCTGCCGCCAACAAGGCGAGGAGACCGAAGTGCTGCGCACCGAGGCCGAGATAGGAGTCATCCTGGTCAAGTTAGGCGAGGAAGAGAAGGGTCTTTCCATGATTAACAACGTGATTGCCAGCCTCGACGGACAACAGCAACTCGACGAGATGGACGCCTGCATCATCGCCCTCAAACGCAAAATACAAATACTGCAGGAGTTGGACCGCGAAGAGGAAGTAATCCCTGTCGCCAAGCATATCGCTGCGATAATCAACGACTACCGTCAACACAGCGACAACTACGAGAACAACTCTTACCGCCTCATAGGCGAACAAGAGGAGATGGAGGATTACTGTAACTTCTATACCGCCCAGAGCTCCGCATACCTGGCCCACTCCTACGCTACGATTGGTGCCACTGACTCTGCCCGTCACTTCCTCTCCCTCTTCGAAGCCAGCGACTTCGGCCACACACTCGACGGCCGCCAGATGATAGCCCCGACCTGGTGCCTGCTGGGCGACTACGGCAAGATGCTCGCCACCTACGACGACATGGACCTCCTCCTGGGAGCCGACACCATGAACCTCGACTACATCGAGATGCTTCGCGGTCGTGCCATCGCCGCCAACGCCATGGGCAACAGCCACGCCGCCGTCGGCTTCTGGCAACGCTACTCCAACCTCATCTATCCGGTAATCAGACAAATCTACCGTACCCGAGTCAACGAGTACGCCGTCCACTACCAACTCAAGGAAGAACGGCTGAACGCCGAGCACGAACACATCAAGGCGCGTAATTCCCGCACCATTGCATTCATTTTGGGAGGACTTTTCCTTACAGCCATCTGCTTCATCGCCAAACTGTTAATGCTACATCGCGACATCAAACGCAAAAACCACGTCCTCGCCGAACAGATTGCCGAAAAGATACAACTCCTCCAACAACAGATGGCTTCAAAAATCCCTAACGATTTCAACACCCTGGACGACACTGAACTCTTCACGTTCCTCAGCGAAGCCATCCACCGCGAGGAACTATATCTCGACCCACACCTTGATCGTCAGACACTTATCGACCGTTTTGCAATCCCCAAGGAGCGCATCGGCGCCGCTTTCTCCAAGGGAAGCACCTTCCCCTCCTTAGCATCCTACCTCAACGAGGAGCGCCTCTTGCATGCCGCCCGACTGCTGACCGAAGAACCCGAGATGTCAGTGGCCGACATCGCCGTTGCAAGCGGCTTCGCCAACGGCAGCGCCTTCGCCCACAACTTCAAGTCGCGATTCACCATCACCCCCTCGCAATTCCGAGAGGAAAGACCCGTCGAAGCTTAGCGGGTTAGTCCGCCATAGCTTTTGGCGGAAGCCAAAAGGGCCTCCTCCGTGAGATAACGCTCATAGTAGTCACAGCGGGTGACAACCCGCTGGTGTGAGGCCGCCCCATCCTTCGTTCATACCAGAGTTTCGGTCGAGCCTCGGTCAAGTTTCAGTTTTTAGTCATAACGCTACCCTATAGACCTATTGTATGGGGGGTGTCGACCATCCATCATTTTCTCTCCACAAGTACCTATTGAGAGTCTCTTTTTTTTAACATTTTCAGGGCCGTTTTCGGACCATTTTGGAGCCGTTTTGGCCGGTTTTCGAATTGTAAATTTGTCTGAATGGACTCGTTACCTGTTTTTGTGATATTCGTCGTTCTTTTAATTCCTGATGCTTTAACCACGCCCTGAAATTTCTCATGTTAAACTTGAACTCGTGTATATAAACCATACATTCACCATCAACAAAATGGCTTTGTAACTTACTAAAAAAGGTCTACCCGGAGAAACCGGGCAGACCCAACCATAACCAAATAAATATGAAAAACTATTTTTTTCTTACTTACGGAGGCCGAGTTGTTTAACAATGGCGCGATAGCGCTCAATGTCCGTCTCTTTCAGGTAGTCGAGCATCTTGCGACGTTTGCCGACGAGAGCCACGAGGGCACGCTCGGAGACCTGGTCTTTCTTGTGCTGTTTCATCAGCTCGGTGAGGTGCTGGATGCGATAGGTGAACAGAGCAATCTGTCCTTCAGCACTACCGGTATTTTGAGCAGATTTTCCGTACTGGGCGAAAATCTCTTCTTTCTTTTCTTTAGTCAGATACATAATATGTTACGTTTGTTTTTTTATTATTTTCTTTCTCGTTTTCGGTTGCAAAAATACGACTTTTTCCAGAACTGGCAAAATATTTTTCATAAAATCGCACAAATTAACACTTATTAAGAAAATCCGCACCATCCATCCCTGAGTTTACCGAACCCCGTTTCGGGCAAGAAAATGTCCCGAGACACTAAACACTAACTACCTATAAACCACCTATCATCCCCGTATCAACTCCTACCACGGTAGGAGTTGATACGGGGATGATACGGGAATGATAGGGCGATAAATGGTAGATAAAGTTCAGGGGGTATGAACGAAGGGTTTCGACAATACAAAAAAAAGGTGCCCCGATGAATTCGGGGCACCTATGATATGAAAACCGGAACGATTATTCGATGGCGCTGGCAATCTCAGCAGCGAGGTTTTTAAGCTCTTCGGGGGTCATCTCGACATGGTGCGAGAAGTTGAGGTCGCCGGGCTTGTTCAAGGGCATCAGATGGATGTGCACATGGGGCACATCGATGCCCACCACGGCCTCGCCAATTTTGATGCAAGGGCAGACCTTCTTCAGGCCCTTGGCGACACGTTTGGCAAAGAGATGAAGCTCTGTGAAGAGTTCATCGTCGAGATCGAAGATATAATCGACCTCCTTCTTGGGAATACAGAGCACATGACCACGCACCACAGGATTGATATCGAGGAATGCAAAGCAGTGCTCAGTTTCGGCGACTTTGTAGCAGGGGATTTCACCTGCGACGATTTTGCTGAATATGGTTGCCATAATTATCTCTCGATTTTAGTAAGTTCAAAGGTCATTTTACCAGCGGGCACATTGACTTCAACGATATCGCCGACCTTGTGGCCGAGGAAAGCCGAGGCGAAGGGCGAGGTGATGGAAATCTTGCCCAATTTAAGGTTAGCCTCACTCTCGGGGACGATGGTATAGGTCTGCTGCATCTTGTTCTTGGTGTTGCGGATAGTGATGATAGAGAGGAGCAGTACCTTCGAAGTATCGATCTTCGACTCATCGAGGAGACGTGCATTAGCCACCAGTTCCTGGAGTTTGGAGATACGTGCCTCGAGGTGGCCCTGGGCCTCCTTGGCGGCATCGTATTCGGCATTCTCGGAGAGGTCGCCTTTGTCGCGAGCCTCTGCGATAGCGGCGGAGGCAGCGGGACGGTCGACCACAATGAGGTGATGGAGTTCGTCTTTGAGTTTCTGGAGACCCTCTTCGCTATAATATTTAATTTCAGCCATGATGTGTATGTTTTTCTTGAGGTTTAAAAAGGTGGGAAAGGCTTCAAGAAAAGCCTTTCCCTACCCGGATTATGTGTCTCTTTTCTTCTTTAGAATCTGAAACTGGCTCCGATAGCATGAGTGCCTTTGAGGGGCGACTGGGATTGGTAGGAGTAGTCGATCGTGATGCCGGTCTTTTCGTCCTTGGAGAAGGGGATGTCGACCGAGGCACCGGCGCAGATACCATTTTTAGCGGTAGCAGCATCGTTGTTCCACATTCCAGGCTGGAAGATGTAACCGGCACGGAGCTGGAGTCTCTTCAGCAGGCTATACTCGAAACCAAGGGTGTAGTTGTCGCGCAGGAAGGCGTTGGAGGTAAAACCAGCTGCCACAGTGAGTTTCTGGTCCCACTTGTCGAACAAGAAGTCGTAGGAGAGACCGATATTGAGGCAAGTGGGAAGCTCCATCTCTGCCTGACGGGTTTCGACGGTGAAATCGTTGCCACCGGTACCAACCATCTGAAGGGAGAGACCCGTGCCATCAAAGCTCATCGAGGGACCCCAGTTCTTGAGGGAGATACCGAACTTGAGTTCGTCGTTCTCACCTGTGACGTACTGGATACCTGCATCGATGCCGAAGCCGGAGCCGGAGACGTTGTCGGTGCTCTCAGTGACCACTTTGAGCACGGCACCACCATGGATGCTACGGGTGAAGCTATGTGCATAGCCAACATTGATGGTCATGTAGCTGGGCGAAAAGGTACCATTGTTACCCTGCTCAGGGCTAAGCTCGGTAGTGATGGGGATATCGCCAAAACCCATAGACATGATATAAACGCCGACGACACCAGCATCGAAGACTCGGATACCGAGACCAAAGGTGTTGATGGAGGCACCACTGGTGAGGCCACTTTTGCCACCATAAAGCATGGTGTTGGTGTAGGCCACCTCAATATTTTCGACGAAAGCCAGTCCAGCGATGTTGCCGAACATAGCATCCAAGCCACGCACATTCGAGATATTGACACTTCCCCAGCCGGTACTGCGAGCCCACGGGTTGATAAGCAACTCAGAGGCGCCGGCGGTACCACGGCGTTCGTCATTGCCGGCCTGGGCCGACGGGACGGAAATCACCGTGAGAAGCACAACTACAGCAAATATTCTAAATATATTTTTCATCTCTGTAATTTTTTAGTTGTTTCTTACACTATTAGAATCCGAACGAGTTGAGGTCGACGGGACGCATGGTGCCGAACCACTTGATTACGCGCTCACCAATACCCGGGACACTGACGTGGATCAGATACATACCGCCGGCGATAGGAATACCGGTCTGGTTGTGGAGATCCCAGTCGACGTAGGTGGTGTTGACGGGCGTAGGTCCGAGGGTGCGGACGAGAGTACCATCGACGGTGTAGATGCGGATGAGACAGCCCTGTTTCTGACCATCCTCGAGACCGGTGGGCAGGTTAACGATGCGCACCTTGGTTTCGAGCTGGCTATGGGTTTCATATCCAGAATAGCTGTAGTAGGGGTTCGGAACAACACTGATTTGTTCGAGGAGGGAATCGATGTACTCCTGACGGGCGTTTGTCGTGGCGAGACCTTCGAGGACAGCGTCGTTGTCAGAGAGCACAAACTGGTAGGCCGGCATTTCATGGTTAGCGTTGGTAACGCTGGCGCTGGCCGACTTGGTGCGGTTGGGAGCCAGGTAAGAGCCATAGGGGGTACGAACATCAATGTCGATGGTGACATCGCAGGGGATGTCATTCATGGGGTTATTGATGGTGTAACGGCTGCTGACCATAGGCATGTTGACCCAAGCCACCGAAGCATAGAGCATGGCGATAGAGTCACGCACGGGAATGCCGTTGAGGACAGTGGGATTTCGCGAAATACCATGAGCAAGCCACTGGGTACCGGATTTAGTAAGAGTAGTGTTCATCAGTCTATCGACAGAGCCGAGCATCTTTATAGCCCAACGACCAGCGTCGTAAGACGGAGTGGTATATTGAGTGAAAGAAGAGATAACGGGGCTGGAGGAGACCGAAGCGAAGTTATAGAAGGGCTGGCGTGTGGCGTTCATCACATAGACGTAGTGACGACCACCAAGGACATAGTTGCCTGTACCTTCAACGGTGGTGCTGACGGGGTTCCACATCATATCACGACCATTGTGCTGCACATAGCGAGAATCCTCACCAAACATAATATTGAGGCGCTCACCGGTAGCCGTGTTGATGGCATAGCCAGGGAACCAACCCATACCGTCGGCGGAGATATAAGCGGGGTTGTCGGGATCGTCGACATTGGGAGCGACACCGAGTTCAGCGCAGGTCTTGCCCTCCTTGTTGACGGAGGCATGCTTACGGGCCGCGAATTTGCGGGCGTTACCCTCAGACTGAGTGTAGTCGTCGCACATCTCAACCACCGGGCAACGAGTCCACTTGGATGTATCGGCAGTGAAAACGATATGGACACTGGGCAACGAAGAGAAGTCGTAGAAGTTGATGGCTTTATTATAAATGTTGACCAGCATTTCACGCTCAAGTTTGTTCTTGTACTCGCCAGCAGCAAAAGCACTACCACCGACCGCATTGAGGGTATCGTCGTCGGCCATGAAGAAGGTGAAGTTAAAGCCGGGGTGGAAAGGCTGGGTGGAGACGAGACCATAGGGCGACCAGAGTCCGTCAACAACATCTTCGAAAACCTGATCCTTGTCGAGAGCCTCGGTCGAAGTCTGCGAACTCATCGAATTAGGATTGAGATATCCTTTGAAGTAATCCTCGTCAAGGTAGGCTTCGGCTGGATTGTATTTGGTTTTCAATGCGGAGAAAGAGACGTAGGATTTCTCCGAATACTGGGAACCAGAGTGAATCCAGTTGTAGATGTAGTAGTTGTCATTGTCGGGAATACCACTAAGCCACTGCTTGTTATCGTCAGCAAAAGCCATCTCAGAGCTCAAGAGAGCACCTTTCGTGGCGAAACCGCCATAGAAACGGCCGGCAAAACCATTGCCTGAAGTGCCGTAGAACTCAAGCTCTGTAGCAACCGCATTGGGATTCACCAGCGTGATGGCAATACCGAGGTCGAGGAAGACCTGCTCATTGTAGCGGCCAATGGTAAAGTCGGACCAAACAGTGTCATGAGTATCACCATCGACACGGATGACGCACCAGCGCGTATTGTTGTTGATGTTGGTTGTGTCGGAAGCAGTAGTATTATTGAAGAGGAGGTTGAAACGACCCTGTTTAATCTTCAAAGGATCGATGACACGCACATTGATGGGACCATAGTTCTCCTGATAGACAGGATTGGCAATGATACAAGGGTTAGTCATGCTGAAGTTGTCGGTACCATTGTTATTGATACGACCGGTCATGGTGCCGGGAGCCTTAGCGGGCTGGCCGGGGAGACCCATGAGTTCATTGATGGAAGTGGAGTCAAGACGGAGGATAGAGCCACCGTTACCATAACCGCCAAGACGGATAATCTGGGGGCACATGCCAAACTCTGCCTGAGCAAGCTTACCACCATCCTCAGCAGCGGGATTGTGGGGGACAACAGTGATGGGGACGATACTACCACCATCCTTTTCACGCTTACGTCCAGCGAGGTAGGGTTCCTTCTGACCATCGAGGAAGGCTGCCTCAGTCTGCGAATACTCTTTGTAACGGTTCTGAGCGTAAGCAACAGCAATATAGTAGTATTCCTGATTGTTGACAAGATTGGTGTTCACACCAGTAGCAAACTGGTCTTTGGTGATACGGAAGACGTGCTGGATACCCTTGTTAGCACCTTCGACCATGACTGAACCAGTGAGAATACCAGTACGGGTATCGGTGGTATAGTTGACCAGCGTTCCGATAGGCAGGCTGGGCGAAGTGTTGACTACGGTATCGTTACCATTGATGAGAACAGAATCATAGTAGTTCTCAAGGTCGCACTGGGCCACAAGGATGGCCTTGGTAGGATCAGTGATGTCAGCGACGGAGCAGCTGGCATCCTTCAACTGATAAATCTGATAGCCCTCAAAGCGATAGTTGACATCATAGGCGCGGGGATTACCATCCTCATCGGTGTAGAAGCTGGGGATGGAGGGAGAAGCCTCCATATATGACTCACCATAGTTATTGGAGTTGGGGTTGGTGTAGGTGAGGTAGAGGATAACCTCATTACTGAGCTCTTGAGCGACGAGCGTGGGAGCATCGGGACCATCGAGAACCTTGAAGCAGTTCTCGAAGAGGCGCTGGCAAACGTCATCGACCTGACGGAGGAGCTGGACAGACGACCAGTTGTTACCGGAGGAAGCCTGAGCAAAAGGAATACCCACAGTGATGTAGTTCAAAGCACCGGGTTTCAGAGTGAAGGGGCCAGCAGACTGCATGAAACGACGGTCACCAGGAGTGTTTCCGGAAGCACCGGCAGTAAGCTCGGTCCAGTCGTCGGGGTTGACGGTAGGCGTAACGCCATTGGTACCCCAGTGCCACGGGTCACTATCATCGGGGAACATGAAGTCGCAATGAAGTTGGGCGGGATCGACATCAAGAGAGATGGCGTTACCACCATATAACATATGCTGGCCGTTCTTCCATTTACCGCAAAGGTAGTTGTAATAGTCACTGGCCTTGGAGGGCTCACCGTTGATGGAGGAGGTACCATTGTCGTAGTACACGAAACGGCGCATACCGAAACGCTCATCATCAACAATGCCATTACCAAAGTTGACACCATTGATGGCGCAGTTGCCCACGCTATCGTTCTGACGGAAATACCAACTCATGGGGTCGACGGCGAAGAAATCATCAGCATGATAAGAGATGTCGACAGTATCGTAGCCGATGAAGTTGCCATTGGCATCTTTCTTGGCATAACCAGCGAGGAGCTTCTTCAGAGGCTCGGAACCATTGGTCTGAATGTAAGAAATATCGACTTTGGGGTTGTCTTTACCATCGGGATCCATGTAAGGACCCTGGAAGAAGTCGATACCCACTGCAGGGGGAATACCAGAGTAGGAACCGGAACCAGGAGTGTCCTGAGACTTACCGTTGTAGCAATAGCCAAGACCACGGCGTACATCGCAGCCCACAAAGTCGTCCCATGCATAACCCAGGTCGGGGTCAACCCACTGGCTGAAATAGGTCTGCGAGAGTTCGTAAGTGGAGCGGTTGATAATCTCGTAAGAATAGAAGGTCATGTCGTTGATACGGTCGTTGGTGGAGAAGGCAAAAGCCTGGGCACGGATTTCAAGACCGATAGGCTGACCCTCTGACTCGGTGTGAGTATTACCCATGTCGTTGAAGACCCACCAAATGGTCTGGTCGCCCTTCAGCACCTGGTCGGAGAGGATACCGCCAGAGACGATGCCAGCCTGGTCCTCGTAAGTGGGAAGACTGACGCTCGACATGTTGGGGTTGCGTTGCTTGAGGGTGCGGGGGCAGAGATCATTATTGAAGTCATACCAAGGGTAGTCACCGTTATAGGGGTTGTAGACACCATCACCATCGGCATCATAGAAAGGAGCGAGGTAGCTGGTGAGGTCATCACCGTCACCACTGGCAGGCCAGTTGAGGATGACATCGGGCACGTCGGTGAGGTCCGATACCAACACCGGGGTGGGGCCAGAGTAGTCGAAGTGTTCCATGAAGGAGAGCACCTCGGCTTTGGTGATGATATAATGTTTGTCGTAGCGGTTACAGACAGGGAGGTCGATGGAGGCTGTTCCATTGATTTTCAGAGGACCGGGCCAGTAGTCATCACCTTCGGAACCGAAACGGAGAGCAGCAACACGAAGCTGGGCGTTGACGTCGTTACCACCAATCCAAAGGGCAGCGCAGAACAACGGGCAGGTGTTGGTATTCTTGGGCAGGTGGTACTGTGCAACACTACCGTCATACCACATGTTACCATAACCGTTAATCAGAGCGCGGACATTGTTGATGTTAAGTTCTGCGGTACTCTGAGCACGCTTACATGCGGCCGCCTTGGCTCGAACTGTTTTGTTCGCCGCAGTGGTTTTCCTGCACTCGATACATTCACGTGCCGACACCGACGCCGAGAAGGAAACGAGCAGCAAGGAGACCAATACCAATTTGCTATATATACTTTTCATCTTTATAATTTTTTTTCGCGTTGAGATTAGAAGTTATACGAGAGAGAGAGACGGATGGTGCGGGGGCTGGAGTAGTTCCAGGTACCGTTGCGGAGAACAATGGTGTAAATGTCACGGAAAGCCTGCGGGTCGAGGTAGGCATTGATAACCTGCTGCGACTCGGGGTCGGTGAGGTAACCGTTGTCCTCAGCATTACCAGTAACGGGCCATACACCAAGAACGTTGCGGATATCAAAGAGGTTGTTGATCGTGATGGCGGCGGTGATGTAGGTATCACGCTTGCCGACCTTGATGGGCCAAACCTTGTCGACGACAACATTGAAGTAGAAGCCCCAAGGCAGACGGGCACCGCGGTAGCCACCGACGATGGTGCTCTGCGAGTTAGAGAAGGCCTTGGTATAAGGACGACCCGACTGTGCAACGGCCATGAAGTTGATACCGAAGTTCTCGAGGAGTTTAATCTCTTTCTTACGTTTCTCACCCGTAGAGTCGGTGACGATGCGGGTGATGACGGGACCATTGTACTGAGTACCGGAACCATAACGGAAGTCAACATTGGCTTTGAATTCATGACGACGGTCGTCAGCAATGGGGTTGAGCATCTTCAAGGTGGTGTAACCTTCCTTGATAAGCTCGGTCATTGTAGTGGAACTCAAACCCGTACCCTCAGCATACTGAAGGGTGTAGTTGGCGTTGACACGGATGTTCTTGGTCGAACGGAGATCGTAAGCCAAGGTGACACCTTTGATGGTACGGAAGTCCTTATTGTCGAAGCTGTAGTAGTTGGGGTTGGGGTCAGCACCAGCATACTGGACAAGCTGAATCAGGTCGCGAGTCTCCTTGTAGTAGGCGGAGGCACTGATGGCAGAACTCTCGTTGAGGGCCTGCTGGAATCCCAACTCATAGTTAGTGATACGCTCAGGTTTCAGATTGGGGTTGTTGATGCTGGAAATCTGCGACATGTAGAGGTACTTGGTGTACTCGGCCTCCCAACCACTGGAGGGGCGACGGGCAATAATGTCGTAACTGGCCTTGAATTGCGATTTCTCACCCACAGGGAAGGAGAAAGCGATACGAGGCATGGCAACAATCTGGGGAGTGTAGCGCTCGAAAGCTTCGGTACCAACGGTACGGTTGTTGATGGCGTTGACACCATTGGAAGTATAATAAGGAATAGGTTTACCGGTATTACCATTGACAGCACTCGGGCTGGCCACCTCGACACCGTCGGCATTGTACCATTTACCGGATTGGTCGCGGTAACCAACAATCTTGATACTACCGGTGTTGGAAATGGTTCCATTGTCACCCACAGTGGGGGTCTGGTTGACATAGGGCACCCAGTCGTCGCCAGCGTTGTTGAGATACTGACCGCCACCACTAATGAGGCTGGGGTTGCTGCGCAGGTCAGCGACAGTGTAACTCTCATACAGCAGGTAGGGGTCTTTCATCACGTACTGGTTGCCGTTGAAGTAGTCGACACGGACACCGACGTTGAAAATAAGGTCTTGGAAGAAGAACTTATCCTGGATATAGCCTGCGGCATAGATGGGCGAGAAGGCAGGAAGGTAACGATACTTGCCATCGCTGGGGTTGAAGAACTTGTCGAGACTCCAGTTGGCACCATCGTATTTTTCACCTGTATGATCGAAACCATAGAAGGTGACGGCGGAGTTACCACTATTGAAGAGCTCGTCGGTGGAGAACATGCTGAGACCGCCGGCGTTGACATAGTCTTCGGGCATGTAACGGTCGATGTCAATCCAAGTGAGGTTGTCGATGGGACTACCGTCGGTATTGGTGGCACCAGAGGAAATCAGATAGTCACGGAAGGCTCTGTCAAAGTAGGTCTGCTGAGACTCATTGAGTTTGCGGTTGTAGTTGACATAGAGCTGGGAACCACGGATTTCGTAAATAGGATTATCGATATCCATCTGAGAGATATGGACGTTAGCGTTGTTACGCATGAGAGTCCACAGATAAGATGCGGAGAGTTGATAGTAAGAGTTCCACATCTGGTCGTACTGGATACCGATTTCGATTTCATGACCCAGAATGTCGGCCGAGGCCTTGGCCTGCAGGTAGAGGTAGTCATTCTGGCTGGCTGCATAAGTGCTGCCCTGAACACCGACATTGGAGATAAGACCATAGATGGACGAGGGACCGTCACCATTGAACAAGCCTTTATAAGCACGGACATAGTCCATCGTGGTAAGGTAGGGACGGATGGCTTCGAACTCGTCGGTACCGAAATGCTCTATGTTGTAATCATGATTGAAGAGCAATTCGTTGTAGTTGGCCAGAACGGGATTGTAGATGCCACTTCCGGGAACATAGGTCACTTTGTCGTACCAGTTGTTCTGGACATAAGCCCAACGCTGGTTGCCACGATAGTCGATAAGTTTGCTCTCATAGCTGGGAATCTTCTCGGTGATAAACTTACCGATGTAACCATATTTGAACACATCGTCGAGGCTGCTGCCGTAGTTCTCATTGTACTGCTTGGCAGTGGAACGGTTGACCATACCAGTGATGTTGTACATCACGTTCTTGATGGGCGAGGAAGCTTTTGCCTCATCCTCGTTGGAGACCTCAGCATCTTTGAAGCGCTGGGTGAAGTCAACGGTAAGAACCATATTCATCGACTCACTGACGGTGGAACCCGAGAGGGGCATGTTCAGCGGGGAGATGGAAGCGCTGGGGTTATGGGCAGCACTGAACTCGCCGGTAAGCACGAGGCTGGTGTACTCCGAGAAGCGGAAGTCAAGAGCACCTT
>Ga0310786_10001803_pt1 | contig 34068 bp, 32 predicted proteins | sample AusTroGonzalo_MG_FD_203881 | JGI IMG/M metagenome (GOLD analysis project Ga0310786, IMG submission 203881) | Bovine rumen microbial communities from tropical cattle in Woodstock, Queensland, Australia - Gonzalo_03 (v2) (version 2) | ecosystem: Host-associated > Mammals > Digestive system >... | reverse complement strand
TAGTACGAGAGGACCGGGATGGACATAGCAATGGTCTATCGGTTGTCACGCCAGTGGCATGGCCGAGTAGCTACCTATGGAATGGATAAACGCTGAAAGCATCTAAGCGTGAAGCCAGCCACAAGATTAGACTTCTCATTCGCAAGAAGTAAGACCCCCGCAATGTTAGCGGGTTGATAGGTCAGAGATGTAAGTGCAGCGATGCATTCAGTCGACTGATACTAATAGGTCGAGGACTTAATTTCATAATTTAAGATATTTATCGAAAATGTAAAATAAGGGTAATTAATTGACTTGAGAACATGTTAACAAATATAATATCTAGTTTTCAGAGAATAACTCTGAAATGAAAAAGTCTGGTGGTGATGGCGCGGTGGACACACCTGTTCCCATCCCGAACACAGAAGTTAAGCACCGTAGTGGCGAAGGTATCCGATTTATCGGGGAGAATAGCGAGCTGCCGGGCTTTTTCTTTTTATAGGCCATTTTAAAGGGTATAATAATCTTATGAAAAAGATTAAATTAGTATTTATTAGATCCAAGATTTCTTCTGATCCTAGATTACTTGATGATCAAAGAAATGAATATGTAAACGAACTTAAAAAAGCGTATCAAATTTCCGATGATGGAGAAGTATTTTTCTTCATCGAATCTGGCGGTACAGAAGAGGAATTTAGAAGCATCTTTTCTTCATTCAAACAGCCTTATAATTTGATCGCGACTGATGCGAATAATTCGCTTCCCGCGAGCTTAGAAATTGCGTCATTTTTAAAGAACAATAATCTTACTTATAACTTATATCACGCGAAGAAAGAAGACATCGTAGATGTCTTAAGTAAGAAAAGAGACAGCTTAAACGCGAATAATTTTGTTTATAAATCAAGCGAAAAAATCTTAGAAAACAAACGATATGGAGTCGTTGGAAAACCATCCGATTGGTTAATCTCAAGTGACGTGAATTATGAAGACGCGAAAAAGATATTTGGTGTCAGTTTAATCGACATCACTTTTGAAGAATTTAAGAGTGAGATTGAACATGCGAAAAGTATTATTGATCCAGTCGTTTTTGAGTCTAAGTTAAATAAGAAAATTTCTAGAGGAACATTAGAGGTCGCTCTTAAGATTTATAGCGCACTTTACTCCATTATCAAAAAGCACGATTTAGATGGCTTAACTGTCCGTTGCTTTGATTTATTAGGAGTTTACCATAACACTTCTTGTTTAGCGTTAGCGCTTCTAAACTCTCAGGGTTATATCGCAACTTGTGAAGGTGATGTTCCAGCGATGTTAACAATGGGAATAATTCGTGAGAAATTCCACCAATCATCTTTCCAAGTTAACCCATCACTCGTTAACGAAAAAGAAAGATATGCTTATTTTGCGCATTGCACCATTCCACTTGATATGGTCATTTCCTATAAGTTTGATACTCACTTCGAATCAGGTTTAGGAATCGGTATCGCTGGTGAACTCAATTTAGCAAAAGTTACCATCTTTAAAATCGGTTCAAAATTAGATAAATTTGAAGTGTTTGAAGGTCAAATCGCCGAGAACCTTCACCGCGATAATCTTTGCAGAACTCAATTAAAAATTAAATTTGACGAGGATATTTCCTCACTTCTTGATGCACCTTGTGGCAACCACCTAATTATCTTTAAAGGTCACCACAAAGATGAATTAATTGACTTATTAAAATAGAATAAGTCCAGATATTTTTGCATTTATAATTTTAATATGCTATATTCTTTTGCAAGATAATCTATTATCTTAAAATAAATATGCCTGTTACTAAAACAAATAAAAATAAAAAAGCAAACGTCACCACTAAAGATGTCCAAAGAGTCGTCGCTAGTGAAGCTTTAGAATGCTATGGTGTTGTTGGTTTAGCATCAAAAAAAGGTCTCGCTGGCAAGATTCGCTCTGTTGTCTCAAAACATGATTATGAAGAAGCAGTTTTTGCTTTCTTAGATCACGCTGGTGTTTCAGTAAGTGTTTATGTTGATGTCTCAAAAGGTGTCAAGATTACTGAAGTGTTAAATGAAGTTCAAAAAAGAGTTCGTTATGTTTTAACTAAGACTCTTCATTTAAAGGTTAAAAAAGTTGATGTGTTTGCTGTTAATGTAAGAAAGATTGATTAATATGCGTAGTATCGATGGTCAAACATTAAGACAGATGTTAGTGTCTGCCGCCAACAACTTATACAATCACTATCCAGAGATTGATGCTTTAAACGTCTTCCCAGTTCCTGATGGCGATACTGGTATGAATATGAACCTTACTCTCGCGAGTGGTTCAAAAGAGATTTCTAACCGCACTGACGATGATGTTTTTGCGATTGCTTCTGCTTTCTCAAAAGGTCTACTCATGGGCGCGAGAGGAAATTCTGGTGTTATTACTTCCCAAATCTTCAGAGGCTTTGCCGATTCCTTAAAAGGCAAAAACGAAATTACCTCTAGCGATTTAGCTGAAGCCTTCTCAAATGGTTCCGCAGTAGCTTATAAAGCCGTTATGAAACCAGTTGAAGGCACGATTCTTACCGTTATTAGAGAATCTTCTAACGCTTTACTTAATTTTGTTAACGATAACGAAGTTTCCTTAGAAAAAGCGATGGAATATTTCCTTAACGAAGCAAATGCCTCTTTAAATAGAACCCCAGAACTTCTTCCAGTTTTAAAAGAAGTTGGTGTCGTTGACTCCGGTGGTGCGGGTTTATGCACGATCATTTTCGGTATGAATGAAGCTTTAAAAGGTAACTTTATCGAAAAGAATCAAGTTGAAGCCGTTTCCGAAGGACCAGACAAAACTGCTTTAGCATCCTTTAAAGAAGATGATGAATTTGGTTATTGTACTGAATTTATCATGCGTTTAGGTCCAGATTCTGTTAAGAAAGTTTTCAATGAAAATAGATTTAAAAACTGGTTACTTGCTCAAGGCAATTCTTTAGTAGTGGTCCGTGATGACGATATCGTCAAAGTTCACGTTCACACCCTTACGCCTGGTCACGTATTAACATACGCGCAAGGTTATGGTGAGTTTATTAAACTCAAAATTGAGAACATGACTGAACAACACACTAACTTGACTACTAAACCAGAAGAGCCAAGAAAAGCTGAAGTTAAGAAAGAACCACAAAAAGACTATGGTATGGTCGCGATTAGTGCTGGTAAAGGCATCGATCAATTATTCTTAGATGTTGGTGTTGATAAGATTGTTAGCGGTGGTCAAACCATGAATCCTTCTATTGAAGACATCGTTAATGCGATTAGAGAAGCTAATGCTAAAGCAGTATTTGTCTTCCCAAATAACTCCAATATCATCATGGCTGCCTTACAAGCTTCTGATGTTTTAGCGGATGAAGTTAAGGTTCACGTTATTACCACAAAGACAATTCCACAAGGTATTGTTGCAGCATCAAGCTTCTCTCCAGACTTAAGTGAGAAAGAAAATGTTAAGAACATGAAAGATGCTATTAAGCATGTTAAATCAGGTTCTGTTACATACGCGATTAAAGATACAGTTATCGATGGTGTTAATGTCACCAAAGATTACTTCATGGGTATTTCTGATAAGAAGATCATTACCTGTGAAAAGAAACCTTTAACAGCGTTATATAAATTACTTGCTTCAATGGTTAATTCTGAATCATTCTTAATCACCATTTTGGTTGGTGAAGATGTTAAAGACGAAGACATTGAAACAATCACGACTAGACTTGAGAAAAAATATCCAGAAGTTGAACTCGATATTCGTCGAGGTGATCAACCTGTCTATTCTTTCCTCGTTGGTGTTGAATAAAATTAAGGCCTACGGCCTTTTTTTCTTAAATTATGCAATTTTCTAAATCTCCAAGAATCAATAAGGCCCTTTATAATATGGGGATTTATTCCTATAAAGATATTGTTTTTCATTTACCGAGAAAATATGAAGATTTAAGACCTACTCACGAAAAAGAACTAAAAGATAAAGAAAGAGTTGTTTTTGTAGGTAATGTAGTGGGTACTCCTGTTACAAGACATTTCGCTAGAGTTAGCGTGACTAAATTCACTTTTATTACTAAGAGTCAAAATATCTTCTATGTGGAGGCTTGGAATAGACCTTATCTAAATAAGATTCTTCAAGGTGATTCTATCTTCACTTTAGTAGGCAGCTATGACTCAAAGAAGAATATTGTTAATTTGCTAAACATCACCAAAGGTGAAATCACTAATGGTAGATATATTAAGCCAATCTATTCTCTTCCAAGAGATATTGATAATTTCGAATTCACTCGTTTAGTGGGAAAAGCCTTCTCAGAAGTAAGCGAGCATGATGTTTACAATGAAGTTCCAGCCTACTTTATGTCTAAATACCGTTTAGAGAAGAAAATAGATGCTTTAAAGTATGCTCACGCACCCAAAGACGCCAAAGAGATTTATAAGGGCTTAAGAGTGCTTAAATACGAAGAATGCTTACTTTTCTCTTTAAAAACCCAAATGATTCGAAATATCAACAAAGAACTTGTTCATCATGAAAGAGTGAAAATTGATGATGCAAAAGTTCAAGAATTCATTGCAAATCTTCCATATAAGCTAACAAATTCACAGTTAGAAACTATCAAAGAAATCCTTTCAGATTTAGATAAACCAAACCTGATGTATCGCTTGCTTCAAGGTGATGTTGGAACTGGTAAGACCTTAGTTGCGATGGTTGCTTTGTACGCGAACTATGTACGGGGTGAGCAAGGCGCATTTATGGCTCCAACCGATGCTTTAGCAAGACAACATTACAAAACTTTCTATAAATTATTAGCTCCTTTAGGTATTAAAGTCGCTTTGTTACTAGGCGCAACTTCAGTTAAAGATCGTAGTGCGATTCGAAAAGCACTTATGAATGGCGAAATTGATATTTTAGTAGGCACCCATGCTTTATTTTCTAAAGATATTTCTTATCAATCCCTTGGTTTAGCAATTATCGATGAACAACATAAGTTCGGTGTTAACCAAAGAATGCTTTTAACTTCTAAAGGGGAAAATGCAGATTTACTACTTATGTCTGCAACACCTATTCCTAGAACTTTAGCGTTAACCCTTTATGGTGATTTAGATGTTTCTACTCTAACTGATTTCCCATTTAAAGAACGTAAGATTGAAACCAGGATTGTGAAGGACGATGATAAGAAAATCTTTGCAGAAATCGAACGATCTATTAAAAATGATAAACGAGTTTTCATCGTCGCTCCTTTAATTATTGAAAGCAATGATAAGCAAATTTCTGTTGAAAAACTGTTCGCTAAATATTTGCTTAAATTTCCAGGAAAAGTCGCACTTTTGCATGGGAAATTAGATCAAGATGATAAGAATTTCGCGCTTCAAGATTTCGTATCTGGGGACACTCCAATACTGATTTCAACAAGCGTTATTGAAGTTGGTATTGATGTGCCCAATGCTGATTTAATGATTATTTATGATCCGACGCATTTTGGTCTAGCTTCACTTCATCAATTACGTGGTCGAATTGGTCGAGATGGAAAAGAGTCGAAATGTTTGTTAGTGACCAACACTACTGACGAAGAAGAAATTGATAAGTTAAATGTTTTAGTGAACTCTAACGACGGTTTTTATATCGCAGAAGAAGATTTAAAACGTCGTGGGCCTGGTGAATTAGGAGGAGTCAGACAATCTGGTATCGCAAACTTTTTATTTGTTAACCTTGTTGATGACTTCAGGATGTTTGAAGCTGCAAGAGACGATGCTAAATTCATTCTTAATAATTCAGACCAAATTGGTTTTAGACACATTCTAAATAGGGCAAAGAAAGAAATTGATGATTCTAATTTTACCAATGTCTAAAAACACCAATTTTATTATCTAATCTATCTATTAATTAGTTAAAAAATCATATCAATAACAAACAATTTATTGTTTTCTTTAGGATATATTGCATTTACGTGATAAAATACACGTGGAGATTTTAATATGGTTAAAATTGTTGTTGATATGATGGGTGGTGATAATGGTGCAACACCAACAATTGCCGCTGTTCAAAAATTCTTATTAGATCACGATGATGTCGAAATCATCGCTGTTGGCGAAGAGAAGGTTCTTGAACCTTTAAAAGGAAAAGTAAAAATCATTCCTTCTACAACTATCGCTCCTATGGAGTGTGGCGCTCTTCAAGCAATGAGAGATAAAGAATCATCAGTTTATAAAGCAGTCACTGCTACTATAAGTGAAAATGCCGATGCTGTTTTATCTGCTGGTTCAACCGCTGCCTTCCTTTCTTTGTGCACTTTGATCATCAAGAAAATTGATGGTGTTGATAGACCGGCTTTAATTACTCAATTCCCAACCTTAGTTAAGGGAAAATACGTTGTTATTCTTGACGTTGGAGCGAGCTCAGAAAACTCTCCAAAAGAACTTTATCAATTCGCTAAGATCGGTGAAGCTTATTATCAAGCTTTCTATGATAAAGATCATCCAAACGTTTATTTGCTAAATAATGGTACCGAAGAAGGTAAAGGAAATCCTCTTACCAAGGAGACTTATGCCTTGCTTAAAGATCAAGAAAATTTCAAAGGTTACATTGAAGCAAGATATGCTTTCCAAGGTGAAGCTGATGTTATCGCCTGCGATGGGTTTACTGGAAACATCTTCCTTAAAGGAAGCGAAGGTATGGCTAAGATGATGGGAACCTTGATGAAACAAGCTTTCTTATCTTCAGGAAGAGCTAAATTAGGTTATGTTTTTGCTAAGAAAGGTTTGGCGGGAATGTTAGAAACCATGAACTATAAAAAAGTTGGAGGAGCGCTTCTTATTGGTGTTAACAAAATTGCTGTTAAGGCACACGGAAACGCTGATGAAGAATCCTTCTATGGTTCACTAAATGTCGCTTATACCTCTGCTAAAAAACAAACTGTTAATAGAATTAAAGAGACATTAAAATTATGAAACCGATTACTGAATTACTTGCAAAACTAAACATTAAACCAAAACATGTTTCATTGTACGAAACAGCTTTTACACATTCTTCTTATAATGCTGATGCGAATACCAAACATCACGACTATGAAAGAATGGAGTTTTTAGGTGACTCTGTCATTGGAATGGTCGTTTCCGAAATCTCCTATGGAGCACGTCCAGAAATGACCCAAGGTCCACTCACCAAAATGAAATCAGTTCTAGTTTCAACCGATTCATTAGCGGAACTTGCTCGTAAGTATGATTTCCCAAACTTCATTCGTGTTGGTAATTCATTTTCTGGTGACATTTCCAAAGCCAAACACCTTCTTGAAGATGTCTTTGAAGCCTTCATCGGCGCGCTTTATTTAGATCAAGGTTTTGAAGTTACAAGAAAATTGCTTATCGATATCTTTATCAATCCTATTAAAAACTATAACGAAGAAGATTCAACTGATTATAAATCAAAACTTCAAGAAGAAATCCAAGCCGAGCATCGTGAATCAGTTTTATACAAAGTCGTTTCCGAAACTGGTCCATCTCACGATCGACGATTTGTTGTCGCAGTGATGTTTGATGGTATGGAACTTGGAAGAGGTGAAGGCACTACTAAAAAGCAAGCTGAACAGATGGCGGCTAAACTTGCATTACAAAAGGAAGCATCTAGATAATGGGTCTATTCAAGTTTCTTAAAGAAAAGATTGCAAAGAAAAACGTGAAAGAAACTGAAACTTATGTTTCAGGAATGTCAAAATCACGTGAAAATTTTGCGAACAAGCTTGATGAACTTTCTAAAAGATACAAGGAAGTTAATCAAGATTATTTTGAGCAACTTGAAGAGATTCTCATTGAAGCTGATGTTGGTGTTTCATTGACTTTAAGAATTATCGAAGAAGTTATCGACGAAAGCGAAAATAGCAAGATTAAAGATCCTAAAGAAATCAATGAATTAGTTGTCGATAAGATGTTTGTTGGCTATGCAGAAAAAGGTGATATTGTTAACGAAATTCAATTCGTGAATGATGGTCCAACCGTTTTGCTTGTCGCGGGTGTAAATGGCGTTGGTAAAACAACCTCAATTGCTAAGCTTGCATATCGATATCTAAACAAAGGCAAGAAAGTTATGCTTTGTGCTGCTGATACATTTAGAGCAGGAGCGGTGGAGCAATTAACAATTTGGGCTGAAAGACTTAAATGTCCAATTGTGGTTGGTAAACCAGAATCTGATCCCGCAAGCGTTGCGTATGAAGGCGCAAAACAAGCTAAGCTTCAAAATATTGATTTACTTATTGTTGATACTGCTGGACGTTTACAAAATAAAACCAATTTAATGAATGAGCTTGCAAAGATTTCAAGAGTTATTTCTAAAGAAATTACAGACGCACCTCATGAAGCATTCTTGGTAATCGATGCAACAACAGGACAAAATGGTGTTTTGCAAGCAAAACAATTCCTTGACTGTGCCAAATTAACTGGCATTGTAATCACCAAAATGGATGGTACATCCAAAGGTGGTATTATTTTAGCGATTCGTGATGAACTCGGCATTCCTGTTCGTTTCATTGGTTTAGGTGAAAAGATGGATGATTTAGAAGAGTTTGATTTAGATAAATATTTATATGGACTATGTCTAGCAAAATAATATGAACGACGTTAAGAAAGTAGCAAGAATTAATAGACTCATGGACCTATATGGTTCTCTTTTAACCAAGTCTCAATTCGACATCATGTCAGATTATTATTCCTGTGATCTTTCTTTAAGTGAGGTTTCTGAAATTAGAAAAATCTCGAGAACCGCCGTTTCTGATGCTCTTAAAAAAGCAACCGATAAATTAGAGAATTACGAAAAGAAATTAGGGCTTTGCAGAGTTTTTGATTCTTTTGACGATGAACAAAGCAGAGCTGTTATAGACAAAATTGAAGAGAGGGTAAAAGATGGCATTTGAGTCTTTGAGTGAAAAATTTCAACGCATCTTAAAAAAGGTTAGAGGTCAATCTAGATTAACCGAAGCCAATATGGATGAGATGCTTAAAGAAGTTCGCATCGCTTTGCTAGAAGCCGATGTTAATTTTAAAGTTGTCAAAGAATTCGTTGAACAAGTAAAACAAAAAGCCATCGGTGCAGAAGTTTACACCAAACTTAATCCTTCTCAAATGGTTGTTAAAATCGTTCACGACGAACTTACCGAACTTCTTGGTTCAGGCGAAAGTGAAATAACATACGAAAAGAACAAACCAACAATTATCATGTTAGTGGGTTTACAGGGTACTGGTAAAACTACATCCGCTGGTAAACTTGCTAATTTAATGAAGAAGAAACTTGGCAAAAAAGTTCTTCTCGCTGCAGGTGACGTTTACCGTCCAGCCGCTATTGATCAATTAGAACAAATTGGTAGACAAATTGATGTTCCAGTATTCTCAATGGGCACAAATGTTTCACCGGTCGAGATCGCTAAGAAAGCTAAAGAAAAAGCTTATAATGAACATTTCGATGTTCTTATTTTAGATACCGCTGGTCGTTTACAAATCGACGAAGTACTAATGAAAGAATTACAAGATATTAATGTTTACATTAATCCTAACGAAATTCTCTTACTTGTCGACGCGATGAGTGGTCAAGATGCAATCAATGTTGCTAAAGCCTTTAATTCATCATTGAATCTAACTGGTATCATCATGTCGAAACTAGATGGTGACGCTCGTGGTGGTTCTGCTTTATCTATTAAACACTTGACTGGTGTTCCAATTAAATTTGCTGGTACTGGCGAAAAATTAACTGACCTAGATATCTTCCATCCGGACCGTATGGCAGACCGTATTCTAGGAATGGGTGACGTCGTAACCTTAGTTGAAAAAGTCCAAGAAGAAATCGATGAAAAAGAAGCGAGAAAAGATGCTGAGCTAATGATGCAAGGCAAATTCACTCTTGATGATTTATTAAAACAAATGAAAAGAATCCAGAAACTTGGTTCGTTGGGTGGCTTACTAAAACTTATTCCAGGTATGCCAAAAATCACTGACGAACAAAAAGAAGCCGGTGAAAAAGAAATGAAAAACTTTGAGGCTATCATCAATTCGATGACGCCTTATGAAAGAGAAAATCCTGAAGTTCTTAAGAATTCTCGTAAAGTTAGAATTGCAAAAGGCTCAGGAAAAACTAACGCAGACATCAACCGTCTTTTAAAACGTTACGAGTCTATGCTCGAAATGATGAAAAAGATGCAACAATATAAAAAGACTGGTCGCATGCCCCCTGGAATGGGATTCCCACCGGGCTCAATGATGTAGAAGGAGGAAATAATATGCGTAAAACATCAAGAATTCTATTGTTAGTAGGTTCAATTATTGCTTTTGTTTGCGCAGCAGCATTCTTTATCACTTCTATCACAAGCATGATTTTTATGATTTTGACTGCAAGTGGTACATTTGATAAAGCCTTACAAGAAGCGGCTGCTCGTGGAAATGTTCAACCTGCAGATATTGAAGCTGCTAAGGCCGTATTGCTCGCTACTACGATTACCTTATTTGTAGTTTTCTTAGTAGTTGCTGTTCTTGAATTGCTCGCTGCAATCTTTGCTTTAAGAGCAAGAAAAGTTCACGAAAGAAAAGCTTACATTTTTGCAATTGTCTTTACAGTTTTAGGTGAAGTCTATGTTGCGCTTGCTGGTTCTATTGTTGGTTTAATTTGCTACAACAAAGAAAAGAACAGAGAAGCCAAACAAAAAAGCGAATAGAGTTTAGTAACATAAAAGAAAACACCACAATGTGGTGTTTTTATTTGTTGAATTTCTTACCTTTTTCCAAAGCATCTAGATACCATTTAGGAGTTTCGTCGCCTTCTTCAATTTCTTTTAGAAGTTTGATGTCCTGTTTAGTTTTAACGTGCTTTTCAAAAAGATCTGGTCGATTCTTCTTAGTTAATCTTAAACTTTCTTTTTTTCGATATTTATTGATCGCCTCGTGATTGCCGGTATAAAGAATATCTGGAACTTTCTTTCCTTCAAATTCTCTAGGCTCGGTGTATTGTGGATACTCTAATAAATCATCAGAGAAAGTTTCTTCGTCAAGCGAGGTTTCGGTGATTGCTCCATCAAGTAGACGAATAACTGAATCCGCAATAACCATCGCGCCTAATTCGCCACCTGTTAAGACGTAATCACCAATTGAGAATTGTTCATCAACATAATCGTTAACTCTTTCATCAACTCCTTCGTAGTGACCACACAATAAAACAATGTCGTTTTTCTTTGATAATTCGATTGCGTTTTGTTGTTTATATTGTTTTCCTTTTGGAGAGAGCAAAATCTTAAATGAATCAGTTTTTGCAGTGGATTTTAAAGCATCAACGATTGGTTGGCACTTCATAATTAAGCCTGCTCCTCCACCGATTGGAGGGGTGTCAACTCGACCATATTTATCGAGGGTAAAATCACGAATGTTTTTGATTTCTACTTCAACAACTTTTTTAGCGATTGCTCGCTTAATAATTGAGTTGCCTAAAAAGCCATCAAACATTTCTGGAAATAACGTAAGAATTGTTATTTTCATAGCAAACCCTCAATAAATTTAATCACAATCTTTCTTTCTTCGAGTGAGGTAGATAAGACAAATGCTTTAACAAATGGAACAAGAACATCTTTAGGAGAATGCTCAATTCTTAAGGTTGCGTAACTATTGTACTCTTCAACTTTTTTTACTTTTCCAATTAAGGTTCCGTTATCAAAATAAACATCCATTCCTTCTAGATCAGAATAGAAGTACTCACCTTTTTTCAAAAATGAGTTGTCTTTGATAACAAATAATTCTTTTTTAAGTAGCTTTTCAGCTTTTTCGATTGAGTCATAACCTTCAAAAATGAGGTTATCACACTCACCATTTTTGGAATGTTTTACTATTAGTAAATCTTCTTCAATTTCTTTGTTTTCGTTTAAAAGAAAAACGTGATTCCCTTTTGAAAATCGAGAATCACGAAAATGAGTGGAAGGGTAAACTTTTACTTCACCTTTTAAACCAATTGTTCGAACTATTGTTCCAACTGTTAAAAATTCCATTCTTATTTATCTTCATCAAAGGATTCGAAACTAAGATGAATGTGTTTGTTTTCGTTTTTACCAGCAACGGAGATGATTTCTCTAAGCGCAGAGGCAACCATTCCTTTTTTACCGATGAGTCTAGCCGTATCTTCGCTTTCAGCGACGATGAGTAATTTCACATCTTTTGGATTATCGCTTGGAAGTTCACGAACCATAACGGCTTCTGGATTCATCAAGAATGGATCAACAATTGTATGAATGATCTTCTCGTATTCCATTATTTAGAAGCCTTCTTTGATTCGGCATATTTTTTCATAATGCCTTTTTTGGTGAATAATGTACGAATTGATTCGCTTGGTTGAGCACCTTTAGCGAGCCATTTTAAGGCTGCTTCTTCGTTGATGTCGGCTTTTTCTTCGCCTAAGGTTGGATCAAAGTAACCGATTTGTTCAACATAACGGCCATCTCTTGCAAATCTTGAATCTGCAACGACGACACGGTAGATCGCTTCTTTGTGGCGACCAATTCTAGTTAATCTAATTTTGACTGACATATAAAATCTCCTTTTTGTCGTGTCTATTATAACTTGTTATATAGGTGTGTCAAGCACTTTTACTTTACAGCACCTCGAATATTTTGTTTGCATCCTATATATAGATTTGATAATATCTTTCTTGCGAGTTTTAAAACTCGCTCAGGACGTCCCGCTTTCAAGTCATGATATGAACGTACCGAGTAAATACTTGTAAGAAGGAGGAAAAGACATGAACACAAACATCGTTAACGAAGTTACTGCACGTCAATTAAAGAAAGATGTCCCAGATTTCTCTTCTGGTGATACTGTCAAAGTTTACGTCAGAATTATCGAAAATAACAAAGAACGTATCCAAGTCTTCCAAGGCGTCGTTATGCAACGCCGCGGCTCCGGTGTCAGCGAAACCTTCACTGTTAGAAAAATTTCTTCAGGTGTCGGTGTTGAAAGAACCTTCCCAGTTAACTCACCAGTTCTTTCCAAGATTGAACTCGTGAAACGTGGTAAAGTTCGTCGTAGTAGAATTACCTATTTACGCAAACGTTCTGGCAAAGCCGCTCGTATTAAAGAAGTTCTTTAATAAAGAGATGATAAAGATTAAACCTGTTAACGCAGGTTTTTTCTTTGTCTAAATAGAACAAAAATAAAACTTTAGTTTTGTGATATTTCTAATATAATTAGTGTGTATGAAAGAAGAGAAAGAGAAAAAACCATTAACCCCCTTTAAGGCCTTTATGGACAAGTTCCTTTTTTCTTCATACATAGTTGCACTTGTTCTAGCACTATGCTTCTCAGCTTTTGTCTTATTCCAAAAGAACTATTTTGAAGTTTTCTGGGTTAACGGACAATCGATGTGGCCAACACTCAACAGTGAAACCAAAACAGCAGATGGTATTCCGTTTAATGAAAACAAATTATCAATGGATGGAGCAACTGGTGTTGACCTTGTTATCAGCGATCCACACGATAACGTTATCGATAAAATTAAACGTTTTGACATCATTGTTTGCAAATATAGAAGCGCTAGTGAATCGGATAAAATCAAACGTGTTATTGCTCTTCCGGGAGAAACATTCTATATAGAATCCGCTCCAGTAAATACTGAGTCTAATGGAGCGCTTTATGTCTTAAACGATAAGACAGGCGCCTTTGAATATATCGAGCAACCAGTCAAAAAAGAATATATTACTCGTGCTGACTATCCAAACTATTCAACTCCAACAACTTTAGGAGAAAACGAATACTTTGTCATGGGCGATAACAGACTTTATTCTGGAGACTCTAGAACAAATGGACCAGTCAAACGTGACAACATTCAAGGTAAAGCAATTGCCTTAGTCGCGAGATGTAAAGTTGTTTATAACATCGAGGCTGGTGAGTATGAAAATATCGATATCAACTATATGTGGCCGAGGTTCTTCTAATGAAAGAAATCCATTGGTATCCGGGCCACATGAAAAAGGCTCAAAATGACATTGTTGAGCGAGTTAAAATTGTCGATCTTGTCATTGAATTATTAGATGCAAGAATTCCTCTTTCGAGTCGTAATCCTCTTCTTTTTGATTTGACAAAAAATAAGAAAAGATTAGTTATATTAACTAAAAACGATTTAGCGGATCCAAAAATTACTGCGAAATGGATTAAATATTTTAAAGAGCAAGGTTTTGCTTCGATTTTTGCAGATTTAAATAAGACTAACGATATTAAAAATATCATTAAAACCGCCGAATCTTTAGCCAGCGAAAGAAATGAAAAACTTCTTTCCAAAGGAATGAAAGTGCAACCTATTAGAGCGATGGTAATTGGCATTCCAAACGTTGGAAAATCTACTTTGATCAATAAGATTGCTAAACGTAATGCTGCTAGTGTGGAAAATAAACCAGGTCATACCAAGGTGCAGCAGTGGATCAAAGTCAGTGATAAATTCCAGTTACTAGACACTCCGGGAATTCTTCCTTCAAATTATGAAGACAAAAAGAAAGCTTTGAATCTAGCGATTGTCGGTTCAATTAATGAAGAGATACTTCCTTTAGAAGAAATCGCCGATTATTGTCTAGGTTACTTAAGTAAAAATTATAAAGAGCTTTTGTTAGCTAGATTCTCATACCTTGATTTAAGTGCTTCAAGCGAATCCATTTTTGAAAATATCGCCAATAAAAGGGGTTATTTCATCAAGGGTGGATTAGACACATACAAAGCTCGTAAAGTCTTCTTAAACGAATTAAAAAACGGTATTTTAGGACAAATTAGTTTTGAAACAATCTAAAGGTTTAACATATCAAGAACAGTTCTATTCCGATAAAGTCAAACTCATTGTCGGAGTAGATGAAGCGGGTAGAGGCCCACTTGCTGGACCAGTTGTTGCAGCGGCAGTTATCTTTTCGCGCGCGTATATAAATAAAGAAATAAATGACTCAAAACAGATTTCTGAAAAGAAACGAAAAGAGTTATTTGAAATTATTAAAAAAGACGCTTTAGCATATGGTGTAGGAATCGTAGATGCTGAGACAATTGATAGAATCAATATCTATGAAGCCACCAAAGTTGCGATGAAAGAAGCCATCAAAAATCTCAATCACGATTATGATCTAATTCTTACTGATGCGATGAAGTTAGAAAATCAAAAAGTGGAAGTGATCGATATTATTAAAGGCGATGCTAAGGCTCTTCCTATTGCAGCAGCCTCCATCATCGCAAAAGTTACTAGAGATGAAATGTTAAATGAACTTGGAAAACAATATCCTGAATACGGATTTGAAGTTCATAAAGGTTATGGTACCAAGAAACATTTAGAAGCTTTAGATAAATATGGGCCAATAAAAAAGATTCATCGCTTCTCATATAAGCCTGTATATAGAAGCCAAATGAAGCAGATGAATTTGTTCGATTTCAAAGATTAATAAGATGATTGAGTTCATCTTTTTTTATAAATTTCGCATTTTTTTCGTTTTCGCTCCGTAATAAGTATAGTGGAGGACGAAAATATGAAACCTAGAGAACATCTGATTTATTTAGCTCTTAAATTTAATGGTGACTATCGAAGAATCATGGAAACCATTCATAATAAGGACTGTGTTATTGAAGACGAAGAACTTCCACCCATTCATTCCGAAGTCATGACATTTTTAGATGACGACTATCCAGAAGAGTTTAAAAAACAACCTCAACCACCTCTGGTATTATTCTATAAAGGAGATATTTCCTTAATTAAAAATAGGAAAAACAATCTAGCAGTTATCGGCACTAGAAAGCCTACGACGTATGGATTATATGCGACGGAAAAGATTGTAAAAGAAGTCGGAAAAAACGTCGTTATCGTCTCAGGACTCGCGAAAGGTATAGATAGGTGCGCTCATGAGTGCGCGTTGAACAATCATAATAAAACAATCGCCGTCTTGGGATGCGGAATCAATGTTTGCTATCCTGAAGAAAACAAAGATATTTATGAAAGAATCGCCAATGAAGGATTATTAATTTCTGAATATCCAAATTTAACCCCACCGATTCCTGAACATTTTCCTTTTAGAAATAGATTGATCACATTATTCTCAAATGCTCTCCTAATAACACAAGCGTATGCGCGCTCAGGAACGTCAATCACAGCGAACTGGGCTTTAACGCAAAGTAAAGATGTCTTATGCGTTCCGTATCCTTTATATAGTTATTCTTTTTGTAATGATCTTATTCAGCATGGTGCAGCTCTTGTGACAAATGGACAAGATGTTTTGTTGTGGATGGGCATTGAAAAAGATGAACCGATATTTGAAAATTGAAAAATATTTAAAGTATATCTTTAAGCAAAAAAGTGCTTTGACAAGACTAAATTTGATGACTATATTATTTGTCGCTTATGAAGTTGGTTATCGTTGAGTCACCGAATAAATGCCACACCATCTCCCGATACTTAGGCCAAGGCTACGAAGTCATGGCTACAGTCGGGCATGTGCGCGATCTTTCCACAAGTGGAAAGGGTGGTTTTGGTGTAGACATAAATAACGGATTTAAACCTAACTATATCGTTGTAAATAACAAGAGGAAAGTAGTATCAGAACTAAAAGATGCCGCTCGTAAAGCGAGCGACATATATCTTGCAACCGACCCTGATCGTGAGGGAGAAGCTATCGCCTGGCACTTGACCCAAATTTTAAATTTACCTGTTGAAAGTACGAAGCGTCTTGAGTTCCACGAAATCACACGTGTGTCTATTGAAGACGCGATGAAACACCCACGTACGATTGATATGAATTTGGTTAACTCTCAAGAAACTCGTCGTATCATTGACCGCATTATTGGTTTCAAGCTTTCAAACATTATTCAAAAAACAATTAAGTCACGTTCGGCAGGACGTGTTCAATCTGCGACATTAAAGCTCATCACTGAACACGATGAAGAAATCAAAAATTTCGTTCCAACTCCATACTGGACTTTGTCATTAGATTTAACAGTGAATAAACGTAAAATCACTGCAAAATTCGAACATTATGGTTCAATTAAGAGTTTAGACGATGAAGAAAATGTTAAAGAAATTCTTTCTAAACTTAGCGATGTCGCACGCGTTATTTCAATAAAGAAAAGCGTGAGAAGTGTTGAATCGAAACCAGCTTTTACAACTTCGACATTACAACAAGAAGCTTATAACGCATATCACTTCTCAACCGCGAAAACTTCTAAACTCGCTCAGCAATTGTATGAAGGTGTTTTAATAAACGGCGAACACACTGGTTTAATTACCTACATTCGTACTGACTCGACATATTTATCCGATACTTTCGTTAATCGTGCTGAAGCATTCATAAAAGAAAAATTTGGTAATGAATATTGCGGTAAACGTAAAATCGCAAAAGTTGCTGGTGCGCAAAATGCTCACGAAGCAATTAGACCTACCTCTAACCACATGACCCCTGAATCAATTCGTGGTTATCTAAATCCTGATTTATATAAACTTTATAAACTCATTTATGAAAGAGCAGTTGGTTCTTTAATGGCTCCAAAGAAAGAAGCGGTTCAAACTGTTTTATTTGATTGTGGTGGAGTTGCTTTTAAAGTTGAAGGAAGCTCAACCATCTCTGATGGTTATACTAAATTATATTCTGCTGAAAAGAGTGAAGAATCTTATCTTCCTAACTTCAATGAAGGCGACACCTTTAAGGTTAGCAAAGTAAACAGTGAACAAAAGATGACTGAGCCACCAGCCGCTTATACTGAAGCTCGTATCGTTAAACTTATGGAAGAAAAGAAGATTGGTCGTCCATCAACTTATGCCTCGACAATTTCTACTTTATTAAAAAGAAAATATGTTGAATCCGTAAAAGGATCAATCATCTCAACAGAGACTGGTCAAAGAACAGTTGTAGTCTTAAACAAATATTTCCCACACTTTGTTGATATTAAATATACGGCGAGAATGGAAGAAGATTTAGATAAAATCCAAGAAGGTCAAAGTTCACGTTTAGATACACTTGATGATTTCTATGAAAAATTCACCAAGGAAGTCGATTCAGCATACAAAGTTATGTACAGCGATAAAGATGAAGAAGTCGGTAGAGTTTGTCCAAAATGTGGCGCTCCACTAGTCTTAAAGAAATCAAGATATGGCGAATTTGTTGGCTGTTCCAATTTCCCAAAATGCGATTATCGTGAGAAAGAAGAATTGGAATTAACAGGGGAAATGTGCCCAAAATGTGGTAAACCTCTTGTTTATAGACTAAATAAAAAACATAAAAAATTTATTGCTTGTTCTGGATATCCTAAATGTGACTATATTGTTAAAGAAGAAACTCCTCAACATAATCACACCGGATTAAAGTGTCCTGAATGTGGTGGTGAACTTGTTGAAAGACATCGCGGAAAGAAAACATTCTTAGGGTGCTCTAATTATCCAAAGTGTCGCCACATGGAACCAATTAAAAAATAAACAAATGAGTAAGCAAATGCTTACTTTTTTGTTATACTATCACTTATATGAAAAAGGTGAATGTAATCGGAGCAGGTTTAGCAGGCGTTGAAGCTTGTTATTTTTTGCTCAAAAAAGGTTACGAAGTTCACCTTTATGAAAAACGTCCGAAAGTTATGACTCCCGCTCATGAGACTGGGCTATTTGGAGAACTAGTTTGCTCTAATTCTTTGAAATCAAATCGTCTTGATAACGCGTGTGGATTGCTTAAAGAAGAGATGCGCCATATGGATTCTTTGACGATGAAAGTTGCCTCTTTAACTAGCGTGCCAAGCGGTAATGCTTTAAGTGTTGATCGTACTGAGTTTGCTACCAAAATAACTGCAATACTTAAAGATTTTCCTAATTTAGTTATTCATGAAGAGGATGTTTCTATTCCTAAAAATGAGCCCACAATTATCGCGACAGGCCCGCTTACAAGCGATGCGTTATCTAAGTGGCTAGCAGATAAAATTGGACAACAATCTTTGTTTTTCTTTGATGCCAGTGCACCTATTGTTAAAAAGGATTCAATCAATATGAGTGTTGCTTATAAGAAAGCCCGTTACGATCAAGGCGACGATAGTTATATCAATTGTCCTTTCTCAATTGAGCAATACGATAAATTTTATGAAGAGCTTATAAATGCGGAAGTTGCTAAAGTTCATGAATTTGATAAAGCTTATTTTGAAGGCTGTATGCCAATTGAGGTTATGGCGAAACGTGGAAAAGATACACTTCGTTATGGCCCGATGAAACCAAAAGGCCTCCAAGTAGAAGGACGAGAAAAGTTCCACGCTGTTATTCAACTTAGACAAGATAATGCTTATGGCGATTTATACAATATCGTTGGTTTTCAAACTAACTTAACTTATCCAGAACAAAAAAGAGTTTTCAGAATGATCCCTGGTTTAGAAAATGCTGAATTTGTTCGCTATGGTTTGATGCATCGAAATACATACATTTGCTCTCCTTTAGCATTAAATGAAAATATGTCTTTAAAAAATGAGAAAAACATCTTTGTTGCCGGTCAATTAACTGGTGTGGAAGGCTATGTTGAATCCGCAGCGATGGGCATTCTTGCAGCGATATATTTAGATGCATTTCTTACTAGTAAGAACTTGCCTAATCTTCCAATCGAAACCATGTTTGGGTCTTTACATAATTACATCATTCACGGAGACCCAAAATCTTTCTCTCCAATGAATGCGAATTATGGCATTCTTTATGGAGCAAACAAACATAATCATGAAGAATGTGCAAATAAATCTTTAAAATTAATAGATGAATGGATGAAATATGCAAATTAAGGAAATTGATGAATTTAAAAATTATTTAAAATATTCACTTAATTATTCAGACATGACAATTGCTGCTTATGAAAGTGATATCGAAAGTTTTTACATTTTCATTTTTTCAGAAGGCATTGATATTGATGACGTTGATTTACCCATTATTAGAAATTATTTATCAGTACAATTAGCGAACAATATATCTAAAAGAACGTTATCTCGTAGACTATCTTGTTTTAGACATTTCTATTCTTTCTTACTAGACAAAGGATATGTACACGAAAATCCATTCGTTTTTGTCCATTCTCCTAAGAAAGATATTCGCTATCCAAAAGCCTTATATTTAGAACAAATTGAAACTTTGTTTCAAAGAAATAGAGAAAGAAGCGATCACCTGATGCTTCGAGATCAAGTTATTCTTGAGCTTCTTTACGCTTCAGGAATCCGTGCATCTGAATTCGTAAATGTCAAAATCCAAGACATTGATTTCAGATATCGTTCAATTCGAATCTTGGGTAAAGGAAACAAAGAAAGAATTGTTCCGTTTTCTAAATCTGCATCGTCAACAATGAAAGAATATTTAAGTGATTGTCGCCCACTTTTACTCGCGAAAAATAAGAAACAATACAATGTGGAATATTTTGTATTAAATGACCAAGGCAAAAAACTCACCACTAGAGGTCTTGAATATATCCTTAAAAATATTGAAAAGTTAACTGGCTGCGCTTATGACCTCCATCCACATCTTTTAAGACATACGTTCGCTACTCATTTGCTAGAAGGTGGAGCGGATCTTCGCGTCATTCAAGAACTTCTTGGTCATGAATCCTTAAACACTACACAGGTGTATACTCACGTTACAGAAGAAGCGATGAGATCTCAGTTTGTCGCGTCTCACCCAAGAGCAAAGAAAAAATAACTTTATATATCTTAATTATCAATAATTAGGGATTTGCTGGTTGTTTTTGATTGTAGAGATATCTAAATAGTAAAAACTATTTGTCTATCTTATCTAAGAGTGCTATTATAATCACACTCTTTTTATTAAAAGAGATTACGCACAATGCGAATTCAACTTCCTAGTCCCATGACCAAGGGGTCGAACGTGGGGGATGTTGTTCGAAGCATTGGAGGCTAAAAACAAATGGAGGTTCATTAATGAACGAAGAAAAGAAAGTTGTCGCCCCTACTGAAGCAGTATCAGAGGAGAAGAGCGATGTCATGCAAATGGTAATGCATGATGAAAACGCACCAATTATTACCATCCGCAAATTACTTGAAGGTGGTGTTCACTTCGGACACAACACCCGCAAATGGAATCCAAAAATGGGCAAATACATCTATGGTGCCCGTAACGGAATCTACATAATTGATTTAAACAAATCAGCCGAAAAACTCGGAGAAGCATATCTTGCTTTAAAGAAAATCGTTGATGAAAAAGGCAAAGTCTTATTCGTCGGTATCAAACCACAAACCAAAGCCATCGTTGAAGAACAAGCTCTTAGAAGTGGTTCCTTCTATATCACTAACCGTTGGTTAGGTGGTACCTTAACAAACTTCAAGACCATTCAATCCAGAATCCTTCGCTTAAAAGAATTAGAAGCTCAAGAATTAAATGGTGGTTATGAACGTTTAACCAAGAAGGAAGTTGCTCTTTTAAAGAAAGAAAAAGACAAATTAGCCAAAAACCTTACTGGTATTAAAGAAATGCGTAAGGTTCCAAACGCAGTTGTCGTCTGTGATCCAATGATGGAACACAACGCAGTTGCTGAAGCTCACAAGTTAGGCATTCCAGTCTTTGGTATTGCTGATACAAATTCAGATCCAGATGTCCTTGACTATGTCATTCCTGGAAATGATGATGCAGTTCGTTCCGTTAAAGTTATTATTACAACTTTAGCTGATGCGGTTGTTGAATCTAAAGGTGGTATCACCGAAGTCGCATATACAAAAGACGAAGGCGAAGAAGCAACCATGAAAGATGCTATTCGTCAAGCCGACAAAGAAAACGCTGAAAGATTAGCGGCTATCCGTAAAGCTCGCCAAGAAAAACAAGAACGTTTTGAAAAGATGCAAGCCTTACGTAAACAAAAAGAAGCTGCTAGAGAAGCTAAAAAAGAAGAGGCTAAAGAAGTGAAAGAAGAAGCTCCTAAAGCCGAAGAAAAACCAGCAGAGGAAAAATCTGCTGAAGCAAAGCCAGCCAAGAAACCAGCTGCTAAGAAAGCTCCTGCTAAAAAAGCTGAAGCTTCTAAAGAAGAGGCTAAATAATTATGGCTAGCATGATTGAACTTATTAAAGAACTTCGCGATCGTACCGGTGCAGGTATGATGGATTGCAAGAAAGCTCTTGAAGCATCAAACTCTGATGTCGAAAAAGCTATCGACTGGTTAAGAGAAAAAGGCATCGCCAAAGCTCAAGCTAAAGCATCCAGAATCGCTGCTGAAGGTTTAGCGGGTGTCGTCGTTAAAGGCGACAAAGCCATCATCGCTGAAGTTAACTGTGAAACAGACTTCGTTTCTAAAGGTGAAAAATTCCACAAGCTAGTGGATGACACCATGGGAGTCACACTCTCCAAAGGATGTAAGTCCATTGAAGAAGCTAAAGACGCAACCAAATCTTTATTCACCGATGCGACAGTTTCTATGGGTGAAAAATTAGATTACCGTCGTTTCGATATTGTTAGCAAATCCGGTTCTCAAGAATTTGGTAGCTACATTCACATGGGTGGAAAGATTGCAACCTTAGTTCTTCTTGATAAACAAGATCCAGAACTCGCAAAAGGACTTGCAATGCACATCGCTGCTAACGCTCCAAAATACGTTAGCGAAGCTGATATTCCAGCCGATGTTATCGAACACGAAAAAGCTATTGCTTTTGAAACCGCCAAAGCTGATCCAAAATTAGCTGGCAAACCAGAAGCTATGCTCCAAGGCATTGTTAACGGAAAAGTCAAAAAAGTCTTATCCGAATCAATTCTTCTCTCTCAAGCTTATCTTCTTGATGGAGAAAAGAGCGTTGCTCAAGTCTTAAAAGAAAAAGGCGCTAACGTAGTTAAATTCGTTAGATATGCTGTCGGTGAAGGTATCGAAAAACGTCAAGATAACTTCGCTGAAGAAGTAATGAAAGAAGTTAAATAATTTAAAAGGAGCCTTATTATGTATCGTCGTATCTTAGTAAAACTCTCTGGAGAAGCTCTCTCCGGCGATGGGAAAAATGGTATTCACGATAGTGAGGCTCTTTTAAATACTTGTCGTTCAATTAAAGCGATTAGCGATGAAGGTGTTCAAGTTTGCATCGTTGTAGGTGCTGGTAACATCTGCCGTGGTGGCTTAATTGAAAAGACAGGGTTTGATCGAGTTACTGGCGATTATATGGGAATGCTTGGTACCATCATCAATTCCTTCGCTATCAAAGAAACTCTTATCAAATTAGGCGCTAAGTCAGTTGTCTTATCCGCTGTAAGAATGGAGCAATTTACTGAAACATTTTCACCAGAACTTGCAGACAAATACCTTAATGAAGGTTATGTCACTGTATTTGGTGGCGGAACTGGTAAGCCATTTTTCACAACCGATACATGTGCAACTCTTAGAGCTATTGAAACAAAATGTGATGCCATTTTAATTGGTAAAAATGGTGTTGATGGTGTTTACGATGATGACCCAAGATATAACAAAAACGCCAAACTTTATCACGAAGTTCATTGTTCTGAAATTATCGCCAAAAATCTCAAAGTTATGGATTTAACTGCGATTGAAATGTTAAAGGACAAAGATATCGATGTTCGCGTATTTAATGCGCAAAACACGGATAATTTCGTGAAAGTGGCGCGTGGAGAAGACATCGGAACAACCGTCAAGAAAGGATAAAAATTATGGATGAAATTGCCTTAGAAGCTAAAGAAAGATTAGCGAAATGTGTCGTTAGTTTAAAAAACGAATTAGTCACTCTTAGAACTGGTCGAGCCTCCCCAGCGATGCTTGATAGAATTGAATGCGAATATTATGGTGACAAAATCGCCATCAACCAAATCTCATCAATCTCTTCACCAGAACCAAGACAATTGCTTATCAAACCTTATGACAAGAATGATGTCAAAGCGATTGTCGCAGCGATCAACGCCGCTAACATCGGAGTCAATCCTGTTAATGAAGGTGATTCCATTCGTATCACAGTCGCTCCTCTTACCGAAGATTCCCGTCGTGAACTTGTCAAACGTGGCAAAGCGATGATGGAAGAAGCAAAGGTCGCGGCCAGAAATGTCCGCCGTGAATATGTCGACTTTGTAAAAGATGCTGACGATATGACAGATGATTACAAAGATCGAGTTCAAGAAGATCTTCAAAAAGTGGTTGAGGAAGCCATGAAAGATATCGAAAACGCCTTTGCGGAAAAAGAAAAAGAAATCATGACTGTATAGAGAGGTTAATTCCTCTCTTTTCTTTTAGAATATTTGCAATTATTTTCTTATACGCTTGTCTAGTTCGCGCCTACGCTTGTATAATATAAGCCTATGAGCGAAAAAGTAATATTAAACAAACCAATTAACCACATTGCTTTCATTATGGACGGCAATGGAAGATGGGCTAAAGAAAGAGGCCTTCCTCGTCATTTAGGTCATAAAGAAGCCTGTAATCGAATCATAGAGGTTTTCGATTATTGTAAAGAATTCGACATTAAAGTCATGTCGTTCTACGCTTTCTCTACTGAAAACTGGAAAAGACCAAAAGCCGAAATTAATCATCTTTTTAGATATTTAGAGATTTTTTTTAAAAAAGAAATCAACAAGCTTATTAAAGATGGCACTAGAGTTATGATTTCTGGTGATGTGTCTCGTCTTCCAGAAAAGACTCAAAAAACTATCGCTCGTTCAATTGAATTAACAAAAGATTGCAAAAACTTTGTTTTTAATATCTGCCTTAACTATGGCGGAAAAGAAGAACTTACTAGAGCTACTAAGCTTATCGCTCAGGAAGTGGTGGATGGAAAATTATCTATTGATAAAATATCCGAACAAACTGTTGAAGATCATCTTTATACAGCAGGTCTTCCAAATGTTGATTTACTAGTTAGAACTTCTGGCGAAATCCGTATTTCGAATTTCCTTCCATGGCAGCTCTGCTATGCAGAAATGATTTTCACCCCAGTTAAGTGGCCTGATTTTAAATATGAACCATTCCTTGATTGTATGAAGGAATTTAATAGACGTAACCGCCGATATGGAGGATTAGACAATGAAAAAGCTTAAACACAACGAGATTTCAAACGACACTAAAGTGTCTCTAAGAAAAAGAGTCATTACCGGATTAGTATTTGCTGCTGTTGCAGCGCCATGCATTATCATCGGTAACTGGCTTTTCTTTGGTTTTATTGTCGTTTTAACTGGTTTAGCAGGTTATGAACTCGTTCATATCACCAAACTTCAAGGTAAACTCCGTTATATTGTCTACATTATTACTATTACCTCCATGTTAATTATGACCAACTATATTTTCTTTAGAAATAACTGGCCATCCATTAAAGCAGGAGCACAAATCAGCGCTTGGGACTTTGTTTCAAATGGTTTTGTTAACATTGAACTTTCCTCAATGATTATTATCTTTGTAGCGATTATTTTCTTTGTTATTTCCTTCATCAGTGAACAAATGACAATTTCCTATGTTTGTTACTTTGTAACAATGATTATTGTTATTTCCTTAGGCATTCAATCATTCTTATACTTAAGATTCTCACCATTCCCGGCATGGGGCGCAGCTGATTATGATTATTTGATGCGACGTTCATTCCCATATCTTGAGTCATTGTTATTAGTTCTTTTCTTAGCAATTGGCGTCATGATGAACGATATTGGTGCGTATTTCGTTGGTATTCTTTTTGGTAAACACAAAATGAATCCAAGAATTTCTCCTAAGAAAACTTGGGAAGGATTCGTTGGCGGTATTGCTATTTCTGCACTTTGTTCAGTTGGTTTTGCTTTAGCAATGACTTTAACTGGTCGCCCACTTCTTCCAGGGCTTAGACTCAACAACTTCTATTGGGTTGTCTTAATTGCTTTTGTTATGCCTCTTGCGGGAGATGTAGGAGACTTTGTCTTCTCGGCGATCAAACGTAACGAAGGGGTTAAAGATTTCTCTAACTTACTTCCAGGACATGGTGGTTTCTTAGATAGATTAGATTCTTTATTATTCGCTGGTGGATCAATCGCGGTTATGATCGCCTTTATTGACTTTGTAACGATGGGACTATAATGAAAAAAGTTTTACTTCTAGGAGCTTCAGGATCAATCGGTACACAAACCATTGACGTTATTAACAAAAATAGCGATCAATTTGTGCTTACCGCTTTTTCAGTTGGCACTAGAAGTGAATGTATTCCTGAAATTGTTAATTCTAATCCACAAGTTAAATATGTTTATCTTATAGATAAAAATAAGGCTAAAGAATATTCAAAACAATTCCCAAACATCAAATTCTTTTCTGGAAAAAAAGGTTTAGCAAAGATCACTAATAAGGCAGACTATGATATCTGCGTTGATGCGTTAGTGGGTTTTGCTGGACTTGAACCAGCTGTTTTAGCTTTAAAAAGAGATAAGATGCTTTGCCTCGCTAATAAAGAAGCCTTAGTTAGTGGTGGCACGCTTATTTCGAAATATCTTGTTACTGGACATGGAAAACTTTATCCAATCGATTCAGAGCACGTTGCTTTAGCAAAATGCTTAAGCAAGACCACTCCCGAAGATGTTCGTAAACTCATTATTACTGCTTCCGGTGGTGCATTACGTAATGTTCCAATTGAAGATTTAGATAAAATGACCAAGGATGATGCTTTAAAGCATCCAACCTGGAAAATGGGTAATAAAATAACTATCGACTGTGCGACTATGATGAACAAAGGTTTTGAAATCATTGAAGCGTGGTATTTATATCATTACCCATTGGATCAAATTGAAGTTAAGATGCATGACGAATCTTTAGTCCACTCAATGGTGGAGCTAAAAGACGGTACCTTACTTGTGGATTATGGAAAACCTGATATGCGCATTCCAATTGAATGGGCAATGAAAGAAGGCAAGGTTGATTATGAAGTTCTAAAGATTGAATCTTTAGATGAATTAAAAGATTGTCATTTCCATGACTATAATATGAAAAGATATCCTTGCACTGAACTCGCTAAAAAAGCGATGGTCACAGCTGCATCCAAGATGATTGCCTTAAATGCTTCTAACGAAGTTGCGGTTAATAAGTTTTTACATGATGAAATCAAATTCACTGATATCGCTAAGATTGTTAAAAAAGTGGTGGATGAAACACCAGTTATTTATAAGCCATCATTAAAACAAATCAAAAAGATTGATGCGAAAGCAAGAAAGGCGGCTTTATTATGAGTTGGTGGGAATGGGTTATTTCCATAGTCTTATTCATTGTCGCATTATCTTCATTAATTGCGATTCATGAAGCTGGCCACTTATCAATGGCAAAGCTTTTTAATGTTTATTGTTACGAATATTCAATCGGATTTGGACCTGCTCTTTTAAAAAAGAAAAGAAAAAATGGTGAAACATATTTTTGCCTAAGAGCTGTCCCTCTAGGTGGCTTTGTTTCGATGTATGGTGAAGGTGCTGAACCAGAACCAGGACTTGAAATTCCAAAGGAACGTTCTATTGAAGGCATTAAGAAATGGAAAAAAGTCATCATTCTTTCTGCTGGTGTTATCCTAAATGCGGTGACATCTTTGGTATTGATATTTATATCAAATGTTGCCTTTCCTCTTGTTAGAACAACTTCGTTTACTAAAGTTGCTCCTGAATCAATTGTTTATAACGCGGGCGTTAGAGACGATGATAGACTCGCGATTAGTTATCCAAAATCAAAAGAAGTTGATGATAACGGGGTTAAAAAAGTCTCACCATTTGTCACTAACGATGGGCAAGCTTTCTTTGTTGTGGATTCAGATGTTGTTCATAACGATCATCATTATGTTTTGACTTACTATCCGGTTACCACAAAAAGAGACAACGTTTTATCAGAATGTTTAACTCTCTATGTTGGTGTTTCAAAAGAAGAAGTAATGAATGACGACGATTATAAAACTCAATACTCTTCTTGGATTGAAGAGGAAAATTCACCTGCATTTTATCCACGTTTTAAAGACAATACATTTAAGTTCATAAACGAAGAAATCCCTGTCAAAATCAGCTTTAAAAATCAAAATAACGAAATTACTACTGTTGATATTCCCCTTAAGGCTCAAGATGGTAAATTGGTTGATTTTGGCGTTTCTTTACAGATTCAAAATGAATGGCTACCATTTGGTGATCGAATTAAAAACACATTTAGTGATTTTGGCAATGCTTCCGTAGCTGTTTTTAAAGGCATCGGTACTTTATTTACAGGTGGAATTAAGAATATGAGCGGCATTGTTGGCATCGCTAATTACAGCGCTCAACTCTACGGAAGTTATACCTTTGCTACTTATTTATATTTCTGGGGTTTAATATCTGTTAACCTTGCAATTTTCAATCTTCTTCCGTTCCCCGGACTTGATGGTTGGCAAATTTTGGTGACGACAATCGAGGGAGTTTCACATAAGAAAGTACCTGATAAAGTTAAAAACATTGTTTCCTTTATTGGCTTAGCCTTGTTGTTCCTTTTAATGATTGCTGTTGTAGTGATGGATATTCTTAGAATTACTGGAGTGATGTGATGAATAACAAAATGGTTCGATTCTTAAATTCAATCGCGATCAAAGATATCGAACGTTTTGATTTGGATTTTGATTTGGTGTCTAGAAATCAATTCGTTAGAGATCAAATCGATATGTTTATTGTTAAAGACACTCCTTGGGAATATTCCTTGCTTGAAGAATTCCAAAATGGTTTAGCGATCATTGGATATCCTTATTCAATAATGTTTTCTTATAAAATAAGACCTACCGTTTATGATGCGATTCGTTTGTTTGATGATTGGCACCGTTCTCATAATCGCTATCCCGCTCAAATCCACCTCGAAGGAAACGGAGAAATCATTACCTTTGTTTATACTAGCAAAGAGCAAAAAGAAGAATATGAACAAGTGGTAAAAGACTTTAAAGAATTTTTAGATTTCCTTTGCTACCGTTTTGATTTTGATGAAGAAATTCACGAAGTCGAAGACGATAAACCAACCGTTTCTCAAAAGAAGTTAGAAAGACTAGAAGCAAAGGCTATTAAAGTCACCGAAGAAGTTCAAGAAGAGGAAGAAGAAAGCGAATCTTCTTACTATAAAGACAAAGAAGATGTCGAAGAAGAGCAAGCTGAACTAAGACAAGTCGAAGAAGAATATATTCAAAACTTAAAAGAAAACCTTGAGCAGATGCGTAAGGACCAAAAATCCGGCAAAAAAGTTTATAAGAATTGGCGTGATAAAATTCCTTACGTCATAGTTAAAGATTTATCTTTACTTGATGCTGATAGCGGTAACGTTGACCTCTCTGGTGAAATGTTTGGAATCGATATGCCACGCACTCTTAGAAATGGTAGAGCGTTCTTAACGTTTGGAATTGGCAATTCAACCGGAGCGATAAATGTTAAGGCTACTGAGGGTGATTATATTACCGCCGATGATTTATATTCTTTTAAGAATGGAATGTATGCTCGTATTGCCGGTTATATGACAACTGATAAATATTCCAACCAACCTGTTTTAGAAGCAAGAGCAATTGATCTTCTTCCACCTCCAGAACTTAGAGATGATCCAGAAGAACAAAAACGTGTCGAATTACATTTACACACCAAAATGTCCATCATGGATGGTGTAACCAGTATTGATAAATATTGCGAACTCGCTAAAAACATGGGTCACACCGCAATTGCTATTACAGACCATGGTGTCACTCAAGGTTTCCCAGATGCCTCTAAAGCCGCTGAAAAATATGGCATCAAGATGATTTATGGTAGTGAGCTTTACATGGTTAATGATGAATTGCCATTTGCTTTAAATCCAAGTGATGAACTTCTAAGAAATGCAACTTATGTCGTATTTGACTTAGAAACAACTGGTTTATCAACTCGTTACGATAAGATTACCGAATTTGGTGGGGTACGTTTTGAACACGGACAGGTTGTAGAAACGCTAGATATTCTAATCAATCCTGAACGAGAAATCCCTGCAAAAATCGTCGAAAAAACTAAAATTACTAACGAAATGGTGAAGAACAAACCAACCATTTCTCAGGCTATTGACCGCATATTAGAGTTTATGAAAGGCGCAATTTTGGTCTCTCATAACATTACCTTCGATTATGGCTTTATAAATGAGAATTTGAAAAATTTAGGAAGAGAACCATTAGTGCAACCTGCAATTGATACTCTTTCATTGTCTCACTATTTATTCCCTGAAGCTTCAAAACATACTTTAGGAGCCTTATCTCGTAACCTTGGCATTTCTTCATATAACGAAGATGAAGCTCACCGTGCAGATTTTGACGCTCGTATATTAAATGAAGTATGGCAAGCCATGCTTGTTAAGATTACACAAGATAATTACGATATCAAACATTCTGACTTGGCAGCGATTCGTTCCTCTGATGCGATGATTAAGCATACTAGAGCGTCTCACGTTACCTGCTTAGCGCTTAATAAAGAAGGCTTCCATGATCTCAATGAATTAGTTTCAAAATCACATATTGATTATTTAGCGGAAGTTCCTAAGACACCAAAAAGAGAGATTGCAAAATTAAGAAAGAATCTTCTATTAGGTTCAGCTTGTCTAAATGGTGAAGTATTCGATATTGAAAGAACTAGATCAAAAGGAGACTTATTAGAAGCGATGAAATTTTATGATTTCATTGAAGTTCAACCTCCTGCTAACTATAGCATTTTGATATCTCGTGGAGCATGCGAAAACTATGAAGAAATCCAGAAATATATTAAAGATATAGTTGCATGCGCTGATGAACTAGGAATTCCTTGTGTTGCGACTGGAGACGTTCATTACGCAAATCCTGAAGATAAGATTATAAGAGACATTTATATTGAAGCTCCTGCTGTTGGAGGACGTCCTCATCCGCTCAATTTAAGAAACAAGATTTATGACACCCCTGAACAGCATTATCGTTCTACCAAAGAAATGCTTGATGCTTTCGAATTCTTAGGCAAAGAAAAAGCATTTGAAATTGTTGTGACTAATACAAACATGATCGCGGAAAAATTCCCTGATATTTCACCAATTCAAAAAGAACTTCATCCTCCAATACTTGAAGGATCTTCGGAATTATTAACTGAAACTACTTATGCTCGTGCAAAAGAAATATATGGCGACCCTCTTCCAGAAGAAATCCAAACTCGTTTGCAAAGAGAGCTCGACGGTATTATTGGAAACGGATATTCGGTTACCTATAACGCCGCCCATCAAATCATTAAGTACGCTAACTCAAAAGGCTTCATGGTTGGTTCTCGTGGTTCGGTTGGTTCCTCTTTTGCGGCCCATATGTTTGGCATTACCGAAGTTAATCCACTTAGACCACATTACCATTGTCCAAAGTGTAAACATCTCGAATTTGTAGACAATCCTCAATATCTTTCTGGATATGACCTTCCAGACAAAATGTGCCCAGTTTGCGGAGAAAAAATGGTTGGAGATGGTCAAAACATTCCATTTGAAACCTTCCTTGGATTTAACGCTGAAAAGATTCCAGATATCGATTTAAACTTCCCAAGTGACTTCCAGTCTAGAGCCTTCGATTACACTAAAGTCGTATTCGGTCCTGATAATGTCTTTAGAGCAGGCACAATTGAAACAGTTGCAGACAAAACTGCCTTTGGTTATGTAAGAAGATATTTTGAACACAAAGGTTTGGATCCAAACACCGTTAATCCTGCTTTGATTGCCTATTATGCTTCTCACGCTGTTGATGTTAAACGTACAACTGGACAACACCCAGGTGGTATCATGGTCCTTCCAAAAGGCTTATCGATTTATGATTTCACTCCAATCCAATATCCAGCGGACGATAAGGAATCGACTTGGCTAACAACTCATCTTGATTATCACGCTATTCATGATGCTTTGTTAAAGCTTGACCTTTTAGGTCACGTCGACCCTCTTGCTTTAAAGATGATGTCAGAAATGACAGGAGTGGATGTTAAAAAGATTCCTTTAAACGATCATAAAGTTATTTCTTTATTTACTTCCGATAAAGCCTTGCAAAGAAGTGGTAACTATTTAGGCGTTATTAATGGAGCAGTTGGTCTTCCTGAATTCGGTACTGCTACTGGTATGGATATTCTTCGTGACGCTAATCCAAAATCATTCGCGGATTTAGTCGCGGTTGCTGGTCTTGCTCACGGTACTGATGTTTGGAATAACAACGCTAGAGATTTAATTATCAAAGAAGGCAAAACACTTCGTGATGTTATTGGATGTCGTGATGATATTATGACTTACCTTATAGGTATGGGTTTGCCTAAAAACGTTTCCTTCCAAATCATGGAAGATGTACGTAAAGGTAAAAAGCTTAAACCAGAATATGAACAACTCATGAGAGCGAATAACGTTCCTGATTGGTATATCGACTCTTGTAACAAGATTAAATACATGTTCCCAAAAGCTCACGCGGTCGCTTACGTTACAATGGCGGTCCGTGTTGGCTATTTTAAGCTTTATTATCCACTTGAATTCTATGCGGTGTGGTTTACTGCTAGATGTAAAGCTTACGATATCAAAGCTATGCTTGCGGGAAAAGATGGCATTATTGCTAGATATAACGAATTAAAAGTTAAGAAGTCTAATAAGACTGAAAAATTATCTCCAAAAGAGACAGAAATTATGAAGATGTTAACTATTGCTATTGAAATGGCTGAACGTGGCTATAAGTTTAGCAATATTGACTTATACAAATCCGAAGCCGCTCGCTTCATAGTCGACAAAGAAAGCGGAACGATTATCCCACCATTTATTGTTATTGACGGTTTAGGAGAATCCGCTGCTGAAAGTGTCGTTGAAGAAAGAGCGAAAGGTAGATTTTCTTCTAAGGAAGATCTTTTGAAACGTACCAAATTAAATGGTACAAACGTTGATGATTTATCTGAAATCGGTGTTTTAGATGATTTAGGTGAATCAGATCAAATGTCTTTGTTTGAGTTCGGATTAAACGAAGACGAATAATCGGGGCATAGCACAGTTGGTAGTGCGCTTGGTTCGGGACCAAGAGGTCGTGAGTTCGATTCTCACTGCTCCGACCATTTTCGAAATTTACAACCTCTGGTTGTATTTTTTCTAAAGTGCAAAAGTTAAGAAATTTGCACTTTGGAATTGCACTTTGGGAATATTTTTATTAAAATAAAACTATGAAAAAATCTCTCTATAACAAATACATTATTGATACAGGCATCGGTCTTCAAGATGTCGATCATTTGAAGAACTCATCTTATTTTTTAAATGAATCAAATAGATATATAAAAGGAGAGATTACTCTTAACGAATTAGACAACATCATTACTTCATATTATAAAAGTAAACCCAATAACAAAAATAGAGTTGAAGAAGCAGATAAGATTGCGATAAGAATAGCAACTATTATTTCTGAAGATTCTTTCACTTTTTCAGTTGGTCAATTTTTAACAATTCATAAAACATTATTTGATGGGGTATTGTCTCATCCAGGAGAATTAAGAACTTACAATTTTTCAAAAAAAGAATGGGTTTTAGATGGTGCCTCTGTTACTTATGGAGATTATCGTGAGTTAGAAGCAACTCTTCAATACGATTTTGAATTAGAAAAGAAATATCAATATAACAAATTGAGCATCGATGAAACGATAGAACATATTGCCATATTTGTTTCGAACTTATGGCAGATACACGCCTTCGAAGAAGGCAACACCCGAACAACTGCGGTGTTTTTAATTAAATATTTACGAAGCTTAGGATTCGATGTTACAAATGATACTTTTGCAAAAAACGCATGGTATTTTAGAAATTCTTTAGTGAGAGCGAACTATAATAATATCGTTAAAGGCGTTTTTGAAAATCGCTCCTATTTGATTGCTTTTTTAAGAAATCTTCTTTTAAATGAAAAAAACGTTCTTAATAATAAAGAACTGCATGTTTTGTTTAGCGATGAAAATATAGAAAACAAGAAAGAAACAAGAGTTTTGAATTTAATTAAATCAAATCCTGATATTACTACCGACGAATTGGCAAATAGATTAAATGTATCAATTCGAACAATAAAAAATATTTTAAAAGTCTTGCGTGATGTAGGTAAGATTAAACGATTAAATGGAAAGAGGTATGGCTATTGGCAAGTGAATTAATTTATAATTAACAATAAACAATATGCGCTCATAGCTCAGCTGGACAGAGCA
>Ga0310786_10001801_pt1 | contig 34085 bp, 12 predicted proteins | sample AusTroGonzalo_MG_FD_203881 | JGI IMG/M metagenome (GOLD analysis project Ga0310786, IMG submission 203881) | Bovine rumen microbial communities from tropical cattle in Woodstock, Queensland, Australia - Gonzalo_03 (v2) (version 2) | ecosystem: Host-associated > Mammals > Digestive system >... | reverse complement strand
TCGTGGTAGGGCAGTTCTGCTCCGGTGGCATGGAGGTAGGTGTTGGAGGAGTAGGAGGTGGACAAGGCGTGCATCAGGTAGAGACCGGCACCGATGCCAATTTCCAGGTATTCCCCGAAGTGGTAGTAGGCACCCGCGCCGAATGTACCGGACAGGTAGCTGCAGGTCATGGTGTACTCATAGTCGTTGAGCGGGTCGTAGGTGTAAAAGGTAAAGCCGTTAGGGCTGACCGGTAGCTCGTTGTGGAAGCGGGCCGTCCAGCCGTCGGTGAAGTAGTCGAGGTGGAAATAGGGGCCTACCGCAAATCCTTCGCGGGCTGTCTCAAAATCCACGCCCAGCGAGACGTTGAAGTTAGTGGTGGCACTAAACTCGTCGGGATGCAGCGCGTCGCCGGCATATTCTTTGAAGTCGGGGATACCCGATCGTTGCACGAGACCTCCTCCGAGGTAGCCGCGTACCGGACCTTTCCATACCGGTGCGTTGGTCCGGTAATAATAGTACTGTGCCTGGCTGGCGAAGCCTGCCAGCAGCAGTATTGCGAAGGTGAGTATCTTCTTCATGGTCTGTAGGTTATCCTTCGATTTCTTTGCGAACCTTCTTGAAGGCCTCGATGCACTTGTCGAGGTGCTCGTGTTCGTGGGCGGCGCTGATCTGGACGCGGATGCGGGCCTGGCCTTTCGGGACGACGGGATAGTAGAAGCCGGTGACGAAGATGCCTTCTTCCTGCATCTTGGCGGCATACTGCTGGCTCTTGGCGGCGTCGTAGATCATCACGGCGCAGATGGCGCTCTCCGAGGGTTTGCAGTCGAAACCTTCTTCCTTCATGCGGCGCAGGAAGTAGTCGGTGTTCTCGTGCAGCTTGTCCTGCAGGGCGTTGGTCTCGCTCATAAGCTCGAACATGCGGATGCCGGCGGCCACGAGGCCGGGAGCCATCGAGTTGCTGAACAGGTAGGGACGGCTGCGCTGACGCAGCATGTCGATGATTTCTTTCTTACCGGTGGTGAAGCCGCCCATGGCGCCGCCGAAGGCTTTTCCTAAGGTACCGGTGAGGATTTCAATCTTGCCGCGCAGGTTGTAGCGCTCGGTCACACCGCGACCGGTCTTGCCGACCACGCCGGCACTGTGGCTCTCGTCGACCATCACCATGGCGTCGTACTTGTTGGCCAGCTCGTAAATCTTGTCCAGCGGGCAGACGTTGCCGTCCATCGAGAAGACACCGTCGGTGACGATGATGCGGAAGCGGTTCTTCTGGGCAGCCTTGAGTTGCTCCTCGAGGTCGGCCATGTCGGCGTTGGCGTAGCGGTAGCGCTGGGCCTTGCAGAGGCGCACGCCGTCGATGATGGAGGCGTGGTTGAGGGCGTCGCTGATGATGGCGTCCTCTTCGGTGAGCAGGGGCTCGAAGACACCGCCGTTGGCGTCGAAGCAGGCAGCGTAGAGGATGGTGTCCTCAGTGCCGAAGAACTCGGCAATCTTCTTCTCCAACTGCTTGTGCAGGTCTTGGCAGCCGCAGATAAAGCGGACAGAGGCCATACCGTAGCCGCGGGCATCCATGCCCTTCTTGGCGGCCTCGATGAGCTCGGGGTTGTCGGCCAGACCGAGGTAGTTGTTGGCGCAGAAGTTAAGGCACTTCTTGCCCTTCACCATGATTTCGGCGCCCTGGGGGCTCTCGATGATACGTTCATGCTTGTAAAGACCGGCGGCCTCGATGTCGGCCAGCTCTTTCTGCAAATGCTGTTGGAATTTAGTGTACATAATTACAATGTTTTATACTATTATTTTTTGTTAATTTTTCTTTGATAACAACCCACAAAAGTACTAAAAAAATTAATATTCGATAAAAAAATTTTCAATTCCCATAGTTATCGTTGACAGTGGTGCCATCCTTTTGCAGGGTGATATTGTTGGTGCAACTACTGATATCGTGTGTACCGTTGACCAGTCCGATAAAGGCTCCCAGATAAGGCGTCCCTCCTCCGGAAAAGGTACTGATGGAGCCCTGTACACTACACCCTGTAGCGGTCATACTTCCATTTGTTCCTTTGGTATAGCGGCCCAGTAGACCTCCTGCCACTACGGCGTTGTTGGTTGACTGCAAAGAGGCGTACCCGTTGTAGGTGCAGTCTGTAAGGGTGCAAGCTTCGCTGGCTGAGTTGCTGATCAAGCCACCAAAGTACATAAGACTGTAGGAGGTAAAGGACAGTGTTGGTGCCGTTGCCGTGCATCGGGTAAGGGTGAGGACATTGGTGTTTCCGCTTCCGCTTCCTTTTGAACATTGTCCCAGCAGGAGGCCTCCGTAGAGGGTGGAAGGTGTGACGTTGAGCGTAGGGGAAAAGGTCACCGAGCAGTCGGTCAGGGTTTGAGAGCCATAGACGAAGGCAGACATCCCGCCGAAATAGGTATTGTTTATTGAACCGGAGACATCAAGGGTAAGCCCGTTGACATGGCAGTTGTCGAAAGTTTGGCTGGCGGAGGTGGCACAAATGCCTCCGAGATAGAGATTACTTACGGTGCCACTATGGCGTAAGGTTAGGTCCTGAAGTGTCAGGTTGCACATGGTGCTTGAATTAGTGCTGCGGAAAAGTGCGCAGTACCCTTCGGTGCTGTTGATGGTGAGGTTCTTTAGCTTGTGCCCGTCACCGTCGATAGTGGCATTTTGGTATTCGAAAATAGGATTGATGCTAATACCGGACAGGTCAATATCAGCAGTGAATTTGTAGTACATCGTGTCGTAGGTTTTTGTCCCTACTGGGATTGTCCATTTGGAAGAGATGGCATTGACCATGTTAAGGAAATCAGCGGTATTCCTGATAAGATAAGGGTTGGCGGCGTTGCCTTCCCCTTCAAAAATACTAATCCTTCGTAGGTCGTTGTCCAGTGCCACGGCGACGTAGCCTATCTGGTTGCGGCGCAGGGGGCCGCCGCTGGTCTGGCGCTTGCGGAAGGTGTAGCGGACACCTTGGTGGTGACAGGTGACCGCGACGGTGAAGTGGTTGGTGTCTCCCACCGGTGCCACGGGCAGCACCACCGTCCTGCTTTCACCGGCAGGCACCACAAGGCTCTGACGCTCAAAGGTCATGGTCACCTTGCGTCGGGCGGCATTGGCGGTCGGCACAGCACCTGTGGTGTCGAGATGCGCCAGGTCGACCTGACGGCTGCCGTTGAGCAGGTATCCGCTGCTGACGACGACGATGCTGTCGAGCGTGAGGTCCACGTCGCGGCTGTTCTGCAGGGTGAAGCACAGGGCGCCGGTGAGGTGCATGAATGGCAGCGGGTCGTTGCCGGTGGCGCGGGCCGCCATGGGGAGTGCCAGTTTCTGCTGCGCTCCGTCGGTGGCATAGTCGTAGCTGGCCGGAAGGCTCACGGTGACCAGGTCGGCCGCGGGACCTGAGGAGGCCAACGTGGTGGGGAAGAGGGCCCGGTTGACTTCGTCCGCGGCGCTGTTGTCGACATAGGTGTGGCCGTTCGTCTCACGGATGACAGTGGCCACCGTCCCGTTGAAGCGGATGGCGTCGCCACTGCTCCACGTGGCGGTGGTGCCGTCGCTGCCGTCAATCGCCAGCTTGGCGGTGCTGCCCATAGGTTCGAGCAGCAGCTCAATCTGTCTGGGCGTATGGTCTTTCTGGCAGGCAGTGCCGAGCAGGAGCAGCAGGGCGGCTATCAGGGTCTTTCGGTTGTTCATGGTATTTGTTGGTAGTGGGTATCAGTTTCTTACTTCGGTACCCCACATCAGCTTGTCGCGGATGGCGGAGAAGAAGTTCTGGGTATTCATGCGGACCAGCCGCACACTGAAGGGGGCGCGGCGCAGGATGAGGTCGGTGTTGCCGGCGAGGGTGGTGCGCCGCGAGTCGATGCCCAGGAAGCAGTCGTCGCAGACATGCAGCCGCAGGGTGGCGCTGTCGGGCACGATGATGGGCCGCAGGGTGAGGGTGTGGGCCGAGATGGGGGTGATGGCCAGACAGCGCGAGTCGGGCGTCAGGATGGGGCCGCCGCAACTCAGCGAGTAAGCCGTGGAACCCGTGGGGGTGGCCACAATGACGCCGTCGCCGGCATAGGTGGCTACATACAGGTTGTCGACATACACCTCGGTGCGCAGCAGCGAGGCCTCTTCGGTACGGTGCACAAAGACTTCGTTGAGGGAGAAGGAGGCAGGCTGTTGGTCCTGGGCGGCCGACAGTTGGAGGAGGCTGCGCTCTTCGAGCGTAAAACGGCCGCCTAGGAGCTCTTCGACCATGCTGTGCAGGTTATCCCTGCCCACGGTGGTGAGGAAGCCCAGGTGGCCGAAATTGATGCCCAGGACGGGCGGGAAAGTGTCGGGGCTGCCGGTGCCGACAAACTGCACCGAACTGAGCAGCGTCCCGTCGCCGCCGATGCTGAAAAGGTAGTCGCAACCGGCCAGGTCGCCGCCGTCGCCTACGCGGACGGTGGCAATGCCTTTGTCGTGCAATATCGTGGTCAACTCGTCGAAGGCCATGCGGTCGGCCTCGTCGATATGTCGGTAATAAAGTGCTATCTTCATGGGGTATAGTATTAACGGCTAATGAAACGAATTATACGAAGCTGCCGCAGGCCCATTCGAGTAATTCGCCTGTAATTGTGTTGCGTAGCTTCGAGAAATTAGCATCATTCGCCGTTTTATATTCATTTGCTTTTTTATTTAATCAATGCCACAGTGCCTTTGAAGCTTTTGATGGCGCCGGTGTTGAACCGGCAGCGCAGCAGGTAGACGTAGACACCCTGGGGTGTGTCGGCCGTCGGCGTCCAACCCTCGTCTTGGTTTTCGGTGCGGTATACGAGCATGCCGAAGCGGTTGTAGATACTCAGTTCGTAGAGGTTGCCCATCAGTCCCTGCATCCTGGGCAGGAAGCGGCCGTTGTCGGGGTCTCCGGCCACGAGGACGTTGGGGAAGTCGGCGGCGGGCGGCAGCGGGTCGGGAATGACGAGGCATGCCACAGGCGAGAGCTTTTCGTTCATCCCGCAGGCATCCTTGACCCCCAGCCAGTAGCAGTGCAACGAGTCGTAGGGGTTGATGTCGCGGTCGGTGTAGCGGTAGGAGGCCTGGTGGGTGCTGAAGGTGGCGCAGGGACGCCGTGGACGGCCGTCGATGCTGCGGTACAGGGTGTAGTGGTCGGCAGCGAAGCTGTTGTCCAGGTGGAAGTCGAGTTGTACGGCAATCTCGATGCTGTCGTATTCCACCCCGCTGATTTCGATAAACGAAGCCCGGTCGGCGGTGCGGCGTTGCACCTCCACCACGTTCGACAGCGACTGGAAGCCGTCGGGTCCGTCGGCGGTGACCTTGAGCCACGCATGGGTCACATCTTCGGGGATGCCGAAGGTGTAGCGCAGCTTCGTGGAGTCGTCGGTGATGTAGTATTTGTCGTAGTCGTCGTCGAAGGGCTCGAGGCGCACCCACAGCGTGTAGCGTGCCTTGCCCGACGGGATGCCGATATAGGGGTTCCAGGTGGCGACGACGGTGGTGTCGCATTCGGGCACCTCGGCGTTGAGCACTATGTTGCCGAAGGTGGGCGTGAGGGCGCTCACGTGGGGAGGTTGGGAACTGTCGAAAACATGCAGGGCATAGAAATGGCGCTGCAGGGGGTCGTGGTCGTCACATACGTAGACGGTGTCCAGCCGTCCGTAGACCGTGGTGTAGTCGCGGCAGGTGTCGGCGGGACCGCTGCAGATATGGTAGCCCGCGGCATGGGGGTCGGGACTGGGATGCCACGAGAGGACTATCTGTTGTGTGCTTTCGTCGACCGAGGCTTTCCAGCCGGTGCAGAGCGATACGTCCTGACACGGCGCCGCCCAGGGAAGCAGCAGCAGTAGTATGTATATCCAGCGTTTCATCAGTTCAAAGACTGCAGTTGTACCATTTCCGCATAGCGACCGCCCAGCGCCATCAGTTCGCTATGGGTGCCTTGTTCGACGATGGTGCCGTGGTCGAGCACGATGATGCGGTCGGCACCGGCCACGGTCGAGAGGCGGTGGGCGATGACGATGGCCGACCGGTCGGCGAGCACCTGCTCCAGGGTCTGCTGCAGCAGCCGCTCGTTCTCGGTGTCGAGGGCCGAGGTGGCTTCGTCGAGTATCAGCAGGTCGGGTTCGCGCAGCAAGGCCCGGGCGATGCTGAGGCGCTGCCGCTGTCCGCCGCTGAGCAGGTTGCCTCCCTCGCCGATATTGGTGTTGTAGCCGTCGGGCATGGCCATGATGAAGTCGTGGGCCTGTGCCGCACGGGCGGCGGCCTCGATTTGGTCGGGCGTGGCCCCCGGACAGCCGAAGGCGATATTGGCGGCCACGGTATCGTTGAAAAGCAGCGTGTCCTGGGCCACCACGCCGATGCGGCTGCGCAGGTCGGCCAGGCTCATCTGCCTCACGGGGATGCCGCCGAGGCGTATCTCCCCTTCGTCGACGTCGTAGAAACGGCACACGAGGTCGGCGAGGGTGGATTTGCCGCTGCCCGACGAGCCTACCAGTGCCACCGTGGCTCCGCGCGGCACGGCGATGTTGATGTCTTTCAGCACCGGCGTCCCTTCCACATAGCTGAAGCCCACATGCTCCAGCTCCACGGCGGGAGCCTCTGCGCTCTCCGCAGGGGAGGGGGTGTCCGGATGTTCCGGCGTGCCTTGGGGCTCCTCCTCTTCGTTGAGGAAGGCCTCGATGCGGTCGGCACAGGCACGCCCTTTCTTGATTTGCGACAGGGCGGTGCTGAGCTCCTTGGCAGGCGGTATCATCAACACGAAGAGCATCACGTAACTGATGAAGAGGTCGGCCGTCAGGCCCTGGTCGCCGCCGATGATGAGCCACGAACCGAAGAGCAGTATGCCGATGACGATGGCGTTGCCCAGGAAGTCGCTCACCGGCGAGGCCGCCGAGATACGCTGGTTCATGGCGGTGCGCTTGCGCGTGTAGCGCCGGTTGTACTGCCTGAAGCGGCGGTTGCTGAACTCAATGGCGGTGTAGGCCTTGATGACCTTCAGGCCGCCGATGGTCTCGTCGGTAATCGAAATCAGGCGCGAATTCATCTCCTGCACCTCTTTCGACTTGCGCCGCAGCCGGCGCGAGAGGCCCGAGATGACCAACGCCACCAGCGGCAGCATGCAGAGCACGAAGAGCGTCAGCTTGAGGTTGAGGTAGAACAACATGGCCAGGTAGATGACCATGCTGATAATGGCTGTCAGGAGCGACTGGATGGAGTTGAGCAGGTTCTCCTCGTACTCGACCATGTCGCTGCCGAAACGCGCCAGCACATCGCCCTTGCGGGTGTGGCTGTAGTAGGCCATCGGAAGGCGCATGGCTTTGAGGAACATGTCGTTGCGCAGGTCGCGCACCACCCGTGTGCGGATGATGGCAATCTCTACGGCGGCCAGGTAGCTGAAGATGTTCTTCAGGCTATAGAGTGCGAAGATAAGGGCCGAGAAGAGCCACAGGGCTGTGCGCCGTCCGAAGCCGATGAGCCAGCTGTAAAGCCCGTCGAGCCACTGTGCCACGAGGTTCACCGACGGCATGGCCACCTCGTCGCCGGTGCCGAAGAGTATCTTCAGGAAGTCGGCCACCGACAGGGCCGTGGCCATGGTGAACACCACGCTCAGCGTCACCAGCCCCACATACAGCGCCACGCGGGCGCTGCAGGGCTGCATGCGACGGAGCGTGAAGTTCTTCATAGACTGTAGCCTATGTAGTTATGAGGTGTGAGGGCTTTCAGGCGTTTCTTCACGGCGGGGGCCACGTCGAGGCTGTCGACAAAGCGTGCGATGGTCTCGGCGGTCACCTTCTCGTTGGTGCGGGTGAGCTGCTTCAGGGCTTCGTAGGGGTTGGGGTAGCCCACGCTGCGCAGGATGGTCTGGATGGCTTCGGCCACCACGGCCCAGTTGTTCTCCAGGTCGCGCTCCAGGGCCGCCTCGTTGAGCAGCAGTTTCCCCAGTCCTTTCTCCAACGATGCCAGCGCTATCATCGTGTGCGCGATGGGCACGCCGATGTTGCGGCTCACCGTCGAGTCGGTCAGGTCGCGCTGCATGCGGCTGATGGGCAGCTTGTGGCTCAGGTGCTCGAAGAGGGCGTTGGCCAGTCCCAGGTTGCCCTCGGCATTCTCGAAGTCGATGGGGTTCACTTTGTGCGGCATGGCGCTCGAACCCACCTCGCCGGCTTTGATTTTCTGCTTGAAATACTCCATCGAGACGTAGGTCCACACGTCACGGCAGAGGTCTATCAGTATGACATTGATGCGTTTGCAGGCGTCGAACCAGGCGGCCATCATGTCGTAGTTTTCAATCTGGGTGGTCAGCTGCTGCCGCTCGAGGTGCAGGTGACGGCGCACGAAGTCGTTGCCGAAGGCACGCCAGTCGACCTCGGGGAAGGCGGCCAGGTGGGCGTTGAAATTGCCGGTGGCGCCGCCGAACTTGGCGGTGAAGGGCAGGCGCTCCAGCTCGTCCAGCTGACGGCGCAGGCGGTAGGCGAAGACGCCCCACTCCTTGCCCAGCGTGGTCGGCGAGGCAGGCTGGCCGTGGGTATGGGCCAGCATGGGGATGTCTTTCCACTCCTCGGCCTTGGCGTCGAGCAGTCCGAGCAGGCGGCGCAGGGCGGGAAGCAGCACCTCGTCGTGGCACTCCTTCATGCTCAGCGGCACACTGGTGTTGTTGATGTCCTGCGACGTCAGGCCGAAGTGGATGAACTCCTTCAGCCCGCTGAGGCCCATCGTGTCGAATTTCTCCTTCAAGAAGTATTCCACCGCCTTCACATCGTGGTTGGTGGTCTTCTCTATCTCCTTGATACGGAGTGCGTCGCCCTCGTCGAAACGACGGTAGATGTTGCGCAGCGACCGTGCCTTGGCGGCCACCTGCGCCAACTCGGGCCGCAGCGCTTTCAGCCGGTCGGCCAGGGCGATAAAGTACTCCACCTCCACCCGCACACGGTATTTAATCAACGCCCCCTCAGAGAAATAGGCGGCCAGGGGCTCGCATTTGGAACGATAACGCCCGTCGATGGGCGACACTGCATTCAGACTGTTCATAGGCATTTTTTGGCTTTTTACCCATAACGCGTGTTATTGCAAAATAGTGTGTCCGCCCGAGAAAAAAACCAACCCCGCACCATTAACTTAATTTAAGCTTAACAAATCCAAATATAAACCTGCCTAACTCTTTCTTTTTCAAGTGTTGAGATAGGGTTGATAAAGAGATGAGTAAGAGTAGAGTAAGAGATGGTGCGTAATCAGCTGGTTTTCAGTAGGGGTTTTTGAGATTATGTTAAATAGACTTCCCTAATGAGGGGGTCCCGGAAGCCCCCGGAACCCCATTGGGGCGATAAAAAAAAGACGGTGTTCTGGAAGTCTCCGGAGGGGACGACGGAACATAGCCGTGGGTGCAAGCCCACGGAAACGAAGCAATAAATATTTTAAGCCCTGTAGGGGCGACGCAAGACTCGTCGCCCCTACAGGGCTTTATTTGGGTGGCCTATCAACACCGAGGGCTTGCGCGCACGGCTAAACTCTATCGCCCCGATGGGGCTATGGGACACCCGTTAAAAAGCAGTTCCGGCTACAGGGTGTTGTTGAGGAACTGGTATTTCTCGAGGATTTTCTCGACCTTGCGGTTATGCGAGAGGTCGGTGAGGGCCTGGGCGTAGAGCACGTTGTGGGTGTCGGTGCCGAGGAATTCGGCCCAGCCTTCCTCGATCATGGTGAAGGCGCGGCGGCGGGCCTCTTCGCCGTAGAATCCGCCGAGCGACAGGACGTTGACCTGGAAATAGACGCCTTGGTTCTTAAGCTGTTCCATGCGGATGCTGGGGGCGCCGAGGTAGGGGTAGCGCTCGGGGTGGGCCAGGATGACTTCATAGCCTTTCATCTGCATGTCGAAAATCAACTCGTCGCAGCCCATCATCTGCTGGTGCAGCGAGAACTCCACGAGCACGTATTTGTCGGCCACTTTCAGGAAGCGGGGTTGCTCGAGGCGCTTGGCGAAGCCGCTGTCGATGCGGTATTCGCCGCCGATGCCTGACAGCTCGACGGTCAGGCCGGCGTCGGCGGCCTGACGGCGCAACTCCTCGTAGCGGCGCACGATATCGTCCTCGTCGTTCGGGAAACGTGGATGCTGGAAGTGGGGGGTGATGATGACTTTCTGGTAGCCGACGGCCTGGAGGGTCTGGAGGCATTCGAGGCTCTCTTCGAGGCATTTCGAGCCGTCGTCGACCCGCGGCACCAGGTGGCAGTGCATGTCGGTCACCAACGGCGCGAAGATGGGACGGGGGGTGTATTTCTTTTTCTTGAACAGATGGAACATGGTGATAAACGGTTATTTTTATAAACGGCTAATTGAACGAATTATGCGAAGCTGCGCAGGTTGATTTTTGGCTAATTACCCGAATGCCGCAGGCTTCGCTGCGGAGAGCTGGCGCAGGCCTATTCGAGTAATTCGCCTGTAATTGTGTTGCGTAGCTTCGATAAATTAGCATCATTCGCCGTTTGATTAAACTCTTTGTATGTCGGCGCCGAGACGGCGGAGACGTTCATCGATGTGCTGGTATCCGCGGTCGATTTGCTCGATGTTGTCGATGCGGCTGGTGCCTTCGGCGCTGAGGGCGGCGATGAGCAGTGCCACACCGGCGCGGATGTCGGGCGAGGTCATGCGCACCCCGCGCAGTTTGTGCTGCCGGTCGAGGCCTATCACCGTGGCGCGGTGGGGGTCACAGAGGATGATCTGCGCGCCCATGTCGATGAGTTTGTCGACGAAGAAGAGGCGGCTTTCGAACATCTTCTGATGGATGAGCACGCTGCCCTTGGCCTGGGTGGCCACGACGAGGGCGATGCTGATAAGGTCGGGGGTGAATCCGGGCCAGGGTGCGTCGGCGACGGTCATGATGCTTCCGTCCATGAAACGCTCTATCTCGTAGTGCTCCTGCGAGGGGATGTAGAGGTCGTCGCCCCGCTGCCACACTTCGATACCCAGGCGGCGGAACACCTGTGGGATGAGGCCGAGGTGCTGTATCTGTGCGTTTTTGATGGTGATGTCGCCGGCGGTCATGGCGGCCATGCCGATGAACGAGCCCACCTCAATCATGTCGGGCAGCAGACGGTGGTCGCAGCCGTGCAGTTCGCGCACGCCGCGGATGGTGAGCAGGTTGCTTCCCACGCCGCTGATTTTGGCGCCCATGCGGTTGAGCATCGCGCAGAGCTGGTAGATGTAGGGTTCGCAGGCGGCGTTCATGATGGTGGTGGTGCCGTGGGCCAGCACGGCAGTCATCACGATATTGGCGGTACCGGTGACCGAAGCCTCGTCGAGCAGCATATAACAGCCTTTGAGGCGTTTGGCGCGGACGCTGTAGGCGCCGCGTTTGTATTCTATCTCGGCGCCGAGGCGTTCCATGCCGATGAAGTGGGTGTCGAGGCGCCGGCGCCCTATCTTGTCGCCGCCGGGTTGGGGCACCACGGCCTGGCCGAAGCGGGCCAGCAGGGGTCCTACGAGCATGATGCTTCCGCGCAGGGCGCCCGCCTGGGCGCGGTAGTCGGCGTTGTCGAGCACCTCCAGGTTGACCTGGTCGGCCTGGAACTCGAAGGTGCGTCCGCTCTCGGTGGTGGCGGTGATGTCCTGCCGCACGCTTACGCCCAGCAGCTTGAGCAGGTCGATAAGCTTGTTCACGTCGCGGATGTCGGGCACGTCGCTGATGCGCACCTTCTCCGACGTGAGGAGCACGGCACAAAGCACCTGCAAGGCTTCGTTCTTGGCGCCTTGCGGCACTATCTCGCCACGCAGTTTGTGGCCGCCGGTGATTTCAAAGCTGGCCATTATTGTTGTTATTGTTGTTTTTCTTCTTTTTCTTCTTCCTTTTCTTGCCTTCGCCGTTCTCTTTCTTGTTCTGTCCCGAGGCGATGGCGTCGAGGATTTCCTTGGTGTCGTGGAAGCGGAAGGTCGGCGGCAGGTGCAGCCGTCCGCCGCTCAGTTCGCCGAGTTGCTCGACGATGAGGGCATCGTCTACCGTGTTGCGGTTCCATTGCAGGTACTGGCGCTTCATGACGTGGGCCAGCTGGCAGGTGAGCAGGGTGCGTTCGGACCCTTCGGGCATCTCGGCCACGGCTTTGACCAGCTCTTCCAGGGTGCGTCCGTAGTGGGGATAGCGTATGTGGTGGTCGCTGTAGGCGATGGGGTGGGGGTGGAAGACGCCTGTCTCTTCACGGCTCACGGGGTAGGGGCAGTCGACATCGAGTTGGTGGTCGGCCATCATCATCAGGTGGTCCCACAGGATGTGGCGGTAGTCGGTGCGTTCCTTGATTTTAGGGTTGAGGTGTGCCATCACGTCGACGATGGTCGAAGCCATTTGGTTGCGTTCGTCGCGGTCGGCGATTTGGCGGGCGTAGTCGATAAGTTTCATGACGTTGCGCCCGTAGTCGGCTATCTTCAGGGTTTCTCTCTGGGTGTTATATTCCATTGGATGATAGAAAACGCAGTTTTTATTTAACGGCTAATTGAACGAATTATACGAAGCTACGCAGGTTGATTTTTGGCTAATTACTCGAATGCCGCAGGCTTCGCTGCGGTATGCTGGCGCAGGCTCATTCAAGTAATTCGCCTGTAATTGTGTTTCGTAGCTTCGAGAAATTAGCATCATTCGCCGTTATTTTATCTAGTTACATGTTTGGCGGAAGGGGTGAGGGTGTAGGCGGCGAGGTGGGGCGGGATGGTGTTCCCGCTGGCTCCCTCCCAGCCTTTGCCGCCGTCGGGCTTGTTGGTGTTCAGACTGCTTTGGAGGTCGACAAAGGCGTTGGCAGTGGCGGGGTTGACGTTGGCCACACCCGTCTGGCTGCCGTCCACCAGGTGGCTGTGGGTGAGGGTGGCGCCGCTGTTGGTGCCGTAGAAAAGGTGGTAGCTCTCCCACGAGTAGCAGTTGTCGATGCTTCCGCCCGTGGCTTTGCCCACGATGCCGCCCGTGGGGGTGCTGACCGCCGGACGTACCAGGGTGATGTCGTAGATGTAGCTGTTGTCGATGCTTCCGCCGGTCATGGTGTTGACCAGGCCGCCGCATACGCCCGAGGCGTCGGTGACGGTAATCATGGCGCTGGCGCCTTGGTTGGAGCAGTTGATGACCTGGCCTGCCGTCAGGCTGTCGACGATGCCGCCCACGGATTTGCCGCGCAGCTGGCCGGCCAGCCAGCAGTAGTTCACCTTCGACGAGGCCCCTTGGTTGAGTCTCACGATGCCGCCCACGCGGCCCGAGGTGTAGATATGGCCGGTGGAGCTGAGGTAGCAGTGCTCCACGGTGCCGCTGTTCTTGTAGACGATGCCGCTCCAGTCGATGAGGCTGCCGGTGACGTCGGCGGCGAAGTAGCAGTCGCTCACCGTGCCGCTGGCTTCGTTCTCGTAGCAGATGCCCGACGCTGTCGAGGTCTCGGTGGCGAAACGCACCGTCATCGACGAGACCTGGCAGCCGTTGATTTCACCGCGGTTGATGAGACAGATGCCGGCGAAGTCCTTGCCGGTCTGCACCTCGGCCTTGCTCTCGAAGCGGCAGCCCTCGATGGTGCCGGTGTTGATGACGCAGAGGCCCGCCAGGGAGGAGAAGATGGAGAGGTTGACCTGCGATTCGTGCCCCGGTATCGTGGTGACCACGCAGTTGCGCAGCCTACCGGCGTTCTCGGTGCAGAAAGGCGAAAGACCGGTGGCGCTGGTGGTGTTGAAGGTGACGGCGCTCTTGAGGGTGATACCGTCCACGTCGCCCTCTGCCGCCACCGACTCGAAGAGCGGCACATTGAAGCAGGAGTCGACGATGCCGGGGTGCGACTGGTTGCTCACCGAGGAGAGGTGACCCACGAAGTTACGGATACCGGAGGTCCAGTTGGTCTTGGTCAGCACGATGTCGGAGCGCATAAGGCGGATGTAGGTGCCGGCGGTGATGGGTTGCCCGTTGATGGTGCGATCCACGCTGTTGTAGCAGTCGCGCAGGTATTTCAGGTCGTTGATGTCGTAGACTTTGAAGGGGCGTGTGACGGTGCCGTTGCCCGACAGGCCGGCGGTGATGGTGGAGTTCTCGTCTTTGAACTCGGTGACACCGATGGCGCGGGTGTAGGTGATGCCGTTGCGGCGCGTCTTCACGGTCAGGTTGCACTCGAAGGATTTACTGTCGGTGGTGTAACTGTCTCTGGCGTAGAGTTTCACCTTGAGGGCGTACTGGGTGGTGGCATCCATGCCGCCGGCGGTCTGGGAGGGCAGCACCAGGTAGAAGCTCTTCAATGCACCTTTACCGAAGGCCACATAATTGTCGTCTTCGTCTTTCGCGCTGAGCACCAGCTTTTGGTTGGCGGCGGTGTTGGCGGCGGCGGTGAGGTAGGGGTTGAAGGTGGTGTAGTTGTTCACGTTGAAGAGGCCGCAGAGCTGCTTGCCGTCGGTCGAGGTCACTTCGATGCGGTCGATGGTCATGTTCTCGGAGGAGGCGTTGAAGAACTGCAGGCGCACGATACCGGCCAGCGAGTGGAAGTCCAGGTTGTAGGGCGTCGAGCCTTCGCTGTCGTCCCAGTGGCCGCCATACCAGGCCACCATGGGCATCACCTGCAGGGCGAAGCTGGAGTCGTGGAGGTAGGGCTGCGTGGAGCGCAGGTTGATTTGCGCGGTGAAGGCGCTGCTGCCTTTGCCACTGGGGGTGATGACATTGTTATTGCTGGCGGGGTGCAGGCCGAGGAAGTATTTCGACTCGGCGTCCAATCGGACGGTGAAGACGGCGTTGTAGTCGGCGTAGTCGCTGCTGCTGCCCGAGAGGTAGCCTTCGGTGGCCTCGGACGAGCAGTCGCTGGCGACGCTGATGTTGTCGTAGGGGTCCCAGTAAATCCATTGCTCATTCACCAGGTGCACCTTGGTGGGGTTGTCGATTTGCTCCATGTGGGCGTTGAAGTTGAATGGCTTCTCCTGCCGCTCTTTCTTGCAGGCGGTCAGCGTCAGCAACGGCAGGAGCGTTGCCAGCACGATGAGCCTGCGTATTGTGATGGATAATCCCATAGTGTTTTTAACGTTTAACTCCTCACTTCTAAAAGTCCCAAGTGCCAATCTCAAATTCGCCGCCCTCGTCGGTGTATTCCGACACCTCTTCCGAGGCGCGCCGTGTCTCTTGATCCTGGCCTTCGATGAGTACCCAGTCCTTGTGCAGGGCAATCGACGAGGCATAGCCTTCTTCAGGGTTGTAGAAGTAGGTCTCGAGTTGGGGTTTTATGTAGGGTTTCTTCATTATTTCTTAATCAGTTTTTGGATAGTGACTCCTTCGCTGTCGTAGATGCGCAGGTAGTAGGCGCCGGCAGGGTAGGCGGCGATATCGATGGTGAGTTGGTCGGAGGTGGGGGCGAGGTAGTCTTGCAGACGGCGGCCCTCGTTGTCGTAGAGTTCCACATGGCTCAGTCCGGTGGCCTCGATGGTGACCTGTCCCACCGTGGGGTTGGGATAGACATTCACGAGGTGGGTGGGAGCCGGTGTGGTGACGGCAGTGTTGGCGAAGACGGTCAGCGTGAGGCTGATGATGCTGTCGCATCCGTTGGCGCCGGTGAGGGTGTCGGAGAGCACCAGCGTGGCCGAGCCGTAGCGCAGCACGGTCGCGTGGAGCAGCTCGCATTCGGCGGCGCTGACCTCGAAGCCGTAGCCCGAATAGGCCTGGCCGAGGCTGACGCTGTCGCTGTACTGCTCATGCGACGAGTGGTGCACGTAGAAGCGCAGCACGGTGACGCTATCGATCATCTCGACCGAGTCGATGACATGCACCATGGCCATGCCGTCGGAGGTGTAGATGCGACCGGCCACCTCGATGCTGTCGCAGGCGTCGAGTTCGAGGCTGTCGCGTACCGGTATCATATCGGGTGTGCCGAAGATGGGATAGCCGTAGTTGGTGTTCTCCAGGTCGCTGCGCCAGGTGCGGTATTGCGCGCCGTGGGTGCGCACCCATCGGTTGAGCAGGCGTGTCAGGTTGCCAATGCCGTCGACTTCTTCGCCGGTGGCGACCTGGTTGCCCTGGCCTTGGAAGGTGGTGTTGTCGCTCATCGTGGCGTTGCCGCGCAACTGGCTGACACTGCGCGGGGCCGAGCCCTCTTCGTAGTAGTTGTGGTCGCTGACGCTTCCTTCGTCGAGCACGGCGCCTACACCGCCTTCGGTGGCGCTGCCGGCCATCGTGCCGTAGACGTAGTTGTTCTCGATGAGGGCGTTCTTGGCGTAGCCCACGATGCCGCCCACGCGCTGGCTGTGGCCGTTGGAGGTGAGGTAGACGTAGTTGTTGGCTATCGTGGCGCCGTTCGCGCTCTTGCGCTTGTTGCTATGGACAGGAGCGTTCCCGTCGAGGTAGCCTGCCAAGCCGCCGAGGTAGAGACCCTCCATGCGGTTGTCGTTACGGGCGTAGGTGTTCACGATGGCCGCCTTGTTGCCTTCGCCGTGGCCGATGACACCGCCGCTGTAGACGGCATCGCCCACGTACTTGGCCTTGGAGAGGCTCGAGACCACGCTGTCGTTGTCGGACCAGCCAATCATGCCGCCGCTCACATAGTGGGTGGAGAGGATGGTGACGGTGCTGGAGTTCTCGGCCGAGTCGGTGACGGCGCAGCCCAGAATCTTGGAGTCGCGGCTGCGTGCCGCCAAGGCGCCGACATACTGCGAACCGCGCACCAACGAGCTGTTGAGCTCGATACGGTAGATGCGGGCTGTGTCGAGGAAGGCGAAGAAGCCTGCGTAGTCGGCCTGGGGCTCGTTGACGATGATGTTCTTGATGACCACACGGTCGTTGCCGGAGAGCGGCACGGTGCAGGAGTCGGACGAGTTGCCGACACCGATGAACCATCCGCGGAACTTATGCTGCAGGGTGCCCACAGGAGTCCACAGGTAGTCCTTCATGTCGTAGCCGCCATCCTTCTGGTGCAGGTACACTTTGTTGAAGTAGAACGGGCGCGCCTGTGTGCCGTTGAGGCCGTTCACCACACTGATGAACCAGGCCAGGCCGTTCTCGTCGTAGATATGCACATCGCCGTTGTAGGTAGTCACATAGCTGTGCCCATCGCGGTTGCTGTAGGTGTAGTTGTTGTCGTAGATGGCACTGGCCGCGCTCACGCTGTTGATATGCTCATGCCAGTACCGGTCGGGGCCGTAGTAGGCGATGACCGAGTCGTCGTGCGGCGGCACGATGTAGCGGGCCAGCGGACGGTAGTAGGGGTCGAAGTCCCACATGATGAACTTGGTGGTTGCGCCACGCGGTTCGGTGTAGAGGGTGATGGTGTCGCCCGGACAGAAGTTCAGGCCTGACAGCTCGTGGCTCTCGCTTTCGCCGACAAACTGGTAGACGTAGTCGTTGACGGGGTCGCTGCCTTCCACGACGGCATTGATGATACCGCTGCTGCGGTTCACCCACACCTTCGGCGTAATCTGCACGCCCTTGAAGTTGCGGCTGGCGATGGCCTTGGTGGTGCGGGTGGTGTCGGTCCATCCGTTGGACACAGAGGTTTGCCATCCGCTATTGGGAGCCAGTGCGTTGAAGACGGTGTCGGTGGCTACGTCGTCCGCGTCATAGTCTATGTAGGTCACCGGGTCGGAAATGCTGTGGTCCATCAGGATGCGCAGGTCGACATCTTTGTAGAGTTTGCACTCGCCGGTGGCGTCGGTGGCGGTCACATGGATGTGGTTCCACGTGCGTTTGTCGGTCGGGCCCATAGGCTCGTAGGGCAGCACCAAGGTGTCGGCCATCGAGGCTTTATACTTGGCGTATCGGTCGGCAGGTTCCGTGAGGGTGCCGTCAGCGCCTGCCAGGTCGTACTGCACCTGTGCGTTGCTGTAGGGTGTGACGGTCTCCGACAGGACGACATCCTTGTTCGGGTCGCTCCAGGTGAAGGTGTAGGGCATCAAGCCGCCCTGCACGCGGTAGATGACGGAGTCGCCGCCCGCGGGACAGAGGTTGTCCTTCATGCCGAAGTGCAGCACGTCGCCCGAGGCCAGCGTCAAAGTGTGTGCCGACGTATTGGCATCGCTGTATTCGTACACCGGTCCGATATAGGTGTCGGAGGCCAGCTGATGGCGGAAGGTGGCGCAGCGGAAGAAGTAGGCCGTCGTGAGGTCGACCAGCGAGTTGTAGAAGACGCGGAAGTGGTCGTCGCTCTGTATGTTTTCGTTCAGCATGGCCAGCTCCAACAGGGTGTTGTTGCCGCCCTTGACGGTGGCGATCTGTATGGTGTCGCGTTCGTGGATACCGGGGAACCACTTGCGCACGCCTATCTTGGTGTTATCGCCCAAGGTGCCGCTGATGACGAAGAGGTCGCTCTGGTCGTCGTTCATGACTTGCTCGTAGTGCGTGGTGGCACTCGTGGCCTGCTTGCGGGTGAGCAGCACGTTGGCGGCGTGTTGGCTGTCGAAAGCTGCGGGGTTGATGACATAGCGCTCAGGCTTGTCCTCCACCATGCGGAGAGACCACCAGGAGAAGGAGCCCGAATGGACCAAGGGGTTCATCAGGTAGTTGTTGGTGATGGTGACGGCGGTGTTGCGGTTGGCTTCCGGCAGCTCGATGGTACCGCCGTCGACATAGACGGCACCGTTGCCGGGGGCTTTCTGCACAGAGATAGAGTCGTGCTGTGCCAAGTCGTCGAGGCCCGTCATCGTGTGGCCGAAGTTGTTCTCCACAGTGACATTGCCCGAGAGGCTCAGGATGGCACCGTCGGTGACGCTGATGGCGCCCATGCTCTTGGTGTCGACGGGCATGCCGGTGGCGTCAATTACCTGATCGCCTACGGTACCGTCGGCTAAGTTCACATGGCCGTAGCCGTTCCAGTTGTGATGCACCACAGTACCCTCGCGCAGGTTCACCTTGCTGATGTCGCCCGATGTGCTGTTGACGCCGGTCACCTGGATGATGGGGCCATACACCATGTTGGTGTCGGGGGTCTTGTCCATGGCGTAGGAGGTTTCGTTGATGGTGTAGCTGGTGACAAACTGCAGTTTGCCATCATTGAGGTCGGCATTGCTGTTGTCGTCGCCCGGGGTGGCACGCACCACCTTCTTGATTTTGGTGCCGGCACCGCCGTGGAAGGCGATGTTCTCGGCCGTGAAGCTGCCGCCGTCCTTCACCACTATCATCGGGCCGCGATAGACGCTCTGCTCGTCGGGCAGCTGGTGGTGGTGGCCGTCGTAGCGTACCACCTCGATGGGCGGGCCGTTGGGACCGGTGATGTGCACAGGCGTGTCGTCAATCACTATCTGGTCAATGATACACAGCACGTCGCCCTCTTGGTAGATGCCGTCCTCCAAGGCTTTGCGGAAGCTCTGCACATAGAGGCCGGGGGTCTTGCCTATCTCGTTCTTCTGGAAGCTGGTGCCGTTGTGCTCAACGTCGCTGTAGGGGTATACGGTGACGCTCTTGTTGGGGGCTATCTGGCGTGTCACCGAGCTGGCCGAAGCCATGTAGATGGTGTCGCCGTGGGCGCGGGTCTTCACATAGATTGTTACGTCGAAGGAACCGCGCGAGATGTCGTCCTCTTCCGAGAAGGACTCCAAGGTGAGGACCACCTTGCCCACATAGCCCTTGCCGTCCATGGCGTCATAGACGCGTGTGCCGTCGAAGCCAAGTTCCACATTGAGCATGGCCGAGCCACGACCGTCGAGGGTGCCTAGGAAGTAGCCATGGCTGTCGTTGCCGTTCTTGTTCTTCAACGATATCACGGCCACCGAGTCGCCGACAGCATCCCACTCGCAGGTCTTCACCGGGTTGGTGCCGCTGGGATAGGCCAGCTCGTAGAGGTTGGTGCGTATATTGGTGCCGCGTAGCCAGCCGTTGGCCATACCGGCATCCTCCGACACGTTGTTGGTGGGGATGATGGACATGGCGAAGCGGTTGTGCGAGTTGTGGTTGTTGTCACCGGGGTGGCCATCGCTGACTTCGTGCGGATAGACGCCGGCGATGGTGGCCAGCACCTGGTTGGTGTCGGGCAGCAGCGAGAAGCGGTCGCTATTGCCGAAGGCCGCTGAGGTGAAGGCCGCCGTGGTGTCTTCGCCGTTAGTGGTGGTGGGCAGCCACTTGATGCCGGTGATGTAGAGGTTGCGCTCCTCTCCCACGGGCACAAACTCCACCTTGCGGGTGAAGGAGTTGGTGCGGCCGCCGTTGTACATGGCCATCACATCATGCTCCATATCCTTCAGGTCGTCGATGATGGTCTGGATGTATACCTTCACCAGGATGGGGGCCACCTCCTGGCCATTGGCGTCGTACTCCATCATCTTGAAGGTCACGGTGCCGTTGAAGGTGTTGGTGAAGGTGGTGTCGTAGGTGAGGTAGAGACGCATGGAGGGTTTCACCTCGGGGTTGCCGAGGTCGTTATACACCTTCGGCGAGCAGTAGTGGTTGACGCTGTTCACGCGCGCGTTACCGTTGATAATAAAGTAGGCCCAGTCCGATCCCACCACCTGGTTAGGAGTCTCATCATTCTGGTCGTGGTCAATCGACGGCATGTCGTAGGCGTAACTGTAGTGGTTGTTCGCCACTGTGGCTGTATAAGTGTATGCGCCGCAGTCATAGTTCAAGTCGTCGAAATAGTCATAAAGGTCTGCATCATATCCTGACTGGCCGCTTGTAAGGTTCATGTTGTAGGAAGAGAGTGTGGAGGCGTAGTTGCCGCCTAGGTCGGCTTGGTAGTAGTAGGTACCGGCGTCTTCGTCATCTTCAGGGTCGCATACTTTCACTATGAAAGCCTTGACCGCTGTCAGGTCGAACACGTCAGGATCATTCATTCCATCATATAATTGCACGGTTGTTGCCCCTGGGGAATAGGTAAATTCAGGGTCATCACCCCAGCCCAAATAATCAAAGTAGTTTCCTTCCAGATTCTCTTCATCATATGTTGTCGAAGTGAGTGTTGAATTTGTTGTGAAGTTGTTGTTAGGCATCATGACAAGGCCGAAGGTGTATTCCGGGTGTTGGAGGATTTGCTGGGTACCTTCCATCTCGTTGGCATTGCCGTTGGGGATGTTAATCCATTCGCCATGGGTGTTGGCGTCTTGGTGGCCAGTGGAATACCAGTTGTTGATATCGCTCATGGCACGACCCATGTTGAGATTGTTGCCGCTGGTCAAAAGGCCGTTGAGGGTGGGGTGCCAGGCGGAGTCTACAAGGTCTATCTCGCCGTTGCTGCCGGTCATCATAAAGCCTTCGTCGATCAGCATATAGTAGTGTCCTGCCGTGGTGGCGGGCATCTCGAACACGGCCTCGGCAATACCCATCTTGTTCGATGCAGTGTTGGGCGAACGGCCGCAGTTCAAATCTATCGACCAGTCTTGCGACAGCTTTGCGGGGTCGTTGTGGGCCAGCAGTGTGGCCTCGACTTCACGCAAGCCCTTCTTGTCGCCCACCTTCCATTCGCGGAAATTGGTGCCTTGCAAGAAACCTTGGATATTGGCCGTCGCATGGTTGGTGTAGGGCACTTCGTCGGTGCTCTGTATCGAGCCACTCGAGCTCCATGCAGGGTTAATGTCAGTAAGACTGCTGGAGAGGGCACGGGTCTTGTTGCTGTCCTGGCATGAGGTTACGAAGCCGCCGTCGTAGGCGTAATGGGATTCAGCGTTGGCATCGCCGCTAAGCACCAACTTGGGTCGCGCCGTGATGGTCGACTGGTAGCCGCCGGGGGTGACCACATAGCCGAAGCCGGTGACAGCGCCGTAGTTTGTGCTGTTGCCGATGGAGAGGTTCACACCGTTGTCGAGGATGAGCAGCGTGTGGCGCTTGCTTTCCTCCGTGGGCGACACCATATACTCCTTGGCGCAGATTTCCACGTTGTCGCCGCAGGCGGATTGGTCAATCAAACTATTTAAATGCGAGGCCTGCACCACCACGGTGTCGAATCGCTCGCCGCTGTGCAGAGTCGCCGTGGTGCCCTGCTCGAAGAAGCCCAGGTTCTCCACGTTGTCGGCGGCAGCCTGCAGTTCGCTGACGTTGTAGCCGCGGTAGTTCATCTCCTTCACATTCTTGATGGAGTAGCGGTTCGACATGTACTGCTGGCTGGCGTCGGTGGTGCCGGTGAAGAGGATGGCCGTGTTGTGCAGCCACAGGCTGTCGGTACGCTGGATGGTCTCGATGGTCTTGGTGGGGTGGCAGTTCTCCATGCCGCCGTAGTTGCGCACCTCCACATGGCTGTGCACATCGCCGCCGAGCACCGAGGTGCCGCTGCCGTAGATGGAGCGCAGGATGTTCATCTCGGGGTCGCTGGTCACGCGGTCGTTGGTGGTGTTGTAGCCCTTGCCGTCGATGTAGAGTCGGCTCTCGCCGCCCACGAAGCCCGGGTTGTTGAAGGTGGTCTCGCCACTGGCATTACCCCAGTTGGCGCCACTGTAGACGGAGTTCTTCAGGATGAGTTTGTTGGCCGTCAGCGCGTCGCTATAGCTACCCTCATAGCCAGGCTTGAACTTGAGGTAGGCACCGCGGCGCGTGTCGGTGCCGTAGTGGTTGCGCCACACGGTGCAGCTGTCGATGGCGTCGAGGCCGATATTGAGATAGGCCGAGCCATAGACCATGCCCTGATAGCCGGTACCGTAGAGGTTCGCTCCCACGGTGCCGCCCGTAAGGTTCACTATCGACGAGGGGCGTCCCGAGGTGGCCGCCAGCCGCTGCTGCAGCGTGGGGTTCGCGCCCGCCGGCGCCTTGCACTCGGCATAGTAGCCGTCGTTGACGAACTCCGAGCCGCCATAGAGGCTCTCGTATATCTCGCCGCCGTCCATGTTCACCACTTTCAGGCCATAGACGAGGGCCTTCTTGTCTTTCTTGAATCCGCGGCCGCCGCCGAAGACGTTGCGCTTGAACTTGCCGCCGTGGATGTTCACCACTATATAGGAGAGTTTTTCGGGCGCATCGGCGAAGGTGACATCGGGGTGGTTCCCGTCGACCAGGTAGTCGTAGGCCACACGCTGGGTGTCGGGGATGAAGCGCCTGAGGTCGTCGCTCTCGGTAGCGGTGGGTGTGGCGTTGGTGTCCACCAGTCTGTATTGGTAGACGCCGTCGTTATCCTTCTTGTAGGGCAGGATGGTACCCATCTTGCCGCCACCGTAGAGGCAGCTGTCCACTGTGCCGTCGTTGAAGGTGATATGGACATACTCGGTATTGGGCCGCTCGATTTTCTTATTGCCGGCATAGGCTGTGGGCGAGGCGTTCTGGTAGGAGAAGGCCGCCGCCAGTGCGTCGTCATGCTGCGAGGTGTAGTATCTGTCGGGGTAGTCGCCGTTGCCGCCGCCATAGACGTTGAAGAAGATGCCGCTGTTGATCACGATTTCGGTGTTGTAGACGTTGCCCGTGAAGTCGTTGCCGCCGTAGAGGTTCTTCACCAGGTCTTTGCCGTTGAATTCGAGGTATGTGGTGCCGAGGACATCGCTTCCCCAGCCACCGCCGAAGAGGGCGTTGAAGGGGCTGTCCCAGGTTTCGTAAGTCTTAATCCAGGTGTTTTGCACGTCGCCGCCGCCGCCGCCGCCATAGGCTGTGGCCAAGGTGACATTGTCCGCGTGGTAGAGGTGCATGTGTGTGGTGCCGGTGACGTTGCCCCAGCGGTTGCCTTCGAGGTCGCGGGCGTTGAGGTCGTCCCAACGGCCTTCGCCGCCGCCGTAGAGGGCGCCGTTGATAGTGACATGGCCGGTGCTGATGCCGTCGGCCGAGCAGCCTACCTGGTCGTCGACAGTCAGGCAGGTGGCGCGACAGTCGGTCATCGAACCGCCGGTGAAGACCGACGCGTTGACCGTGCCGCCCCAGAGGTTGATCGTGGTGCTGTCCACGTTGGGCCGTCCGGCCGTGGTGATGAGACCGTCGTCCGGGTGCTCGGCGTCATACTGGCCGAAGTGGTAGACATTGTATTCTTCATAGTCCACGGGCACGAAGTCGTAGCGGCCGTTCGAACCGCCCCAGATGCGCTGCACCAGGCCGCCCGAGAGGTCGATACGCGTGTTGCCCTTGACGTTGCCGCTCACGTCGTTGCCGCCGTAGATATAGTTGATGCCGCCGTTCGAGGTCTTGCGGATGTCCACATAGGCCATGCCGTCGATATCGCTCATACGGCAGCCGCCGAAGACCGAGTCGGTGACGGTCACCTGGTCGCTGGTCGACAGCACGTGTGTCGACACATTCTTCACTTCCTTGCCGCAGATGTCGTAGAGCGTCGCCAAACCGGTCATATTGCCCGCGTTGCCGCCGCCGTAGATATTCTTCACGTTGCCTTGTACCAGGCGTATCTCGGGCACGGTCTTCATGTCGCTGAAGTTGTTGCCGCCGAAGATGGTGCCCACGAAGTTGTCGCTGTTGTTGGAACCGTTGCTCACAGGGGTGCCGCCCTTTATGCCGAGGGCCCGCAGCTCGCTGGTGCCGGGATAGGATGTGTTGGCCGTGCCGATATTGTTGAGCAGCACCACCACATCCTCAGCCACCGTGCAGCCGGCGCCGCCGCCGAAGACGGTGTCGATGAAGCCGCCGCTGGTGTGGATGTCGATGAAGGTGCTCTTCTGGTCGGGACGGTTACCCTCGGTGCCGGCGCATACGTAGGTCGAGGGGAACTGCGGCCGTGTGCCGTCGTAGTCCCAGGCACCGTTGCCCGAGCCGTAGACCGAGTTGATAATGGGCGAGTCTTCAATCAGCACATAGGTGCCGTACCTCGGGTTGTACTGCTTGATGCCGTCCTCAGTGGTGGTGTATACGTTCAGCGAGTCGCCGTTGGAGCTCAGCTGTGAGGCTTGGTTGAGGCTTTCCACCAGGAGTCTGTCACGTTGGGTCATGTGAGCGTCCATGTAGGCCACGCTGTCGTTGTGGGTGGTGGCAATGGTGGCACTTCTGTCATAGAGATGGTCGTAGTAGTATTTGAAGTAGGAGAGGTCCTGATGGGGGTCTTCCAGGTTGCCGCGGTAGGGCAGGAAGCTTTCCACTTTGCCCACGCAGTCGTTGCCGGCGAAGAGGCTGCCATGGATGACCGGGGTGCCGTGGACATAGAGCTGTGAAAGGCCATAGACCGAGGCATTGGCGCCGCCGCCGAACACATTGCCGTAAATCTTGGCGGTGTCCGCAATCTCCAGGCGCACCGTGCCTTTGTTTTTGCCCACACCTGTCATATCCTGCTCCGCTTGTCCGTTATATTGGATTTTTGGGTTGCGGGCAATGTTCTCGTAGCCGATGTTGGCCATGACGCCGCCCGCCACCAGGTTACCCTTGATGACGCCGCCGTTGACGAAAACATTGGCATGCTGCTGTGTGGGCAGCAAGAGACCCACCATCTCGCCGTAGGGGTCGTAGTCCACCTCGGCGTTGAATGGGTCCATGCCCATCTTGTTGTCGTCATAGTGGCCGGGATTTTCAGGGTCTTCGCAGTGGTAGTAGCCGTCGTTTCCGCCATAGACGTTGGCGTGCACCACGGCGTCGCCAGTGATGACGGCATAGGTGGAACCGTCGTTCTCCGAGCCTACATCGCCGCTGATGTCGTTGCCGGCGAAGATGTCGAAGTAGCTGCCGCCTGCCAGGTAGACACCGCAGGAGTGCTTGATGTTCGCCTGGCGGCATCCGCCGTGCACATAGTCGGCGATAATCTTCGAACGTTGCGAGGCCGCCACGACGGCGCCAATCTTGTTCGGGGTGCTGATGAGGGTGCTACGGGCGAATACGCCCTCCATGGTGGCCAGCAGGGGGGTGATGTCGATATAGCCCGTATGGGTGGCCACAGCCTCCTCAAGGGTCTCGTCGTTGACCATGTCGCCCTTGTTGCCGCCGCCCAGCACGGCACCCACACCGCCCGAGAGCAGCTGGATGAACGACACGTTGTCCATGTCGGCCTTGTTGTTGCCGCCGAAGAGGAAGTGCACGTTGTACAGACCCTTGTCGGGGACATAACCAATGTTCTTCGTCACATCCCTGAGGCCGGCACGGGTGGTGTCGGTCAGTGTCGGGTTGGTGTAGATGAAGTGGCCGTTTTGGAAAGTGCCGCCGCTCTTGCCGTCGGGGCCGTAGGCTGTGCCGTTGCGCAGACAGTTGACGATGCCCACGGGGTTCTTCACCGAGGCCATGTTGCCGCCGACGAAGGCGGTGTCGACCATGCCGCCGTAGAAGGACAGCTGGGCATGCGGGCTTTCCACTTTGTTGCCGCCGCCGAAGACATGGCGTATGCCCTGGCTGCGGCCCATGCCGCTGTAGTAGGTGTTCTCCACCATGCTCTCGTCGTCGGTCAGCTTGGTGCAGTGTATGTTCACCAGCGTCATGGCGGTGTTCGCAATCGAGCCGCCGTAGTTGTTGCCGCCAAAGAGCGCCAGGATGGTGCCGCCGTTGACATCGACCGTGATGGCCGACGCATAGTCGCCGCTCGTGGAGGTCACACCGATAAAGGCGTTCTCGGCTCCGCCGAAGAGCGAGTCGATCAAGATGTGGTCGTTGTGCTCGTGGGCATTGTTCCCGTAGTCGTCGTTGTGACCGTCCACTTCGGGCACACCCACCGAGATGTGGCCCGTCTTGATGTAGGGGATGGTGCCGATTTGCTTGCCCTCAACGGCACCGTTGCCGGTTTCATAAAGAGCGAAATCGCGGTAGCCTTTGTAGGGGGCGTAGTCGAAGGTTCCTGGAGCCACGACGACCTTCGACGGGTCGTTCCAGTCGTAGACGCCGCCGCGGAAGGCATAGTGGCCGTAGCCCAAGCCCTTCTGTTTGGTGTCGTTGGAAGCCCAGGCGTTTTCCAGGGCTGTATTGATGGCGGCCAGTCGCTCGGGGTGTAAAGGATCTTCCACCCAGTTAAGGGTGTCTTCAGCGGTGACGAGACCCTCGGGGAGTGCCGGCTTGTTAGTGGCAAAATTCACGGCATCGAAGCAGCCGCTGTACTGGTAGAATCCGCAGCCGCCGCCATAGACCCAGCCGATATGCACGGGGTGGTTGGCGTTGGTGTGGCGGGTGCCTATCTGTATGGTGGCACCTTCCTCACCCTGCACCCAGCCCGCGATGTCGTTACCGCCATAGAGGGCATAGATACTGTCGGTGTTGTGCACCATAATCGATGTGTTGCCTTCCACATTGGCCATACGGCCGCCACCGAACACCGAGCCCTTCACCACTGGCGCCCGCTTGGAAGAGAGTGTGACGTTGTCGTCGTTGACGACGATATGGATGGTGTCGGTGATGCTCTCCGAGGTGCCGTTATAGTAGGTTACCGTGCAGGTCAGATAGGCGTCGGTGTTTTGCAGGGGTCTGTCCTTGAAGTGGAGGTAGCAGGCATTACCGGTACCGGGCTGCACCTCCAGAAAACGTTTGGAACGGCTGTCGAGGCTGTATTCCCAGTCCGCGGCACTCGTCCATTCTGTCTCCGTATGTGGCAGTACATCGTAGCGCGTGATATCGCCATAGCCTCCATAGACATTGGTATCGGGGTAATAGTACCATCTGCGTACACTCGGAACACCGGCGCTGCCAAAGGTCTCGGTGGTGCGGGAATAGCCGTTGAGGTTGATGCCGCGGCGGTAGTACTCCTCCACGTATTCGGTGTAGGCCGGGGTTGACTGCATCCGCACCATGGTGTTTATAATGGGCATGACAGTGATGTCCGGCTCGCCGTAGGTGAAGGTATAGCCTTCCAGATTCGGGTCGTCCGAGCCGCCTGTCACATACACTGTCAGGCTATCCAATGCGTGGCCTGCGAGAATGGTCTTGGGGTGCTCAATCTTCGTCACCGACATAAAGGTGGCGGCGACACCGGCGGGGAAGTTCTTCTGCATGGCAGTCACCCGCACGTTGTCGTAATAGTACATCGTGTCCCACACGTTGACTCCACCCTCGTTGCGGTAGTTGCGGTAGATGATTTCTTCGGGGCGTTGGTAGCAGTTCACCTCCGACATGCGCCACTCGCCCAAGCCTGCGACATGCGAGCCGTCGGCATCCTCCAAGGTGTCGAAAATCAGCCAGAAGTCCATGGTCTTCTTGCCGCCCGGGACTTCGACGGCCTCCTCGATGGCCAGGCCGTGGTCCCAGTCGTACCAGGTCACGCTCTTCTGCAGCTGCTGGCCCGCGGCCACCTTGTAGATGCTCACACCTTCACTGTGGTTGGCATAGAGGTAGTATTTATAGCCGTTCCACTCCTGGTAGTAGTAGCCCGTGTTACCGGTGCGCTGCCATACGCATAGCGGGTCGAAGCCGCCGGCGGTGGAGATGGGCTGGATTTTGGGGTTGGCGGGGTCGGTGGTGTCCAGGGCCAGGTAGTAGGTGCCTTGCTCCACAATCTCTGTCACGCTGCTCGCCGTGGAGTGGGTGCCGAGTTGCCAGATTTTCTTCCAGCTCTGGTTCTGGTCGTAGCCGGTGAGGTATTTGCTGTCGTCCGGGTCGCTCTCGCGGCCGTCGAACCAGTAATAGTGACCGTTGGTAAGGGTGAAGTAACCTTGCGCACGCAGCCCCTGTGCCCCGATGCAAAAAATCAGCGCCAGCAGCATGACTACCCGCGCATACGCGGGGGAAGTATATTTATATTTTGTTGTTCTCAACATGTTTTCCACAAGTAACTATAGCGGCCAATCGCATACAGGAGTCTGGTATATAGTGTGATATACCAGACCTGTATGAGGTTGTCCAATCAGCAAAGATACAAAATAAAACCAATACAGGGACAAAATATTTTTGCCCGTCCATGCGGCCCCTTCCAACCCCTTACCTACTACCACGGTGGTAGGTGTTGGTAAGGTGTTGGTAAGGCGTTGGTAAGGCGTTGGTAAGTCGATGGTATTGATTTTCATGTTACTAAGTTTTAGCGAGTTTTTTCTCCATTTGAGAGGTGTATTTGTCATTGTTCGGACACCGTGGTGACGGCGGGGATGGCGGTGTCGTAGCCGGGCTTGACGGCGATGGCTTTCACCGTGGTGCCGGCACTGATGCCGGTGAGTTTGGCAGAGTAGACACTGCTTGAGGGGGTCGGGTCGCTGCCGTCGGTGGTGTAGTGGATGGTGGCGCCGGGGGTGGCGGAGTAGATTTCAACATCATAGGTCCCACCGTTCTTGGTCACAGTGAATTGGGGCTGCTGGGTGATGTAGATGCGCTCGTAGCCCACCTGTACGTCGGTGCTGCCGGTGAGGATGGCCGCTTCGCCGCCGCCGTAGACGTTGCCGTTGATGACGGTGGCGTCGCCGAAGATACCAACGGTGGTGTTGCCGTCGACCACGGCCGTGGGGCCGTAACCGCCGCCGAAGACGGAGCCGCAGACATAGGTGGTGTCGTGGTTCTTGAGGGCGAAGGTGGTGTCGAGGTTAGGCGCGGTGCCGGTAATCTTGGTGATACGGCTGCTGTGGAGGGTGACCATGGTGTTGCCCGTCACCGGTGCCGCCTCGCCGCCGCCATAGATGTTGCCACGGATGGAGGCGCGGTTGATGCGCCAGTCGTCGGCCACCAGGGCGCCGAAGGGATTCTGGACGGTTCCCGTGCCCGGCTGGGTCTTGTCCCATTTCTGCTCGATGCCGCCGATGTTGACCACGGGGTTGGCGAAGACCTGACCACGAAGGGTGTCGGCGCCGTCGGAGGGTTTCTTGGTGTAGTAGGAGTGTGTCGTGCCATCGCCGAAGCCGCCGCCGAAGACAGTCCGGATACCGAAGCTCTTTTCGGTGACAGTAACCACCGGGTTCGACGGGTCGGTGTTGTCGACGGTGGTATAGGTGGCCGTGTCGTTGATGATGTTGATTTCGGGCGAGGCAAGGGTGGGGTCGTCGGGGAAGTAGACGGCGAGGTTTCCGGCGCCGTAGACCTTGTTGAGACGCAGGCCGTCGGGACAGTTATAGTTGGAGTCGAGGTCGATGTTGACGGTAATCTTGCCGGTGATGTTGCCGCAGATGTCGGAGCCACCATAGAGGTTCTGGATGTTGCCGCCGAAGATGTTGACGGTGACGTTACCGGTGATGTTGGCGGGGTTGACAGGAACGGCTTCAATGCCATGCTCGGGATCGGCAGCGACCGCCGCACGGCCTTTCGAGCCGCCGAAGACGTTCTCGTAGGTGCCGCCGTAGATGTTGAGGACCACGTCGCCGACGAGGTCGGCATTGCGGGAGCCGCCGTAGAAGTTGCCGGCGTGGGTGCCGCAGTGGAGGTTGATGACACCGCCGCCGCCCACGGCTTCGTTGCCGCCGCCGTAGGTGTTGGCCACCATTATGTCGCAATCGCCATCCTTCTCGATATCGAGGATGGTTTGGCCGATGTTGCCCTTGGAGTTGGAGCCGCCAAAGACGTCGGTGATAAGGCCGCCATGGATTTCGGTCCACGCGGTACCGTTGGCATTGACAGCGTCTCCAGTGCCGACAACGTTGGCACCGGGGTTGCCCTCGCCAGCGCCGTTACCGCCGCCGAAGACCTCGTCGATGCGGCCGCCGTCGATGATGATGTGGTTGTTCTTGGTGTCGGCCGCGTTACCACCGCCGTAGACCGCCTTGATAGTGTTCTCCTCGCAGTACCAGATATGTACGAGGGTGGTGCCGTCGTCTGCTATGGGGGCGTGCGAGGCGTGGTTGCCGCCGCCGTAGACGGCCTTGATGGCAAAGTGGTCGTCGGCTTCGGAGAGGGCCTCGACATCGGCCTCGGTAAGCTCGTCGGTGGGGGCCTCCAACGCCTTAGTGTCGGCAAAGGTGGGGCAGGTGTTGTCAGTGGTGTGGGCGGTCTTGTAGATGTTCACCTCGGTGTTGCCGTAGGGGGTGCCCTTGAAATTGTTGCCGCCGAAGACCTCGCCGAGGATGGTGGCGGAGCCGGTGGCATCGCTGCCGTCGGGTTGCGCACCGGGCAGGCCGATGTTGACGGTGGTGACGCCGTTGACGGGGAGGCTTGCGTAGGGTTCCACGGTACTCATGGGTTTGTCGTCGCCCACCGAGGCGTAGGAGCCGCCGCCGTAGACGGAGCCGTAGATGGTGCCGCCGGTGATGTCGACGCGGCTGTTGCCGAAGGTGCGGCCCGAGAGGAGGCCCGTTTCCCAGCCGAGGCCCATGATTTTACTGGCAGCCGTGGAGTCGTTGTGCGTAGTGTCGGCCCACTCGGCGGGGTCGTCGCTGCCGTAGCCGGCGGCGTAGATGTCGCCCGAGTAGTATTTGCGAAGGCTGCCGGCCACATGATCGTCGGCGAAGTCGCCGCTGCCGAAGATGCCGTCGATGCCGAAGGTGCCGCCGCTGATGTTGACGCGGGTGTCGCCGGTGACGATGCCCTGCTCGGAACCGCCGAAGACCTTGCCCATGAAGTTGCCGCCGCTGATGTTGACCACGGTGCTGGCCATGCGGCCCATGGATATCCAGCGGGGTGCAGAGACGTCCACATCGCCCTGGCTGCCGCCGAAGACGTTGCCGGTGCAGGTGTGGATAAGGGTGTCCTGAGCTGAGTTGTAGATGGTCCAGTCGCCGGGGTTGTCGGCGGGATTGACAGTGTATTCGAGCGAGGAGCCTACGGTGACGTTGCCCGAAATGTTAATCTCGGAGGTTCCGGTACCGGCGTAGATGATAGTCCAGTTGGTGCCATAGGTAGTGCCCGGGGTGGTGAAGTCGCTTGAATTGGTGTGGAACACAATATCGCCGCTTCCATCCGTGATGGTGTCGTCCCACCAGCCTACCGAGGCCATCTCGCCGCCGCCGAAGACGGAGCCGTAGATGCGGGGGCTGGCGCCGAGCGAATCCTTGACGGTAATCTTGGTGTTGGTGACACGTCCGGCCCAGACATCCTCGTAGTTGAGGATGTCGCCCTTGCCGGAGCCGAAGATGTCGCCGCAGCTCTGGTCGGCCATGAGCAGCGAGTCGGAATGCGATGTGCCGATGACGGCACCGGCGCGCACTTGGATGTCGACGTTGCCGTGTTCGTCAACGGGCCAGCCGGTGGTCGGGAAGTGGCCGTCGACATCGATGCCGGAGAGGGCCATACGGCCGCCGCCGAAGATGGTGCCCTTCATGGTGCCGCCGTCCATCAGGACGTAGATATTGCCCTGGACACGGCCGTTGGTGTGGTTGGTGTTGAGGTAGTTACGTCCGGCACCGAAGATGTTGCCATCGTAGGAGGTGATGCCGCGGGTGCCGAGGTCGGCACCAGTGGTGACCTTGGTGTGGACATCGCCCAGCACATGGGCGTCGGAGCCGCCGCCGAAGGTGGAACCCCAAATCTTGCCGCCACGGACGGTGAGGTGGGTCTCGTTGACGTTGGCGCAGAGTTTGTAGGTCTCGTCGGGGTCGTAGCCGACACCCTTGCCGGCGCCATAGACGTAGGCGTTGTGGCCGGTGCCGTCGAGAGGACCGACGACAGTGGTGCCGCTGATGGTGACGTTACAGACACCGCCATGCCGTTTGGAGGCCTCTTCAAATAGATACCTACCGGTGGCGGGGTCGCGTTCCACCCAGCCCGTCGAGGCCATGTCGCCGCCACCATAGACGCAGTCCATGATGTGGCCGCCGCTGATGTTGACATGGGTGTTGCCGTAGACGCGGCCAGCCTGCTCGGTGGGTATCATCGGGATGCGGGTACCCGAGGTGGTGACGAAGGAGGAGTCGTTGAGGTGGCTGAACTTCTTGGGGTTGCCGTAGCCGCCGCCGAAGACAGAGCCTACATAGTAGCGCGTTAAGCCATGGGTGTTGCGGCTGTCGACAATCTCGCAACCGATGCGGCCGCCGGTGATGGTGACATTGCAGTCCTCCTTGACGACACCGCGCGAGCCACCGCCGAAGACATTGCCCATGAAGCGGCCGCCAGCGATGGTGACGGTGGTATAGCGCACACGTCCCATGTGGACCCAGTTCTCGCGGTGGGTGGCATCCTCTTCCACATAACCCTGGCCGCCGCCGTAGACGCTGCCGGAGCAGGTGTGGTAGAGCTTGCCGAGCGAGTCGATGAGCGTCCAGGGACGGCCGTAATGGATGTTGGCCTCGCTGAACTCATAGGGGGTGCCGGTGTAGGGATTGCCGGTGATGGAGACATGGGTGTAGCCCGTTCCCGCGACATACTTGTCGTGGTTGGAGTTGAGGGTGCTGCTACCATAGGTGCCGACATAGCGGTTGGTGTCCCACCAGCCCACCGATGCCATTTCGGCACCGGCGTAGATATCGGCCATGACACGTGGACGACCCGTGACGGTGACATAGGTGTTCATGACACGTCCGGCCATGATGTCGACGGTGTCCCTGGTGTCGCCCTTACCGCCGCCGAAGATGTCGCCGATGGTGTAGTCGTTTTCCACCAGGATGGGGCCGTTGGGGGCGCCGATAGTGGTGAGGTAGACGATGGTGTCATTGCCTTTGGGGACGGTGGTGCCGGAGAAGACCTCTCTATAGGTCCTGCCGTTCGCGTAGATGTCTTCGTTGAACTCTGTCGATGACAACAAAATGGTGTCGCCACTGACATTGACGAAGGTGGTGCCATGGTTGATGGAGTCGTAGACATTCTCGGTGACGAAGGAGGCGATGAGGCCATCGACGTCGACACCCGTGCGGGCCAGGGCGCCGCCACCGATGACGGAGCGCTTGATGCGGCCGCCAGTGACAGTGACGTAGGCGTTGCCCTGTATGCGGCCAGCGGTGTGGTTGGAGTTGAAGGCGTTGCGGCCACCGCCAATGACGCAGCCGTCGTACTCGTCCGTATAGCCATCGTAACCAAAGGGATAATCGGTGGATACGTCGACTATCTTACCAGAGCCGATGATGGCCCCTGCCTGGATGGTGGTGCGGGTATGGCCGAGGACGTGGGCATCGGCGCCGCCGCCGAAGGTGGAGCCGTGGATATAGCCGCCGCTGACGGTGAGTTGGGTATTGTTGACGTTGGCGCACTGCTTGTAGGTCTCGGAGCGGTCGAAAGGCACACCCTTGCCAGCGCCGTAGACGTGGCCGTTCATCAGCGTGCCGTCGAGGGGACCGATAACGGCGGTGCCGCTGATGTTGACGGTGCAGAGACCGCCGTGGCGTTTGTCGGGATTTTCGAACAAATACCTACCGGTGGCGGGGTCACGCTCCACCCAGCCGGTGGAGGCCATGTCGCCGCCGCCATAGACGCAGTCCATGATGTGGCCGCCAGTGATGGTGACATAGGTGTTGCCGTAGACGCGGCCAGCCTGCTCGGTGGGTATCATCGGGATGCGGGTACCCGAGGTGGTGACGAAGGAGGAGTCGTTGAGGTGGCTGAACTTCTTGGGGTTG
>Ga0310786_10001798_pt1 | contig 34109 bp, 26 predicted proteins | sample AusTroGonzalo_MG_FD_203881 | JGI IMG/M metagenome (GOLD analysis project Ga0310786, IMG submission 203881) | Bovine rumen microbial communities from tropical cattle in Woodstock, Queensland, Australia - Gonzalo_03 (v2) (version 2) | ecosystem: Host-associated > Mammals > Digestive system >... | reverse complement strand
AAAAATAAGTGCTGACGAAAACTACGCACTCGCTGCCTAATTAACGGCAACGCCGGGCCTCATTCCGCTCCCATCGGGATGTACGTCCGGACGCAATATGGGATAGGGAAGTGTCATGCCTGGGGACGCCTCCCGAGATTTACTAGGCTGGTCAAACTCCGCGCCGACCTTCTTGGGCGTGGATAAGACGAGACCTTAAATGCGAAGGGAACGCTTGTAGGAACGTGCATGGACGTGATTTTGGACAGGAGTTCGACTCTCCTCACCTCCAGAAAAAAAATAAGGATTCACTTCAAGGTGAATCCTTATTTTTATTTCTGATTTACAGGAGCCGCTCGGCTCTAAGGCAAATGAAATCTCCTTCTTCGCCTCGCTCTCGCGAACACGACCCGTTGATACGGGTCGCTTTTCGCTCACGAAAACAAAAAGGACTCGTTTTGCTGTATTTTCAGCCCTTTTTCGTTGTTTTTGCATTTTTATTAGTCCTATAGCATTAAAAAAAATTATACTTCTTATCATAAGAAGCGAGTAATAAGGAGTTGCAGTATATGGAAAAACTAAAACGTATTGGCAAATTCTTGGTTGACCATAAGCCTGTTTTCATAGTCATCCTTGGGTGCTTTTTCTTACTGTCGCCACCATTTTACCCTGAATTTAAGCTATTGTACGCTCTTAGCGCTTGGCTTTGGCCGTTTCTCTTTTTGTATTACGCTCATTGCAGTAAAAAGAGTTATTCCCAGGCCATTGTGTTTATATTCCTGACGCTAGGCTTGAGTATTCGATTCTCGGGTGTTCTCGGTTCGGAACTTGAAGGGGCTGGCGGGCTTGTGATTGTCTTTGCAGCGTGCGTTTTTTGGGTGCCGTTTATATGGGATTCTGCATTCTGCAATCAAATAAGCTCGTTTGTTTATACGCTCGTGTTCCCGGCTCTTTATTGCAGCATGAACTTGATACTTTCTGTGTGCGATGTTCTTCCAATTTGCAATTTGACTTACGCGCAATATGACAACAAACCGTTATTGCAGCTGGCTTCGGTTGTTGGTGAATTTGGTGTTACGTTCTTGATTGCGTGGACGGCTTCGGTGGCTGTTTTTGTAATTGACCATTGGAAAAAGCCTAAGGGCAAGCGTGTGGGTTTGATTGCTTTGTCTGTTCTCTTGTTGCTGCATATTGGCGGTGCAATCCGTTATGCGGGATGGGAAGATGATGGCGCTGTTGTGAAGGTGGCGCAGGCGATTGGCCCTAAAATGGATCAAGATAAGGGTGAACTGCAGGAACTCCCTTTCGAAAAGAATTTAGCCGCTTTGGAAACGAACGTTATTGGTGCGTTTGAAAAGGGCGCGAATATTCTCGTGTTCAGCGAAAAAGCGTTTACCATTGAAGATGTCGAAGAAAAACGCTTTATGGAAAATGCGCAAATATTGGCAAGAAAGTTTTCTCTCCCGATTCTCTTGACTCTCGAAATCGCTGACTTGGACAATAGCCATGATGGTCGTTGGATGAACAAGGCGGTACTTATCGATCAGGATGGCGGTATTGCTGCTGAATACTTGAAACACAGTGCTATCCCCGTAGCCGAATCAAATACCATTGTCGTTGGCAAGAGTGGAATTCCCATGGTTAATTTGGCTATGGGCGATAATCGTTACAATGTTTCGTTTGTCATTTGTTACGATGGAAATTTCTCGGACTTTATTCTTGGGATGAATCCTGAAACACAAATTTATTTCAATCCGTCTTGGGATTGGGAATCTATCAATGATTTCCATTACCGTACCATAGGCGTTCGTTCGGTTGAAATGGGTACGAATCTTGTCATGACCACAAATGACGGAATTTCTCTTGTAAGTAATCCAGTGGGCAAGGAAATCTTCCGCGACCGAATTGATAAGATGGGCCTTAATCAGGTCGTTATCACGGAAGTTCCTGTCAAAAACGTCGAAACAATTTATTCTAAATTTGGGTTCTTCATCAACATGATATATCCTTTGGCTTCTATATTCTTCATTGCGTTTGGAGAACGTCGTGGCTGGCGTCGTAAGATGAGAATAAAAATATTGGAGAAGATGCGTGCTACTGCCGCAAAGTAATTTATTCTAAGTTAGGAGGGATTATGGATTGTCGAATTCTGCTTCGCTTTGTGGGTGTTCAAGAAGATTTGGATGCGCTGTGGTCCGAATTTATGGAACTCTTCCCTGAGGCGGAATTACCCAGTGTGGATTCTGGAGAATGGTATTCCGTCGAGGATTATATGACGGACGAATACGAATGCCGTTTCGAGGAATTGCCTGAATCTGAACTCATGGCAGTCGATGGTAGCTTTGTCGTCGAAAACGAACCTCCTGAAGATATCCTTACGGAACTTTTGGAGAAGTATGAACGCGTCTATGCGGTGTTCAAGTGGTCCACGATGGATGTAGGAATCGGTTGCGGCACAAGTGAAGGCTGGGGTGAGTTCATTGAAGACCGTGCCGATGACGGTTCCGACGAGGCGAACGAAATCTCCGAGGCCGTTTTGGGATTCTAGCGGTAAGCGATGAGGTCGGACCTTCGGTCCTTTGAGGTATGAGCAATGAGGTCGGTCGCCGAAGGCTCCCTTTGAGCAAGTTATGACGATTGAAAAGGCTGTCACCCCGGACTCCGTTCTGGGGCCGGTTTTTCTATTGTAACCACTGATCCCGGCACAGGGCAAGGATGACACATCTCTGCTCTCTAACTTCATGCCCCAAAGCGAAGCGACCTCAAAGGCGCAACGCGCCGACCTCACTCCTCTCTGCTCTCTAACCTCATGCCTCAAAGCGAAGCGACCTCAAAGGCGCATCGCGCCGACCTCACTCCTCAAATCTCTAGTCACAATCCACTTCCTACTTTCGTCTATCGTCTATCGTCTTTCGTCTATCGTCTTTCGTCTTTCGTCTTTCGTCTATCGTCAAATCCCTAACCACATGCCCCAAAGCGAAGCGACCTCAAAGGCGCAACGCGCCGACCTCACTCCTCTCTGCTCTCTAACCTCATGCCTCAAAGCGAAGCGACCTCAAAGGCGCAGCGCGCCGACCTCACTCCTCTAACCTCTAACCACTAATCACTATTTTTCTACATTTACGGCTCATAGTTCAACCGCAGGTCCGCCCTGCGATTCTAAAGGATATTTATGAAAATTGCTGAAAAAACAGTCGTCCAGATGCATTACACCCTCAAGTCCGACGAAGGTGCTGTGATTGATTCTTCTGAAGGTCGCGAACCTCTCCAGTACATTCAGGGCATGCACATGATCGTTCCGGGCCTCGAAAAGGCGATGGTCGGTCACGATGTGGGCGACAAGTTTGACGTTGTCGTGATTCCGGCTGAAGGTTACGGCGAATACGATGAACGCATGACGCAGGAAGTCCCGCTGAACGTGTTCCAGGGCGTCGATAAGGTCGAAGTTGGCATGTCCTTCTTTGCTCAGACTCCGGGTGGCCCGATGCAAATCCGTATCAAGTCCGTTGGCGAGAAGACGGCTGTCATCGATGCTAACCACGAACTTGCAGGCAAGAACCTCAACTTTGCAATTGAAGTTGTGGACGTGCGCGAAGCGACCGAAGATGATCTCAAGCCGTTCGAACACCATTGCTGCTGCGGTGGCCACGATGGCGAAGATCACGAATGCGAATGCGGTGGTCACGGCAACAAGGAAAATTGCGACGGCAAGGGCGGTTGTGGTTGCGAACACCATGCCGAACACCATGGATAATCGTTTGCGTTGAGTTCAAATCCTCAAAAAAAATGTAAAAATGACTAGGGCTGTTGTACGTCCTAGTTTTTTTTATATAATTTAAGTCAAGGAGTGTGGAAATTTTCACTAGAGGATGCTTATATGCGTTTTGCCAAAATTTTGTCCGTGGCTGCTGTGCCAATGATTCTTCTCGCTTGCGGCGATGATAGTACTGGGATTCCAGCCAATCCTTCACAATCTCAAGATCCGGTTGAACCGCCGAAGGATTCCATTAAAGAGAATACTCCCGATAGCCTTTTGAAGCCTATTGAAAGAGATTTTACGCAATTTTGGCAGGGCGAAGGGACGGCTGCAAAACCTTTCTTGATTTCGAATGAAGAAGATCTTTTGAAGATTGCGTTCTATGTGAATGATTCGTCCATGACGTTTAAGGACGTGTTTTTTAAGCAGACTGCGGATATCTCACTTACGAAGGCATGGAAACCGATTGGAATTTTTGGTCAGAATGCAAACGGCTGGGGAAATCGCCCCTTTAGCGGAACATTTGATGGCGATGCCAAGACGATTTCTGGTATGACTATCTCCGATACGGCTGCTTATAGCGGTCTGTTTGGGCTTGTTCGCGGCGCTCACATTAGCAATGTTATTGTAAGTGGTGCCAAGATGAATGTCGGTTCTATTGGTGGTGCTCTTGCCGGTTTAGCGGATTCTGTAATTATTGAAAACTGTACTGTGGAAAATGCCGAAGTCAAGGGTGCGGATCGCGTAGCAGGTTTGATTGGCGAAGCGAAGAACGTTACGGTGACAAATGCTTCGGTGACGGGTTCTGTAACTGGAACTAGCAATGTTGGCGGTATTTTCGGCAGTGTGCTGAAGGGTACGCAAACAAATTTGACGAACAAGGCTACCGTTTCGGGAAAATCATCGGTTGGCGGTGTTGTTGGTGAAAGCGTAGGTGAATGCGTAGGTGAAAAATGTGACTTTAGTGTCATTACGCTTGCGTTCAACTACGGAGCTGTAACGGGAACAAAAGATGTCGGTGGTGTTGTCGCGAAAATGTCAACGACCAAGATGACTCAGTCTGGCAACAACGGGGCAGTGACTGCAAGTGAAAGCCAGATTGGCGCTGTTGGTGGAGTTGTTGCAGTGGCGTTGAACAAGTCTAGCATAAATGAAGTGTTTAATACTGGTACAGTGACGGGGACGAAAGTTCAAGCGGTTGGTGGTGCTATTGGCAATATGAAGAGTATTACGGCTACCAACGTGTTTAACGTTGGCGAAGTTGCGGGTGATGCTTCGTCGCCTAAGGGTGGAATTGTTGGTATTGTTGATGGTACTTCTGATTTAAGTTTCGCTTATAATGCGGGTAAGGTTCCTCAAGACAATAATGCTGGAACTGTTGCGGGGAAAATTATTTCGACAGCGACAGTAGCGAATGTTTATTTCGACAAGACTGTTGGTGATGGTAGCAAGGTGTATGGCGGAGAACCGTTTGGTGTTGAAACTCCGACCGGCTTTGCAACCGAAGAAATGAAGTCGTCAACGTTTGTGGCTACTTTGAATGGAACAGGTCGTGTTTGGACTATTGATCCGGCCAAGTTTGGCGGCTATCCGTCCTTTGAATGGGCTAAGTAATTTCTACATTTAGAACATGGCAAAAAAGAAAAAATTTTGGAAGTCGCCTTCTGCTGAGGCGGCTTTTCGTGGTAAAGATGACAGTCTCCGCAAGACTCTTAGCGAGATTGTGAATGGTCAAAGCCGCTTGTTGCACCGCCCGGACGATTTGTACGAGGCGATTGCAAATGGCCTTGACGAAATTGAAAAAATCAAGGATGCCAAAGTCCAGCTGGAGCTTTTGGCATGGACGCTCCGTGCCGACTTCTTGGCGTTCAAGGCGGACGACGACGAAATGGATGCGTGGAACGACTTGTTCTACGATGCTGGAACGTTCTTTGTGGAACTGGCAAAGCTTTACGAAGACAAGGATTACGTTGCCGACTTGATTCACGATTTGGCTGTACGCCACGTGGGTGGGGAAGGCCGTTCTGTCGTGTTCCTCTCGCTTGAAGAATTGATGCCTGTTGAACGCGCCAAGGCTTTGATTGTGGAGCTTTTGGGCGTGATTGATGCGACGGAACTTGAAAATCGCGAAGACGTTCTCGATGCGATTTGCGATATGGCCGATTCCATCAAGGATACCGAAAATTTTGCAAAGGCCTCGCTCTACAAGGATCCGGACAAGAGCAACGCGACGCTTATCGACATTGCGAATTCTTACTTTGTCGCTGGGGACATCATGATGGCCAAGCAGTGGCTTGGCGACGTGAAAGATCCGGGTGCCGAAGACGAAGAAGCGTTCCTCGATTTGCAGGCCGCCATTGCCGACCGCGAAGGCCGCAAAGCGGATTGCCTCAAGTATGCGACGCGTTTGTACGAATGCTTCCCGAAGGTCATGAACCTTTCGAGACTTTGCATGCTCAAGAGCGGCTCGGAACTCGACAAACTTTTGATTGACCATGTGAAGTACCGCAGCAACACTTGCGATACGGGCTACATGATGCTCCTCGTGAACCTCCAAAAGTTCGAATTGCTGGAACAGTACGTCAACCATTTCGAAAAGGAATTGCCGGGCCTCGATGCAGCTGAACTGAACACCGTTTCGGATGAACTTGAACGTGTTGGCCAAACCGCTCTCGCCAAGCACATCCGCGAATGGACCGTCGAAGAAGCTGAAGAAGCCGAAGCGTTTGACGATAGGGAATAACTTTTACACTGTCACCCCGCACTTGTTGCGGGGGCGCCCGCAGCTGCGGGCTTTGCCGGGTCTAGATTCCATACAAAATCACCATGACCAAAGAATTTTTTTTTCAATTTTGCTTAGTGTAATCATAAATAATACCTAGATTCAATTAACCTTTCACGATTTTCCAATCGTCAATCGTTTTTTTCTTGGAATCGATATTCACGGCGACTTTATGCAATTTCTTGGGCTTGCCGCTTTCGGTGCGGTGATTCTTGTAGGGCGTTAAGTAGCCTTTTTTGTCGATTTGATTCAAAGCCTCTTCGATGATGCCGTCTAGTTTGAACTCGATGGCATAAACAGATGTTTTGGTTTCTACAATCACATCGGCCTTACCCGTTGCGGTTTTGCGTTCGCAAGCCACAAGGAACGGTGTCGCTAGATAGAATACTCCGAAAATAATCGTGCTGTAAAAACGTTCGTCACGCTTTGCGGCTTCGAAAGGAATGTCGCAAAGATAAGCCTTGATTGCTTCTATTACCGACTCGATATCGCCAGAATTGAACCCGTTGATGATGGTGTTCGCGACCGTATTGTAGGCCGTCGCTTCCTGACCAGAATAGTTCTTTAGCAGCCCCTTGATAAAACCTTCACGGACTTCCTCGTTCGGGTAGGCTAACGTGTAGGGCAAAAACTTGGAACCATCAAAGCCCCTAATCGTCAAATAGCCGCTTTGGTAAAGAACTGGGATAGGGTTCTTGTTGCCCTCTGCAGGAACGTTAAATTCATCTTCACCGGCTTGAAGTCCTGTTTCAAGAAGATTTGGATCAATGATGTAGTTGCGAATCTGCTCCACCAGGAATGTCGGAGTTCCCGTTTCGAACCAGTAGTCCTTCAGCTTCTTTTCCTTGAGAGCTTTCAGCAAACTGAACGGATTGTAAATGTCAGGAGATTTTTCCGAAAAATGATATCCATCGTACTTGCGCTTGAGTTTTGCGCAAGTTTGGTCAAATGTTATTCCCATTGATTTTGCAAAATTTTCGATTTCCGGCCTCATCTGCGTTTGCATTTCTTCTTCAGTGATGCCGCAGATTGAAGCATACTCATCCATCATGGAAATTATGTTCAGATTATTTAGTTCGCTGAAAATGCTAAGTTGACTGAACTTGGTGATTCCCGAAATAAAGATAAACTTGATGTGGGCATCGTTTGCCTTGAGCGGACTGTAGAAGTCACGCAGCATTTGACGCATTTTCTCGAATGCTTTGGAATCGACAAGCGTATCAAGTAACGGGGCATCGTATTCATCAACAAGGAACACAACCTTCTGACCTGTCTTTTTTTCTGCCGCAAGGATTATGTTCCTTAGACGTAAGCTATTCTTCCTTTTTTTTCCAGAAGTTGTTAATGCAGAAACCTTAAATGCAGCCTCGTATTCTCCCAACTGCAAATCAATAAGTTCGTTTAAATCCTCTAATTTTTCAAATTTGGTATTGCTAAAGTCAAACCGTAGCACGGGATATTTTTTCCATTCAGACTCAAGCCTGTCTATGGCAAGTCCATCAAACAGTTCCTTTCGTCCGGAAAAATAGTCGCTCATGGTATCTATAAGCAATGACTTTCCGAACCTGCGTGGACGCGACAGGAAATAGACACTACCTTCGTGAGTCAACTTGTAAATCAATTCGGTTTTGTCGATGTAAATAGCGTTGTTCTCACGAATTTTCGCGAAAGTCTGCATGCCTATAGGCAAATATACGAGCCATATTAGTAATATAACAATAAAAGGTGAGTGTCGCTTACTGTTTTTATATCGTTTTCAGGTCATTTTTAGAAAAATCGTTCCACACTTAGCTCAGAAGAGTCATTTTTTATGTATTTTATTTCTCATAAAACCGAAACCTATTTTCATAAACAGCATTGAATGTTGTTTGAAGGAGTCCCGATGAAGAAACTCATGATGGCATCTGCTTTAGCTTTGTGCCTTGGCGTGAACGCATTTGCCGAAGATGACGGCTATGGTAACGACATTCCTGCTGCAAGGCAAGAGGGCACAGTCGATGACGGTTATGGGAACAAGTTGCCTGAGTATGGTCAATCGACGACGGAGTATAAATCTTTTGAAGAGGCTCGTGCGTCAAGCGGCAACAGTTACTCTGCGGCTCCGATAAGGTTCGGTGGGCATTTTGCTGTGGGTCTGGGGTCTTACTGGGATTATCCTGAGGATTATCTTGGCGACAACAAATGGCTTGGCGTTACCTTCGATATTGGCGGTGTGCTCAATTATCGTGTGAACAGCTTGTTGAGCGTCGTGCCCGAACTGAATTTTGGCTTTAATTATACGGCAAGAGAAGTCGCCCGTGGTTCGAGTTGGTACTATCGCAATTACAAAGTCAATGAAACTAGAACCCTCTTCAATATCAATATTCCTCTGACTCTTCGGTTGACTCCGATGCCGAATCTTTACGTAGAAGCGGGTGGTCGTGTCAGCTTCAATCTTGGGACTAGCCATACGTGGAATTACTATGACGAAAATGGCGAATCCATTCCGGATTCAGAGATTGAATTGGAAGAATGGAAGGTCAATACGTTTGTTCCTTCTGTCATCGCTGGTGTAGGCGGCTCTCTCGGCCAGTTTGACTTTGGTGCACGTCTGATTTTGGATCTCGGTGGCATCGAAAAGGAAGACAAATTGGCGGCTTATGACGATAAAGGCAACTTTGTTACCGACAAAAATAACACGAAAAACTGGACTGTCCAGTTCTTGATTAATTACTACATCAATTAATTGGTGTTGCTAACTGCTTGATATTTTTCCCCGGTCGTTTGTACCGGGTTTTTTTGCAAACTTGCATTTAATGTGGATTTTTTTTATAAAAAATTGTTTTTGTATGTAATTTTTTTGTAATTTATGGAAAATTCAAGGGGTGTTTGCAACGGAAATATTAATGTTATTCTAAGGAGAAGGAATGAATAAACTTATAATTGCATCCGCTATAGCCATGTGCCTTTGCTCAAACGCATTTGCCGAAGATGACGGCTATGGTAACGACATCCCGCCTGCAAGGCAAGAAGGCTCCGTCGATGACGGCTATGGGAACAAGCTCCCGGCGTATGGTCAACAACCTGAATACAAGAGTTTTGAGGAAGCCCGAACTTCGTCTAAGAGCAATAATACTACGCGTTCGCCGTTGCTCTTTGGCCTTCATTTGGGTATCGGCTATGCCGCAATGTTCGACTACCCGACGGATGAAGATTTCCTTTGGGAATTTGGCAAGAACGATTGGTCCGGTGTTTCCTTTGATTTGGGTCTTGTGTTCAAATACCGGCTTAACGCTTTATTCACCTTTGTTCCTGAAGTGAATTTTGGGATGGACTACATCTTGGAAGAATATGAGGGTGGTGGCGGTTATAGCAGGGAATATGGTACTTGGTATAAGGTAAATGAATCCCGAACCCTCTATAATATCAACATTCCGCTTGCGCTCCGCTTGACTGTTCCATTTGTTTATCTTGAAGGTGGTGTACGTCTTAATTTCAATCTGGCTACATCGCATGACTATGAATACACCGACCTGAATGGCAACTCTTTGCGATATGTCGATGAAGATCATCAGCTTCAAGATGCTAAAGTTAGTGCGGGGGAGTGGAAAGTCAAGACTTTTGTTACCTCCGCTCTTGCTGGTTTAGGTACGACAATGCGCATCAATGGTCATGTATGTGACTTCGGTGTTCGCGTTATTTGGGACCTCAATGGTGTGAATGATAATGACAAACTCTATTATGAAATGGATGTTATTAAAGATAAAACTGATACACGTAAAGTCTATAAGGTTGTTGAAAATAATTCAAGGCTTTACTCCATCCAGTTTATATTCAATTACTTCTTTGGTTAGCGCTTAGGGGTAGCCATGAGAAAACTAATCCTTGCAGCTGTACTAGCCTTGTTCTTTAGTACAAACGCTTTGGCGAAAGCGATTCCTGAATCGTTCGGTCACATGGGGTTTCATTTTGGTATGGGACCTACGAGCTATTGGGATACTCCGCCTAAGTTCATTGTCGATGAAGACGACTGGGGAGGCCTTGCGGCTGACGTAGGTTTAGTGTTCAAACTTAATATAAATGAAACGTTAAATCTCTTGCTTGAATTGAACCTTGGCTTCAATGGGGTTTTCAGAGATGTGTCTTTTGTTGCTAGTAAGCAGGGTGGATCTTATAAGGTAGATTATAAGGTGGAGGAATCTCGCACCATTTTTAAATGGAACGTGCCCATCCTCTTTCGATTTTGGCCGGTAGATTTTGTCTATGTCGATGCGGGGGCGCAACTCAATTACTGTTTGGGAACGGCTCATACAAAGGATTACAAGGACGATGAAGGCCATGCAATCCGTCTAGCTGAAAGCAGGAGAGAATCCCTGGAAAAATGGGAGGTCAAAGGCGAGGTCACTTCTCTTGTTTTTGGATTTGGCTTGGGTTCGCTTCAAGGGGATATTGGTGTTCGATTTATTCTGGATTTAGACCGAATCCGCAAGCACGATGAAATTCGCTATTATGACAACGGCACTGAGCTTATCGCTTATGACGATTATGTGAAAAGTTCATCTGGGAAAAATCTTGCGAAACCTATTGTTGCAGAGAACAAGACGAAAATGTGGACCATCCAGTTTGTAATCAATTACTTCTTTATTTAGTTGTTGGTCATTGGTCAATAGTCAGTAGTTGAACGCTCATTGCCCAAAGCTCATAGCTCGTAGCTCATTGCTAAAATTTTTTGGTCCAAAATCCTGAAAAAAGCGTGTTTATATAGTAGAACCATTTTTTTTAGGAGAAAATGCAATGAACCATAATCAGGTTGCTCTTTTCAAACTTCCCGAATTCAACTTGATGCCCCGCGAAAAACTCGAATATTCCGGGGTCAGCGCACTGAGCAATGAGGAATTGCTCGCAATTATTTTGGGGAGCGGATGCCATGAATGCGATGTTTTTGAACTTGCTCGGCGGCTCGCTCACTTTCTTTCGACTGAAACTTCGATTCCGTCGTTGGATCGTCTCAGGAGCATTCGCGGGTTGGGGAAGGTCAAGGCGTCGCAGATTCTTGCGTGCTTGGAACTCTCTGGCCGCTTTATCCTGAGCGACAAGGCGATTCCCGTTTCGACTCCCGAAGATGTGCTTTCGCGTGTGGCGTACATGAAGTACGAAGCGCAGGAACATTTGGTTCTCGTTTCTTTGAACTCTGCAAATTACGTTATCCGAGTCCATGAACTTACGACGGGGCTTGTCAACCAGACTCCTGTGCATCCTCGCGAAGCTTTTGCGCTTGCTATCGAAGACCGCGCCGTCTCCGTCATCTTTATTCATAATCATCCGTCCGGGTCGCTGGAGCCCAGTTCCGAAGACATGTCTATCACTCGTGTGCTTTGTGCGTCCGGGAAAATTTTGCAGATTCCCGTTCTCGATCACATCATCATTGGTAAAAGCGGCTTTACAAGTCTTTGCCGAATGTATCCAGAAATTTTCGAAAGTACCTTTTTTAAGTGAATTTGTGTAAAAAAAAAGAAATGAAACGAAAATTTTGCAATTTTTATGTATTATTTGTCAATCTTTTTGCACAATTTGAAGTACATACCTTTTATTAAAGTGTTATATTTCTACTAAACATTACTATAGATAAGAACCTGTCTATTAAAGGTTGGTTCAAAACAAGGAGACTCTATGAAACGAGTAGCAATGGGTTTGGCCTTTGCATTGGCGGTTTCCGCCTTTGCTGACCAGCATGCCCAGACGATAAACAAGACTGGTTTCGTCGGTGTCAACAAGACACAGTCGGCTCAGTCGCTTGGGCATTCCAAGCTTGTATTTAATGCTTTGGGCGATTATGCATTTGGCAACAGGATGTTCCAGCCTAAGGAAGGTGGTACTTATGCTTTGGAAAATAATACGATAAATCCGCCTCAGAGGGCCGAAGTTGCGAACTTCATCGGTGTCAGCGCCTATGTAGGCTTTGCTATCGGTCTTTTCGACATCGTTGACCTTGGTGTGACGTTGCCGGTCTATTACGATCAGTTTAACGGTAATGCTCTTTGTGGTGAACCGGAATGTACTGGTGCTCCTCTCTCTGGCACAAAGAAGGGCTATGTCGGTAATTTGACAGCGAACTTGAAGGCTCGCGCTCCGCTTCCGTCTGACCTTCCGATTGATGTGGCTGTGTTCTTCAGATACTCCTTCAATACCTCCAAGGAAACGCAACAAGGTATTTGGGTTCGTGAACCTGAATACATCGGTTCTGTCGAAGGTCTTCCTTATGGTATTGCCTATTCCTATGGCGCCAAGAAGGGCGACATGACCATTGGTGGTGCTATTACTTTGGACCTTACCAAGATTGATATCGCACCCGTTCTCCTCCACGTGAACGGTGGTTACAAGATGTCCATGGGCAAGTTCAAGGGTGTCAAGTTCGAAAACTTCCCGTTCATCAGCACGGCTCTCGAAGTCTATCCGTTGGACTTCCTCTCCGTGTTTGCTGAATTCTACATGAATATCCAGACTAAGGCATTCAAGTGGAATGTCAACCCCGAAACGTTGCAGCCGGTTGAGCAAAAGCTTGACATGAAGCAGGTTACGGGTGGTCTCGTATTCCATCTGCCGGTTGGTCTTGATATCCAGCTCGGTGGTTCTGTCTATGTTGGCAACAAAAACTACTTGAACAATGTCTATGTCAAGCAGAATCAGGAAAATCCGCTTGGCATCAAGGCTTCTCACATCCGTGTCAACCCGCAGTACGCTTTGTTCGGCGGCCTCACATGGTCTGGCTTCCTGCTTCCGCAGGATGCTGATGGCGATGGAGTGCCTGATGCCGATGACCGTTGCCCGAAGGACTATGGTCATCGTTTGAACGCTGGTTGCCCGCTGGGTGAACCGGATACTGACGGCGATGGCGTTTGCGATGCTTGGGTTTCTGAAAAGGGTGTTGCTAGCGATTACAGCAATATTTGCTCTGGTGTTGACCAGTGCCCGAACGAAAAGGGTAACAGCACCAATGGTTGCCCGACGGATGATCCGGACCCGGATAAGGACGGCGTCTGCGAATCCTGGGTTAGCCAGAAGGGTATGCAGGATCAGTTCCAGGAAATTTGCACAGGCATCGACCAGTGCCCGGCTGAAGCTGGTACGCTCATGAACAACGGTTGCCCGGAAGACAATCCGGATCCGGATGGCGACGGTCTCTGCTCTCCGTGGGTCACCGACAAGAACAAGCTTGACCAGTATGCAGGCGTCTGCAAGGGCTACGACATGTGTCCGGGTGAAGCTGGTGCTGCTGGCAATAAGGGTTGTCCGTGGGATGATCCGGACAGCGACGGCGACGGTGTCTGCGACGAATGGGTTGTCCAGAAGAAGCTCGGCTACTACTTCGAAAAGGCTGCTGAAGACGAATCTCTCGCTAAGGAATGGTTCATCTCCAAGTCTTGTAAGGGTCTCGACAAGTGCCCGCTCGAACACGGCGTGCCTGCATACGATGGTTGCCCGCTCCCGGATCCGGATCTCGATAAGGATGGCGTCTGCGATGCATGGGTAACTGAAAAGAACATGTTCAACCTCTACGAAGGTGTCTGCTCTGGTATGGACCGTTGCCCGGCTGAAGCTGGTGACGATGGATTCGGCTGCCCGAAGAAGAAGGTTGAAAAGCTCGAAGGTATCTCCTTCAAGAGCGGTTCTGCTACCGTCAACGCTAACGCTAAGAGAATCCTTAAGGGTGTTGCTCAGAAGCTCAAGGAAGACGAAGCATACAAGGATCTCAAGATTGTGATCCAGGGTCATACCGACAACCGCGGTAAGGCTAAGAAGAACCTCAAGCTCTCTGACCGCCGTGCTAAGGCCGTTATGAAGCAGCTCACGAAGTTCGGTGTTGCCAAGAACCGCATCAAGGCTATCGGTCTCGGCTCTACCTGCCCGGTTGACGACAACTCCACGGCAGATGGTCGCGAAATGAACCGTCGTATTGAAATGCACTTCGTCACACCGGAAAATGACGGTATGAAGTGCGAAAGCAACTACGTTGGTGAATAAGACCTGACTTTAAAGTCTTAATCAAAAGCCCCGGGCATTAAGCCCGGGGCTTTTTCTTTTTACTTGTCATGTCCGCGACGTGTCATCCCAGCCTCTACTTAACGTTGTCACCCCGGCCTTGTGCCGGGGTCAGTTGTTTAATAATTCTAAATTACGCGGTATGACAAAACTTGATGAAATTCTGACAGCAAATAACTTTAGCAACCACGACCTCGTCGAGATGTTGCCTGTAAATTTGAACCATAAAATGGTGCAGAAGGCCCGCCTTGGCAAGAAGCCCGTGCCAAAGCACACGCAGGACTTGATTCTGCAAGCTTTGAACAAACTCCTTTTGCAAAACGCCGCCGAAGTCGAAGGCAAAGTCGCGAAACAGTACAAGAGAGTGGACGTGTTTGAGAGCGGTGAGGTCGCACCTCCGGTGCTTTGAGCAGTGAGCTGTGAGTTATTTGTATTAGGCGGCTTTGCCGCGATTAAAAAGCTCAAAGGGACGTAGTCCCGACCTCAAAGCGAAGCGGCCTCAATGCTCACAGCTACTAACCACTTCCTACTTCCTACCGCCTACTTCCTACTATTTTTATTAAATTACAATCATGCAACAGTACTTAGACTTACTCCAAGATATTATCGACAACGGTGTGGACCGTTCTGACCGCACTGGCACCGGCACACGCTCCGTATTTGGCCGTCAGATTCGTTTTGACCTTTCTAAGGGCTTCCCGTGCCTCACGACAAAAAAGCTCCATCTGCGTAGCATTATCCACGAACTGCTGTGGTTCTTGAAGGGCGATACGAACATCAAGTATCTGCATGACAACAAGGTCACGATTTGGGATGAATGGGCCGATGAAAATGGCGACTTGGGACCGGTCTATGGTCACCAGTGGCGCAGTTGGCCGACTCCCGATGGCGGACACATCGACCAAATTGCAAATCTGATTAACAGTCTCAAGAACAATCCTGATTCGCGTAGGCATCTCGTTTGTGCTTGGAATGTCGCGGAAGTCGATAAGATGGCTTTGCCGCCTTGCCACTGCCTGTTCCAGTTCTACGTGGGGGGTGTTGGCGCTTCGGGTAAGCGTAAACTTAGCTGTCAGCTTTACCAGCGCAGTGCCGACATGTTCCTCGGCGTGCCGTTCAATATCGCTTCTTACTCGCTTTTGACGATGATGCTTGCTCAAGTCTGCGATTACGAGGCGGGTGAATTTGTCCATACGTTTGGCGACCTTCATTTGTACAGCAATCACTTTGATCAGGCGAGAGAACAGCTTTCGCGCACGCCGCGAGCACTCCCGACGATGAAGGTCAATCCCGACGTAAAGGATTTGTTCGAATTCAAGTTTGAAGATTTTGAACTCGTCAATTACGACCCGTGGCCGACTATCAAAGCTCCGATTGCAGTTTAATTTGCGAAATAAAACGTAATGAATTCTTCCATTGACTTTATCGGTGATGTTCATGGGCATTACGATGAACTCGTGATGCTCCTTAAAAAGCTCGGTTACGAAGAACATAATGGGACGTTCTGTTATCCCGGCAATGCGCGGACCGTCGTTTTTTTAGGCGATTACGTTGATCGCGGTAATCAAGTTCGCGAAACGATAAATCTTGTGCGTTCCATGCGTGATGCGGGTTCCGCTGTAGCGCTGATGGGAAATCATGAGTTCAATGCGTTAAGTTTTTGGCATGAAAACGGCGTTGGCGGGCATTTGATTAAATCGATTCGCGGAGGCTATCTGCGGGAGCATTCTTTTAACAAAGTAGCGATTCATGTCAAGACGGTTGAAAGCTATCGTGGACGCAAAGCCGAATTTTCTGAAATGCTCGACTTTTTAAAGACTCTTCCGTTTTATCTAGAAACAGAAACGTTCCGTGCGCAGCATGCTTGCTTTGATTTGAAAAGTGCGGAAATGCTGAAGGCGGCGAAAATCCGTTCCTTCGCAGATGGCAATTTTGACGAGCTGATTGCACGGGCGAACGACCAGTATAATGAATACGAAGATTCTCTGTTTTATCCGATAGATTTGTTCTTGAAAGGGCCTGAAATGGATTTGCCGGAAGGCATGACGTTTCAGGATGTAGAAGGTGTTCGTCGCAAGCGGACGCGTCTTCGCTGGTGGATTGACCCGAAGAAAGCAAACTTGCAGCAGTTGAGTTTTCAGACTGGTGTTGAATTACCGCCAGTTGGCGTGAATCCCGATGTCCGTGAGCGAGATTTTTATGGGGAAAATGAACGCCCTGATTTCTTTGGGCATTATTGGTTGACGGGAACGCCTTCGCTTATTCGTGATAACGTTTGCTGCTTGGATTACAGCGTCGCTGGATATCGCGGCGATGGCCGCTTGGCAGCTTACCGTTTCGATGGCGAACAGAAACTAGACGCAAGCAAATTCGTCTGGGTAGATGCGATGTAGGGGATAGGTGTTAGGTAATAGGTTTTAGGCTTTAGGAAATAATCATGCACTGCGTGCATCTATATAAAGGCTGCATAGCTTTGCTTAAGTTTTGAGATCCTTCGACAGGCTTAAGATGACACCTTTTACTTCTTACTGTTTACTTACCCCTAGCCACTAGCCACTAACCACTTCCTACTAAATTTAAACTCTATTCTCTCGTCTTTCGTCTTTCGTCTAATTCAGGTATCAGGTTTCAGGGGTCAGGGATTAGGTAAATAATCGCGGCTTCGCCGCCTAACTTTATAGGGGGTTAGTAAACAAGAACGTAATGGGAATGTTTTGATTTGCATTCCTAACCACTAACCACTGCTTACTAACCACTATTCTCTCGTCTTTCGTCTTTCGTCTTTCGTCTAAATTTTATATTTACATTATGTTACAATGGGATACGCTTCTTTCTGCAACGCGTTACGGACACCCGGCAGATCCGGATCCGAACCGCTCTGATTTTCATCGTGATTACGACCGCATTGTTTTTTCGACGGCATTTCGCCGCTTGGGCCGCAAGACTCAGGTGCATCCGTTTTCGGTGAACGACCATGTTCACAGCCGTTTGACTCACAGCCTTGAAGTTTCGAGCGTTGGCCGTAGCCTTGCGATAACTGTGTATCACTTGATTAAAAAGTATTTGCCAAAATACGTGAACGAATACCAGTTCGGGACGATTGTGCAGTCGGCGTGTCTTGCGCATGATATAGGCAATCCGCCGTTTGGCCATGCGGGGGAGGCGGCTATCCGTGAATGGTTCCGCAAAAATCGTCATTCAGCACCCATGTCTGAAATGAGCGACAAGGATGTTGCTGACTTTGAAAATTTTGACGGTAACGCACAAGGTCATCGCATTTTGAGCAAACTAGAATACCATTTTCTCGATGGTGGAATGCGGCTCACGTATGCGACGATTGGCTCGATGATTAAGTATCCGCGATTGGCGCATTACGGAAATCCGACGAGTTTGTTCAGAACGGAGGCGGAACTCTATCGCGAAACGGCGGAAATTCTTGGAATTCCTGAAGTGGCAAATGGCGTGTGGGCGCGTCATCCGTTAGTTTATTTGATGGAAGCGGCGGACGATATTTGCTATTCGATTCTCGATGTCGAAGATGCTATTGAACTTGGAATTTTGACATTTGGCGATGTTCGCAACATGTTCAGCTTTTTGTGCGGCCCCGAAGTCGATATTGACCGCGAGTTTAATGAAAACGGCCAAAACTTTAGGGATTTTCTCAGTAGCATTCGCGGACGCGCTATTCAGAATTTGATTGACGATGTGGCTGTTCTCTTTGTCAAAAATTACGACCGCATCATGGAAGGGACGCTCGACAAGCATTTGATAGACCTTTCCCGTTCTGATACGATGGAGGGCATTCGCATTGCCAAACGCCTTGGCGTGGAACGCATTTACCCTGACCGTCGCAAGACGGAACTCGAAGTCGGTAGCTACACGACGCTCAGCACTGTGCTTGATGCGTTCATTAACGGAGTCTATGATTACCGCCAAAACGACCGCAATTCATATCGTGCGAACCGCATTGTGCGTCTTATCGGACAAGCGAAAATCGGTCAAAGTGTGACGACTGCCGAGGCGTACCATCAGGTGCTCGATTTTGTGAGTGGCATGACGGATAATTATGCCACTTATCTCGCTCGTCAAATTGGCGGACTTGCGATGGGCTATTAGGCATTTGCAAAGGTATGGCTTTGAACGTCGGCATAAGAAACGATTCCTCGAAAATTTGGCTGTTCGATTACGATTTGACTCTCTATGGCGAAGAGGAACGCTTTGTTCTGAATTCTCTCGACCACCGCATTTCTCTTTTTGTGCAAAAAGTGGTAGGCTGCGATTTTGAAACGGCGCACAAAGTCCGTACTGATTATTTGGAACGTTTCGGTACAACGCTTTCGGGGCTTATGGCTCTGCACCATACCAATCCCGAAGACTTCTTTGACTTTATCCATGAACCGGAATACTTAGTTTACCCAAAGCTTGCTCCTGAAAAGTTGGCTCTGCTGGAATTGCTGGCGGGACATCGCTTTGTGTTTACGAACGGGCGAGGTGACTGGAGCCGTGCCGGTATGGCTCACATGAAAATTGATTCTGCGATTGAAGATGTTTTTGACCTCAAACTTATGAACTGGGAAGGCAAACCGCATGCAAGCGCTTATGAAAAAATCGAAAAGTGGCTGGAAACGCGGGGCGTTTGGGATGCGAAGGCTTTGGACAAGTCGCAAATTGTGTTGCTTGAAGATTCGCTCCGCAATCTCGAACCCGCTCATGAACGCGGCTGGACAACGATTCTTGTGAATCCGAACATACAAGCCCCCAGTTGGGTGGATTTCCACATCCCACATTTGCTAAATTTAAGGGAGATATTGATAACATCTAGTGATTAGTATGCAGTGGTTAGTAAACAGGACCTATGCCAACTTCTTACTGTTTACTAATCACTAACCACCAACCACTAAACCTTTAACCTCAAAGCCCGCTGTGGCGGGCGACCTCACGGCTCAAAGCTCATACCTCTAATATGCTCGACTTGCTTTCCATGGATTTTATGCAGAACGCCCTTATCGCAGCGGTGCTTGTTGCCATTGCTTGTGGCGTCATGGGAACGTATGTCGTCGTGAATCGCTTGGTCTCGCTTTCGGGCGGTGTGGCGCATGCTTCTTTTGGCGGTGTGGGGCTTGCCTGCTTTATTGGATTTTCACCGATGCTTGGGGCGCTTGGTTTTGCTCTCGCTTGTGCGATGCTCATGGGCATGCTCACGTGGCGCGACCGCAAACATGCGGATACGTTTATCGGTATTATCTGGGCGGCGGGCATGGCGCTCGGTGTAATTCTGACGGATTTGACTCCGGGCTACAGTGGTGAGATGATGAGTTTTTTGTTCGGTAGCCTTTTGACCGTGCCGACGGAACTTCTCTGGTGGATGGGGGCGCTGCTCGTGTTCATTTTGGCATCTGTTTCTATTTGTTACCGCAATTTTCTGTCGATTTCTTACGACCCGGAATTTGCGCGTGTTCGAGGAATCCCGGTGCTGAATTACTACATGCTTTTGATTGCGTTGATTGCACTCACTGTCGTGATTGCTGTGCAGGCGGTGGGCATGATTCTCGTAATTGCGCTCCTCACGATTCCCGCTTACATTGCGGAATGCTATGCGAAGAATTTGTCGCAAATGATGATAATTTCGGTGGTTGTTTCGCTTGTGCTCGTGGTGCTTGGACTTTTGGTGGCTTGCCTGTTGAATTTTGTCGTCGGTCCTACGATTATTGCTGGCGGAGTCGTTTTGTATTTGCTAAACTTTGCTGTAAAAAAGATTGTGAAAAAATAGGATAGGAAAATGTTTTCGATGATACGTTTGTCTGTGATTTTAATGTGCTCGCTGCTTGCGACATCTGCATTCTCGGCGGTGGCTCGAAATGCGTTCAATAACATGGACGTTAAAACGTCTTATTCTGAATTGCTGCAAGAAAAGAATGCTCGTAATGATTCGCTCTTGCCCGCGTTCGATGGCGACAAGGCTTTTGCCGAAGTGCTTCGTTTGAATCCAAAGTTCTGGAGCATGGGAAGTGCTTTGAACAAGGAAGAATCGTTGGTGACGAAACTTCATGTGAACATGGTCTTTGTGGATGGTACGCGTGAAGACCAGTTCTGTGAACTCGACAAGGCTGTAAAGAGCACTGCCGATGAATGGAATGTTCGCATTGGTGCAGACTTTGTTTCTGGTGGTTCGAATACGGTTCACGTTCACGTGCAGCAGTGCTTGGATTACGTTCGCGACCAGCTCGGTTATGCCATCAAGAAAGGCGACAAGGTTGTCTATGTGCCGCCGAAGGAAACGCTTGACAAAATCAAGAAAAGCGAAATCCCGGATGCCATTGATATTGATTTGCAACAAACTCTCTTGAAGGCTCACGAAGACGTGAATCTCACCGGCAAGTGCCCCAAGGACATCGAAGCTTACATCATTCTGATGAATGTTTATAATCAAGTCAAGAATTTGAAAATGGATTATGTTGTTATTAACGACCAGCTGAATAAACAACGTAATGGTGGCTCTCGCGTGCAGTCTTGTGCGTTCAGCCGCGAATGGAACAAGCGCTATCAAGAAAGCGCCAGTTTCGAATGCGATATTGATAACGACCGTTGCACTTACCGCCAAGAAACAGACGGTGTCACGGAATGGTCCATTAATTATGAACAAGATAGATTTGAATACATCAATAAGAAGTTCCTGTTCTTCAACCGCAACCCGATGAGCATCCACAAGGGCGGTACGATGATGGACCTTCGCCTTATCCGCCTCTCGACAACGCTTTACTTGGAAGCTTACATCAATTTGAAGGGCGAACCTGTGACGCTTGGACTTGTTATCGTTCCTGGCGACAAATCTCTCAAGGATTACGAAGACGACCGCCCCTCCTACGAAGAATCCCGCGAAATGACGGAATAGTTTTTCCGTCATCCTCGACCTGATCGAGGATCTAATGCGGAAAATCGGCCCCGGAACGGAGTCCGGGGTGACAAAACATCAAAAAAACACAAAAAAAGAGTTTTCCTTTTAAAAAGTGTTGTTTTATACCCCTTCTGAGTATATCTTTCTAAAGAGAATTCTACGGAGAAAATTTTAAACCTAAAAACAGGAGGGTATCCTATGTCGTCAGACGAAATTCAAAATTCTTCGCCTTCGAGTGACCAAGAAGTCGCTAGTTCTCAGCAAAACAAAAAAGGAACAAATTCAACCGGGTTAGGTTGTATGTTGAACCGTATTGCGGGTATTCCATACTTGCTGGTTCTGTTGGCTTTGATACTACCTATTTTTACGGTCAAGTGCTCTGACGTCACGGTTGCAGAGTTTAATGCCTATGAAATTACGGTTGGCGGCGATATGAAAGATTCATCATTAGGATCTCTCAGTGATTTCTCTGGAAAAAAGAATTCTGGAGTTTCGACGCATTATGATGCATCGCCATTGGCAGCGGGTGTATTTATTTGCGTTATTGTCGCTGCTGTATTTAGTTTCAAAAATAAGACGGTGCAAGCAATTGTTGCTGCCGGCGTTTCCGTCCTGTATATATGGATGATTTTCTTGATGGGATATTTCAAGATTCGAAATCAATCAACTGATACGATGGGAATGTTGACGGTATCCCCTGGAGCGGGCATATATTTGTCAATGGTGTTTATTGCTATAGCCCTAGTGCTGAATATTATTGCGTTGACACATAAAGACAAATGATTGCTTCTGCGCTTTGCCACCCCGGCATTCTTGCCGGGGTCTTTTTTTACTGAGCTAACCGATGGTGGAACGGACGCAAGGATGGATGACGAGGGAAGTTTCCCCTTGATTTGCAAAATAATGAAATTTTGATTGAAAATTGGAAAATTTGTGTTCTGCTGCGCTTTTGAGGGGCTGAAAAAGGGTGTTAAGGTTCTTTTTAAGGGCAAAATTTATAAAAAAGATGAATTTGTCTGCATCGGAAAAAGTGATTAATCACTTTTTTATTTTCGAAATTGTCGTGTCGCTAGGCGGATGACGCTTTTTGCATTTCTGAATCTTGACATGTTTTCCGATGATTCTCGGAACAAATTGCGTTTTGTGGTCTGCCGCGTTTAACTTTTTGACTGACAATGGATTACGGCGCGTTGAGCGTGATGGTTTAACGCTGAAAAAAAAGACTTTGTTTGAAATAAAAATATTTTGGTCCAAAATTATGAAAAAAGCGTGTTAATATAATAGGTGGAGGATTTCCTTCTGCTTGCTTTACGGGAGCTTTCCCCGATTTGACACGCAAAATGAACAAGAAAAAGTTGAAAATTTCGAAAAGGACGAAGAAAAGTGCGACAACAAAGGGTGCTGCAAAGAATGTTGTCGCAAAAAAGGCGACCCGTCGCAAGCATGACCCGTTCTTTCGCTACATCTATGCGGTTCCTGAAAATACGCGGACGCTCCTTCGGCTTGCGGAAAGCAAAAACTCGGAACTTCGTCGCATGCTTTCGTCCGTTGACATGCAAAGTCTCGAACTCATCCCCGGCAGTTTCAGCAACGTCAAGGAATGGGGGCAGTCTGACCTTGCGTTCAAGGCGAAATTCAAGGACGGCTCCGAATTTTTCGTGGGCATTCTGCTGGAACACAAGTCCTACCGCAAAAGCGACGTGCTTTCGCAGATTTATGAATACACGTTTGAAGTCATGGTGAACAAGAATGCGACCGACTTTCGGTGGTTTCAGACGAAGGCAATTATCATCTACAACGGTCAAATTGATTGGGACCCGTTGGCTGAATTTCGTGAAAAGCATAAGGCTTGGGTGGACGGTCCGGATCTTCCTTTTGAATGCGTCCTCGTGAATCTGGCTGATGTTCCCGATAGCTTGTGCCTTGCGGAGCCGAATGTCGAGGCTGCCGTCGGAATCTTGGTAATGAAACATGCTTTCGATCCTGACGGGATGAAGGGAATCATGGGCAAGTTTGTGAAAATGCTTTCGAAAATGGAAAACGGGGCAAGGGCTACCTTGGTCGATAAAATTGTATTATATTTGGGAGAGTACATCGACGAAGATGTTGTAGAGGAGTTGCGTATGCAAATGAGTATCGGACAGGTTCTGGGAATCCCGACTGCGGGCGACCGTCGCCGTGCAGCAGAACGCGCTGCCCGCCGCAAAGGCAAGGCTGAAGGCAAAGCTGAAGGTTTGGCCGAAGGTGAAGAGAAAGCGAATAAGAGATTTGCAGCCCGCGACAAGAAAATAGCGAAATTTCTTCGGTTAAATGGTGTATCTCGCAAATTGCTGAATGCGGCTCTTGCCATTAAGTAGTGCGAATTTTAAAAAAGCTCAATTAGTTGTTTTGGCGTTGTCCGTCAGCATGAGTTGCTGGGCGGATGACGCTTTTTGCATTTCTGAATCCTGACATGTTTTCTGATGATTCTCGGAACAAATTGCGGTTTGTGGTCTGCTGCGTTTAACTTTTTGACTGACAATGGATTACGGCGCGTTGAGCGTGATGCGTTCGATCCCGACGGGATGAAGGGAATCATGGGCAAGTTTGTGAAAATGCTTTCGAAAATGGAAAACGGGGCAAGGGCTACCTTGGTCGATAAAATTGTATTATATTTGCAGAAAACCCTTTGCCTCGGCAATGGGAAAGCAAGCTTTCCCGCTGCTCTCGGCTTGAATGTTTTTGGGTGAGTACGTCGCTGAAGAAGTTGTAGAGGAGTTGCGTATGCAAAAGAGTATCGGACAAGTTCTGGGAATCCCGACTGCTGGCGACCGCCGCCGTGCTGCGGAACGCGCTGCTCGCCGCAAAGGCAAGGCTGAAGGCAAAGCTGAAGGTTTGGCCGAAGGTGAAGAGAAAGCGAATAAGAGATTTGCAGCCCGCGACAAGAAAATAGCGAAATTTCTTCGGTTAAATGGTGTATCTCGCAAATTGCTGAATGCGGCTCTCGCTATCAAGTAGTGCAAAATTTTAAAATACAATTCGTTGTTTTGGCGTTGTCCGTCAGCATGAGTCGCTAGGCGGATGACGGTCTTTGCACATTTTCCTCAGCGGATATGGTTTCTCTTGCGGAATTTTTACCCGCGTTTTATCATTTTTGACGTTTTTGGGGTTTTCGGGGAGGGGGTTTGGTACGTGGTTCGGGTTCGCTTAATTCTTTGACGGACAATGAATTACATTTGTCAAATCACATTTTTTTACCCCTTTTTCTCTTAAATTACCCCTAAAACCACTCACTTTTCCCTTTGTAAATTTTTTTTTATTGTGGTTTCGCCCAAATTATCAGATTTTTTTACATGTGGGGTGTTGTAATATTCCGTTGAGAAAATTATATTTTTTCTAACGAATAAATTCTAGGGACTTTTTTTATGAAAAAAAATCCTGCTTTTTGGGTGTTATCGGTACTCTTTTGGTTGAGTGCCGCTTTTGTTGTTCCTTCTGCCCATGTCACAGATGATGTATTGGCGGTGAATTTTACGGGTGCGAGTAGAGTCTTTTTGACAAGTTGTCTCAAATTAGATGATTTCGATTTCGCAAACGACAAGAACTTAGATAACAAGATTATAACTGATGTGAAACTTGCTGTGCCAGTCTATGGCATTTGATGGTTTTCAGGAGAAAAAATGAAACACGACCTACTCCATAAGACAATTCGGGCTGTATCCCTGTTCCTTTTGATGTTTGCGACTTTTGTTAGTGCCGATGCTTTTCGACTTCAGACTGATCTTATGACGGGCGAGTTCTATTTCAATATGCCTAAGTCGGGGGAACACTCACTTTCGATTGATGGAGCGGTAAAATCGTTTAAGTTGTATGACGATGGTGGCAAGGATGGAAATTATAGTTATTCAAAAGATTCGCCATTGGAAGGATTGTTGCAGTTGGTTGCTCCGGAAGGCTATCTTTTTAAATTGTCTGGAACAATGGATTTTTATGGCAGTTTGAATATTTACGATGGTGGAAGTGATGCCACAGAACTTTATAGAACGGGTCTTTTTTATATTACAAAATCCTTGGAATTGGAATCTTCGGGAAATGTCTTGACTCTTGGCTACGCCCTTTATAGGCCTTCTTATGTAGATGAATACGTATCTGGATTTGATTTTGCGGTAAGTCTTGTTAATACGAATGTCGAATACACAATAACTTGTGCGACAGGAATTGTTGACGGCTCGATAACTTGTCCTGAAAATAATAAGGCGAAGTATGGAAATGTTGTTTCTTTGAAGACAACTCCTGAGTCTGGTTTCTTGTTAGCTGGTGTCGAAGTCAAGGATGAAAATCAGAAAGTCGTGAACGTGGAGAGGGGGCAATGGTATTCTGACAATACGGTTTCGTTCAAAATGCCTGAATCAAACGTCACTGTGACTCCCGTATTTACAAATGATTTTTCTGATTTGTATATCAACGTGCCTGCGACAGGAACGGTAGATGCCGTAATCCCTCCGGGTGTGACTAGTTTTATGATATATGATGAAGGCGGCAAGGATATGGCTAGTGATCGTTATAATAAAGGCTCTTTGCGCATATTCACCACTGATGATGCTTTGTTCGATATGGAAGTGACAAAGTTTGTGTTTCAGGAGGATAAGAATGTATGGAGGTTTGGTTCTCAACACTTGTGCGTTTGTGAAGGCGTCGATTGTGATTGTGATGGGGGGAACGTTAGAATGTTTGATTTGTATTCGATGTACTCTACGGTATCGATTGCTGGACATCGTTATAGCAAAGGTAATGTATTGACTGTTCTTCCTTCAATGGAGCCTGATTTTGAAATTCGGACGAATATTGTGAAAAAGGATGCCGAACATACAATAACTTGTGCGACAGGAATTGTTGGCGGCTCGATAACTTGCCCTGAAAACAATAAGGCGAAGTATGGGGATGTTGTTACTTTGAAAACGACTCCTGAGTCTGGTTACTTGCTAGCCGGTATCGAGGTCAAGGGAGAAAATCACGAGGTCGTGGAGGTGGAGGGTGGTCAGTGGTATTCTAACAACACGGCGTCGTTTAAAATGCCGGGGGCGAACGTGACTGTGACGCCTGTATTTACAAATGACTTGTCTAATCTCTATATCAATATGCCAGCAAACGACGGAACGGTGGAGGCGGTCGTTCCGCCAGAAGTGACTGCCTTCAAACTGTATGATTATGGAGGCAAGGAAAATTCATGTGCTCCTTTTTTTAACTTTTGGCAAAATCGAAGTTTTGATCCTGATTACACAGGAACGTTGCTTCTGAATGTTCAGGAAGGTAATATCGTTCAGGTAACGGGAAGTACAAAATTTTATAATCTTTATTATGAGAATTTATCTATTTCGAGTTCATTGAAATCTTTTTATTCTAATAACACGGCCGAAAATGGTGTGACAGAAAATGTACTGTACCTCAGTTCTGACAATGCCTTGAGATTCTATTTAAACACTAATAACGATTCAGAAGGTCTTGACTTTAAGGTGCTAGTGGGTAAAAAAAAGGAACATAGAATAATGTGTGCTACAGGTGTGGATGGCGGTTCCCTTGTATGTCCTGAAACGGATGTGGAGTCTGGAGAAGTTGTTTCATTGACTGCTGTTCCTCAGGAAGGTTATGTGCTTACAGGAGTTGAAATCAGGGATGTTGACAATAATCTTGTGAGTTTGGTGGATGGTTTATGGGGGGAGAATAACATGGTTTCGTTCCAGATGCCGCTTTTGGATGTGACGGTAACTCCAATATTTACAAATAATCTATCCAATTTCCAAGTCTGTATGCGGCGTAGTGGTACAGAGAGAACAGTTGTTATACCTTTGGGTGTGACCTCGTTCAAGGTGTATGACAATGGCGGAAAGGATGGAGATTACAGCGGATTTGCTTCGTACTATGATGAAAATTTGATCCTTATAGCTCCGGAGGGTTATTTTCTTAAGTTGACGGGGGATATGGACCTTTCTAGCAGTATTAGTGGTATGTCTAGTGGCTTGATGATTTGCGATGGCCGTAGTTGTGAAAATGGCGATGCGAAACTCATGGATAAACAAACCGGGGTTAAAAACGATATCTCCCTGCGTAGTTCTAGCAATGCTTTGAGATTAAGTTCTTTTAGCAAGTCTTATCACGGTTATTTTGGATTCGATTTCACTGTTGATGTTATAAAAAATGAGCCTCATAAAGTAGAGTGTCTCACTAGTGGTTCTGGTGGTTCCATGGAGTGCCCTAAAGACAAGGTTCCTCATACTGAAACGGTCACGTTGACTGCAATACCTGACAATAATGTACTCTTGGGCGTTGAAGTCATAGCCGCAGATAATAGTGCTCTGAATGTTACTGGTGGCACATGGTATAACAATACGGTTTCATTCCAAATGCCGTTTTCTGATGTCACCGTAAAGCCTACGTTTGGTATGCCGACAAATTTGTTTGTCAATATGCCCAAGACAGGAATATTAGATGTTAATATTCCATTGAGCGTGGAATCGTTCAAAGTATTTGATGATGGTGGGGCTATCGGTAATTATGGTGACGGAGTTAATGGAACTATACGTTTGCTCGCTCCGAATGATAACTATGTAATTCAGGTTACGGGGAGTATAAATACGGATGAAAATGATAAGTTATCAATTTGTGATGCTGTTACTTGCGAGGGAAATGTAAAAAAACTTACGGATAACGTAAGCGGTTCAATAAACGATATATCGGTGCTCAGTTCTGGAAAAATACTGGCGATAAAATTCACATCTAATAGTAAAGATAATGCGGAGGGTATCAACCTCAAAGTGAATGTTATAAAGAAGGAAAAACATACAATCACTTGCAACAGCGTTGAGGGTGGATCGATTCGGTGCCCTGCTAACAATAAAATTAATGCTGGTAAAAAAATTACGTTGAATGAACGACCGAATAATGGGTATGTTCTGACAGGGTATTATGTTCAAGATAAAAATGGAAACGTTTTGGAATCGACTAGCTTCCCGTGGTATAGCGAAAATAAAGAAATATCGGTTACAATGCCTTTTACCGATATCATCGTGACTCCGACATTTGAAAGTGTTGCGAATTTGTATATCAACATGCCCACAAGCGGGACGCTCACGATTTCTAATGTTCCTGCTGGTTTGACTTCGTTCCACGTTTATGATGATGGTGGCGGTGCGGGCGATTATAGTGAAAGCATGAATTCTACGCTGAAATTGAACGTTCCGGATGGTAAATTGTTTGTGGTGTCAGGTTCCGTACATGCGTCGGGGGCTGACGAGCTGAAATTTATCGATGATGAAGGAAAATATGCTTCGTTTACAGGCGAGACGGATGATGTCAGTTTTGCTACTGCTAATTCCATGAATATAAGTTTTGCAGCGAATAGCGCTAGCAGTATGGCGGGAATCGACCTTGAGGTGAATATTGTGGAGAATGTCGAAAATGCAATCGCTTGTGGCAGTGCCGAAGGTGGAGAATTGACTTGCAGCAAGGATAAAGCGAAGGCGGGTGATTTGGTTAAGTTGACTGCATCTCCTGCAGAGGGCTATGTGCTTTCTGGTATTGAAGTCAGGGGGGCAGATGGAAATGCCGTAAAAGTGGAGGGTGGTAAATGGTATTCCAATAATACTGCTTCTTTTAAAATGCCTCTTGATGGTGTGACTGTAACGCCAGTATTTGCGGAAGCAAAGGACTTGTATATCAATATGCCGACGAATGGGGATAATCCAACTGTTTATGTCCCTGCTGGAGTGCTTTCATTTAAAGTGTATGATGACGGTGGCAAGGATGGACCTTATTCTAAAAATAAATCTGGAGAAATATATTTGTCAGTGCCGGATGACTATATGATCCTCATAACTGGTTCTTTAGAGGCTGATGAGGATGTTTATTTGGAAGTTGGGGATAATGCTACTTCAATTGAAAAGTCTAGAGTGGCAAGTGCTGAAATCGATATTCGTTTGGATGGAAAAAGAAATCCCTTTATTTATTTTAGTGCGAGTGGTGGTGCTGTGACTGATGCTGCTGCGGGCATTGATTTGACTGTGAATCTCGTCAAAAAGACTGATTACGCATTCAGATTATTGTGTGCTGATGCTGTTGAAGGTGGTTCTATAATTTGTCCGGAAAATTATACGGCAAAGGGGGGGGACCCTATCGATTTGACTGTGGCTCCTGAAGGGGATTACGTACTTTTGGGCGTTGAAATCGAAGGTATGGAAGAATCGTCTGCTATGATGGGTGATATTGGTTTTAGTGATAATAAAATATCCTTCTCCATGCCTTTTTCGGATGTTTCGCTAAAGCCTTTATTTGCGGATAAAACAACCGAGTTCTTTGTCAACATGCCTAAATCTGGAACAAAAAAATTAGTCGTGGCTACGGATATTACGGAACTCAAAGTGTATGATGATGGCGGTAAAGAAAATTTTTACAGTAATAGTGTCAATGGTTCTTTGCTGTTAACTGTACCGAAAGGCTATTTCTTTGAGCTATCGGGAACAGCGGAAACGGAATCTGGTTATGACTATTTGACGATTTTCGATGGTGAATATGGCGCAAATCCCATGTTGTCAACTAGTGGAACTATAGATTTAAATAAACGTTCATTGATAAGTACGAGCAATGTCGTGACTATCCTTTTGGAATCTGATGATATCGTGACTCGTAGTGGCCTTGATATTAAGGTGAGTATTTTGAAAAAACAAGAACACACAATTGCGTGTGGTCATGCCGAAGGTGGAACTTTAGCTTGCAGTAGGGACAAAGCGAATACCGGAAAAAAAGTCAGGTTGAAGGCTACTACTGAGGATGGTTATGTATTTGTGGGTGCAGATGTCAAGACTGCCAATGGAAATGTTGTGAATGTAACTAGCGATGGTAATACGGCTTGGTTCTATACGCCGTATTCGGATGTGACTGTAACGCCGATATTTATGAACATTTCTGATTTCTTTATCAATATGCCCGCGACTGGAGGGTATGACCCGATGATTTTCTATATTCCAGAGGGGGTGACCTCGTTCAAGGTTTATGATGATGGCGGCAAGGATGCTAATTATGGCGCAAACTCGTTTGGAATCTTGCAATTGAATGCACCTAAGGGTTCTATACTTCGTGTGACGGGTTCTGTGGATGCTACTGAATCTGTTGTATGGGCTTTTGGATATAATTCAGATTTTTATTCTGAGCCACCTTATTGGGGGAATGGAACGGAACAAAACATTAATTTTATGTCGAAAGAGGATGGAATTCTAGGTATTTATTTTAATACTAATACGGATTATAGTTCTGTTACCGCTGCGGGCCTTGATTTGACTGTAACGGTCATGGATAAAAAGGAACTAGAATATTCAATTGCATGCGATGCTACTGTTGATGGAGGAACTTTCAGTTGCGACAAGGTTAAAGGAATAGGAGGCGATGTTGTTACGTTGACGGCTGTTCCTGCTGCTGGCTTTGAGTTTGTTGGTATCGAATTTGAAAATGTGGATACAAATGTTGTGATTGATGGTGTTGTGTTTGAAGATAATATTGCTTCTTTTGCAATGCCTTATTCGAATGTCTCGGTAAAGCCGATATTTACGGATAAATCTAGCGAATTGTATGTCAATATGCCGACATCAGGGATGAATGCTGTTAGCTTTGCTGCTGGAGTGACTTCGTTCAAAGTTTATGACGACGGTGGTGTGAATGAAAATTATAGTAATAACGTAAAATCTTTTTTCCAATTGATTGCTCCAAATAATTATTTAATTAATTTATTTGGTACTGCAAAAACGGAAGAGAATTGTGATACTTTGTCTATTTACGAAGGCGGAATTGGTGACAGTAAGTTGGTGGATGCTGTAAGTGGATCTATAAATTTACAAGATTATAAATCTTTGACTAGTAAAATTTTGACTCTTGGATTTAGTACTGATTACTCTAAAACTGATGCTGGTCTTGATTTCACTGTAAATTTTGTGGATAATTCCGAATATTCGGTAGCGTGTGTTGAAAGTGTTGATGGCGGAACTGTTGCTTGTGATAAGGATAAAGCGAAGGGCCGTGAAACTGTTACATTGACCGCAATGCCTGCAGAAGGCTATATTTTGGATGGTGTAGAAGTTAAGGATGCTGATGGACGTGTCGTGAAATCGTTTGCATGGTATTCGCATCCTCAGAATACGGTTTCGTTTAAAATGCCACTTTCGAACGTAACTGTAGTGCCTTCATTTACAAAACTTACGGATTTGACCATCAATATAGCCATGACGGAAAATCCCATTTGGAAATTTATCAACATTCCAGAAGTCGTGAAATCGTTCAAGATACATGATTGCTGTAGCGATAATAGTGATGAACGCTTGTATGGAATGTGGCAATTGAATGTGCCGCAGGGCTATAAAATTCTCGTATCGGGTTCCATAGTGTCTAATAATGGATATGTTGGTTTGTCTGTATATGATAAAGAATCTTATAGTAATACTTATGGTTATCCTTCTCCTATTTATCAAGTTGATGGAGCTACAGACAATGTTTATTTTGTTGTTGATGGTTTTGAAGAGCCTAGGTTTTATTTTGGCGCAAATTATAGTAATGAATATGCTTCAAGCCTAGATTTAACAGTGAGGCTTGTAAAGCCGGAGTCTGATTATGCCGCCGTTTCAGTTGAGTTGGTGGATGATCGGATGGTTGCCAACATCGATGGTGATTACAATATTACCGATGCAGTTAACATTCCTTATGATATCAAGGTGGATGAAGTTTCGCTGGATCGCACGTTTAGTACTGAAGGTTATGCGACAATCACGCTGCCGTTCGGCATTGATAGTGCTAAAGTCAGTGGGGCTAAGCAGTTCTTGAAGTTTACGGGTGTTGTTTTGAACAAAGAGACTGGCTTAAGGGAAGTGCACATGGAGCGAGCCTGGTGCGATTTGCCTGCTCTTCTCGCCGATATTGACGAGATGAAACTTAGTGATGCAGAGAAGGCGGAGATGAAGACGAAAGTTTCGAATAAGTGCAATTCTATTCCGAAAAAACTTTTCGCTTATACTCCGTATGTAGTTCAGATGAAAGACAACTCGCTCTCGTTCGATGGTGGCGTGACGCTTGAAAAAACTCCTGCTGCTGCCGAAACAGTTATTGAAAACTGGGTGTTACGTGGGACGTTTGCTAAGAAAATTTGGGAATCGGGTGATCCTGAAATTGGCAACGCTTATGGATATGTCGCGGGAACTGGAGAGTTTAGGAAGGTCAGTGAAAAGTCGTCCATCGGTGCGTTGCGTAGTTACTTGGTTTATGAAAAGCAAACACCTCCAAGTGTTCCGGGCATGTCGAATGTCCGAGCCAATTTCTCTATGGAGTTTCTCCCGGCTAATATGGATGTCGTGATTGTCGATGATGATGACGAAAACGGCAATGAGCACAGGACAGTCATCGGCAAGTTCAACACGCACACCGGCGAGTTCAAGTTCATGATGCCCGAAAGCGGTACGTTCGACGTCAAGGGCCGCCGCGTGAATGAAACGCGCAGCGTAGGCAAGGGCCGCAAAGCCAAAGGCGTGTACTATGGGAGGAAGAAATAGACGAAAGAACGCCGCTTCGCGGCTATAGACGAAAGACGAAAGGTTTGCTGTGTCATTCCCGATCTGATCGGGAATCTCCTGATGCAAAGACCGTGTAAGGGAAAGCCCACCTTCGCGGGCATGACAAGTCCGATCGCTGTCATCCTGGAGGGAGCCGTAAGGCGACCGATAGGATCCAAAGCGGTGGACTCTATCGCCTTCGGCTCCAGAGTGACAAAACAAGCATGATGAATGTACAAAAAAGGAATGAAATTTATGAAAAACGAACAAGAAAAGAAAAAAGAATACATCGCCCCGGCGATGGATGTAATCGAATTTGATTGTGGGTCGCCTTTGTTGGAGGATAGCCCAATATTAATTGTGATTGACTAAATGAAATAATTTATATGCAAAACGAAAATAAAATCCAAAGGAAAAAGTTTTATGCCGCCCCGACAATGAAGGTGGTGAAATTAAGACGTCAGAAACAATTGCTGGAGGATAGTAGTACGATTAGCGCCAAAACATGTGAAGGCGGCTGTGTGTTCGATTAGAATATTCATTTGAATATTGTCATGCATGATACCCAACTCGTCATTCCCGACCTGATCGGGAATCTCCTCTAATCCTTGCTCTTAAAAAAGTGATTAATCACTGATTTAATCGATTAATCACATTTTTTTATTTTCAAAATTGCCGTTTTTCGATTAAAAACGCCATTTTTCGCGTTGGCACGGTTTTTGCATATATATTGGCATGAAAAAGAAAAAATGGAAAAAAGCAGACAAGGTAAATCGTCATAAATTGTGTCAGCAGGCTATCCGAAAAAGGGAAGCTGAACTCAGGAAACGGAGTTTCTTCGACCCGACTTATGATCTCGTTTTCAAGAAAATTTTTGCAAAGATGAAAACTCTCATCCACTTTCTAAATGCGGTTTTGCGTTTGGAAGGCGACCGGCGCTTAGTTTATGCCAAGTTCCTTGGCTCCACAATTAATCTGAGCAGGCCAGATGATTATTCCGGCGTACTTTGAGCCACGAGTCCGGTGCTAGAGAGCCACCCTTCCGGAAAATGCGGAGCCACCGTTCCGGTCGAACAGAGCCACTCCACAAACGGTCAAGAAAAACTCTATAATGGG
>Ga0310786_10001797_pt1 | contig 34117 bp, 56 predicted proteins | sample AusTroGonzalo_MG_FD_203881 | JGI IMG/M metagenome (GOLD analysis project Ga0310786, IMG submission 203881) | Bovine rumen microbial communities from tropical cattle in Woodstock, Queensland, Australia - Gonzalo_03 (v2) (version 2) | ecosystem: Host-associated > Mammals > Digestive system >... | reverse complement strand
GTTATTTATCCCTCCGAGCGGCCTAGGGGGTCGCGCGCACGCACACGCGAACAATATATAGCATGGGAAAATCAACCGTCAAATCAAGGTTTAATACGGCCGTAAATGAGGCCATCAGAGAAGGCAGACTCGACCGAAAGCGCCAGGGTCCGATGATTGAAGCGGCGCGGAAGCTCGCAGCATTCATGGACACTGAAGGCTGGCCGGTGGTCGATGGAAAGTTCGACAATGTTACCCCGTCGACCTTCCTGAAGTACTGCGAGATCCTGAGGCTCAGCCCTCAGAAGATCAAGGAGAATGAGAACGCTCCGAAACCGAGTGCAGTCGGCAACAGCAAATGGAGAAAGGCGGAGGTAGATGGTAAGGCCGGACAAGATATACGGAATCGAGACGCCGAGGATCTACACGCCGCCGCTGAGAGAGCTGACGCCTGACACAACGCTAGGCTACGAGGTCATAGACTTCGCCAAAGACATACTCAAGATCGAGTTGATGCCGTGGCAACAATGGGCACTCATACATGGCCTGGAAGTCATAGACACACCTGGAGGCTGGCGCTTCCGTTTTCGCACTGTGATAACCGAAGTGTCTCGCCAGAACGGCAAGACCTCACTCGCAGAGGTAATCGCACTGTATTTCTTGTACATGCTTTGCGTAGCACTGGTGCTTGGCACTTCGCAGGATGTCAGCAATGCAGAGGAGACCTGGCAGGCCTGCGTCGAACTGGCGCAGACCAACAAAGACCTATCAGACGCCATCAAGCATGTCTGGTACACGAACGGCGCAAAGCGGCTGCAGCTGATAGGCGACCGGAACTACAGAGTCAAGGCATCGAACAGGAAGGCCGGCAGAGGCCTGAGCGCAGATCTGATACTCATGGACGAGCTCAGAGAACATCAGACGTGGGATGCCTGGGCGGCATTATCAAAAACAGGCCTCGCCCGAGCAAACTCGCTGATCTGGTGCATGTCTAACGCAGGCGACGGCACATCCGTCGTACTGAGACATTTCAGACTCAAAGCGCATGCGCGCCTCGGAGATCCTGACGGCATCGTAGCGGCGATGGGGGGATCTGAGCCGATATCCGACGAATGGGCAGACGACTCCGCACTCGGATACTTCGAGTGGTCAGCTCCGCCGGACGCAGCTCCGGACGACATCGACGCATGGAGGCAGGCGAATCCGGCGCTCGGCTATACACTTGAGCTCCCGGCTCTGCGCGCCTCATTCGCAGACGACCCGATCGATGTCTTCAAGACCGAGTGCCTATGCCAGTGGATCACAACGGCACTCAATCCGCCGTTTCCGATCGATGCATGGGACGCAGGCAAAGACGAAAAGAGCCGCATCAAAAAAGACTCACAGCTGTGGTGGGGGATCGACATCTCCTCAGACAGGACACATGCAAGCATCGCAGTCTGCGGAAAAAGAAGGGATGGAGCATTCCATGTCGAGCTTGCTGAATACAGAAGCGGGACCACTTGGCTGGCCAAGTGGTTCCAGAAAACCGCTCCGAACTACCCGGGAGGCATGAAGGTCGCACTGCAGAGCAAAGGCGCACCGATTGCATCCATGATGGATGTCATAGCAGCGATCGACGGCGTCGAGATAATCGAATGCAAAGGCAAGGACGTCGCAGGCTGGTGCGGCAGGATGTACGACGCGGTCGCGGCCAGTTCGAAGGATTCTGAGATCGACGCGGTGCCCGTATATCACATACCGCAGCCGGCACTCGACCTTGCGGCCAATATAGCAGCCACGCGACCGATGGGAGATGGAGCATGGGCGTGGGACAGAAATAAATCCATCGAAGACATATCCCCGCTCGTGGCAGCCACAATGGCGCTGGGGGCGGCTACACAGATAGAACAGACAACATCAAAGTTATACGACAGCGTCTACAACGAGCGAGGCGTTCTCGTCGTATAGGAGGGTTAAAACATGGCAATATTCACCGGCCTCAGAAACCTGATCAGACACGATGTGACATACATATACGGCGGCGACTACGGAGTGAATGTTGCGGATATGGACGCAGCGACACTGTATCGCACACAGCCGAATCTTCGCGCAGTCGTGTCATTTTTGGCCGACAACGCAGCACAGATCCCGATCAAGGTATACGACAGAGCCTCGGATACAGACCGACCGAGAGTGCTTGATAGCCCGGCAGCACTACTGCTGGCAAATCCGAATCCGGACATGACATCGTATGAGTTCAAGCGCTGGATGTATTCAGATCTGCTGATATACGAGCGCTTCCTGACGCTTCTGATACCAAGCAAGGACTCAAAAAGCGGCTGGGAGCTCAGGCCGATACCGGCGGAATGGATACAGACATACAAAGGCTCATCACCGTTCGCGCCACAGTCGATAATCATCTGCGCAAACAATGGCACGGATGCGATCGAAGTACCTGCAGACAGATTCGTTCTGTTCCATGGTTATGATCCGACGGATCCGATGCGTCAGTACTCAAGGATAAGCGCACTGAAGGAGACGCTGCATGAGCAGATAGAATCGAACGGGTTCAGACGCCAGATGTGGCATCGAGGCGGCCGCTTCAATGCTTATGTGACTCGGCCAAAAGACGTAGCACCATGGTCAGACCCAGCTTTTGAGCGTTTCAAAGAAACATTCAAATCATCCTGGGCCGGTTCTAATTCAGGAGAAGCCGGCGGAATGCCCATCCTTGAAGATGGTATGGAAATCAAGACAATCCAGTTCAACAGCCGAGATGCGCAATGGGCTGAGTCAGTAAAGCTCTCTAGAGAAGACTGCGCAGCAGTATATCATGTGAACCCTGCAATGATATGGCCGGGCACAGGCCAGACGTACGCAAGCGCAAGGGACAACGCAAGGGCACTGTATAACGACTGTCTGTCGCCTATCCTGATGCAGGCAACAGACCGCATCAATATGGCGATCCTGCCTAGAGTAGGCGAAAAGGATAGCCATTACGCGGCGTATGATATCACGATCAAGACCGAGGGAACCTTCGAGGAAAAAATCGAAGCGCTGTCGAAAGCAGTTGGCGCACCGTTCCTGCTCAGAAACGAGGCGAGGGCAAGACTCGATCTGCCGTCGATCGACGGCGGCGACAGTCTGATAACGCCGCTAAATGTGCTCGAAGGCGGCCTCGCATCGCCTGGAGACACTGACCCGACAAAAGAAAGATATAACGCAGCAGCGCTGCCGCAGACGAAAAAGAAGTCGGAGCGCAAGACACGCGGCACTCCAACCGATGAAGAGGCAGAGATCCTGACAGAGGTATATCGCAGCTTCTTCGACCGACAGTCAAAAAGCGTGCTCGCCAAGATCGGCGCAGATGCCGAAAAATGGTGGGACGCAGAACGCTGGAACAGGGAGCTTGCCGAAGATCTATTCCAAAAAGCTTTCGGCCTAAGCGTTGAGGCAGCCAAGGAAGCCGTCAAAGCTCTCTGGGGCAGCGACGGCACATATGACCCGGATCGCACCGAGGCATACATCAGATCGATGTGCAGCCGCCGTGCCGAGATGGTCAACAATGCAACATACTCCGAGCTCACTGAAGCTCTCGAAGGCGAATATGACGAAGACGCTCTCAAGTCCACACCTGAGGGCGTTTTTGATAACGCAAAAGAGAACAGATCCGAAAGCGCGGGCAGAGCATTTGCAGGAGCCCTTGTAGCGTGGTCTTCAATGGAGGCCTGCAGGCAGAACGAGGACGGCGAGAAGATATTCAAGACATGGGTCGTGACGTCAGGGAACCCCAGAGCATCACACGCGCACATGAACGGCGAGACCGTTCCATACGACCAGCCGTTCTCCAATGGCGCAATGTGGCCGGGCGACATAGACAACCTCAGCGTCGAGGAGGTCGCAAACTGCCAGTGCGTACTTGAGATCACAATTATGGATTGAGGTGAAATCATGGCAATCAAAAAGAAAACCATAGAAATCAAGGCGGAGAACGGAACGATATCCGGATATGCCGCCACATGGATAAGGGAACCAGACGCCTACGGAGACGTAATAGTAAGAGGGGCGTTTGCGGAAAGCATCGCAGAGATCAAGGCGGAAGGGAAGACCCTTCCGCTTCTTTATAACCACGATAGCTATGATCTCGACAACTTCATCGGAACTATCAAAGACCTCGAAGAGGATGATCATGGCCTGAAGTTCGAGGCGGTGTTCGACGATACGCCAAAGGCCCAGAGAGCCAGAGAGCTTGCACTTGATGGCAGGCTCTGCAAGTTCTCCTTCGCCTATGACGTACTCGATCAGGCGCCGATCAAGATCGGAGAAGTCACGGTCAACGAGCTTCGCAAGCTCAAGATCCACGAGATCAGCCTCGTGATGTATCCGGCAAACCCTGACACATCTGTGATCGATGCAAAGTCAGGCAGACGCAACAGCGCGAAAGACGCAGAAGCGATAAGAAACGCGATCTCGCTCCTCCAGGAAGTTCTTGGAGAGCTTGATGATATCGAAGAGCCGCTGGACGACTCGAAGGCCAAGTCAAAGGAACCGGACCCGGTCAATGACGAGGAGCGTGAGAGAAAAGAAAAGCTGCTCAAGGAAGCAGAAACACTTTTGAAAATGGAGGATTGAAAATGAATCTTAAAGAAAAACTGGCAAACGCCAAATCAAACCTCGAGACGATCAAAAAGGCCGTAGAGGCAGGCGAGAAGGCTGCTGAGGACCTGAACACAGCGATGGAAGAGTATAAGGCCGCCAAGGCTGCATATGACGCAGCTGTAGAGGCTGAGAAGCTGCTGAAATCCCTCGAGAAAGAAGAAGAGAAACCTGCAGAGAAGGAAGACGAGGAACCAAAGGCAAAGAGCCTCGGTGAAGCATTCGTTGAGCACGTCAAGAACACCGAGATCAACAAGAAGAGCTTCCGCGTCGTGGCACCTGAGTACAAGGCTGCTACTGATGTACTGAAGTCGCCTGCAGGAGCAGTAGACTTCGCAACGACATTCGACAAGAAAGTCGTAGAAGCCGCACGCACGCCGCTCGTGGTCAGAGACCTGTTCGGAGCAGAGCAGATCTCCGGATCCACTCTCGTCTACCTCGTAGAGGGAGCCATCGAGGGCGCACCTGCTGCAACAAACGAAGGCGCGAAGAAGCCACAGGTACACTTCGCAGATCCTACACCGAAGACCGTATCGCTTGCGAAGATCGCATGCCACATCAAGGAGTCCGATGAGTACATCGACGACTTCCCGTTCCTCGCATCTGCTGTCAACGGCAGACTGCTGTACCACCTCGGCCTCGTAGAGCAGAACACGCTCGTCAGCTCACTGCTCGGCACATCCGGCATCCTGTCCGACACATCTTCGTGGGACGGCAGCTCCACAGCGACTGACATCGCAGAGCTCATCCTCAAGGCTGCCATGGACGTGCAGGAAAGCTCCGGGTTCCCTGCTGATGCCATCGTGATGAACCCGGCCATCTGGTATGCCCTGAGAGTCGCTAAGAACGGCGATGACGACTACTACGGCGGCGGATTCTTCGGAGCTCAGAACATCCCGAACCTCTGGGGCATCCCTGTATGCGTGACAACTGCAGTCACAGACGAGCAGATCATCGTCGGCGCATTCAAGACATGCGGCTCTGTTGTGAGCAAAGGAGGCGTATCCGTCGAAGCTACCAACACTGACCAGGACGACTTCGTGAAGAACCTCATGACGATCCGCGCAGAAGAGAGACTCGCTCTCGCTGTCCGCAGACCGGCAGGCTTCAAGAAGCTGGTCAAAGCATCTTGATAGAACTGATACCGGGAGGGGCGAAAGTCCCTCCCGTATACGGCTTTTGAGGAAGGAGCAGAGATGGCTTTAAATGAATATTTCTGGAACGGCAAGACATATCAGATCGCAGACGAGGACCTGAAGCACTATCCGGGCGCGGTCCCCGTTAAAGGCGAGACACCAGTCAAGCCGGAACCACAGACAAAAGGCAAGAAAGCCCCAGCAAATAAATCCCGCCAGACAAAAAATAAATGAGAACAGCATGGGGCTATGACGTAGAGAACGGCATCGATCCGATAATCTCGGTATCGAAGTTTCATGAGATGACCGGCAATGCGTACTTCACAAACAATCGCGCCGAAGCTGCAGTCAAGGCGGCCTCACAGGCCATCCGTAACTACTGCGGATGGCACGTCTGCCCATCAGTGAAGTGCACTGCATATCCTGTCGGTGGCAGCATCGTCACGAAGCTGCCCGCAGCGTATGTAAGCTCGATTACGAAGATCACGGAAAACGGCAGAGAGCTTATGGCGAATGTCGACTATGAATGGCGCAGAGACGGTCTCCTGAAGAGAACAAAACATCACAGATGGAACGACTCCTGGGATGGCATCATTGCCGAATATACCGCAGGTTACACGGATGAAGCCGTCCCGGATCTGGCAGAGGCAGTCTGCGCTATTGCTGCAGGCGTCCTTGCAGTATCCCCGGGCGTGACATCCGAGAGCGCAGATGGCGTCAGCATCAGCTTTAGCGCCAATGCAGCGAGCGTCGCAGCCGGGCTCACGTCACAGCAGAAAAAAGCCCTCGATCCTTACAGGGTGATTAGCAGTCATGCCGCTTAGCTTCATGAACGACACTGTCACTGTTCTGAGGGCACCGATCATCGAAAAGAACGGTATGGAAAAACGCGACTGGTCAAACGCCGATGAAATTGAAGTCGGAAACGTGATGATCACAGAGCAGTCCACCTCCCGTGACTTTGAAGACCGGACCCTGCAGACAAGCGACAGGCGAACGCTAAGAGCGAAGTACGATGCGGATATAAAGGCGGGAGACCGCATAGTATGGAACGACGACACATACGAGGTCGAAGGCGAGGTTGTTCATACAAAATCGCCCACAGGCCGCGTATCGTCAACGCGCTGCAATCTTGTAAGGTGGAACGGATAAATGGGCGCAAAGATAAGGATAGAGCATAACGGCGAAGGATGGGTCAAGATCTTCAAGTCTGCAGAGATGCAGGCTGAGGTAGATAAGGCCGGAGAACGGATCGCAACAGAAGCAGGCGAGCACTTCCATTACTCACCTGCAGAGCATAGCAACTTCACAGCTGCAGGCTTTGTTGCATCGGACGAGTATACAGGAGCCTATCAGGAAGCAACTGACAAGGTACTGACAAAGGCGGTACATCCATGAGATACACAAGAGACATCGAGACAGAGCTGTATAGCCTGCTGAATGATACGGAATATAGTGCATCGGCACATGCTGTCCCTGCTACACTGGGAGCCGTGCTGCCACATGTTCATATAGTCCGCACAGGCGGGCCTGAGCATGATGTGGTGATAGAAGACAACTACGTTGATTTCGATGTGTATGCAGAGGACGAAGCAGACGCCATGGCAGCAGCCGGCGAGCTTTGCGGATGGGTCAGAGATCTCGCGGGAGGTTATTGCTATACTTCGGAAATATTGACGCTGCCGTACAACAATCCTGATCCGAGGCATCCGAACATTGCGAGGGCAACATTCAAGGCGCAGATACTAACGAGAACAGTATAGGGAGGAATAAATCACTATGCCAAATACGAAAAATGTGCGCATTGGCGCACCGGAACAGAAAACCACAGGCGCGATCAAACGCGCACCTGTCGGAACCACACTGCCAACCCTGTCAAGCATCTCAGCGAGCGGTGTGACACTCAACGAAGCTTTCAAAGGAAACTATTATGTTTCAGAAGAAGGCCTCACGCTTACGCCGACAAAGAACACGAACGACATCAAAGACTGGAGCGGCGCTGTGGTACGCAAGGTACTCGAATCGTTCGACGGTACTCTGTCGTGGAAAATGATCGAGACGAACGACGACACGCTCGGAACGGCATTTGGCGACAGCAATGTCACCAAGGTAGCTGCGAACACGAGTCACGGAAATCAGGTGTCAGTCTCAGTAGGCGCCGAGCTTCCTTCGCCGGAATCATATGTGTTCCTGATGAAGGATGGCAATGCAAGGATCGTGATCGTTGTTCCTAAAGGCCAGATAACAGAGCTGGACGAGATCAACTTCGCATCCAACGCTGCAGTAGGCTGGGGCGTCAAGCTTGCAACATATCCTGATTCGGACGGCAAGAACATCTATATCTATACCGACGACGGAGAAGTCACAAGCGTATAAGTTCAAGAGGGGAGGATTGAAGATGAGGAAATTCGGGACCGACAAACCAGACCTGATGAAGTTCCAGCTTGGAGACTCTGACAAGGTCTACACAATACCGCTGGCTGCATCAATGCCGGCGAACGTGCTCATTGAGATGGGCGAAGTCGAGGACAACAGCACAGAAGCGTTTAAACTCCAGTTCAGGCTGCTCAAAAGGTATATAGGCGATGCTGCTGACGACCTGACAGCAGGAGACGTTCGCGACATCTTTGAGGCATGGCGCGAAGCGTCAGAAGAAGAACAGGGAGCAGAAGCGGGGGAATCATAGACCTCGTACGCATCATCAATGATCACGGACGCGCATTAGAATACGATCTAATGACGCGTACGGGGCGAACCCTCGAAGAGTATATGAGCATGGGAGCGGCTGGCAAGGTCGCTCTCATTTCGTTTATTGAAAACCTGCCGACAGGCTCGGCGTTAAAGCAGGCTTTAAACCCAGAAGACGAATATAGAGCCTGGTACGAAACGATCAAGACGAACGCGATACTCGCGGACATATTCGACGTTCTGGTAGCAGTCAACACAAAGAAAGGGCGCACGCCGATATCTTATCCGCGCCCGCAAGAGCACCAGGTAATAGGAAGAGGCGCTATACCAATCAGTGAGTTTTGGGATTGGTGGAATGGAGGCCAGGATGGCTAACGGTATAGAAGTCGCACGAGCATATGTCACGATAATACCGAAGACAGACGGCTCGGCAAATAGCGTAATCAAATCAATTGTGGATCCGGCAGCAAAAGGCGCGGAAAAGGCAGGCACAACAGCGGGCAAGAGCTTCGCTGGCATGTTCAAAAAGGTCGTCGTCGCTGCCGGAATCGGTGCCACGCTGAAGAAGACTATAGACGAAGGCGCAAAGCTGGAGCAGTCGATAGGCGGCATCGAAACCCTGTTCGGTACCGGCGGAAAGACACTGGAACAGTTCGCCAAGGATGCCGGCAAATCAATCAGCGAAGTAACGAAGGAATACAACATGCTCGATAAAGCGCAGCAGTTAGCGCTGAATAATGCGAGCAATGCATATAGCACAGCAGGCCTGTCAGCCAACGATTACATGGAAACGGTCACGTCGTTCGCTGCAGCGCTAAAAGGAAGCGGGATCTCAGAGCTTGAGGCAGCAAAGGCTGCAGACGCAGCCGTGATCGCGATGTCTGATAATGCCAATAAGATGGGCACCGACATGGGGGCCATTCAGAGCGCATATCAGGGCTTTGCGAAACAGAACTACACCATGCTCGATAATCTAAAGTTGGGATATGGCGGTACAAAAACAGAGATGGAGAGGCTCCTCGCAGATGCAGGAAAGCTCTCTGGCCAGAAGTATGATATCAGCAACCTCGCAGACGTCTACAAGGCCATCGAGGTCATACAGACAGATCTGGGCATAACAGGCACGACAGCACAAGAAGCTGCGACCACTTTGTCTGGTTCGTTCGCCTCGATTCAGGCGGCTGCCAAAAATCTCATGGGTAACCTGACGCTCGGAAAGGACGTGGGGCCGGCCATAAAGGCTCTTGTTGAGACGTCAGTGACATATCTCGGCAACCTGATACCGGCGGTCGGTAATGTGCTTCTGAATTTGCCTATAGCTATCAGCACGGCGTTCAGTACAGCGCTCCCGCTGATCGGCCAGAAGGGCGGAGAGCTCATCCAGTCGCTAACAAATGGAATCAATACCAAAGTACCGGAGCTGGCGGCGAAGCTGCCGATCATGATCACAAGCGCACTGAACAGCCTGTCAGGATCTATGCCTGCAATAATCTCAAAAGGCGCGGAGCTGCTCAGCGGCCTGGGCAGCGCGATCATTGCAAACGCACCGGCCCTCGGGTCAGCCGCAGCTAAGGCGATAACACAGTTGGGGAGATATCTGTCAGACAACATGCCGCAGATAGCCGCAAAGGGCGGGGATCTGTTGGGCGCTCTGGTCAAAGGTATCATCACGCACATACCTGATATCGTCGGAGCTACGGCAAGAATCGGAGCGTTTCTTATATCCAACCTAGCAAATATCGCAGCGACTATGATCAGATCCGGTCTCGCCATAATTAGAGGCGTGGCCAGCGGCATCACATCCGGCATAGGCTCAGTAGTAGGCTCTGCCATGGCAAGAGTCAAAGCTGCCATAACAAGACCAATAGAACAGGCAAAGGAGACCGTCAGAGGGGTTCTTAATACAATCAGAGGCTTCTTCCCTCTGAGCATTGGTAGGATATTCAGCAATCTGAAACTGCCGCACATTTCCGTATCTGGCGGATCAGCGCCATTCGGAATAGGCGGCAAGGGATCACTGCCGAGCTTCTCTGTATCATGGTACAAAAAAGCGGAGGATAACCCGTACATATTCAGAAACGCCACGATATTCGGAGCAGGCGAAGGTTCGCAGGACGAGATCCTCTACGGCAGAAAGGCCTTACTGGATGATATCCGAGAAGCATCCGGTGACGTCAGCAATGTGACTTACTACAACACATTCAACATCAATGAGGCGTCAGATGCAGATGAAACAGCAGACGCTATTATACGAGAATTGAGGACGGCATGATATGGCGAAGGCAACGAAATCGAGCAAGCCGTCAGGGCTGAAAATAACAAGAGATGGAAACAGATTCATCTGTGAATGGAAGATACCGTCAGAGAAATACGGAGACGGCCAACAGTTCAGAGCAAACACTGTCCCGACCGTCGACATAAACAAGGCAGCCACAAAAAAAGTCGTTGTAATAAATCTTGCCGCAAGATATCCGGCAGGGCACAAACTGAGATCCTTCTCGTTTTCAGTCCGAGGAGATACGCATCTAGAGAAAGACAGCAAAGGCTGGTCAGATTGGGAAAGCAAAGAGTTCACGCTTAATCCGCCTGCAAAGCCGTCAGTGAAGGCCGAGCTGACCGCTACAAATGAATGTAAATTCTCGTGGTCCGTAGGCCACGCTGGCGACGATTCGCATTATCCGTTCAACCGGGTAGTGATACAGACCAAGCTAATAAAAAATTTTACAGGCGACCCCAAGGACGCCAACTGGAAAAACGCCACAGAAGAAACCTCCGGAAGCGCTTCCGGCCACAAGACGATTACTGAAAGCAGCGCAACGCTCGCAACCGGAAACTACACCAGACTTTTCAGAATAAAATCACAGGGCTGCGGAGGAGACTCCAAATGGGCGTATGCAAAGCATGTATACAGCACGCCGAAAGCGGCAAAGCAGAGCAAGGGCGTGGTAAAGAACACGTCATCCGGGTATGACGTAAAGGTCAAATGGGACACGAGCTACGACAAGTCCACTCCTATAGACGAGACGATAGTGGAATGGGTTATCACATCCCCACTTGCTGATATGTCGTGCCCAACGGGTCTGACATGGAATGATGGTGCGACCATCAAGGACACCAAGAGCAAAGAAGCGGTACATATTACTGTTAACGATACTCTGGATCTCGATGAATGCCTGTACACAAGAGTCAGGACTAAGCATGACTCGAATATCACAGACGACACACCGAGACTCCAGAAAAAAGGCTCGCTAAAGCCTCCGACAGGATTGACTGTCGAGAACGTAGACATAGATGCTCAGACGGCAAAAATAACAGCCACGAATGCGTCTGCGGTTCCGGGCACGGAGATCGAGATCATATTCCGAAAGAACGGAAACTCGACGATCGTCGGCGTGATCGATGGCAACCCAAATTACAAGACGGTCAAGTGCCCTGCATGGAGCGCCACGGATAATGTATCGTTCGGTGTAAGAACTATATTGCCGAAGAGCGTGTCCACAAAAACTAAAGACGGCGTAACGATCTACACGATCAAGCGGCACATGAAATCAGATGTCGTTTGGCAGTCGGGAGTTGTAACAAAAGCGCCGACAGGGCTTGCTCTGGACAGAGATGGAGAAGATGTAATTGCGACCTGGGAAAACAACTGGAGCGGCGCAAACATCATCGAACTGTCGTGGTCGGACAACGAAAATGCCTGGGAGTCGACAGAGGCGCCGGAAACATTTGAGATAGACAATCCGTTCACAACATTGTGGAGGATCGCAGGGCTTGAGACCGGAAAGATATGGCATGTAAGGGTCAGAGCTGCATATGACAGCGGAGACGGAAAGTCATACAGCCCATATTCGGACGCGGAAGAGATAAACCTGTCATCATCGCCGACCATACCGGTACTTTCGCTGTCGCAGGGCGTAATAGCTATAGGTCAGAGCGTTACAGCCTCCTGGGAATATGAGTCGACAGACGGCACCCCACAGGCGCAGGCAAAGATATACCAGCATCTGGGCGGAACATCCTACAGAGAGATCGGAAGGACGACTACCGAGGAATACATAGACCTCCCGGGCTGGGATACTGATGGAACATACGAGATCTGCGTCGATACGATATCCGAATCAGGACAGTCGAGTGGCAAAAGCGATCTCGTCGCGATAACTGTCGCCCCGGCCGTTACATGCAGCATGACCAATTCGCTGCAGGACATAACGATCACTGACGATGATGAAAACACCAGAACGGTCAAGTCTCTTACGCAGCTGCCGCTCACAGTGACCGTAACAGGGGCAGGAACAGGCGATGCGACATCAGTAGTGATCACCAGGTCAGAAGACTACCATGTGGAGCGTCCGGACGAGTCTGACCAGAACGGCAACGAAGGCGAGACGATATTTAGCATCACTCAAACCGGATCTGATCAGATATCCATAGGACTGGACGACCTCATAGGATCTCTGGACGATGGCGCAAAATATACGCTCACCGCAATCGTCACAGACAGCATAGGCCAGACCGCTGAAACATCTGAAGACTTCGAAGTCCACTGGAGTGATCAGGCTATCATCCCGAAGGGCGAATACCTTATAAAGAGAGGCGATGATATCGCGATAATAAACGTGATATCACCTGACGGAGCATCAGACTCAGCAACATGCGACATATACAGGCTGTCAGCAGACAAGCCGGTTCTTGTATACAAAGGAGCCAGGTTCGGCGGGAAATACGTCGATCCATATCCTGCGTTCGGGAATAACGGTGGATACAGGCTTGTATATATCACAGAATGCGGAGACTACAATACGGCAGAAAACGTGCTGGCTTTCTGCGATTTGTACGATGAACAGGTCGCAGGGCGCAGCACGATAATCAACTTCGATGGCGAACGGGTAGAGCTCGCTTATGATCTGAAATTCTCATCACAGTGGGAAAAAGACTTTGTATCCAAAAAGCATCTGGGAGGCACAACAAGAGGCTACTGGATGAAAGGAGTGCAGAGAAAAGGCAACATCACAGCCGTATCTATTCCTGACGATGATGAGGAGCTGCTAGCATCGATGCGACGCCTGTCTGAACATGAAGGCGAATGCCATGTACGCACTCCGGAAGGCTCAAGCTTCACTGCAGATGTACAGGTGTCTGAAAAATGGGACAAAGGCTGCGGGGTCGTTGACTTCACTTTGAATGTCACAAAAACGGAACCGAAAAAACTGGATGGCATGACACTGAGCGCATGGGAGGGTGAATGATGGACTGGACGTCAGACTACACCACCTCATACTACGGATGCATGGTGGACGAGACTACCTGGAAAGACGCAGAAAGATTCGAGATCCTCGGCGGCAACATATCACGCGTAAACTCAAACCTGAGAGAATCCGCAAAAGTGTCCAGCTCAGATTATAAACACGGACCGGATGTATATATCCGCATCTGGATGGATGTAAGCCAGGACGGCGACTATGACCATGTGGCACTGTTCACCGGGCTGACATCTACACCGGAAAAGCACATATCCGAACTCATAGTCGATGGCCTTGATAATGTTATTGACTTCTCGATCGAGAAGACACTCGAGTGTTATTCAGTGCTGAAGCCGGCGCAGGACATATATCTGGAACGCGGATGGTGGGCAGGAAAGGGCATAATTGCCGGAGACCTATTAAAAGATCTCCTGTCAGTGTGTGCAGCACCTGTAGAGATTGCTGAAGACTCACCAAGGCTCACAGACCATATAATCGCCGAAGACGGAGAGACAAATCTGACTATGGTGTACAATATCCTCGAAGCCATTGGCTGGAGGCTCCGCATCACGGGAGAAGGCACCATACAGATTCTGCCGCAAAGCACCGAGCCAGCAGCTGAATTTGACGCAATAGACAGCGATATGCTCGAAACAGATGTCACCATTACGGAAGACTGGTTCGAGTGCCCGAACGTCTTCAGAGCCATATCAGACGATGATTTCGCGACAGCATATGACGATGAAGAGGACTCGAAACTATCCACAGTCAACCGTGGCAGAGAGATATGGAAAGAAGAGACTGGTGTTAAGCTCAGCGATACAGAGTCGCTGCACACATATGCCAAAAGAAGACTCAAAGAACTGCAAAAGGTGTCGACGATAATAGAATACGACAGAAGCTATCATCCCGAAGTCGCCGTCACAGACAAAATCAGATTACATTATCCCGCCCAAGGCCTGGACGGGATTTTTACTGTTGAATCACAGAGCATAACACTTGATCACTGCGGCACAACTTCGGAGGAGGTGATAAGCGCGTGAAGGTAAAGACGCAAAAAGCTGCACGAAAACTGGTGAGCGCGATAAATGCTGAAAAGAGATCTGTCACAAAACCCTATGACACGCAAGGGACGGTGCAAAGAGTAGAGGGCAGCACGGCCTACGTCAAATTTGCGGGAGGAAAAAGAGAGACCCCCGTACGGAAGACTATATCCTGCAGGCCCGGGGACATTGTTCAGATTAGGGTAGCAGATAAGAGCGCATGGATAACAGGCAACCTGTCTGCTCCACCTACAGATGACAGACAGGCGACCGATGCAAAGAAAAAAGCTGACGCTGCCCAGGAGTTCGCAGAAGGAGTGAAAACCGTAGCCGACGAAGCTCAAAAAATCGCCGGAGACAGCGCTCAACACTTCTGGCACACCGAGACAGGTACAGATACCGGAGTACACATAACCGAAGTCACCAGAGATGAATTTCTTGATGACCCATCGAATGCTGGTTACAACCTGCTCGCGAGATCAAACGGCGTGGCCGTTAGAGACGGCCTGACAGAGCTTGCAGTATTTGGCGCTGGCTACGAAATGATAGGACCTGCTACCGGTCACAATTTGCTGATTGACAGCTCACAGCTTGTATTCGAAAACGGCAGCAAGCCCCTCGTGATAATGACAGATACCGGAAAAATAATGCTTTATAAAGAAGTCTCCGGAAACTCGGTGTTTTATGGAGAGATGGGCATTGAGGGGCCGACTTCGAAAAAAACGTTATATATCGCGTCAGACCACATACGGCTCGTCAGTACAGACGTTGATATTGAGAGATTTACGAAGGATAGCGATGGGTTTTCGAATTTATTCCATCTCGAAACGGTATCGCTGTTCCCTTCGACAAGCATATCCGCTGGCTCAGTAGAAAGTGGCAGCGTAAGCGTTACGGTAGACAGCGGCCTTGAAGTGCTCGGCATAGTCGGGCATAACGTAACCGACACCGGAGACGTAAATGTGTACAGGCTGTATATCAGCGGACAGACAAAAGGGAACAAGGTGACTGTATCATATGCTGCCAAAAATGTAGGGAGCACAGCGAGAACCACAGCACTTGAAGCAACGCTACTGTGTGTAAAGGTAGGGGGATAAAAACAAAGACATTTCTTGCATCCAACTAAACACGGCAGAAAGGAATAAACAATGGCAAACAGCAAGAACGTATACATCACGCCTGGCGGAGGCTCTTTCATTATATGGTTCAGCCAGGGCGATGTCGGGAACACTGCCACGCTTTCGCTCCGGGGAGAATCCGACTACTACGAGATCCCCGAAGGCGCAGTGGTAAAAATAGCCGGCAAGAAGCCGTCGGGCATGGGATTCAATGAGGCCGTAACATATGACGGTCACGAGATCGTCGTAACTGCGACAGAAGACATGACTGATGAGGCCGGCTACATCGAATGCGAGATCGTCATAACCTACGATGGTAACCGCATCGGAAGCGGCAACGGCCATCTCTGCATAGAAAGAAATCCGCACCCGGATGACACGACTGACGGAACAGCAGAGCACCTCATCGACGAGCTGACAGCACTCGTCGTGAGAGTTGAGACTGCAGCTGCTTCGATACACGACCTGTCGGCCGACGCTGAAACGCTGACAGCCGGATCTGATGCAACAGTCACCTACGATGAAGAGGAGAACGCTCTGCACTTCGGGATCCCGAGAGGATACGACGGATACATCGTAGAGGGAGCCATAGGATTCACAGACAACAATGCCGAAGGCAATGTCGTGATAACCGTAACACCATAGAAGGAGGTGGAACATGCTGACTATTGAAGTAAAAAGGGCGCTGACCGTCGACGACGAGCTGGAGCCTAAATACTACATCGAAGGGTCATGCCTTTCGACGGATACAAAGGAGACGACCGGTATCGGAAACGGCTCTATCCTGTTCGAAATGGATACCGGCACGATGTATAAGTTCGACGAAGAAAATGCTGCATGGAGGGCGTGGTGATGTTTGATATGGAATCATACGAAATGGGCTGCTCGAAAGGCAGGAAAGAAGGTCAGGGCCATGTCGTCATCGAAACAGGCATCACCTGCACCGACGCAAACTCTGACGGAAACGTAGTAATCACGGAGGATGAATAACAATGGGCCACAAAAATCTCAAATCAATCACATTTCCGGGGCTTCCCGATGTATATGACGTCACGAAGTACGATGACCTGCTGAATATCATCAAAATCACGGACGCCAATACAACGATGGGCGAGATCAATACCGCCCTGACAGCAATAAGTACGGCTGGCAATCATGCCATTTTTGATATCAGCGCGCTCAAGGCAGGGATGCGCCTGTGCACCGTATTTATCGACTCAGGCGAGTATAGAGTCACGGACATCGCGACCGGATTCATAAAGACGGGAACATATAACTCATCAGATAAGCTGGCAACCATCGTGGCAAGCGGATCTCAGCAGCACGTGCTGTACGTCGGCGACGATGGAATGTTCTACGTGGATTAACAGAAAGGAGATAGAAAATGCCAAATCCAGTAATAAACGAACAGCTTGAACAGCTCAACCACCTGATCTCGCATCAGAACGCAGCCATTGACCTCCTCGCGTCAGACAAGAGAGCGGCAATGACGACAAACATCGCAGACATCGCGATGCTCTGCAAGAACGGAGAGATTATGGAGCTCATGGACTATGGCGACCAGATCTCCATGGCATGGGCCGACGGTGAAACAAACTACACACCGGCACTGAACCTCTGCCACGAGAGCGACGAGCTCCTCGAAGACGCGGAGAGCATCCACGGAGCATTCTTCGAATGGGACAAGACTCTCCCATACGGCACGCAGTTCGATGCGCCTGAAGCGATCTACTACTTCGACGGCACAGAGGCCGCAGGCACCTATCACATCGAGATAGGCACAGACTACGGCACCGGATGGAGCACAGCCAAGGCGATCCAGTTCACGCTGACCGATGCGCCGGCTGCAGACGACCAGCTCGTCATAAACTGCGGCAACGACAACGCGAACGATCCAACCAACGGAAGGACATGGAATGTATATGCAAAGGGCAGTACGACCTCGAAACAGACAGGAACCACTTCGGACGGCACAGGCGGAACAAAGCTCGGATCCACGAGCACCACAGACGCTCACCATACCAATGGCAGAGTGAACGCCATCTCCCGCGTAGTATACGGCTACAACAGATGGAGCCAGAGCGGCATCAGACAGTTCCTGAACAGCGCTGCTGCAGCGAACGCATGGTGGACGCCTCAGAACCCATGGGACAGACCTCACGCGCTTGCGGCCACAAAGGCAGGCTTCCTGGCCGGATACGACGCATCAGTCGTGCAGCACTTCAAACCGATCAAAGTCGTGACCGTAGCATGCAATGCTGACAGCAATGCAGAGGACGTCACATACGACAAGGTGTTCCTCAGATCCCTCGAGCAGATGTACGTCTCGCCGATGGCGGCCGCCGGCAAGGAAGGATCGTTCTGGGAGTACTACAAGAGACTCCTCGGCAGAACATCACCGGCTCCGCTGTGGCAGACATACACAAGGCTCATCAAGTACGCTCTCGAAGCGCCGACAAGTGCGCAGCACTGCTGGTGTCGGTCGGCCACCCTCGGCAACGCCGGCAACGCGATGCTTGTCCACTCTAGTGGCACCCTGAGCGGCAACGCCGCCGTCACCGCCACTAGGTGTGCGCCGAGCGTGTTCATATCAGAATAATCTGAGCGCATAACAAGCTAATACAATTCAGTTCGATATCCCCGGCCGCACACCTGCGGCCGGGCCTTATGCAATGAGTGGAGTAAGACAAAAAGACAGATCTATAAATCGTTTCACGACCCTCGACAAGATCCTCGACATGTACGACCACACCACGACGGTGACGGCAAACCCGAAGATCTTCGACAGGACGTACAGCGGGCTGATCAGCAGGATCAATAGCGAGGCGGCGATGATATATCACTACTGCCGCGTGGCGAACGAAGATCTGGACAACAGGATACAGTCAGAGGCAAAGCAGAGACTTGAACTTCAGGAGAAGGCGATAGACCGCTGCCTGTGGCTGAAAACAGATATAAGACTCGCACAGCGCACGTTCCACCTGAGAGCGAAGAAGGTAGTCTACTGGAACAATCTGGTGAACATAGCCCTGGACGCCATCAAGGCATGGAACAGCGCCGAAAAGAGAGCTTATAAAGACAAATATGGGCTGTAGGCTGCAATGCGCAGAACTGCTGGTGTCGGTCGGCCAACCTCAACAACGCCAACAACGCGATGCTTGTCAACTCTAGTGGCAACCTGAACAACAACAACGCCGTCAACGCCAATAGGTGTGCGCCGAGCGATTTCATATTAGTACACACTAACGGCCTTCACATAGTGATGGTGCTGTGTACGCAGTATATGAACAGAGCCGAATGTCCCTGCTGAAAAGCGAAACAATACTGTTGTGATGCCAATGCCCTGCGGTGCAAAGGCTATATACATGGCAGAAACAATGACCCGATCAAAACATGGACAAGGAACTCATCATCGGAATCGACGCGATACACGCTTCTATGCTCAAATGCGAGAAGGGTGTCAAATGGAAGGGCACGGTGGCGTATTTCAGACACCACTGGCCGGACGAAGTATACAAGCTCAGCAAGCAGCTGAAAGACGGAAGCTATACCGAGAGAAAGGCCCGTTTCTTCATCGTCACTGAACCCAAGTACAGGGAAATAATGAGCATCAATTTCCGTGACAGAGTGTTTCAGAGAAGTCTGAACGACGTTGCGATATACCCGCAAGTCACAAGATCATTCGTTGCAGACAACTTCGCCTGTCAGAAGGGCAAGGGCACGAACCCCGCCAGAGACAGGCTGACGGAGCTTCTGCGCTGGCACTATAGAAGATATGGCGCCAGCGGATGGGTACTGAAGATCGATATCAAGGGCTATTACCCGAATATGCAGCACGATTATGCTGAGGGGATGCTCGAAAAGTACCTCGACGACGAAACATATCAACTAGCAGTAAGAGTGTTGTCTCACTTACCGGGCGAAATTGGCTATAATCCCGGAAGTCAGATTGTTCAGATTGTTGGCATAACTGCACTCGACAAGATAGACCACTACATCAAAGAGCGCCTGGGCATAAAGTGCTACATCAGGTATATGGACGACTTCACGCTCATACATCCCGACAAAGAATACCTCGAACACTGTCTCAAAGAGATCAAGGCGAAGCTCAGAGAGATAGACATGGAAGTGAGCGAGAAGAAGACATACATACAGCCCGTCACAAAGCCGATAAAGCATCTGGGATTCATATACAGACTCACAGACACCGGAAAAGTGGTGGTGCTGGCAGACTCGCAGAAGATCAAGCACGAGAAAAAGAAGGTCGCGCGCATGGTCGCCCTCGTAGACAAAGGCATTCTGACGAAGCACGATGTGGACGCGCATTTCAAGGCGTGGAAGGCGAGTGTAAGATACGGAAACTCTATAAAACTCATGCACAAGCTCAATGAGTGGTATGAAGGCTTGTGGGAAAGGAAGAAAGATCATGAAAGTCTCGAAGAGGAAACTTGATATCGGGAAAGAAAAAGACATCGAAAACGCAATCGCTGAAAATGAAACGATGAGAGCCTTCATCGACTACAATGTAGCGATGGGAAACATTGAGGACCCTACCGAGGGTGATGAAGAAGGAGGCGGCGAAGATGAGTGAACATTCACCAATGTTTGAAACGTACAAGGAGTACTACAATAGCGGCAGATTTTCAAAAGCCGCGCTTAGAAAGGTCGTGACCGCGCCGAAGCCGTCACGCCGCATCACTGCTGCCGAGTACAAAGAGATCACAGGCGAAGACTATGAGTAGTCTCAAAGACGAAGAGGATCTCGCAAAGCTCACGATCCCGCAGCTGATAGAGCGCATCACAGAATGCACTGCGAAATATGCAGAGGATCTCGGGCGCCTTACCCATGAGCTGCTGATCAGAGCAATGCAGGCCGCAAAGTGAAGATAAACGACATGTCGTCGTTATGTGGCAGGGCGTCCGCGCTCTGCCACTTTTTGTATGAGAAAAGACAGGAGAATACAGAAATGGGACAGTACACGTTCATGATCATCACGCTGTTGGCCCTGGCGGCCGGAGTAAGCGTTCTTACGTTCTTCGGCGTCAAACTGACCGACGAGCAGTATGACAGACTCAAGGATATCGTCGTCAAGTGGAGCGGCATCACTACATTCCTCGGCGTGATCGTAGCGACGTTCAAGATACCGTATGGGAATGAAACCATCACTATTGTTGCCGCGATCGGCGCGCTTCTTGCGTACGCGATGGGCCTGAGCATCAAAAACTATACCGAAAGCGCAGCGCCTAAAAAAGACAAGGAGGCTGAGAAATAATGACACTGCTAACAGAAAAACAGATCCAGGTGCGTCTCAAATTCCTCGGATACAAGAACCTCCGCGAATTTCAGAAGGATGCCTTTCCGGGCAAGACAAAATGGCACGATAACAAAAATGGTCCTATTACAGACCCGGCGCTCAGACACTTCTACAATGTCAAGAAGAGCACAAAGAACTTCGAACCGGAGGAGTTCAGATGCAACTGCGGGCATTGCAGCGGTTATCCGACGTTTATGAGGGCAGTGGAGCTGAGACATATCCAGAAGATCAGAGACCACTACGGCAAGCCGATGGACATCACATCTGCACTCAGATGTGAGCACGAGAATGCTCAAGTCGGAGGAGTAAAGAACAGCGGGCACCTCCATGGATATGCCGTAGACTTCCACATCGACGGCGTGACCGATACGCCGGCGCAGAGGACTCAGGCGCTCAGATGGATAGAAAAGCTGCCTAACCACCAATTCACCTATGGCGCGTTCATTGTGGACTCTGAAGGCAAATACTGGGCTTCCGGACAGATGGGCAACGCCATGCACACCGAGACCCATAAGCCGAAAAAGGCCGAGAGCAAGTCTAAGTATTACAACGTCGAAGTAATAATCGGTGAGGCCAGATGCAATGAGCTCGGAAAGCTTTATGGCGGCAAACCGGGCGACCAGACCGGCAAGGAAGTCGGCATGGGCAGGTGGTACGACGGCGGATGGCTCTATCATTTCAGAGCGAAAGATCCGGAGGTGGCCCTGAAGCTCGCGCAGGCCATGATAGACACCTGCAACAATTCCAATATCGGCTACAACGCGAGCCCGCCGAACAGATATGCCGCGTGGGACAATGCGGAAGCAAACGGGCATGACATAAAGCACATATCCAAGAAGGGCGACACAACATGCTCGCAGGCCGTGTCCATGTGCATGAGAGCGGCGGGCATCCCGAAGAAATATGCTCCGAGGCATGCTGATATCGCGGCTATCACGAAGACCCTGAAAGCCGCAGATCTGTATTTTGAGATGCGCACGATCAAGGCCTACACCCGGAAGAGCAGCAAGCTGAAACCGGGCGACATACTGCTTTCAAGCCATCACATAATCATTGCGGTGAAGTCGCCAAATGCAAAGTGAGGTGATGAACATGGAAACAACAATAATCATCGCAGTCATTTCAGCATTCACATCAGGCGGCGCGTTCGCCTTTGTACAGTTCCTCATATCAAGGGGCGACAAAAAGAAGGACAAGAAGGATGGCATTGCCGCTGCCATAAACAGCGTCAAGTCAAGCCTCGAAGCCTTAAAGGCAGACATTGATAAAAGGTTCAAGAAAGCCGAAAAAGATGCCCTCCGAACGCAGCTTCTGGTGATGATATCGCAATACCCGCATGAGAAGAAGGAGATACTGACACTCGGAGAACGATATTTCTCAAAGCCGCCGGATGGTCTTGATGGCAACTGGTACATGACGGATATATTTAAAAACTGGCTCAAAGAAAAAGGTCACAGCAATCCTGACTGGTTCAAACAGTAAGGCAGCAGGGAGACTGCTGCAGCCTCCTGTAGATAAAAGGTGAAAAGCCCGGGGCTCTGCCATCCCCGGGCTTTTTGCGTGCAACATTTTTGCACCAAAAGCTGCAGAAAACAAAAATCGCGCACAGTGTTGAAATTACTGGAAAACAGGCCCCAACACATTGAAATCACAACATTTTTAATATAACACATAACAACACGTTGAAACGCATTGTCACGCCTTCAGACGGTTCAAATCCCTCTCTCTCCGCCATGCAGAGCCTTGGAATATCAACATTTCGAGGCTCTTTTATTTTGCGGATGCACCATTCTGTGCACCATTTTTGCCATATTTTTCATCGAAGGCACCGGAGATCCTCTTTGAGGACCGCGTCGCACCGGCAAAAACATCGACGTATATGTTCATGGTCGTGGTGATATTCGAATGCCTCATGGCCGTGGAGATCTCTGCGATATCATAATCGCCAGAAGCATTGAGCATTGAAGCGAAAGTATGCCGGAGGCCATGCAGAGTGACGTGAGACATCTCGAGACTGTCAATGAAAGAAATGACCTTGCGGCTCGCGTAGTCGGGCTTCATCGGCTCGCCTACGTACTGGATGAGGTAGTCGCAGTCAGAATGGCGCGCGTGCTCAGCGATCAGCTGCACGATATCATTGATGATGAAGCGTGGGCAGGAAAACGTCGATTTTGACTTCTCCGTCTTCGGCTCTTCTATCACCATGCGGCCTTCGATGAAATATCTGACCTCTCGCACACGTATTTCGCCCTTGTCGATGTCTACATCCTTTATGCGTAAACCGAGCGCCTCGCCGCGCCTGAGGCCGCAGAAGAGCGCAAGCTCACACAGTACACGGATGTCCAGATCCTGCTCGACGAGCTTCTGCATGAAGAGGTCGACCTCGTCCTCCATCAGGATGTTGATCTCAGCCTTCTTCAGTTTCGGCAGCTCCACACCTTCGCAGGGGTTGTCGCGGAGCAGCTTGCTTTTGATAGCCATTTTATAGGCAGACTTGAGAAGCGAGATCCTATTCTTGACCGTCTTCGGATTCAGCTTTTCCTTTTTGATCATAGAGACTATGTATCGCTCCACCTGATATGTGGTCAGACTGCGGGCGGCCCGCTTGCCGATCCCGTTATCATCAAGCCTGCGGCGGATGTTATTATAGCCGCGTATGGTATGCGCCTTCGCGCCTTTGGTCTCACGACTGTCTATATAGTCCTGCACAAGCTGGCCGACAGTCATCTCCTCAGGCATGGCGTCCTTCCAGGAATCTGCAAACTCATCGAGCAGATCTTTTGCTGCCTTCTTTCCCTTACAGGTCACGACCTTCGTGTGCTTCCTGCGCTTGCCTTCGTCATCATAGTAGTCGACTATCAGCTGATATTTATTCTTTCCGAGCTGTCTGATGGCCATGTCTACACCTTTCCGGGCACAATAATAGAGCCCTGTGATTGTACTGAGGCTCCGGATATGCTATAATATTACAGGATCACTTGTAACATTCCGGAGAAGAGCAAAGGCAGAGTCGCGATCTGACCAGTGCTCTTTTTCATTTCCATTCATCAAACCGCGTCGCGGTCACTACCTGAAACTTTTTTATATCTATCTATCTGCGACAGATCTTCAAGATCCTGCAGCGCCCTCTTTTTACCAACAGGATTAAGAGAGCGATACATCTCAAGAAGACGCCGCTCGCCTTCATTAGAACAGACGAGAACGGGCTCACTATCATCTAGAGGAGACTCGCCGATAATCCAGCCTTTTGAAATGCCGAAGTGGTCAGCCATCTTCTGGATGGCTCCCATGCGAGGCTCCGCGGATCCATTTTCCCACGTAGAAACAGCCTTGTCAGAAACGCCGGCAATCCTGCCGAGCTCTGCCTGGGTCAAATTGTGCAAGTCTCTAAGATGCTTAATTCTTTCGCTAATGCCCATGTCAGACCTCCCTCTGTATTTCCGAGTATAAAACAAAAATAGATAATCTTCAAGAAAATAGCGAAAAAAATCTATTAAATTTAGAAAAAACTATTGACCTCTAATTAAATTAGAGTTATTCTATGCGAAAAGGAGGTGCGAGATGGCTTTAACAATGAAACAAGCGAGAATCGGAATAGAAGCCACGCAGCAGGAAATCGCTGATAAAATGGGAGTTCATGTGCAGACATATGCCAGAATGGAGAAGCATCCGGAGGATATGACCATCAAACAGGCCATGCTGTTTGCTCAAATTGTCGGACTCCAGATTAGCGATATTTCTTTTGCCTCGGGATTCTAATTTAATTAGAGCGATGTGATATCCTACGGCTATCACATCCTGATACAGACCTTGACAGTCTGTATCAAAGAATCATTAACAGCACGGAGGTTACAAGAGATGGCACAGAGGAAACTGATGACCGCCAAGCAGATGGCAAAGCACCTAAACATAAGCAAGTCCACTCTCAGAGTATACGCCGACAAAGGCCTGATCGGAGTCTGGCAGCCGGGCGGGAAGAACTGCGCTGTCAGATATTTCGAACTGGAGGAAGCCTCGAATGAGCAAGAACAAAGAGCATAGCGAATGGAAAGTCGGCCGCACAAGCTGCGGAGAGAAGACATTCTATCCGGTATATCGCCTGATAGACAAAAACGAAGCTGACTGGAGAGGGAACAGAGAGACCAGAGGCACATACGACAGCCTTCTCGATGCCGAGAAGCTGGTGAACAAATTGAATGCAGAGGAAAAAGAATGAACACAGGGCAGATAGTCCGGACAGCTCGCGAGAACCGTGGGCTCACCGTGATGGAACTGGCAGACAAGACGGGGCTAAATTTCTCAACGATCTACACGATAGAGAACGGGAAATGCTCTCCGAAGATGGATACTATGCTGCTGATCATGGATGCCCTGGACTACGATATCATCTTCAACCCGAGATACAAAGGAGGATACTACGGTGAGTGACAATGAGATCAGGAAGATCCTCGCTGAGAGGAAGAGACAAGAAAGATCAATGAAGAGAAGAGAATCTATCCTCGAAGCGGCCGAAGGAGCTGCAGCCTGGGGAGGCATAATCGCCATCGTGTTTATGCTGGCGGTCATAGGAGGCTAATGATGGGGTTAACGAAAAAAGTGATCGAGATGCTTCTTTCAGACAGACAGCGGGAAATGTTGAAGCTGATGAAGGAACCCGGCGGAGTGAGCTGCACTCAGCTCGTGGAAAAATTCAATGTAGGGAGACACATAATAATCGGGGATGTGAGAGACCTGAGAGCAATGGGATATCCTATACAGACATTCATGAAAACGGAGAAGAACTTATACGGGGTCGCGTTCGAACTGCTATGGATCCCCGAGAATCTGTCCTAGAGGAATACACATGCAGTATATGCGGCGCCACATTGGCAGAATGCCATCAGTGGGGGCCGCGGTGCAAGAAGACCGGCAGGCGAGTATGCGCCACATGCTGCTACAGATGCGAGCACCATACATACTGGTCTGGACTCTGGAAATGTGAGTACATCACCCCGGAGGACCGTCGAGAACAGGCTCGTAGAAGGGCAAGGGACAGATTCGAAGAGGAGAACAGGAAAATCTCCCAGGCATTCATAAAGAAGAGAAAAGAAGAGGCCCGACAGCGCGCCATCAAAGCTGCGAAGGCCAAAAAGGAAACAATGAGGTAAGAGATGGCGAGATTCTATGTACGAAAAGGCGAGAAATGGAATGTATTTAGCTCTATAGCCGACGACTTTTTGTTCTCTGACTTCATGCCGTTCGACGAACTTCAAGCCGTCATCATAGGAGAAATGGTCGTCGATAAAATGAAAGACCTCAAGACCTTGCTGACTGATAAGCCTGCGCTCAATACGATGCCATACGAAGAAGCTGTCGAACATATACAAATCAGAAAAGAACACGAAAAAGAAGCAGGGATCCCCTAAATCAGAACAAAGAGCGGCAAATCAATGACGGTAGACAAGAGACCCGCCTGTCTCTTATATGGCGCTTAGTGTATCGGAAGCACATGTCATCTGCACCGGACAGGATTCGGGTTCGACTCCCGGAAGCGCCTCTATTCGTGGATGGCGGGCCACAACTGAATATTCTTATAAGGATAAAGCCCGAACAATTTCGCCCGCCATCCGCCATCAGCCTATACAAATCATAGTTACAAGGAGATCCAAAATGACAGAAGCAATAGAAGAGAAAACAAAAGAAGCCGCGAAGGAAGAAACCTCCGCGGCTTTCGCATGGGTGCCATGCAGTGAAAGGCTGCCGAAAATAGAAGGGTGGTATCTAGTTTCAAATGATGAAGGTCGAGTACAAACACTGTTCTTCAACACAAATAAGCAGAGATGGGTACAGAACGCAGTCAAGCATGTATTCGATACATACGATGTCAGGAGCAAATTCCTTGACAAGAGCTACACGTTTTCTGATGTAGAAGAAGGGTGCTATAACTTCCATCCACATATTATTGCCTGGATGCCGTTGCCTGCTCCATACACAGAAAAAGAAGTTCGGCCTGACTGTCCATGGAGGTGAATGATGGGAGTATAAAGGAGGTTTGATATGGGGTGTTACATCAAAGGGCTAAACAAGAAAGAAGCAGAAAATATATTGAGAATGTGCCTATATGATAACGAAGTCATTGAAGTACCCGAACCACACGGAAGATTGATAGATAAAGATGCTATTTTATCTGCAATGACACATTACGATAGACACGGAGCGGCTGGAGCATACGTCTTGAGCGCACCAACAGTAATAGAAGCAGAGGGTGCGTAAATGTATAAATCTTGTAATGAGTGCAAAAACAAATGCCGAGAAGATGGGAAAATGAATCTTGACTGCTTATGTTGTATGAGAGCGTACGGTATTCATTCACAAGAGGAAAATGAAGAAGCCGCATTGGTGTATAAAGGGTTTCCTAAAGCAGATTTATTCCAATCAATAGAAGCGGAGGGCGAATGATGGATTTTAAAATCATCGTCGAACCCGCAACAGAACCTATGAAGCGATGTTGTTGTAATTGCAGACGGAACATCAGAGCGGGGCAATTAGGCTTTGTGAAGTGCCATTGTGAAATTGACGGACATTATATTGGATACGTTGAATGTTTTGAACATTGGTGCCGTAGATGGGCAAAAGCAAAGGAGGGCGAGTGATGATAGAACAAATGTTAATTGATGCGGTAGAAAAGTGTATTTCAGAGAGGATTGACGAGGAAATCAAAAGTAAAACCAACGAGTTTCACAATTCGCTTGTTGCTCGAAAAGATAAGTATATCGCAGAAGTTATGAGTGGCATCAGAATGTGTCACGAAAACAATCCCGAAACGATGTGCGTTGATTACAAGATTATGTTTATCAATAAGTATGAAATAACACGATAAAGAGAGGGCGAGTGATGAAGATTGAAGTAACACAATGCAGTATGTGTACTCACTACAACACGGAACAGTATTGTGAAGTGTGGGAGCAGTATATAACGAATGATACATTCTATTGTGCTTGTGGAGTCAGAGCAGACCGAGCCACAGATGGAAGATATACCAATCGAATATTTTGAGAATGGTGGCATTTAGAAGGAAAGAGAGGGCGAGTGATGAGATTTGAAACAGCGATTGAACATCTTGTGGACAATTATAGATACGCAAAAAGCAAGGTTTGGATTCGTGATGAAGTGGCTTGGGCGTTGTACCACACTTGGAAAGAAGCCGATGACCGCAAGGACGAGAACTGTTCGGAAAAACCGAACAACTGCGAACACATAACCGAAGATGGTGTAACTTGTGCAAAATATCCTGCTTGCGATGATTGCCCTGACAACCCTTTAAATAAGGTAAAAGGTTCTGAAAGGTTGCTAAAAGGTTCGGAGCAGACCGAGCGAAAGGAGAGAGCCGTGAAAGAAGTAATAATGAAAGTGCCGTCATTTTCCGCTGACTATCCTAAAGCACCGATATATGTTGCTGATTTGGTCAGATGTGGCGAGTGTATATATTGGAAAAACTCATTATGCCAAGCGTGGCACAGAGTTATCCCTAAAGACGGATATTGCTCAATCGGAGAGAGGAGCGGATCAACTCAAACGGAAACTCAAAACTCAAATTTGACTTTTGAGAAAGTGATGGAAGAAATACAGACACAAGTAATAGAGTTTCCAGACACGCATCAAAAGCTCGTATTCACAAGAAAAATAGAAATGGACGGTGACAGCATAAAAATATGTGGTTGGGAATACAAAGGGGTTAAAGACGGAGAAAGAGAGGGCGAGTGATGAAGAAGGTATATGACAGATTTGCAGATGAGTATATTGACGAAAGCGAAAAAAGTCCTTATGCACCACCTGAAAGATATACAGAAATCACAGAGGAAGTGCTTATTGAAAATGCGGCAAGGTGGTTTTTAACAGCACTAAAAAGACTGTTAGACGAGGAAAGCGAGGGCAAGCGATGACACTAGACTGGTCATACTGCAGCAATTTTGACTGCAAGGATACAAAATGTGACAGGAACATATCCAACGCCCCTGAAGGCGAACTGGTAAGCATGCAGCAGAAAACTAATGCCGGAACCTACATCGTTCGCGCCGCCAAGGCCCGCAGCTACACACGCATACGACTTCTGCAGTGACGCAAAAAAAAGAAAAAAGAAAGGCGAAGGTGGACAATGATGATCCATATAACCGTTCTTTTACTCAGCATATCGGTATGCCTGCTTGCACGGAGAGTTTCCGATCTGGAACACAACTGCAAAGCAATCAAGGAGTGGCTCAAGGTGTCCGGAATTATTGACATAGATAGGCTGACGGACGAGATGAGAAAGTGGCAAGAAAGCGAGGACAAATGATGGGTGCCAAATATTCGATCGAAGCAAGGAATATTGACGATACTGTATGGCCTTACTATTGGCAGGGCGATTCAATAGTCAAGTTTATTGCTAAAAGCATTTATGTATTAACACATTACGAAGTGTGCCTGATAGGCAAACACGGATATTGATAGAAATACGAGACCAAACGAAAGGAGCAAAAATGGACCAAATAGCATTGAAGATCATCAAGGACTATATCAAAGAGCACCTCGACAAATCAGACGAGATGCCCAACTTCGAGGTTTACACGGTATGGAAGGCCAAGATCCTGCAGAACTGGAAATATCTGATCTCAAGTACATTGTGTGATGGCATGTACTATGAACTGACCTACAACGGAGACAAAGAAGAGTGGTATCTCGACGCATACAAAAAGTTTGAAAACAGACAGATTCCGATTACGCAGATCTAACAGGAGGCTATACATGAAGGAATTGATATTCAGCATATTTAACGCGGTGGCAGAAGAAGCCATGAACAAGAACCAAAGCATCACGCTCAGATATGAAAACTCACAGCATAACAGCAAGACCATCTTTTCCGAAAGCAAGACCGATGAAGACGCCCTCACCATGAACATCTACCCAATACCAAAGTCCGACTCCGATGAAGAGGAGGCCCACGACTACGATGCTGATGAAGAGGAGGCCCACGACTACGATGCTGATGAAGAGGAGGCCCACGACTACGATGCTGATGAAGAGGAGGCCCACGACTACGATGCTGATGAAGAGGAGACCAAAATGAGTGAAATGGAAAAACTCCGTAGCCTGCTGGATGAAGCCGGAATTGAATGGCGGGACGAATCAGAAATGGAAGACTTCGCAGGCCCGGGCACCTACATGGAAAGAACCAAGTTCGAATATAAGGGAGAACCCTGGTCGGTGATCCACGGCTACGGGTCATACGGTGGATACAACTGCCATTCAAGAGATGAGGGGCTCTTAGAGGTCATGAAGGGATATCCCGACGGTGATCAGACAGGATTCCTGACAGCTGCTCAGGCAATGAAGATGATAAAAGGAGAGTGAAAAATGGCACTGACAATATTCATAATACTGACGATAGCGCTGCTGATACTCACAGTATTCTCGGGATATCAGTACGGAAAAGAAGACGGATATGATGAGGGCTATTATGATGGCTATGATGCCGGATCAGATGACGTATACAATGTCCTATCCGGAAAGGGGCTGTAGAACATGAAAGAGGAAATAAGCTTCGTTGAGGAACTGGAAGACCTGCGAAAAGCAGGATTCACGGAGGAACAAGTAGGAGCAATCTGGCATCTGGTAGCGCAGGTCACCATAAAGATAATAACAATGCATGAGCGTATACAGCATTCTTAAAAAAAGGAGGGAACCAATGAAAAGCAACTATAAAGTCACGAACGAATGGGACAAGGACCTGCTGGCCTTGATAGAGGAAGAACCGAGCCTAGGCAAAATCAAACACTGGGCTCTCCGGATCCAGATCGTATACACCGAGAAACCGAAGACCAACAAAGGCAGACCGGTGATCGCAGCCATCGAGAGAGTCCCCGATCTTTACAGGGAGATAACACTCCTCGACTACATCATAACGATCCACAAGCCGTGCCTCACGGGCTTAAACCACGAGCAGGTACGCATCGCCATCTTCGAACAGCTTCTCAAGGTCAAGATCGATGAACAGGCCGACGGAAGCGATGTGGCAGACCTTTCCCTCAAAGGCTATGACTATGAAGGCTTCAAGGAGATCATAGACAGATACGGAAGCAATTGGGATGAGCCATACAGCAGGCAGATGACGATTGACGACTACTGGGGAAAGGAGACACAGGATGCTGAATGATAAAGGCAAAGAATCGCTCGAGATAATGCTGGAGAATATGAAGGAAATAAACGAGGAACTGCAGCCGATAGACGGAGTCGATTCAAAACACAACAGAATACTGAGAGTCATGGCGCAAGGCTTGGCCATCCTGATCAGGATCCGTCTCGAGGAAGACAAAGTCCTCAGAGAGGCGAAGGCCAAAATGGACAAGGCAGCTGAAGAGGCCGCTGCCCGTATCTTATCAGAAATGAAAAAGGAGGAGCTGTCATGAATATGATATCGATAGTAATCAGCCTCAGCGCTATAGCGATCAGCTTGGCTGCAATAGCGATGCGCAGATAGAGGAGGCATCATGAACTACAAAAGAAAAATGCAGAGGGAGGCTCGCAAAAGAAACATCCCATCACACTGCGGCCGTCCGATGATAGAAAAGATGGGGCATGGGCTGCCGCACGCAAGGCTGTTCATCTGTCCGAGATGCGGAAAGATAAGGACTATGTCCACGCTTGAAGAGGATACGAATAAGAAGAACAGAAAGGAGCCGGCAAATGATAACTCACAAACTCAAGATCAATAAAGTATTTGCTGACGAAGTATACGCCGGCAGGAAGAAAGCTGAGGTCCGCAAAGATGATCGCCACTACAAGGTGAACGATCGCATCGAGTTCTGCACTGTAGACCGACTGCTGCCTGTCGAGCATCCGATAAATAATACACTTTGGACTATCACGCACGTTCTGAGAGAGCCATGGGCCTTACCCAACCATGCGATCCTATCTATAGAACGTATCAAGTAAAGGCAAGGCTGCCGGAGACATGGGCGGAGGCCGTGTACCCCGGCCTCCGTCGGCGCCTGCTGCACCAGGGGCGGGCAAGCATGACTGCGGCGCATGCTCCGTCAGATAAGGCTCGCAGGACCCTGAACCGCGAAACCGCTCCACTCCTTTCATATATATGAAGAACCCGGGCACCGTACCGGGAATCCGGGTTCAAATGGATATTAACAAATGGCGAAAGATGATCCGCACAAAGAGATACGCGACAAAAGAATATATTGAGATCGAAGCATACAATCTGGCTCCATTCAAAAAACCTATAAGCAGAGCGAAGAAGATCAAAGAATCGACACCTGCTCAGAAGAACCTGAATGACAAGAGGAGCCGTAAATACTTCCGACGCCTATGCAACAACAACTTTGGCCCGGGTGACGTCGCCGTCACACTGACTTGCGACGAAGAGCACCTGCCGAAAGACGAAGACGAGATGAAGCGCTGGATCAAGAATTACTTCAGCTGCCTTCGCAGGGCATGGAAGAAGAAATACGGAGACCTCGAACCGTTCAAGTACGTTTATGTCGAATCGGATCACGCAGGCGACGGATCCGGATCCAAAGCCAGACCACATGTACACATCATCATGTCAGGCGGCCTCGACAGAGATCTGATCGAGTCAAAGTGGGACAAGGGATTCGCAAATACAAAAAGGCTGCAGTTCTCAGAAGATGGCATCGCAGGCCTTGCAGAGTACATGGCAAGACAGGCAAGGAGCGCCTCCGGCAAAAGAAGCTGGAGCAGCTCAAAGAACCTCGACAAGCCGGAGCCTCTGGTATCCGACAGAGCGCTGACAAAGAACCAACTCGAGCGGATAGTGAACGATCCTTCGGATGGCGCATACATCGAGAAACTGATCAACAAAGGCAGGAAAGACAGATACACATTCACCAGATGCGAAGTCGAGCTTGATGGCCGGCAGCTGTATGGCGCAGACATCGACACCGGAGAAGGGATGGGATATAGCATCCTGATCTACATGCGAAGGCAGCGGCCTTGCAGGATATGATCATCAGGTCGCCATCAAGGTGGCCGATTAGAGTTAGCCGTAACCGGAACAGGGGGGGCAATGGACGCAAGAAAATATCTGGAACAGTACGAGCATGCAGTAGACAGGATCCGTCGCTGCGACGAAGAATACGAAAAGGAATCGCTGCTGATAGACGCGATCCGCTCTCCGTCCGACAACGACGGCATGCCTCACGGGACAGGGATCACAAAACCAACTGAGCAAAAGGCCGAGAGGCTCGCGCAAAAAGCGCTCAGGTTAGTCGACGCAAAGCTTGAAGCGATCAACATCAGACAGGAGATATTCGACACGATAATGCTGCTCAACGGCCTCGAAGCCGACGTACTGATCGAAAGATACATCAATCTCAAGACGTGGGAGGAAGTATGCCTGACGGTCCACTACTCATGGCCAACCGTACGAATTGCCTGGCATAAAGGCGAAGACATGATCCAAGACATTATTGATACAAGAGGTTACATGCATATGCATGTATTATGATATTGAGCGATCTGTGAATAGACACTCAATCTTCAAGAAGTACCCTCTCACTTATAACGAAGACGGGAAATGTCGGCAGCGATGCCGGCATTTTTCGTGCAGGAAAAGTCATGAGTAGATTTGCAAATGGAACAAAGGATCCGCGCGGCACACCGGCGTGGCAGAGACTCAGACTCGAATGCTATGAGAGGGACAGGAGCAGAGGCGCAGTGTGTGTACATTGCGGGCAGCCCATCAATTACAACGTCAAACCCTCGAGCATGGACGACAGCTATGAACCTGACCACCGCATTCCTGTGGAGACACATCCGGAGTATGCACTACTACCCGAGAATGTACAGCCGTCACACAGACGATGCAATCGTGCGCGAGGCAAAAAAGCAGGCATAAACAACCTTGGAAACAGAACACGCGACTGGTCAAAGGGGTAGGGGAGTCAAAATTTTGAGCGAAGGCCTCCGGCCGAC
>Ga0310786_10001796_pt1 | contig 34120 bp, 51 predicted proteins | sample AusTroGonzalo_MG_FD_203881 | JGI IMG/M metagenome (GOLD analysis project Ga0310786, IMG submission 203881) | Bovine rumen microbial communities from tropical cattle in Woodstock, Queensland, Australia - Gonzalo_03 (v2) (version 2) | ecosystem: Host-associated > Mammals > Digestive system >... | reverse complement strand
AGCGCCGAAATACCCCCGAGAGACGGCGGAGGGGCCGGGAAGCGCACAGGAAAAACAACAGCGCGGGGGCCGCGCACAAAAACGCGCAGGGACCGCGCCTGCGCAGGAGGCCAGAGAGGCCCGGGAGGCCCGGAATGACCAGGGAGCAGAAATACATCGAGCAGATGCAGCGGCTCGGCATCTACGACGAGATCTTCGAGCCGGAGGTCCATGCCCTGTGCATCATGGAGCGCGATCTTCAGCGCCTCACCAAGCGCTGGAAGGAGGAGGGCTACCAGACCGTTCAGAAGAACAGCCGGGGCCCGGCCACGACGGACAAGAACTTCGACGCGATCATGACGCTGCGGCGCCAGGTCCTTGCCATGAAGGACGCCCTCGGCATCACGCCCCGCGCGCTGGTGCGGCTCAAAGGCCGGCCGGTCCCCGCCGATGAAGAGGCGGAGGACAAGGTGCCGGAGCTGACGATTTTGGACGAAGTGCGGAGTAAATACGCATGACCGGCAGTCAGACGCCGCGGATCCGCGTGGAGCCGCCGCGCAGCAGCACGGACGGCGCCGGGGCTGCGCAGCTCATGGCAGCCTACGGCGTCCCCCTGGATCCCTGGCAGCGCATGATCATCGACTGCTGGCTGGGCCGGGACGAGACCGGCGCCTACTCCGTCACCAGCGCGGGCCTGGCCGTGCCCAGGCAAAACGGAAAAAACGTCTGCCTGGAGGCCGTCGAGTTTTACGGGCTGCTGGTAAAGGGCGAACAGATCCTTCACACGGCCCACCAGGTGGTGACCGCAAAAAAGAGCTTCCGCCGGCTGGAGTCCATGTTCACCGACCGCCGGCACCCGGAGATCTACGCGCAGGTGCGGGACATCCGCTACACCAACGGCGAGGAGGCTATCTACCTCACCAACGGCGGCGGCATCGAATACTCCACCCGCAGCCGGCAGCGGGCCCGCGGCTTCGACGGCGTTTCGCGCGTCGTCTTTGACGAGGCCCAGGAGCTGACCGACGACCAGGTGGACAGCATCATGGCCACGCTGGCGGCCAGCACCACCGGCACCCGGCAGCTGATCTATACCGGCACCCCGCCCTATCCGGGAGCGCCGGGCACCGTCTTCCGCCGGCGGCGCGCTTCCTGCCTGGAAGACCCCGGCGCGCACGACGCCTGGCACGAATGGAGTATTGACGCGGCCAGCGTGGACGCCATCAAGCTGGACGACGTGGCGCTCTGGTATGCAGCAAATCCGGCCCTGGGCATCCGTCTCACGGAAGCCTTTACGGCCGAGGAGCTAAGCACACAAAGCCCGGACGGCTTTGCCCGGGAGCGGCTCGGCTGGTGGAGTCCGATTCTGACACAGGAGGCGGACTACGCGATCCAGGCGGAGGCCTGGGACGCCTGCCGCAGCGAGGCGCCGAAGCCGGAAGGGAAAACCGCATACGGCGTGAAATTCAGCGCCGACGGCGCGGAAGTCTGCCTTTGCGGCGCGGTCGTCCCGCAGGACGGCCCGGCGCGGGTCTCCATGATCGAGCGCCGGCCAACGGGACGGGGCATCGCATGGCTTTCCGAGTGGATCAACGAGCGAAGTAAGGCGGCCAGCTGCGTCGTCATCGACGGGCGCAACGGCGCCGACCTGCTTGTGGAGAATATCAAAGACACCTGGAGGGCCAAGGACGCGGTGATCCGGCCCAGCTCCAGGAACGTAATCGCCGCGGTCAGCACCCTCACCGACGCCATCAACCAGCGGACGGTGACATGGTACGCCGGCCAGCCGGCGTTGCGGGACAGCGCCGTCACAAGCACCAAGCGGCCCATCGGCGGCGGCTGGGGCTTTGGCGGAGAGAACAGCCTGCCCATTGAAGGCTGCGCCCTGGCCCTCTGGGGCGCGAAGACGAGCAAGCGAGATCCCACGCGGAAGATGCGGATCGGATAAGAGAGGAGCTTTTGCATGTCGCTGAAAATGGAGCCCTCCAGCATCGGCGGATTGACCGACCTGGAACGTGCGCAGCTCAAAGAGCTGCTGAAGGTCTACGACGACCACCATTCCAAAAACGCCGAAAAGAACAAATATTACGAAGGCAATATCAGCCTGGACAGCGTCAATCTCGGCATTGCACTCCCCCAGGGGATGCGCGGGCTCGAAATCGGCTGCGCCTGGGGCGCGAAGTGCGTGGACGTGCTGGCCGCCCGGTCGCAGTTCGACGGCTTTGTCAGCGTCCAGGGCGAAACCGTTCCGGAGCTGGACCGCATCGTGGAGGGAAACGACCTCGTTGCGCAGTATATGCCGGCGACGCGGGACGAGCTGAAATTTGGCTGCACCTTTGCCACACTCTCCTCTGACCGGGACGTTGGATGCAAAATCCGCTTTCACTCGCCGCAGACGGCGGCGGGCCTCTGGAACGGCGCCAAGGGCCGGATCGACTGCGGCTTCGCCATCATTGACACGGCGCCGGACGAGTACAAGGCCACGGAGTGGGTCCCCTCTGTCGTCAACTTCTACACCGACGACGCCGTCATTGTGCTGACCCGCAGCGGCAGCAGCTGGGCGGCCACACGATACGCAAACAAAATGCGCCGGCCTCTCATCGAGCCGCTGATCTGGAACGCCACCAGCGACAAGCCCTTCGGGCGGTCCCGCATCAAGGAGCCCATCCGGCGGCTGATCCAGGGCTATGTCCGGACCATTGCCAACGCCAGCATCGGCCTGGAGTTTGCGACGAGCCCCCAAAAGTACCTGCTGGGCGTCACCGATGAGCAGTATGACGCGATCATCAATCAAAAATTCAAACAGTACGTGGGCAGCATTTTGACGTCGACCACAAACCCGGAAACCGGCGAAAAGCCCAGCTTCGGCCAGCTCACCCAGGGCAATATCTCCCCTCATGTGGAGATGGTCCGAATCCTGGCCACGCAATTCTCCGCGGCGACGGGCCTGACCGTCACGGACACGGGCGTGGTCAGCGAGGCGAACCCCACCAGCTCCGACGCCATCCTGGCGCAGAGCCAGACGCTGGTGGCCGCCGCCGAGCAGCTGAACCGAGGCAACGGGAACAGCCTGCGGACCATCGCCCTCATGGCGCTGGCCGTGGCGCGCAACGCCACCCTGGACGAGCTGACCGAGGACGAGAAAAACATCGTGGCCCACTTCAAGAACCCGGCCATGCCCAGCGTGGCCGTCACGGCGGACGCCGCTATCAAGATCGCCGGCGCCCGGCCCGCCTTTGCACAGACGGACACCTTCCTGGAAATGATCGGCTTTAGTCAGGCGGATATTCGCCGCATCGACGCCCAGGAGGCGAGGATGCGGGGCACACAGCTGATCGAGGAAATGGGGCTGTGATATGCAGATATCCGCCAAGGCTTGGGACGCCTTCATCAAGAATCTGCGGACCGTCAACGAGGCGGCGTCGCAGAAAATCATCGAATACATGGAGCGCAACCCTGTCGTCACGCCGCTGGACCGGCAGGCGCTGATTCAGTACGCATACGCCATCGCGGTGCGATACGGCGAGGGCGCCTCGGCGCTGGCCTGCATTATGTATGACAGCGTTGCCAAGGCTTCCGGCGTAATGCTTCCGGCGGCGCTGCCGGCGGCGCCCCCCAGCGTGGGTGAGGTGTCCAAGGCCGTCACCGGGACGCTGAAGACCGGAAACAACAACGTTGTGGCCGACAGCATCGGACGGCTGGTAAAGCGCACCGGCGTGGACACCACCATGAAAAACGCCATCCGGGACGGCGCCGAGTGGGCCTGGGTCCCTCGCGGCGACACATGCGCCTTTTGCATCACTCTCGCCAGCAACGGATGGCAACGCGCATCGAAAAAAGCGCTCAAAGACGGGCATGCGGAGCATATCCACGCAAATTGTGACTGCACCTATGCCGTCCGATTTGACGGAAAGACGAATGTTGCCGGATATGATCCGGATGAGTATCTCAGAATGTATGAGAAAGCCCCTCTGGATCATTGGAACACGCTTGACGGTTTACCGCCTGCAGGGGACGCGGGCGCAGAAAAAGATACTCCGAAAAATCGCATCAATGCAATGCGCCGGCTTCAGTACACAGAAAACAAAGAGGAAATCCGCACCCAGCAGCGAGAAGCGTATGCAAGGAGAAACGAGTTTAACAGCGTCCTTGCCAAGTATACAAAAAGGGCAAAACCGGGGGATGGATCTTTTGTAATCTCTGAAACCAGAGATCCAAAGAATCGAGAAGAAGCTAACGGACGGCTGATTTTCAATCAATTCGGCGGGAACATATCTATGCCGGCGGAGGAATATACGGAAGGCCATAAAAATCCAGACTATATCTGGAAGGGTAAACTCTGGGAAGAAAAAGAACCGACATCGTTCACCAAGAACTCAATCAGCAGAAACGTCCGGGAAGCCCTCCACCAAATCTCCGATAATCCTGGCGGTGTGGTCCTTGATATTGGGAATAGCGACATGCCTCTTTTGGACGTAAAGGAAATCGTCTTGAATCGTTTCAGGCAAAGCGCGTCCGAAGACTGTGACCTGATTTTAATTCGCAACGGCGAAGTCGAGGACATTTGGCATTATCGAAGAATATAAAAAGATGAGCCGTGTCGACCCCCGCCGAAAAAAGGCGCGGGGCACGGGCTCATCTAAAGCGGAACTCACGTTCCAATTTCATTATACACATTCTTTGTTAATTTGCAAGAGGAAAAATGAGCTCTTTCTTTTACGGCAAACCCGAAATCTGCGCTTGGGTGCGTACCTACTTCCCGCGCAACTCGACGATCCTGGATGTGGGCGCCTGCGACGGCAACTGGCGCCGGCTGCTACCGGAATATCCAAACATGGACGCAGTGGAAGCCTGGCCGCCGAACTTTTACGCACTCCGCGCGGACGGCTACCGCAATCTGTTTCTTGACGATATCCGGCGATTCCAATTCGAGTATTACGACCTGGTGATCCTGGGCGACGTCATCGAGCACTTGACCGTCGAGGAGGCGCAAAACGTGCTGGCCTACACGGCGCCGCGATGCCGGGACATAATCGTCGCTGTGCCTTTCCTTTTCGAGCAGGGCGACAAGGACGGCAACCCCTTTGAGGTCCACATACAGGACGATCTGACGCCGGAAATCTTTGCCCAGCGCTATCCTGATCTGGAAGTCCTGCTCCGGGCCCGAGAGGATTACTGCTATTACCACAAGGCGGCGGAGTGACACATGGGCGGGAAATACGACATCGTTTACGTCGTGAAGGACGCGGCACCGAATGAGGAGCTGCGCTACTCTCTGCGCTCCGTCGCAAAGAACTGGGGAGAGCACGGCACAATCTGGATCTTCGGCGGCTGCCCGGAGGGCATCCGGCCGGACCGGTTCGCCCCGGTCGAGATGATCCTCCCCACCAAGTGGGAGAACATCCGGCGGCAAATGCGGCTGATCTGCGAGTGCGACGAGATCACCGAGGACTTCTGGTATTTCAACGACGACTTCTTCGTCATGCAGCCGACGACAGAGGACATGCCGCAGCAGTACAACAGCACGCTGCAGCTGGTGGCCGACCTGGTGGAGTCCTGGTCCGGCAGCGTGACGAGCTGGACCGAGCAGCTGCGCAGCGTAATCGCCTGGGCCAAGAAAGAAGGCTACGGCCAGGTCAATTATGAAGTGCATAAGCCGATGCGCATCAACCGGAAGAAGATGCTGGACGTTATGAATAAATTCCAGGACGTGAACTTCATCCGGTCGCTGTACGGCAATTTCTACGAGATCGGCGGAGAGAACGGCCCGGACATCCTGGTAACGAGCCCGGATCAAGACGTCTGGTGGCTGGCGAAAATGCGGCCCCCCTTTATTTCGACGACGGAGGACAGCTTCGCCGGCGGAGAGATCGGCTGCTATATCCGGGCAAAATTCCCGGAGCCCTGCGCATACGAAACTTTGACACAAGGAGAAATGCAATGAAGGTGCTGATCCACGCCTGCCCAAAACGTATGTGGTACGTCGAAGGCTGGCTGGTGCCGGAGCTCCGCCGGCAGGGCGCGGACCTCATAGAGATATGGAACGACACCGACGGCGCCGGCAACCTGGCCGCCTGCATGGCCAGCTTCAAGGCCCGCAGCGGCGACGGCGGCACCTGGCACATCCAGGACGACGTGGTGCTCTGCCGGGACTTTGTGGAGCGCTGCCGGGAACACGACGAGGGCGTCGTGTACGGCTTCTGCTGCGAAGCCTTCACCGACGACCCGCGCCAGGCCGGCGTAGTGAGCGTCGAGGACGCCTGGCACAGCTTCCAGTGCGTCCGGATCCCGGACGCCTACGCCCGCGAGTGCGAAGCCTGGCTGCACGGCGAGGGCATGAACAATGAGAACTATCCCCTATGGATCCGCAGCGGCAAGATGGACGACAGCGTCTTCCGGACGTTCCTGGTGGAAAAGCACGGGCGGGAGACGGTGGAAAACCTGAAGCCCTGCCTGGTGGACCACGTGGACTTCATCATCGGCGGCAGCGTCCTCCATCCCTGGCGCGGGCACCTGGCCCGGGCCACCTGGTTCGAGGACGAGGCGCTGGTCCTGGCGCTCAAGGAGAGCGTGAAGGGCCACGTGCAGTATGTTTGAAATCAACACGCATTTTGTGCGCTTTGATAATTTCGCCGGCGGGCGTCACAACGCGACGGTATGAGATGCGACCTCGTAGAAAAGCGTAACCGAAAGAAAGGAATGAGCCATGCAGAGAAAAGATATCACCGACCTCTGGCCTGACGCTACCAAAGAGCAAATCGACAAGCTCATGGGCATCAACGGGGCCGACATCAACGCAGCCAAGGGCGAGCTTGCCAACCTCCAGACCCAGCTCACCGCGGCCCAGGGCGAGCTCCAGAAGCTCAAAGACGGCGCCGTCGGCAAGCCTGACGAGCTGAAGGAGGCAAAGGACGCCATCGCAAACCTCACGAATGAGCTGAACGGCATGAAGCACGCCGAGGCAGTCCGTCAGGTGCGCGAAAAGGTCTCCGGCGAGAAGAAGGTCCCAGCCAACCTGCTCACAGGCGAGACAGAGGAGACCTGCACGGCCCAGGCCGAAGCTATCCTCGCATTTGCCAAGTCCGGCAGCTATCCGGCCGTCCCCGACGGCGGAGAGGCCGGCGGCGGCAGCGGCTCCATCGCCACACGCGACAAATTCGCAAACTGGGCGAAGGACAACCTTTAATTAACTGAAAGGAGGACATGTAAAATGTCCGGTATCTCTACCAACCGCAGCAACATCACGCTGCCCGCAGAGGTCTCCCAGGAGATCCTCCAGAAGACGCAGCAGGCGTCCGCCATCATGCAGCTGGCCCGTCAGATCGCTCTGCCCGGCCGCGGCGTGCAGATCCCCGTCATCACTTCCGACCCCTCCGCGGGCTGGGTCGCCGAGACCGATGCCAAGCCCGTCAGCAATCCCGGCCTGAGCACCAAGCTCATGCAGGCTTACAAGCTGGCCGTCATCGTCCCCTTCTCCGACGAGTTCCGGCGCGACGCAGCGGCGCTTTATGACGCTCTGGTCGCCCGCCTTCCCCTGGCGCTGGCCCAGAAGTTCGACCAGACCGTCGTCGGCGCCGTCGCCAAGCCCGGCGAGAATTTCGACAACTTTGCGGCCTGCACCGCGCAGAGCCTCATCGCGACCCAGAGCCCGGCGCATACCACGTATGCCGGCCTCGTCTCCGCCTATGAGGACATCGCCACGGCCAACGGCAGCCTGAACGGCTTCGCTCTGAGCCCCGCCGCCATCGGCATCCTGCTGGGCGCCACCGACAGCACCGGCCGTCCGATCTTCATCTCCAGCACCGCCGAGGGCGGCGTGAACCGCGTCCTGGGCGCCCGCACCCTGGAGAGCCGCGGCATCTACAAGGCCGGCACCCCCGCCGCCGACAGCTCCGCCGGCGCTCCGGCCATCGTCGGCATCGCCGGCGACTGGAGCCAGGCCATGTACGGCACCGTCGAGGGCGTCCAGATTCGCTTCGCGGACCAGACCGGCCTCACCATCAACAGCCAGCAGGTCAACCTCTGGGAACACAACATGTTCGCCGTCCGCGCCGAGATCGAGCTCGGCTTCCGCGCCGACACCGCGTGCTTCAACCTCCTGACCGGCGTCACGCCCAGCACCTGATATGCTGAAGCTCATTAACCCCCGCGGCGGCGAGACGTGGGTCCATGAGTCCCGGCTCGACGAGTATCTCGCCCGCGGCTTCCATTTTGCCGCGCCGCCGATGCCGGCCCCGCCTGAGCCGAAGGCCGTGTCGAAATCCGACACGCCCAAAAAGACCCGCAAAAAGTGAGGTGATCCCATGGCTGCCTATGCAACCGTCGACGACGTCCAGGCCCGCATGACGCGGACCATGACCGAGGACGAGCGCAAGCTCTGCGAGACCATGCTGGACGATGCCGCCGTCATCATCGACGTCTACAACATTGAGGCGCCGAGCGACGCAAAGCAGGTGGTCTCCTGCCGCATGGTGATCCGAGCCATGGGCTACAGCAGCGACAGCGGCGTCCCCATGGGCGCGACGCAGGGAAGCATGAGCGCCCTCAGCTATTCCCAAAGCTGGACCATCGGCAGCGGCGGCGGCGCCGGCGAGATGTACCTCGGCAAGCTGGAGCGCAAGCTCCTCGGCTGCGGAGACCGCATCGGCAGCTACAGCCCCGTGCAGGAGCTGGCGCCGCCTTCTCCCCCGCCGGAGGTGTGGCCATGAGGGGCGTCACCGTCACGCTCTATGTGAAGACCGGGACGAGCGAAACCGACGAGTTCGGTCGCCCGATCTTCACGGAGAAGGGCGTCCTCGTTGACAACGTCCTGATCGGCGAGCCGACCACGGACGACATCACCACGGCGACGGACCTGTACGGCAAGCGCCTGGCTTGCGTCCTGGGCATCCCGAAGGGAGACACCCACAACTGGAAGGACGCCCGCATCGAGTGGACGGACGCCTACGGCACGACCCACAAGCTGCGCTCTTTCGGTTTTCCAATCACCGGCGTCGAGGCGCTGGTGCCGACGCCCTGGCACATGAAGGTGAGGTGCGAGGAAATTGAGTAAGGTGGAAATCGAGCTCAATTTGCCCGGCATCAACGCCATGATGAAGAGCAAGGAGATTCAGGAAGCCCTGCAAGAGTGCGGCGAACGGGTGGCGGGCACGGCCTCCGCCATGGACGGCGAGGCCTACGCCGCCCGGACGCACCTGGCCAACTGGATCGCAATCACCAACGTCTACCCCGATTCGGCCGAGGCGGCGCGGAAGAACTTCCAAAACAACACGCTTTTGAGGAGCCTGCAATGATCGAGAAAATCATCCTGGACTTTCTGAACACGCGCGCGCCGTTTTCGGTCTACATGGAAGTGCCGGAAGGCGGCGGCACGCCGCCCTTCGCCGTGATCCAGAAGACCGGCGGCGGCGTGATCGACGGTCACGTCTGGTCCGCAACGCTGGCGATTCAAAGCTACGGCGCCACGCTCTACGAGGCGGCGCAGACGAACGAGCTGGTCAAGGCGTTCATGGCCGAGGCCATCGAGCTCGCAAGCGTCACCCGCTGCCGTCTCAACAGCGACTACAACTTCACCGACACGACCAAGAAGCTCTATCGCTACCAGGCCGTGTTTGACATCATCCACTACTAGGAGGACCGACTATGTCCACGAATAACAACGCAGCAAACGTCTCGGTCGGCAAGCCTGTCGTCACCGGCGCGGTGTTCCACGCGCCCGCCGGAACGGCACTGCCCACGTCCACGGCGGCGTCGCTGAACGCGGCGTTCAAGGCCATGGGCTACGTCTCCGACGACGGCGTGACCAACTCCAACACGCCGACCTCCACGGAGATCAAAGCCTGGGGCGGCGACACGGTGGCGGTCCCGCAGACCGAGAAGAAAGACACCTTCCAGCTGAAGCTGATCGAGTGCACCAACGCCGACGTGCTGGCGGCCGTTTTCGGCAGCGGCAACGTCTCCGGCGCCCTGGCGACGGGCCTCACGGTGAACGTGAACAGCATCGACGTCCCGTCGGGCTGCTGGGTCATCGACATGATCCTGCGCGACAACACGGCGAAGCGCATCGTCATTCCGGACGGCAAGATCAGCGAGATCGGCGACGTCGTCTACAAGGACGACGAGGTGATCGGCTACGACATCACCATCAACTGCCTGCCGGACAGCGCCGGCAACACCCACTACGAGTATATCAAGGCCGCCGCGGCCTCGACCTGACGGGAGGAATGACACATGCTGACCGGAACCACGTCCAGCGGCTTCAAATGGCAGATCGAGGAGGACGCGATGGACGACATGGAGCTCCTCGACGCGCTCGCAGAGCTCGACGCCGGCAAGCTGGACGCGGCTTCGGTGGCGTGCCTTCACCTGCTGGGCAAGCCGCAGCGCACCGCGCTCTATGCGCACCTGCGCGACGAAAACGGCCGCGTCCGGATCTCCGCCGTGACGACTGAGCTCGGCGAGATCATGACCGGCATGCGCGACGGAAAAAAATCTTAGCCCTTGCGCACATGGCGGCGACCGATGAGGACGCGCTGGCCTGCGATTTTGCGCAGGTCTATCACATCCTCGACTGGAAACGGCTGCCGCTGCGTGCGGCGGCCGTTTTTGCGCAAGGGCTCCCGGAGGACAGCCGGATCATGCGTCGCCTGTCCGGCGCTCCGGTGCGGCTGGAGACGCTGCTGCTGGCGCGAATTGCCGACTGTCTCGCGCTCCTCTGGTGGGCGAAGACGGAAGACGGCCAGCGCGGGCGCAACCGCCCGGAACCAATATCGAACCTGCTCCTCGGCGTAAACGGCGACAAGCCAACGAGGGGCTTTGAAAGCCCGGCGGCCTTCATGGCGGCCTGGGCCACCCTCAGCGGAGGTGAAACATAAATGTCAACTGAACTGGCAAAAGCCTATGTCCAGATTGTCCCCACGGCCAAGGGCATCAAGGGCCAGCTGGAAAGCATCGTCGGCAACGAAGCCGCCGCGGCCGGAACAAAAGGAGGCGGCGTGCTTTCGGCGAAGTTCGGCAAAGCCCTGGGCACCGTCGGCAAGCTGGCCGGCGCGGGCATCGCCGCGGCCGCCACCGGCGTGGCCGCCCTCGGCAAACAGGCCGTGAGCGCCTACGCCGATTTTGAGCAGCTCGCCGGCGGTGCAGAGCTGCTTTTCGGCGACGCCTACGACACCGTGGCGCAGCGGGCGGCCAACGCCTACGCCACCGTCCAGATGTCGCAGAATGAATACCTTCAGCAGGTCAACGGCTTCGCCACGGGCCTGAAGACCGCGCTGGGCGGCAACGAAAGCGCCGCCGCGGACCTGGCGGACAGAATCCTCACGGCGGAAGCGGATATCGTCGCCGCCACCGGCGCCAGCCAGGAGGCCGTGCAAAACGCCTTTGCCGGCGTGATGCGGTCCAACTACAGCATGCTCGATAATCTCCAGCTGGGCATCACGCCTAGCAAAGAGGGCTTTCAGGAGCTCATTGACAAGGTGAATGAGTGGAACGCCGCCAACGGCCGTGCCACCGCCTACGAAATGGGCAACCTGGCCGACATGGAGTCCGCGCTTGTGGACTATGTGGACATGGTGGGCATGGCAGGCTACGCGCAAAACGAGGCTGCCGGCACCATTTCGGGATCGCTCGCGTCCATGAAGGCCGCCTGGACCAACCTGCTCACCGGCATCGCCAACGGCAACGCCGACGTGGCCGGCCTCACGGCCAACCTGGTCTCCAGTGTGAAGGTCGTCGGAAAAAATCTCATGCCCGTGGTCCGCACTGTGCTCAAGGGCATGACCTCCGTGATCCGCGAGCTGGCGCCGGAGATCGGCGCCGAGCTGCCGGCCCTGGTGGCCGACATCCTCCCGGACCTCGTGACCGCCGGCGTGGAGCTGGCCGTCGGGCTTGGAACAGCGCTGGCGCAAAACGCGCCCGCCATCATCCAGGCGCTGCTCACCGCGCTGGTGACCAACGCGCCCGCGCTGCTGGAAGGCGGCGTGCAGCTCATTGCGGCCCTGGTCTCCGGCGTCGTACAATCCATTCCCATGGTGCTGACCGCCGGGGCGCAGCTGCTGGTGGCGCTGCTTCAGGAGATCGGCAAGGGCGTCGTCCAGCTGGCCCAGGCCGGCGGCGACCTGGTCCGCGGCCTCTGGTCCGGCATCTCCGGCGCCGCCGGCTGGCTCTGGGAAAAGATCACCGGCTGGCTGAGCTCCATATGGGACGGCATCAAGGAGTTTTTCGGCGTGGCGTCGCCCTCGAAGGAAATGGCCTGGATGGGCGAGATGCTCGACACCGGCCTGGCCCAGGGCATTACCGCCAGCGCCGACGACGCCGTGAACGCGGCCACGGCCATGTCCGCCGACGTGCTTTCCGCCATGTCCGGCGGCGAGTACGCCATGAACGCCACCGGCGCCGCCCAGGTCGAAATCCGACACACGGGCACCATTCGCGTGGAGGGCGTCGACTCTCAGGGCGAGCTGGTGGCCGTCACCGATATTCTCTATGAGCAGCTGGTGACCCGGCTGCGCCAGGAGGTGCGCTATGCCTGACAACGGACGCTTTCAGCTCCAGACCGCCGACGACGCCCGCATCTGCGAGATCGTCAGCAGCTTCGAATCCCTGGAGCGCACGAAGGTGGCCACCAAGCTCTACGGCGGCGGCTACCTGATGCAGACCGTGGGAAATCCCACCCGCATCCTCAACCTGAAGCTGCGCGCCTGGTCCGACGCCGAGCGCGACGCGGTCAACGCCGCGGAGGCGGAGTGCGCCGTGATCAAGGCGAAGCTGGGCGACGCGGTGGAGACCGGCTACCTGCTCGACGCGCCGAGCTGGTCCGTCATCATTGACGGCGCCGTCTACGAAACCGGCATGAAGTTTGTGGTGATCGCATGAGGAGCATTGAAGACGCCCTGAAGGCGAAATACGAGTCCGCCCGCCAGACGGCTGCGGCCAACGCCGACCCGTCCGCGGTGATCTGGATCTCCCGGCCCACCGTCGCCCTCACAGACCCCGAATTTTTGGAGCGTAAGGCCGCCGGCGTCTCGTCGGGGCTCACAGCCATTGACGTGGCCATGCGGCGCACACGCGCCGGCAGAGAGCCCGACACGGCCTTTGTCGCCTATGTGGCCGACGGCGCCGCCGGCGTCCGCAGCGGGAACCTGACGCCGAAGATCTCTGACATGCTTTTCAATCAGGAGGCCTTTTCCGAGTCTGCGGACGACGTGGCCGTCGCCTTCGACGGCCGGATGCTCTCCGCCGCCGACGGTACGGCCCAGTTCGTCACCGACGAGCGCCCGTGGATCTTCTGGACGAAGGACGGCGTGCTCAAGGGCCGCATCCTCGGCCTGCTGGGCGAGACGGTGCTGGCCGCGTCCAACTGCTCAAAGGTGACGGCCATCCGCGCCACCGGCGGCGCCCAGGACTTCGGCCTGGTCGTCTTCTTCCTGCTCAACGGCGCCGTTTACTACCGCCAGCTGATCTCCGGCGTCTGGACGGACGCCGAGCCGGTGACCTTCGGGCCCTCCGGCGTGACCTGGGCGGACATCGCGGCCTTTCGCACCTGGGACTATCGCGTGGGCCTGCAATGCATCTCCACCGAAGGCGACGTCTACGAGCTGTTCACCCAGTTCATGGGCATCGCCCGCCACGGCGCCGAGCATGTCAGCCTGAAAGCGAACACCCGCGGGAAGCTGATTCAGATCCAGAATATTTCCGCCGCCGAGCGCGAGCACGTTTCCCTCGCTGCGGCCGTCGGCGCGCCCTACGGCGGCCTTTACCGCACCGGGGCGCCCGGCATCACCGCCGCGCGAAACGAGGCCCAGGGCGGCGATTTCGGCCGCGTGGCGCTCTTTACCTTCGACCGCCACCTGCGCGCCGATGAAGTGGCCGCCCAGCCCACGGCCTTCCGGATCGTGGATTCCCGCAACCGCGTCTTTGTGGCCCAGACGGCGCAGCTTCAGCCTGACGGCCTGACGGTGCGCCTGAGCTTCCTGGACTTCAACAGCGCCGACGGCGTCTGCAAGGCGGCCTACGTGCCCGGCACGGTCCATTCCATGGCGGGCGACGCGCTGACGGCGACGGAGTTTTCCTTCACGCCCGCGGGCCTGGTGCCGCCGGGCGTCCCGGAGCCCGCCGTGGACTGGGTGGCCAACACCGACGACTTTACCGTGCTGGTCACCTTCGACCGGGACCTCACCGGCAGCCTGACCGGCGCGGAGGCCCACTTCGCCGTGCAGATTTCCCGCCCGGCTTACTCGCCCGGCGGCGCGCTCTCAACGGTCACGCTGGCGGTCCAGTCTGTCACCGCCGACGGCGACGACACTGTGCTGCTGCACCTGGCCTCCGGCAATCTCACCAGTCTCCAGACCGCCGTGGGCGCCGCCGCCGTGATCTACGACGGCGCCGGGCCTCTGACGGGCGTCGGCGGTCCGGTCGCGCCCTTCACGGAGAGCTTCACGCCCGCGCTGGACGATTTCAAGCCGGACGTGATCGACGCGGAGCACGTGGAGCTCGCCGCCGTCGTCTCCGCCGCGCTCACCCGCATCTACACCAGGCTCACGCAGGAGACCGAACACATTTCGCTGGCCGCGGTCACGGCTTCCGGCACGCTCACGCATGTCGATGACCTGTAAGGAGGGTTTTTACCATGATAAGAGGAACCACGCGCCCCGTCGTGAAGAAGCAGACCGTCGACCTGCGCGCGTCCATTCATAACCGTTTCGACGTGGAGGTCCTGGACGCCGCCACCGGCGAGTGCAGGCGCAAGGTCCGGGCCTTCAACGTCATCTGCGACGCCTATTGGGACCGGCTGTTTAACGTCGACGGCTACTATGGGGCGTGGACGCCGCTGAGCGCCTTCGACTACATCCTTTACGGCAAAGGCAGCGGGACGCCCGCGTCCACCGACACCGCGCTCTTTAACAAGATCGGCGCCCTGAGCGTGAACGGCTACAACGATCACACCTACGCCGTGGATTACCGCACCGGCGTGGCCCGGCGCCAGGCCGTGGGGACGATCAATGCCGAGGAGGCCGTGGGCGAGACCATCACGGAGCTGGGCATCGGCTATGACGCCACCCACTGCGTCACCCACGCCATGCTGGAGGATATGGAGGGCAACCCCATCTCCATCGAGAAGACCGACACCGACGTCATCAAAATCTACGCCACGATTTTCGTTCACTGGCCCGACGGCGGCTGGTACGGCGGCTCCGTCAACGTCCGCAGCGTCGCAAGCAACTATACGCTGATCGCCTTCCTGACCGGGGCAGGCAGCGGCGGGACGGTTCAAGACGGAATTTTGAAATTCGGGCGAATTGCGCGGATCACCGGCACGTCCGGCAACGACAAGAGGACCAACACCAAGGCGCTCGCAATCAACAAGGCGAACAAGACCATCACCGTTTCCGGGCGCGTCAACGCCGATTCTCTGAATTTGCCGATCCGCGCCGTCGCCATAGAAGCCGAAACCATCAACACCGGGGGCAGCGTGGCTTTGTGGCTCGTGCTTGGCAGCTGGTTCACGCCGCCGGCCATCAGCGCCGAGCCGGTGGGCACCGGCGACGGCAGCGCGACCGGCTTCGCTACCGCCTTCCCTGTCAAGACCGGCGGCACGGTCTATGTGGACGGCGTGGCGGCCTCCGGCGTCACCGTGCGCCCCGGCCCGGCTGCGGTGACCAATCTGGAGCTGTGGTTCAACCAGCTCAACGCCGCCGGCGCCGATGCGCTGACGGAATCCGGCACCCCGATCTACGCGAACTCCAGCAACATTCCCACCGGCGAGCTGTCCCCCGCGTATCTGGCAAACAATGCGACGACTCCCGCGTTTGAAAACCCGTTTTATTCCATGGGCATCGGAAAGGTCCAGGCAAAACTTAATAACGGCGGCGGCTCCTACATCACCGGGACGCTGGTCGCCCAGGCTTCCGACGACTGCGAGAACTGGGCCGACGTCTGCACGGTCTCCGGCAACAGCTCCAGCTTTGCCGAGAGCGCGGTGCCGGCTGCGTATCAGCAGAAGAAATACTGGCGCTTCAAAAACACCGCGGGCACGTCAAGGTACTGGTACATTCACGCCGTCGGCGCCGCCGCGGACGAAGCCCACAACATCGTTTTCGACACGCCGCCGGCCGCCGGCGCGGTCATCACCGTCGACTACACGCCGGACTGCATCGCCAAGGATTCCAACCACGTGCTGGATCTTTCCGCCACCCTCACGCTGGGCGAGTATCAGGAGGCTTGACCTATGGCAGCCACGACCGCGCCCCTGGTGTGGGACTTTTACCGCGCCGTGCCGGACGCGGAGGGCCTGGGCTCCGTCGTGGAGTATTACGACGAGAGCAGTCAGAGCCTCTACCTCGCTTCCGGTCTGAAAACCCAGCTCGCCATGATCGAGGCGGGCCACTGGTCCGAGGCCGAGCCTGGCGACGAGCTCACGATCTCCTCCGACGCCTTCACCGCCTCCGCCTGGGATCACCCGATGTCCGGCCAGCTCTACGGCACGGCCGTCATCGGCGGCGAGCTGGTGTTCCTGCGCTACCTCTACGCCCGCGAGCTGACGCAGCTGCTGCATGACGGCACCTGGCGCAGCAAAAACGACAGCCAGATCACCCAGACCTCGCTGACGCTGAAAAATCCCGGCGCTGACGTGGTGCTGGCCGAGGGCACGATGTTCGAGCCCGGCGCGCGGATCACCGTCGCCTTCTGCATGGGAAACTCCCGGCCTTATTCCGTCGGCGTCGCCTTCCTGGACGAGCTGGACTTTGACGTCCAGTCCGCAACCTTCTCGCTGTCCGGCCGCAATACTATCGGCTACCGGCTCCAGCAGCAGACCTTCGACGACGAGACCACCTTCACCGGCAACGGCCACGAGGTGGTGGAGTGGATCTTCCAGCGGGCCGGAATCGTGAATTATTCCATCGGCCCCTCCACCGCGTCGAACGACTGGGTTTTCGAGCCCGGCATGACCTTCTATGACGGGCTCCAGAAGATCTTCGAGATCTTCATCGGCTGGGACATGATCGAAACGCCCTCCGGCAAGGTCGTCGTCGGATATCCTTACTGGCGGCAGCAGCACCTGGCCAACAGCGTCTATCAGTTCCGCGCCGGCACGGAGCTCATCAAGCGAAAAACCAAGAAAAACGCCGATGCGGCCTATGCCAACGTCCGCGTCACCGGCAAGGACGCCAACGGCGCCGAGCTCGATCCCGTCTATCTCCCGGTGGAAACCTGGACCCACTGGGCCCTGGGCGACAACAAGACAAAGCACGTCAAGGCCGCCGACGGCATGACGCAGCAGGAGCTGGAGGATTACGCGGCGCAGCTGGCCGCGGATCTCGCCCGCATCGGCGTCGGCGAGAGCTTCACGGGCCCGCCCCGCCCCTGGCTTCTGGTGGGCGACGTGGCCAGCATCATCACCGGCGGCGACGAGAGCACCGACCTCGGACTGATCACCAGCATCACTCATCGCTTCGGCGACAGCGGCTATTTTACGGACTTCACCGTTGACAGCGGCGGCGTCGCCACGGCCGAGACGCGCGACGGCACGGTCTACGCCACCCGCACCGCCTCCGTCAACGGCTACAACCGCCGCCAGGATCTGGCCGACCTTATCAGCCGGATCGCAAAAATCAAGTAAAGAGGTGAACGCAATGATTCGTGGAACCACCCCCACCTTCCGGCTGACCGTCAACGGCGTGGAAGATCTCTCGCCCGCCGAGCATGTCTACGTGACGATCGAGCAGGGGCCCGTCCGGCTGACGCTCACCGGCGACGAGCTGGAGATCGAAGAAAACGTCATTTCCTGCTATCTTACGCAGGAGAAGTCCTTGCAGCTCGTGGAACGGGCGAAGGCGAAGATCCAGGTCAACTGGACCTATGCGCCGGACAGCTCCGGCATCGTGAAGCGCGCGGCCACCGTTGTGAAGGAGATCAACATCGGCGAGCAGCTGCTGAAGAAGGTGCTGCCCGATGCCTGACGTCAACAACTACAGCCTGACCATCGACGAGTCGCCGCAGTATCAGCTGGACGTTGACGCCGGCGACGCGCAGGATCTCCGCGTCGAGGAGAAGGTCGAAGCGAAGTACTACGCAATCATCGACCTCAACACCGGCAAGCCCGTTCGCTTCTGGTTCGGCACGCTGGCGGAATACAACGCGCTGCCGGAGATCTACGGCGACGTCTGCTACAACATCCAGGAGGCGTCTTGCTATGTCGGTTAAGAAAAAAGGCTCAAAGGTCTACCCGCTGCGGACGACGAAGATCATCCGGGACGGGAAGATCTATTACGACAGAAACCGCCGCAAGGAAAGCTGGTTTCTGCTGGACCTCGCCATCGACCCCGCCCGGCGCGTGCCGGCGTACCCGGAACCCCAAAATTGACTTTTAGGAGGACAACATCATGGCTGCATATTTTCAGTTAATCCTTGATACCACAGCCCCGACCGGGGGAAGTATTTCGCTCCCGGCAAGCACCAACACCGTCAACATCACCGCAACGCTCTCCGCCTCCGGCGCTTCTTACATGAAGCTGTACGGCGACATCTGCGCCTCCCCCGGCGGCGCTGCCATCGCCGAAGCCGATGCCTCCTGGGTCGCTTACGACACCAGCGCCAGCATCATCCTCACCTCCACCGACGGCACCAAGACGGTTTATGCCAAGTTCAAGGACGACGTCGGCAACGAGTCCGCCGCCGTCAGCGCCTCCACCGTCCTCGACACCTCCGCGCCCGTCGTCACCATCGTCGGCCCCGACGTGTCCACCATCTCCAAGGTGGCGGGCTACAACGTCAGCGCGTTCAGCTTCTCCGCCAGCGAGGCGTTTGTGGAGTGGACCGTGCGCGTCGTGCCCAGCGCCGACAGCGCCCACACCGCCGGCACGGAGATCCCGACCACGGGCGGCTCCACCAACATGCACGGCGACACCGCCACCGCGGCCAGCACGGCGATCAACTGCACGATCTACGGCGCGGACCTGGAGACCGCCAGCGGCGGCGACGGCGCGAAGATCGTGAAGGTCTTCGTGAAGGACGCCAACGGCAACTGGAGCGTCTGATATGCCGGCACCGGAGATCACCTTCACCGTCAGCGGCAACAAGGTCTCCGATGTCAGCGGCTTCGATCACATCAGCGTCTCGTTTTACTCGGACCTCGCATACACCCAGTGCGAGGTCCGGGCGACGCGAATCCAGGACGCATACGGCAGGGGTGTGGGAAGGCTGGTCGCAGCCTTCTCCGCCACGCCGGCTGCCACGTCCCGGACGTTCGAGGTCTACGACACCGACCTGGTCAACGGTGAGGGAGAATACAGAATCAGCATCTACGCCGAAGGCCAGGACGGCGGCTGGAACGATAACCACGGCTTTATTCCTTTTGGGATTCCCGTCTATGACGAGGACGAGCAGGTCGTCGGCTATGAGCCCGACGGCGGGCTGATTACGTCCGACGGGCAGGAATTTCTTTGCATGAGGTGATTATATGTCTCTGACTTATAAGGTGTTCCCCGGTACTCCTTACTACAGCAACACATCCCTGACGACGCGGGCCGGAGAGATCGTCAACACTATTCCCGCCGGTTACGTCAACACCACCTACGGAACGGTCAGCATCGGCGGCGCGACCTATTACGTCGCCTATGGCCAGATGGTCAGCTTCTATAACTCCATGTACATCGGAGAGCAGATCGACGGCGCCGTCACCAAGGTGCGTGCAGCCTCAGCCACGCCCGCCTCCGGCGGCACGGATCTCTTCACGACCGGCGGCGCCTATGCGCTGCAAACCGCCATCACCGGGAAGGCGGACAAAACCGACCTCACCGACATCAACCAGACCAGTCCCACCTGCACGGAAACGAACGGCATCGCAGCCGGCGCGTTTTTCTACCTGGACGGCGACCTGGTGTGCGCAAAAACGGCCATCGCCAACGGCGCCACCTTCACTTTGGGCACCAATTACGAGCCCCCCACCGCCGGCGCTCTCAATGCGTTAAAGTCCGCTATTCAATACGTTGATGTTCCTTATAGTGCTTTTACTTGGGACGACGGTGGTAAATGCTTTACATCAAGCGTGCAAAGCATCCCCGCCGGGTACTATATCGCTGGTTTTCTATGCTATCCCACAAACGGAAACGGAATTATGGGAGTTCGCCTGGAGTCTAATAACGCATTAACTGTTTTAGGATGGATTCCAGCTGCCGGCGTTTCAATATCCAGCGCTTGGACTTTTGTATGTACAATGGTATTGAAACGCACTTAATTAAGCACTTTTACCAAAGGAGAAAGCAACATGAGCTGCGAACACTGCCAGTATCACACCAGCGACGGGCGCTGCACTTACATGATTGGATGCCCGTATAAGAAGTAACAAAAATAAGCACTTTTGAACAAGGAGAAAGCTATGGAAACAGCCGCCGAGATTTCACAACTTGTCGCATCGTTTCTTTGGATTGGGCTTGCCGTTTATGTGTACGTCATTCTCAACAAAGGAACGCGGAAGTAACGAAAATAAGCACTTTAACACACTTCAAAAAAGGAGGACAAACCAATGAAATACGCGATCATTACAGCCGTCGACGGCAACTTCGTCGTCGCGGAGGAAGGCTTCGCCGACAACCCCGACGGAGCAAAAAAAAGGTGGCACAAAAAGTGTGAAGACCTTTATGCTGCCTCTGATTTCTCCGTCGCCCGCGTGAAGCTGGTCGATGAAAACCTCGACGGCGTAGAGGGCTCGAAGTATAACGAGCTGATCGACAAGCGGCCCAAGCCTGAGCCGGTCGAGGCGACGTGATGAAGGGCATCGACACCTGCGCCCGGATTCCGGACGCGCAGAAGCTGAAGGCCAACGGCCTCGCCTTCGTCTGCCGCTATCTTGTGCCTGAGTTTTACGACAAGCGCGTCACGGCGGAGGAAGCTGCGGAGATCCTGGGCGCCGGCCTGGGCCTGCTGCTGTGCTGGGAAACCTCCGCGTCCCGCGCTCGTGACGGCGCCAAGGCCGGGGCCCTGGACGGCGAGAAAGCGCGAAAATGCGCCGAGGCGCTGGACGTCCCCGAAAGCGCCGCAATCTATTTTGCCGTGGACTACGTTCCGCCCCAGCACGACTATGACGCCATCGAGTACTATCTGCGCGCTGCCGGCGTGGCCTGCGGCCCCTACGGCTGCGGCATTTACGGCCCCTATGCCGTCGTGGAGGAAATGGTGCGCCGGATTCCCACGCTTTACGTCTGGCAGTGCGTGGGCGGCTCCGGCGGCATCGTCAGCGCCTCAGCTGATGTGTACCAATACCAGTGGCAGCACGGAGACGAGGCCGAGGCCCTGGCCGAGATTCTCGGCTACAGCGTGGACATGAACACCTGCGAGGATCTTCAGAAGGCCGGCATGTGGCTGCCGGAATCGAAAAAGCCCTGGTATGCCGACGACATGCGCTGGGCGGCGGAGCGCGGCCTGATCCGCGACGGCCGGCCCAACGATCCCCTGACCCGCGCCGAGCTGGCGTGCGTGCTGCGCCGCCTTTGCGAAGGCTCTGAGGACGTTTTCGACGAAGACCAAAACAGACCCAGCGGCCTGTTAAGCGACGATTGAGGAGGACAAGCACATGAAAGACTTTGCGATCAAGGGACTCGTCACGGTGATCTTTGCCGGCGCTGCTGCTTATTTTCACCAGCTCGTCGGTCCGCTGATCGTGCTGGCCATCGTGATGGTCGCCGATTACATAACCGGCATGACTGCCGCCTGGGCAAGCGGCACCCTCAACTCCCGCGTCGGCGTCATGGGCATCGTGAAAAAGGTCGGCTATTTGTTTGCGGTGGCCGTGGCCGTTGTGGTGGACTATGTGATTACGACTGCCGCGGCCGGCACGGGAATGGATCTCGGAAACTTTCACATTTTTGGGCTGCTCGTAACGATATGGTTCACCCTGAATGAGTGTATCAGCATACTGGAGAATTTAAGCGAGATCGGCGTGCCCCTGCCGGGATTTTTGGTGACCATAGTAAAGCGACTGAAAAAAAGTGCGGAAAAAACCGGCGACGCGCACGCCGGGGATGTAAATGACGCCGCAGCGGGGAAACCGGACGCGAATCCTTATGCAGAGTTTGGGGCCGACGGCTCTTTGCCCTCCCCGTTTGATGTCGAAAATCAGGACGACCACCCTCCCGACGTCTGACTACCGCCGCAAAATGAAGGAACCGGGCGATCATTCGCCCGGTTCCCATTTCAGAATGTCGCCCGGCTGGCACTCCAGCATCTCGCAGATCTTGTTGACCGTGTCTGTGGAAATCGGCTGCCCCTGCCGGATGCGCGTCTGCACGCTCTCCGGCAGCGCCTTTTCCTTCCGCAGCCGGTACGAAGTCCAGCCTCTTGCCGCCAGCTTTTGCAGGATCTCTTGATAAACAATCACGAGCACCCCTCCTTAAAATCTGACCTTATCACACATCGCTTTCGCCGTCAACACCTTTTTAGGTGTTGACATATACACCGATAAAGGTGTATTATACCGGCGGAGGTGTTTTTTTATGTCTATCACAGCAAAACAGTATCTCATCAAGACCGTCAGCGCCGAATTGTGTCGGGATCTGACCGCGGCGGATTTGGAAACGGTGCAGGACCGTCTCAACGATGTCCTGGCGCTGTTCGAGGTGGAGACCGTGCCGGAGGGAAAGAAGGACGCGGAGAGCGAAGACCTTCTTGACGCTTTCATTACTGCGAAGCGAATCGAGGGCCGCAGCGAGAAGACGCTGGCGCTCTACGCTTACCGAATCAAGCGTCTCATGCGCTCCGTGGACGTCCCGCTGCGCCATGTGACAGTGTTTCATCTGCGGAAGGATCTCATGGACGCCAAGGCCGCCGGCAGCGCCGACAAAACGCTGGAGGGCCTGCGAAGCATTTACTGCTCCTTCTTCGGCTGGCTTCACAAAGAAGGCTTGCTCCCGGCGAATCCCTGCGCAAATCTCGCACCCATCAAATGCGCAAAGATCGTCCGGCTGCCCTACTCCGACGTGGATCTGGAGAAGCTGCGCGAGGCCTGCGAAGGGAACCGCAACAAGGCGATCATGTCGTTTTTGCTCTCCACCGGCTGCCGCGTGAGCGAAATGTGCGGCCTGGATCGGGACGCCGTGGATTTTGCCCGCGGAGAAGTTATCGTCATGGGCAAGGGCGCGAAGGAGCGCACCGTGTTTTTGACGGACGTCGCCATGATGCATTTGCGGCGCTATCTTAACGAGCGCACGGACGACAGCCCGGCTCTGTTCGCCGGACGGCGCACAGACCGAATCAAGCCGAACGGCGTGCGGCGGATGCTGCACGAAGCCGCGGACCGCGCCGGCGTGAGCGACGTGCATCCGCATCGCTTCCGCCGGACACTGGCCACCAATCTCATCGGCCACGGCATGCCGATCCAGGACGTGGCCACGGTTCTCGGCCACGACAAGCTCGACACCACGCTCACCTACGTCTACCGCAAAAAAGACGATATCCACAGTAACTACAAGAAATACGCCTGATCCCGCCCAGCCATTGCCGTTTTTCATTGCCGTTTTGCCCGTAAATTGCTTCCGGCTTTGGTATTTTCTTTACCGTTTTGGAAAAATATTTCCTTGCGCGAAACCTCGGAATATACTGATACCAAAGAAAAACCGTGTGATTTCAATAATCACACGGTTTTCCCTTACTGGTGCGGGGAAAGGGACTTGAATCATCACGGCGAGACGCAAACCGCTTGATTTTCTAAGCGTCCTTGTTTTCATTGCCGTTTTTATGGTCGTCTGATTCCGGCGAGGTGAAAAATCTTGCCATAGCGTTCTGTGCCCGCAGCAGGCCCTCGTCCTCGATATGCTGGTAAATCTTTCGCATGGTCCCGGCGTCCTTCCAGCCGCCCAGAATCTGCATTTCGGCTTCGGGCACACCGCAAAAATGCCCCAGCGAGGCGAAGCTGTGCCGCAGCCCATGGGCGCCGATCATCGGCAGCCCTTCCCTCTCGCAGATTGCATTTGCCGCCTTGTAGATTGTCCCGATGTGGCAGGTCACCACTGGGCCGCTGCGCTGCGCCTTCGGCACGGCCTTCAGCGCGTCCAGCAGCTCCGGGATCATGATCGGCACCGGCCGCCGGCTGGCCTCGTTTTTGTTGGTCTGTTTGTAAACATACCGACTATTTTCATCTGGGACCACAGCGCCCTCCACGTGGATCACGCCTTTTTTGAGGTCTACGCGGTCCCAGGTCACGGCGGCGATCTCTGACCGCCGCAGGCCGTGAAGGCCCAACAGCAGCGGAATTTCGTACTTGCTGCCGTGCGCAGCGGCGACAAAGCGCCGGATCTCGTCCGCCGTCAAAAACGGCCTGGGCTTCGACGTGCTTTTCGGCAGCGTGACGGTCGGCGCCGGCTGCTTTGCGTCCGCCAGCGCGGCGTGGACGAGGCTCCAGGCGTTTTTCACGGACTTCGGGCCGCACACCTTCGTCTCGGCGTTGATGACGCGCTGCCAGTCTCGAATGTCCCGCAGCTTCGTGTCCATGACGCCGGCGAAGCGATTGTCGCGGATCGTGCAATAGCCCCGCACCGTCACCGGCGACCACACCGGCCTGTACTTATCAATGTACGCAGTCAAAAGCTCCCGCAGCGTCAGATCCGGCGCCGGCGGGAGCTTTCTTTTTTGGATTTCCCGGCCGGCCAGATACTCCGCCTTGTAGATCTGCGCCGTCTGGACGCACTCGCTGCGGGTGGCGGTGGTGATCGGAATACTCTCGCCGCCCAGGCGCAGGCGGATGAACCAGTGCCCGCTGGGCAGCTGTCTCGGCGTCGGGATTTTCATGGATTGCACCTTTTACATGGCACGTAGCCCATGGCGATGACGTCTTCCCGTGTTCCCGTAAACTCGCGCTTGTTATACTCCGCCATTTCGTCCACGCTGGAACAGGTGGGCTTGTGAAACTTCCCGGAGCTGGTGTTGATAATGTACGTCTTCTCTGCCGACCGAGTGACCGGCGCCTCCGTGACCGCCGGCGCGGCCTCAATGGCCACCAGCTCCGGCGTGGGCTCCGGCTTCGGCGTCGGCTTCGCGGTGGGCTTCGGCGTCGCCGTGGGCGCGACGGTCTCCACGGCCTCGGAGATCACCGTGCGCGTCTCCTCGGCCGCCTTTTTGTCCTGGTTGCTCTTGACGGCGCCGATGCCGAGGAACACGACGACCGCGGCGATGATCCATATCCATTTCTTTCTCATGGCTTATTTGATCCCCAGCATCCGGCCGAGCTTATTGCGTCGGCCGCTTTTTGTAGTCGGCACGCCGGTGAACTTCGCCCATTTGCGTTTTGCGCTGGTGATGCCCAGAGCGCGCTTCCAGCTGAACGACATCCCCGGAATCAGCTTCTTCCGTCTCGCCATGCGTCACGCCTCCTTATAAATTCCAGTCTGACCAGTTTTTATATATCGCCCGGAGGCGCACAGATCCTCCGCGTAGGCCACCAGGCGCTCCCGCCCTTCCTCGTTCAACTCCGCCCAGGCCGCGGCCAAAGGCACCAGCTCCGCCGGCGTTGCAGCGTCGCCTACGAGGTCGGAAATTGACACACCCAGGTGCGCAGCAAGGTCAAAAACCTTCGCCACGCTGGGCGTCTGGCCGCGTCTCAAATCAGAAATAAAGCTCTTTCCGCAGCCCGCAGCGATGCATGCCGCGGTCGCGCTTTCTTTATTTTTGTCGGCAAATTTGTAGATATTGGCGATCAGTGCTTCTTTGTCCATCTTTCACAATTTCCTTTTTTAGATGTATGGGGGCTGTGAAAAAGAAACGAAACTGTGATTTACGGGTGATGGTGTATTGACATTCCGTGAACACGGGTTTATCATAATACCACAAGTAACCGCCGGCGGCTCGGTGAAAAGCCTCCAAACGGTTACTAGAAGTAATTTATCACACCGCCACAAGAGTGTCAAGGAGGTGAAACCACGGAACGCATCAAAACGCTGCGCCAGGCGCGCGGTATGGGCCCCAACGAGTTCGCACGGGCCATCGGCGTCACGACGGCTGCGGTCCTGAAGATGGAGAAGCCCGGTAATTACCCCAGTGCCGAGAAGCTCCCGCGCATCGCCAAGGTCCTCAAATGCAAGATCGAGGACCTCTACGGCGACGAGGCCGTCCCGCCGCTGCGCAGTCACAGCTCCGCAGGGCGCATGCCCCCGAAACCATTATGAAGGTGAAACGCGATGAGAACAAGTGAACAACCCCCGCGAAATATCTACAAAAACGCGCGCAAGTATGCCGGTTTGACACAAGAACGGTGGGCCGAGGCCGTGGGCGTCGCCCCCTGCACGATCCGCAGCTACGAAAGCGGCGAAGTGATCCCCGCCGACGAGACCGTGAAGATCATGGCGGAAGTCAGCGGCCAGCCGATCCTCTGTTACTGGCACATGTGCAACAAGTCCGCGCTGGCCGCCGACACGCTCCCGGAGGTGGAGCAGCTTCCCCTGCCCCAGGCCGTCGTGCAGCTGCTGTGTGCGATCAATGACTTCAAGGAATATCACGGCGGACTTCTTGAGCTCGCTGCGGACGGCAAAATCACATCAAACGAGATCGGTTATTGGAGTCAAATCATCGCGCGCCTGGACGCGGTGATCCGCGCCGCCATCCAGGTCAAAGTAGCGGAAGGAGGCGGCGGCTGATGCCGAAAACCAATCTGTGCAAGCGCGAGGTGCCCCATGCGCAGCTCGGCCGGCTGCTGGCCGGCGCCGCCGTCGTCCAGAAAGTGGGCGCCGAGGAAATGGGCGCCATGATCGGCTGCTGCGGAAAGACCGCCCGCAGCCGCGTCCGCAATCCCGGCGATCTGACCGTCAGCGAGCTGACTCGCCTCGCCAAGCGGCTCAACATTCCCATCGACGAGCTGCGCGCCGCGATCCGGTATTGACCCTCCTGGGCCGTCGAGGGAATCGGCGGCACCCCAGGACTCCCTTGTCCGGGCGTCCCTCTCATCTTTCTTTCTGGGCGGTGCCGGAATCACGCCGCCCGGCGGGCCGGTGCCCATAACGGCCCGCGGATTTTCTCCTTTCGTGTTTCGGCGCACCCCCGTAAGAAGCGCCCCGCGCTCCATACCTCCGCGCGGCCCGGCTGGTCACCGGCAGGGGGACTTTATACCGAGCAACGGAGCGCATGAGCTCCCGCGCCCGATCTCTCAAACCTACCCTGGCAGCCCTGGGTGAGTGGGCTGCACCGCCGCGGGTCAAGCGGATCTCCCGCCGCCTTCTGATGCTGGCGTTCCTTCGCGCCTCCGGCGGCGGGTCATACGGGCGGCCGCGGTCGCGGCGCGGGCTCACCAAGGCCCGCTGCCGGGCCGGTTCGACACCGGCCCCGCCCTCCACTTCAAACGGAAGGAGGTTACCCCGTGAAATTCGCCTGCACCTGCGCCGGCTTCGGCGCGGTGCTCTCCGCCGGCATCGTGCTGGCCCTGGCGTGCGACCATCTGGCCGCGCTGCTGGACGCCGCGCTGATGATCTGACCGGCGGCCTCGGCGAATAAAAAAGCGGGCCCCCAAGTGCTGGAACACTTGAAGGCCCTGTATCGCCGAAGCGATGAGAACACCATCATAATAGCATTTTTCCCTTGCACTGTCAAGAAAAAATCGAAATGTCCGACGCCGGCGCGGATTCCGCGTCGGCATCGGCATCCCCGAAAGTTGGTGATGAGAACGAACGAGACCTTTGAGGTGATCCGCAGCGAGGACCCCTTCACCCGGATCAACAACGGCATCTTCAAAGACAAGCGCCTCAATTTGAAAACGCTGGGCCTGCTCTGCTTGTGCCTTAGCCTGCCGGACGACTGGAAATTCTCCATCCGCGGCCTTGCCTCGATCTGCGTTGACGGTCAGGCGGCCATCGTGAGCGCTCTCGACAGCCTGGAGGAGCTGGGCTATCTCCGGCGCGACCGGAACCAGGAGCACCAGGAAAACGGCAAATTCGGCGGCGTTCGTTATGTCTTTTTTGACGTGCCGACCGCACCGTGTGTTGATTTTCCGTACACGGTTGAGCCGTACACGGAAAATCGAGCACAAGAAACTCTCCAAGAAGAAACGAAGAAACAAGAGAACCCCCCAAAGCCCCCCAGGGGGCGGGCGGCGAAAAAAGCGCCTGATCATTTGCCGGAAGAGTTCGACCGGCTCTGGAAGGCTTATCCTCGCGGCGAGGATAAGCAAGGCGCCATCGCCGAGTGGGACAAGCTGAAGCCCGACGAGGCGACGGTGTTCGCCATGAAGACCGCCCTGCTGATCCAGCGGCAAAGCGAGGAGTGGCAGCGCGGCATCGGCATCCCGTATTTCGTCCGCTGGCTGCGTAACCGTCGCTGGGAGGACGAAAAGCTCCGCAGCGCGGTCCAGGTGACCGACGGACGCAGCGTCGCCGTGCCGGCAGAGGTGGCGCAATGGTAAAGCTCGAAGATTGGACCGACGCCCAGGCCTATGTAATCGGCTCGGCCCTTATCGACCCGGCCTGTGCGCCGGTGCTGCTGCACAGCGCGGCGCCGGATGACTTCACCGGCGAATTTCGGACGCTGCTGGACGCCATCCGCGAGGTGGCGGTCCGAGGTCAGCCTGTTGACCCGGTCACGGTGCTCAACACGGTGGGCCCGGCGTACCGGGAAACGGTGAAGCGGCTGATCGGCGAGACGCCGACCTCTGCGAATGTTCAGGCCTACATCGACGTCTGCCGCGAGCAGAGCCGCCTGGCCCGTCTCACGGCTCTCGGCGCCGAGCTCACCGGCGCGGCCACGCTGCCGGAAGCGCGGGAGACGCTGCAAAAGGCGCAGGCCGTCTCCGTGGAGCAGGACGCCGCGCGGATCGTCACGATGCAGGACGCCCTGGAGCAATTCTACGCAGATCACCAGGCCGGAGAAAAGAAATACATCGCCACGGGCATCAACGCCATGGACGATCGTCTGACGCTGGACCTTGGCGACGTGCTGGTCCTCGGTGGCTATCCGTCCGACGGAAAGACCGCCCTCATGCTTCAATGGACCTGGCGCATGGCCCAGCAGTACCCGGTCGGCATCTTCAGCTTCGAGACCGGCGCCGGCAAGCTCATGGACCGCCTCGTGACCCAGGCTGTGCCGGAGCTGCGCTTCACCGCCGTGAAACACGGCACGATGGACACGGCCCAGTGGCGGGCCGTCACCGCGCACAGCGTGGAGATCACCAAACGGCCCGTCCAGATCATCGAGGCCGCCGGCATGAGCGCCGAGGACGTGCTGGGCGTGACGCTCTCCCGCGGCTTCAAGATCATCGCCCTGGATTACGTGCAGCTGGTGCGGCCGGGCACCATCCGCAAAGGCGGCACCCGTGCCGAGGAAGTGGCGGAGATCAGCAAGGCCCTCGCTCTCATGGCGCGGCGGCACAAGCTCCTCGTGATCGAGCTGTCGCAGCTGAGCCGTCCGGCGAAGAACCAAAAAGGCAAGACACCGCCGCCAACGCTTTCGTCGCTGCGTGAATCCGGCCAGCTGGAGCAGGACGCCGACGTGGTGGCGCTCTTGTACCGCATCGGCGACGCTGAGGATGCTCGGCGCGAGCTCTACATAGCCAAAAACAAGGAAGGCCGCATCGGCCGCCTGGAGCTCGCTTTCAACGGCGAGGCGCAGCGCTTTTCCTACGTCGCCCACGGCAGCGACATCCCGCGCGAGCTGCTGAACGCCCAGCAGAAACGCTACGAGGCGAAAAAGTCCGGCGGCGAGCAGACCATCATGGAGGAGGTGAAGGCTTGAACGTCGGCGATAAGCTAAAACGGCGAATGAAGGTCTACGACGCAGACCGCAAAGCCGGCGGCGAGACCGCCGAGGTGACGGTGGACGCCACCGTCGTCTACATCCACCCGGAACGGCGCTTTTATACGCTGCGCTACGAGCTCGGCCCCGGCCGGAGCTTCCGGGAATCGTTTTTCTTCACAAACTGAGAAAGGATATTCACGCGATGAGAACAACCGCAGTATTCAACCTCAAAGGCGGCGTGGCGAAAACCACCACCGTCATCAACATGGCGGCGATCCTCGCCGAGCGCGACAAGCGCGTGCTCTGCATCGACGCCGACCCCCAGGCGAACCTCACCCAGTTTTACGGTTACAAAGACCCGGAGAAGACCGTCGAGTGCACCCTGGCGCAGCTGCTCAACCTGGACGCCGAGGGCCGCAGCGACTGGTGCGAGGATTACATCTACGCGACGAACGTGCCGGGCGTGGAGCTTCTGCCCGCGTCCCTGGACCTCATCAACGCCGACATTGCCTCCATGCAGATCTTCGGCTCCGTCAGCCTGAAGGCGATCTCCGACCTGCTCTACAATCTGAGCGTGGACGCCTGGAACGAAGCCGGCGTGCCGGATCACGCCGTGGACGCCTTCGATCACGTCCTGATCGACTGCCCGCCCAGTTTTACCGCCGCCACCGTCGCCGCGCTCTACGCCGCGGACGACGTGATCATCCCTCTGGAGGCGGATCTCTTTTCCATCACGGGCCTCACGACCGTCATGGCGCAGATTGAATCCATGCGCAACGTCAAGCCGCGCATTCGCGTGGCCGGGGCGATGATCTGCAAGTGGCACAACACCGTCGCCACCCATCAGGGCGAGGCCGCGCTGCGCGCTTCCGCCGTGCCGGTGTTCAGGACGGTGATTCGCCGCAGCGACAAGGTCACGGAGAGCATCTTCTCCGGCCAGAGCCTACAGCAGTATTCCCCGCAGTCCGCCGCTGGGCGCGATTACAGGGCGTTTGTGGACGAGTTTCTGGAGGTGCAGTGATGGCAAAGTTTGACCTGGGCGACAGCCTCGCCAATATTCTCGGATCGGTGTCACCTTCCGACACCGAGGAGCAGATCACCTATATCGACATCGCAAACCTCGACGGCGCCGCCGAAAACTTCTATTCTATGGACGGCATCGACGAGCTGGCCGCGAACATCGAGCTTGTCGGCTTGCAGCAGCCGCTGCGCGTCCGGGAAAACCCGGACATGCCGGGTCGGTATCTGATCGTCAGCGGCCACCGCCGCCGCGCCGCGCTCTGGAGCCTCTACGAGGAGGCGCCGGAAAAGTGGGCCCGCGTTCCGTGCATCATCGAGCGCGGCGGCGGCAGCCCGGAGCTCCAGGAGCTGCGTCTGATCATGGCCAACGCCGACACGCGCCGCATGTCCAGCGCGGATCTGGCCAAGCAGGCCGAGCGCGTGGAGATGCTGCTTTATCAGCTCAAAGAGCAGGGCGTCATCAACGTGACCGGCCGCATGCGCGACCGCGTGGCCGAAGCCTGCCAGGTCTCCGCCACGAAGCTCGCTGAGCTGAAGGTGATCCGGGAGAAGCTGGCCGCGCCCTGGCGCGGGATGTGGGAGGCGAACAAGATCGCCCACTCTGTCGCCTACGCGCTGGCTCAAAACGACCCGGTCATCCAACAGGAAATATACCGGCTGCACCGGAACCCGGACGGCGCCTACGAGTACAGCGTCAAAGACCGCGCTGAAAAGATCAAAAAGGCTGCGGCGAAGACGTGCGACAAATGCGAAGACGGCAAATGCGCCTTTGCCATGCGCACTCTGGAGATTGAATATCTCAGCACCAGTTACCACAGCTGCTCGTCTTACGCCTGCTGCGAGAAGTGCTACAACTTCGAGAGCTGCCGGTCCGTCTGCCCGCTGCTGAAAGAAAAGCAAGCCGAGCGCACGAAGGACAAGAAAGAGGCCGCCAAGGCCCAGCGCGAGGCCGAGAAACAGCGCGACAATGCGCAGATCGAGGCCATGAAGGGCGTTTGGCGCCGTTTCGGTGAGCGCCGGCGGGCGGCGGGCCTGACCGTGCAGGACTGCGTGAAGGCCATCGACGGAACGGTCTACACCTGGAAAAACTACGCCGAAGACGAGGAGCGCGAGACCGGCGGCGGCAAATGGACGCCTTCGCAGAGCGCACCGTGGGGCTGGTCCAAAATCGAAGACATTGAGAGGATCGTCAAGACTGCCGATGCGCTGCACTGCTCCACGGATTACCTGCTGGGCCGCGCTGAAGAGCCCGCGCCGTGGAAGGGCGCGTGGATCTCCGTGGACGACCGCTATCCAGAGGAAGGCGAGTATTGCCTCGTCTGCACCGCGTCCCACGTCGTCCTCCCGGCGGTCTACTTTCGGGCCGCGTTCATGGACTTCACGGAAAAGTCCGTCGGCAACGTCCGCATCCCGCGCGTGGAGCACTGGATGCCGCTACCGAAGGCGCCCGGCAAATTCAAGTACATGGGCCAGGAAACGCTGGACAATCTGACGAATCGAGGATAGACCGATGACCACCAACCGCCAATTCATTCTGAACTGCATCAACGGCATGAGCGACGCGTCGTTGCTGAAGCTCTGGGACACGCTCTTTGAGTGCAGCGGCGTCAAGCCGCCGATTATCTCCGCCTGCGAGGTCTGCGAGGCAGAGCACGGCGGCGAATGCCCTGGCGAGCTGCACGTCTGCTTTGTAGACGCCCCGGCCTGGATGCAGAGCGAGGCGGTGCTGCGAAAATGAGCAAGACTTACGTCTGCGACCCGGCGCGCAACCCGACCTGCACAAAGGCGCTCTGCTTTGAGCACGGCGGCCCCTGCGGCGTGACCGACGACGTCCGCTGCGCGCTGCGGGATCTGACCGGCTCCCCTGTAGAGCTTGTCAGCGAGAACGACGAAAACGAATAATCAAAGACGAGAGCCGAGAGGGCCACGGTCTACTTCAGACACAAGGAGGACACCGTGGCCCAAACTCTCAAACGCATAGACGCCGGCCCGCTGCGGATCGAGGCGCTTTATCCGCGGGCAAGCCGTTACGATACCCCGCGCCAGCGGGCGGCGAAACAAAAGGCCTCCAGCGAGGCCCAGCGCCGCATCAATCAGATCCATTCATTTGAGGAGTTGGAGCTGATGCTGGCCGTGAACTTCCCGACGCCTGGCAGCGCCTGGGTGATCGTCTTGACCTTTGACGACGCGCACATGCCGAAATCCAGGGCCGAGGCGCAGCGCCGGGCGAAATACTTTCGGCAAAAGCTGGCCGCCGCGTACAAGGCCGCCGGCGTGCCGCTGCCGGTGGTCTTTTGGGCGCCGGAGGTGCTGACCAGTGCCACCGGCCGCTGGCACTTCCACATCGTCATCACGAACACCGGCCACGACCTCGACATCATCCGCCGCTGCTGGATTTACGGCAGCGACGTCGAGGCCAACAAGCTCCGCGTGGACGCCGAGAAGAATCACGAGACGCTTGCCCGCTACATGACCAAGGAGCTGCGCGAGTGCCAGGACTACGCCGACAAGCCCGGCCTGCACGGCTGGAGCTGCACCCGCAACGCCAAACGACCGGAGACCGAGACGCTGACCGTCCCGGACGACTTCAAACTGACGCCGCCGGCCGGCTGCACGGTTCTGATCGACGAAAAGAGACAAACCGAGTGGGCCAGCTACCACGTTATTAAGTATCGTTTCGGCTGGGTCGTTGGCCACGCGCCGCGGGCCAAACGTCGCCGAGTGCGGCGGGATTGAGCTTTTTATTATTTTTTCTGTCTTGAAACACGTATTATTTTAAGGACAAAGGTGGAAAAAGCATTGACACATCAAGGCATATGCGATAAACTGACGGTGAAAGATGGCTGGCTTCAGTGCCCGATCTGCCGACGCAACCGGCGGCTGATGCGGGTGCTGCCGGATACCGAGGGCCAGCGCATCCCGGTTTATTGCCGGGACTGCAAAACTGAATTGACGATTGACATCCATGAGGGCCAGTGCTTTGAGAGCCGGAGCCGATGATCACCAGGACGGTGATAATCGGCTCCGGCTTTTTGTTTTGCCATGAATAATCCGAGATATGCAAACGGCAACCAGCGCCGCAAAAATCGCGCCAGGATAAAGGCCGCCGGAGGACCGTGCGGAATATGCCGGGGGGCGCTTGGACCGATCCGGTACGACCAGCCCAGCGACGCAGCCCACCCCCTGAGCTTTGTCGTCGATGAAATCAAACCTGTTTCCAGGTGGCGCGAGTTCGGCTACGACAGCCCCGAAGCCGCGGCAGCGGATTTCGACAATTTGCAGCCGGCGCACTGGATTTGTAACGCCCGGAAGGGCGCCAAGGTCGGCGGCGCTTCGCAACAGAAGATCATGCGCCAGGTGAACCTCACCGACGGCGCCTGGTGACACCCCAGGGGAGGGACCCCTCCCCGCCCAGTCTGGCGCC
>Ga0310786_10001793_pt1 | contig 34149 bp, 28 predicted proteins | sample AusTroGonzalo_MG_FD_203881 | JGI IMG/M metagenome (GOLD analysis project Ga0310786, IMG submission 203881) | Bovine rumen microbial communities from tropical cattle in Woodstock, Queensland, Australia - Gonzalo_03 (v2) (version 2) | ecosystem: Host-associated > Mammals > Digestive system >... | reverse complement strand
TTTGAAGGTTTATTACTGCGACGAAGCGGTGAAGGCGTTCCGCTTCGCCTCGCGCCAGGAGAACCAGCAGCTCGACGACACGCAGGATGTCGGCAGCGCGAGGATGCGCGGCCGCGATTTCCGCCAAATGGCGGCGGCATTCCTGTACAATGTCACCGGAGAGCGCGAATGGGAGGACATCATGGCCGAGGAGAGCATGGTCAAGGGGCCGGAGTCCGAGATCTTCAACAAGGGTCGCCAGGCCTATTACCAGATCTGGGCGACGGCCGCATATCTGACCTGCCCCCAGGAGCGCCACTATCCGGAGCTTTACAGGAACATGGTGTCCAGCGTGGACGCGCAGGCCGATGCGAACAACGTGAAGCTGATGGACCAGCGTCCGTCGCGCCGCGCTGCCAACGACTCCCGCTGGCAGACCTCGGAGAATCTCCAGCTGGTGATGATGGCGCACTATGTGTCCAAATCGCCCGCCCGCCGGGCCGCGCTCGAGCGCGCGATGTACAGCGAGGCGGGCTGGGGCCTCGGCCGCAATCCTTCCAACACCGTGGAAATGACCGGATTGGGCGAGCGCCACATCACGGACTGCTATACGACGGGCCGCAACGACGGCGTGCCCGGATCGCATCCGGGCCAGACGCCGTTCAACGGCACGGAGACCTGGTCGCAGGGCGACGGCGGCGACGCCCGCATCATCCTCGAGCGCTGCTACCCTTCGTGGAATGACGGTGGCTGGCCGCGCCAGGAGTCGTTCTTCAACATCCGCTATATGTGGGTGAACGGCGAATTCACTCCGCGCGAGACTATGCGCGGAAAGATGGCCCTGCTGGGCTATCTTTATGGAATAAGACCTTGAAATGGATGAAATAAGACTATACGTAAGGGAAGATTTCTCGGCTTTGCCGGAACTGCTGCGGGAAGAGGGCGAGGTGTTCCTCGTGTATGACCGCAATGTGGAATGGGCGGCTGAGTGCATCCGGGGCCTGTGCGCCCTGAAGGGCGCGATGGCCGTGGATGCATCTGAGGCCGCCAAGAACCTCGATACCGTCACCGCCATCTGCCGTTTCCTGCTGGAAGCCGGGGCCGACCGCAAGGCGCTCGTCCTGGCGCTCGGCGGCGGTATCACGACCGACATGGCCGGGTTCGCCGCATCGATCTACAAGAGGGGAGTGCGTTTCGCCACCCTGCCGACGACCCTGCTGGCGCAGGTGGACGCCGGCATAGGCGGCAAGACCGGCGTCAATCTCGACGGCTACAAGAACATACTCGGAGTCATACGCCAGCCGGAGTTCATCTATTCGGCGGGAAATACGCTGGAGACGCTCCCGGAACGGGAGTTCCGCTCCGGCGTGGCCGAGATGCTGAAGACCTTCATCATCTCGGACGCGCCGCATTATCGCCGGGCGCTGGGGCTGCTGCGCAGTGGCGCCCGGCCCGACGCGGAACTCATCCGCGCCGCCGCCGCCATAAAGTGCGGCGTCGTGGAGCGCGACGAGTTCGAGACGGGGGAGCGCCGCGTCCTGAACCTCGGCCATACCGTTGGCCACGCCGTGGAGTGGGCCCGTCAGGGCGTTTACTCGCACGGCGAGGCGGTCGCCATCGGCATCATCCAGGCGGCGCGGCTGTCGGAGACCCTCGGCGTATGCCAGAGGGGCCTCGCCGCGCAACTGGAGGCCGATTTCGCCGCCGTAGGGCTGCCGACGGCCTGTCCCGTATCTCCGGAGGAGATGCGCCAGGCCATCGCCAAGGACAAGAAGGCCGACGGCGGCTCCGTGCATTTCGTTCTGATAAGGGACATCGGGAAGGTGGAGGTGCGCCTCCTGCCCGTCGATACGATTATCCAACTGCTTGAAACAACGAATCTATGATTTGTACGTGCATACAGAACAAGGGGCTTGACGAGATATTCGACATCCTGGAGCGGAGCGACATCGAGATGGCGGAGATCCGCCTGGACCTTTGCCCGTCCCTTGACGACGAGGATATACAGAGCCTGTTTTCCGGGACGGACGTCCCGCTGATCGCAACCTGCCGCATAGCGGGAAGCGCCGATATGCGGGAGGCGGAGCGGCGGCTGAAGGTCGCCATCGGGGCCGGGGCCAAGTACGTTGACCTCGAACTCGAGGCCCCGGCCCCGATGGGCAAGCGTATCCGCCGCGCCGCCCGCGAATGCGGCACGACGCTGATACGCTCGTTCCACGATTTCGATGGAACACCTGATGCTGAGACGCTTGCGGAGATGGTCACCAAGTGCCGAATCTTCGGCTCGGACGTCATCAAGGTGGCCACGATGGCCCGCGAAGAGGAGGACGTGGAGCGCGTTATGGCCCTGTACGGGATGACGTATCCGGACGGCCGCGTCCAGGAAGAAGGCACCCTCGTGGCTTTCTGCATGGGCGAAGCCGGGAAGCAGTCCAGGCTGGACTGCCTGCGCCGCGGCGCGCCTTTCACCTACGCTGCGCTTGATGAAAGCGAAGCCACGGCGCCCGGACAGTGGACCGCCGCGGAGATGAACGAGGCGGTCTACAGCGGCGCCCGGGGCTTCTACGCCGAGCATCTCAACATGCCGTCATCCAAGAGTTTCGCCCAAAGGGCGATAATCGCCGCGGCCCTCGCCGAGGGCACCTCGCATCTGCGCGGCTATTCGCCGTGCGCAGACAGCGAGGCCGCCATCGCCGTGGCCCGCGCCCTCGGCGCCGAAGTCCAGGAGGGCGAGGTCCTTGTCATTAAGGGCATAGGCCCCATTGACAAACCTCTGGAAATCAATTCTCTGCACTGCGGGGAGTCCGGTCTGCTGACCCGTATGATGATACCGGTCCTGGCGCAGGCCGGCCCCGGTTCGGTGTTGTTCACCGGCGAGAAGACCCTGGTGAACAGGCCCCTCAAGGGCGCCTCGGACATAATGGCCTCGTTCGGAGTGGTGCTCCGCAATTCCGCACGGACCTCAAGGGAGATATACGTGCCGCTGCACGTGGACGGGCACCTGCTGCCCGGCAGGGCGGACATCTCGGGGGCCGGAGGATCGCAGATCATCTCCGGCCTCCTGATGGCCCTGCCCATGGCCTCAGGCCCGTCCACCGTCTATGTCAGCGAGCCCAAGAGCATTCCCTACATGTTCATCACCCTGGACGTACTCCAGAAATTCGGCATACGCATCGGCAACGAGATGGAGGGTGACGAGGAGTTCATCCAGACCCAGGACTGGGGCCTCTGCACCGGCCTTACCTTCAAGGTCAGGGGAGGGCAGCGCTACAAGGCTGCCGACCTCAGCCTGGAGGGCGACTGGAGCAGCGCCGCCAACTTCCTCGTGGCCGGCGCCATCTTCGGCTACGCCTCCGTCGAAGGCCTTGACACCCAGTCGCTTCAGGCCGACCTGACCATAATGGACATACTCGTAGAGGCCGGAGCCTCCGTCTCCCAGCTTGAAAACGACTGCGTGGACGAGGTGCAGCAGGCGGCCGTAGCCGCGGGCGTCAACCCGCACACGGGCGCCGTCAACGTGGTCAAGGCCCCGTTGAACGCCTTTGCTTTCGACCTGAACAACGCCCCGGACCTCTTCCCGATAGCGGCCGTGCTGGCGGCTTTCTGCCCCGGCGAGAGCCGCATCGCTGGCACCGGCCGCCTTGCGAACAAGGAGTCCGACCGCGCAAAGGCAATCACGGACATGCTAACGCAAATGGGAGTGGAATGCCGCATCGAGGGCGACGAGATGGTCATCAGGGGGCATTCCCTGGCCAGCCGTCTGCTGAACGGCAACCTCCTCAAGGGAGGGGAGTACACCTCCAATCACGACCACCGCATGGTGATGGCCCTCAAGGTGGCGTCGCTCGGCGCCTCGACCCCGATCGTCATTGACGACGAGGCCTGCGTCGCCAAGTCCTTCCCCGATTTCCTTACGCTTTTCTGCGAATCATGAAGAAGAGAGGCCTGCTGGCGCTGACGCCGATACTGGTTTTCCTGGGAGTTTACCTGGTGACATCGATCCTGATAAAGGACTTCTACAAGGTCCCGGTGGCCTCGGCATTCCTGCTGGCCTCGGTCTATGCTGTACTGATTTCGCGTGGTCCTCTGGGCAAGCGGATAAGCATCTTCTCCGAAGGTGCAGGCAACTCCAAGGTCCTCCTGATGGTCTGGATATTCATCCTGGCCGGAGCCTTCGCCCAGACGGCGAAGGACATAGGCGCCATTGAAGCGACGGTCAATCTCACGCTCCGGGTCATCCCCGGCTCGATGCTCTTCGCCGGGCTGTTCTTTACGGCCTGCTTCATCTCGATGTCGGTGGGCACCAGCGTCGGGACGATAGTCGCGCTGGTGCCGATAGCCACCGGAATCGCCCAGGAGACCGGTTTCTCCGAGGCCTTCATGGCGGCTATCATCGTCGGCGGCGCATTCTTCGGGGACAATCTTTCCTTCATCAGCGACACAACTATTGCGGCCACCAAGGCAATGGAATGCGCGATGAAGGACAAGTTCAAGGCGAATATACGGATAGTCGCTCCTGCCGTGCTGGTCGTGTTCATCATTTACATCGTCAAAGGCATAGGCGTCGACGTCGCCGTGGAGCCCGGCGCAGCCGAGCCGCTGAAACTTCTTCCTTACCTTCTGGTCCTTGTGCTGGCCCTGGCGGGAATGGACGTCCTGCTGATCCTGTCGCTGGGAATCGGGGTCAACCTTCTCATCGGCCTCGTGACCGGAAGCATAGGCTGGGCGGACTGGCTGTCGTCGATAGGCGAAGGCATAGGCGGAATGGGCAGTCTGATCATCGTGACGCTGCTTGCCGGCGGAATGATGGCGCTCATACGCGCCGGAGGCGGCCTTGACTGGCTGGTCGGCGCGCTCACGCGCCGCCTCGCCAGCCCCGCCGCCCCCGGCTTCGACCAGCAATCCCTCCCCGCCGTCACCCGCGGCCAGAAACGAGGCGCCGAGCTCAGCATAGCCGCTCTCGTCAGCCTTGCCAATCTCTGTACGGCCAACAATACCATAGCCATCATCACCGTCGGCGGCATCGCCAAGGACGTCTCCGACCGCTTCGGCCTGGACCGCAAACGCGTCGCCAGCATCCTGGACACCTTCTCCTGTTTCGTGCAGGGTCTGATCCCTTACGGCGCACAGCTCCTGATGGCCTCCGGCCTTGCAGGAGTCGGCGCCGCCGCCATCATCCGCTACTTGTATTACCCCTTCGCCCTCGGCCTCGTAGCCCTCGCCGCCATCTTCATCCCCTTCCGTAGACGCTGATATGTGCAAGATCAGGACGAAACATCTGCTGGCAGTGAATGGCCTCCTCTGGACGGCTATAGGGATGAAGATTCTCATAACCGGTTTAAGCCACTATCTCCGTGTCGGGACGCCTAAGGCCCTGATAAGGATGATACCTCTTTCCTTCCTGGTCTTCGCCGGATTTTATATGATGTTCACCGGAGTCGTCCGTAAATATTCCGACCGCATCATGTCCATGACGGAGGAGAAGGCCGGCATTTGGCGCACTTTCAGCCTCAAAGGCTATCTCATCATCGGTTTCATGATTTCCCTGGGCATAGGCCTGAAGCACATTCCCGGCATACCATCCAATTTCTTCGCCTGGTTCTACTGCGGCCTCGGTCCCGGCCTTCTCTCCGCCGGCATCCGTTTCCTCCTCCGCTGGTCCCGCGCTTGACCCCCTCAGAGTGGGTGGTAAAATGCTGAACCCTGTGGGTAGTGCCCACAGGGTTCAGCGTATGGTGGCAGACCGTATTGCTTAGAGGAGGTCGGCGAGGACGATGGCGGTCATGGCCTCGACGATGACTGGCGTGCGGAGGGCGAAGCAGACGTCGTGGCGGCCTTTGATGCGGAGGGTGTCCTCGCGCTCTTCGGCGAAGTTCCAGGTGCGCTGGGCCTTGGCGATGCTGGAGGTGGGCTTGAAGGCGACGCGGAAGACGAGCGGCGCACCGTTGGTGATGCCGCCGTTGATGCCGCCGGCACCGTTCTTGACGGGGCCGTCCGGCCCGAAGGGGTCGTTATGCTCCGAGCCCTTCATCCTGGAAGCGGCGAAACCGTCGCCGAACTCGATTCCGCGTACGCCGGGAATCGAGAATACGGCGTGCGAGACGAGCGACTCGACAGAGTCGAAGAAAGGCTCGCCGAGGCCGATGGGCAGGCCGATGGCGGTGCACTGCACCACGCCGCCCAGCGAGTCGCCTTCGGCGGCCGCGGCGGCGAGGAGTTCCGGCCACCGTACGCTGTCGGCGCAGCCGCCGACTTCGACCAGTTCAGCCTTTATGTCAATGTCTTCCAGGACTTTCTTGGCTATTACGCCTGCGGCCACTATCGGCAGCGTGATGCGGCCGGAGAAATGTCCGCCGCCGCGCGGGTCGTTTGCCCAGTCCCATTTGACTGCAGCGACGTAATCGGCGTGGCCCGGCCGGGGCATGGCGTCGAAGTCGCTGTAGTCGCCGGACCGGGTATTGGAATTATGGAAGATTATCGCCAGGGGCGACCCGGTGGTGTGTCCGTCCACTACGCCGCTGAGGATCTGCGGCTCGTCGGCCTCGACGCGGGGCGTCGTGCCGACCGTGCCGCTCTCGCCGCGGGCCTCGGCGCCGCGCCTGCCAGGCGACCGCCGGGCTATGTCCGCGGCGAAGTCCTCCGCGGCCAGCGGCATCCCCTCCGGCACTCCGTCCAACACTACGCCGATGGCTTCTCCGTGGGACTCCCCGAAGATGCTCACCCTGAAGATTCTTCCGAAAGTATCCATCTTAAATGACTCAGTTCATCAGTTGAAGTATGTTCGTAAGCGAGGAAACGGTGGATGCGACCCCGGCATTGGAGGCGTTCACCTGGAATGCGTTGCCGTTGGCCGCCGCGGCGGCCGCCTGGGTCAGCACTGACGTGTCGATATTTGCCAGTGACTTGAGCCCGTTCATGATGCCGCTTACATTGGAGTAGTTGATTATCGACGAAGAGCCGCTGATCAGGCCGGTGGCGAACTGGTCGGAAAACGCCTGGGTCGCATCCGTGAGGGTGTTGGCTCCCAGAAGCACCTTCCCGATGTTGATGAGGGTGGTAAGGTCGGAAAGATCCAGCGTGCCGGTGGACTTGAGGATCTTGTAGAGGGTGGAGAGCGCAGATCCGGTATTCGATCCCGTCGACATGGCATCGGCAGTGGCGCTCTTGATGATGGAGCATGATGAAAGCAGGATGACGGCGGCTGAAGCGACAGCCAGGCATTTGAACAGTTTCATAACCGAAGGTTTTATTGATTAATTGAGCGAAATTTACGAATGTTTTTCCACAATAAAAAATGTGCCGCGGTCCTTGTCGCTCCCCGAGTCTTTTTTTCTTGTCGCTAAAATCCCTATATTTGTATTCTATGGACGCAAATGAAGAGAAAGACCTGCTGAAGAACATCACGCAGCAGGAGTACAAGGAAGGCTTCGTCACCGAAGTCGAGCAGGAGTACGTCCCGAAAGGCCTCAACGAGGATATCATCCGTATGATATCCGCCCGAAAGGAGGAGCCGGAGTGGCTCCTCGAGTTCCGCCTCGACGCCTTCCGCAAGTGGCAGGCTATGGACCGCCCCGAATGGGGCCATCTTGACCTCCCGGAAATTGATTATCAGGACATTATATACTACGCCGCTCCCAAGAAGGACAAGGACCGCCCCAAGGAAATAGACCCTGCGTTGGCCGAGACTTTCGAGAAGCTCGGCATCCCGCTGAAGGAGAGGGAGGCCCTGGCGGGCGTGGTCGCCGTGGACGCGGTCTTCGACTCCGTCTCCGTGGCGACCACCTTCCGCAAGACCCTCTCCGAGAAAGGCATCATCTTCTGCTCCTTCTCCGAGGCGGTGAAGGAGCACCCCGACATGGTAAGGAAATACCTCGCCAGCGTGGTCCCCTCCGGGGACAATTATTTCGCTGCGCTGAACTCCGCCGTCTTCTCAGACGGCTCGTTCTGCTACATCCCCAAGGGGGTGAAATGCCCTATGGACCTGTCCAGTTATTTCCGCATCAATGCGGCGGGCACGGGGCAGTTCGAGCGCACGCTCATCGTCGCGGACGAGGGCTCGCAGCTCAGTTATATGGAAGGCTGCACCGCCCCGATGCGCGACGAGAACCAGCTCCACGCCGCCGTCGTCGAGATAGTCGTTGAGAAGGATGCGGACGTCAAGTACTCCACCGTGCAGAACTGGTATCCCGGCGATGCCCAGGGCCGCGGCGGCATCCTGAACCTCGTCACCAAGCGCGGCATCTGCCGTGGCTCCGGCAGCCATCTGTCCTGGACCCAGGTCGAGACGGGCTCCGCCATTACCTGGAAATATCCTTCTACCATACTCCAGGGCGACTATTCCTCGTCGGAGTTCTATTCCGTCGCGGTCACCAACAACCGCCAGCAGGCCGACACCGGCACGAAGATGATCCACATCGGCCGGGGCACCAAGAGCCGCATTGTCTCCAAGGGTATCAGCGCCGGCCGCAGCCAGAACAGTTACCGCGGCCTGGTGCGCTTCAATCCTGGCGCCGTGGGCGCGAGGAACTATTCGCAGTGCGACAGCCTGCTGATAGGTTCCGAGTGCGGGGCGCACACTTTCCCGCTGATCCAGAGCCGCTGCCCCTCGGCGGTGGTCGAGCACGAGGCCACGACCTCCAAGATCAGCGAGGACCAGTTGTTCTACTGCAACCAGCGCGGCATCCCGCCGGAGGACGCCGTAGGGCTCATCGTCGGCGGATATGCCCGCGAGGTCCTGTCGCGCCTCCCCATGGAGTTCGCGACGGAGGCCCGCAAACTGCTCCAGGTTTCACTCGAAGGATCCATCGGATAGACTATGAACTGGCTCGATCTCATTTCCTCGATACTCGGTCTGACCTGCGTCGTACTCGCAGGCCGGAACAGCAAATACAATTTCTGGGTGGGCTACCTTTACACCGCCGCCCTTTTCTTCCTTTTCTGGCAGAAGAACCTCCTGGCATCGCTGATGCTCCAGCCCGTATCGCTGGGTATCAACATCATGGGCCATTACCGCTGGACACACCCCAGGGAGAACGAGAAGAGTTCCGCCGACGGCAGTGCGCTGAAGGTGACGATGCTCACCTGGCCCGAGCGCATGCTGTGCGTTTTGGCGGTGTTCATCATCGCCTTCATTTGGGGCTGGCTGCTGAACAAACTCTTCCCGGCCGATCCGCACCCGTACCTTGACTCCTGCGTGACGGTGCTGATCCTGATGGCTCAGTTCCTCTCGGCTCAGAAGAAATGGGACTGCTGGATCGCCTGGCTCATCGTGAACGTGACACAGATGGCGCTGCACCTCTCGGTCGGCAACATCTTCATGCCCATCGTCTGCGGACTGTACCTGATAAACGGCATAGTATCGCTGCGCAACTGGGGCAAACTGTACAATAAAAACGCCTGATTATGAATGAGAACGACATACTGCTAGACATCCGAGGACTCCATGCTTCCATAGGTGACAAGGAGATTCTGAAGGGTATCGACATGACGATACGCAAGGGCGAGGTCCATGCCGTGATGGGGCCGAACGGCGCCGGCAAGAGCACGCTTTCAGCGGTGCTCGTCGGGCGCCCGGACTACGTCGTCACCGCCGGCACGGTGACTTTCCTCGGTCAGGACCTGTTGGCCATGAGTCCCGAGGAACGCTCCTGGGCCGGCATCTTCCTTTCCTTCCAGTACCCCATCGAGATTCCCGGCGTGTCCATCACCAATTTCATGAAGGCCGCCATCAGCGCTCGCCGCAAGGCTCAGGGCCTGGAGGAATTGAGCCCCGCGGGCTTCATCAAACTGATGAAGGAGAAGATGGCCCTCGTGCAGATGAAGGGCGAATTCGCCAAGCGCGAGGTCAATGTCGGATTCTCCGGAGGAGAGAAGAAGAGGAACGAGATATTCCAGATGGCAATGCTGGACCCGACACTGTCCATACTCGACGAGACGGACAGCGGCCTGGACGTGGATGCGCTGCGCATCGTCGCCGAAGGCGTCAATGCCCTGCGCACCCCGGAGAAGGCCGCAATCGTCATCACGCATTACCAGCGCCTGCTGGAGTACATCGTCCCTGACGTGGTGCACGTGCTGAAGGACGGCCGCATCGTGAAGACGGGCGGCCGCGAACTGGTGGACTATATCGACCGCAACGGTTACGACGGGTTCTAGGCCATGAAGGAAAAAATCATAGACAGAGGGCATTACGTGGAGGTGCCGGCGCCGGAGGGCGTGGTCGTCGTGCCGGCCGGCCGGAGGCTGGCCGTCTGCGACGCCCTGTCCGGCCGCTGCGCTTACGCGCTGGAGGCCGGGGCTTCGCTGGACCTGTGCTTGCTGGCCTTTCCGGGGGAGTCCGAGGGGGTGGAACTGACGGTGGACCTGCTCGGAGAAGGCGCCGAGGCGTCCCTGTCGGGCATCTATGTCTGCCGCGAGGGGGATTTCCCCTTGAAGGTGACCGTGCGCCATAAGGTCGGAGGCTGCACTTCGAACCAGTTGTTCAACGGCATCGTGGCCGGCTCCGCGCGCACCGCCTTCGACGGACGCATCGTCGTGGCCCCGGATGCCCAGAAGACAAAGGCTTTCCAGACCAACCACAATCTCCTGCTGGGTGCCGATGCCCGTGCTGAGACGCGGCCGCAGTTGGAGATCTACGCCGATGACGTGGAGTGCTCGCACGGCGCCACCGTCGGCCGCCTCGACGAAGCGGGGCAGTTCTATATGCAGTCCAGGGGCATTCCCGAGAAGGAAGCCCGTGTGCTTCAAATGATTTCGTTCCTGTCTCCGGTGCTGGAGCACGTGCCGGAGGAGCGTCGCGAGGAGATTGCGGCGCGTATTGAGCAGACCGTCCGCAGCCTATGATAGCGTATCCGAATGTCAAGGTCAACCTGGGACTGAGCGTCCTGCGGAAGCGCCCCGACGGCTATCACGACCTCGAGACGCTGTTCTATCCTTGCTTTGACATTCACGATACACTCGAGATCATCACCGGCGACGACTTCAGCCGCACTTCCGCCTCGCTGTTCGAGCGCTATTCTGCTGCTGGACAAACCGCAGTTCCGGAGGTGCCCGACCCTGAAAATTGTGCCACCCTCGGCAACATAAGAGGGGGGGACCCAAGCTTTACGCTTGGGGGGGGTCCTGCGGAGCAGGACATTTTCAGGGTCGGGACACCTCCGGACGGAGGTTTTAAGGGAAATAAAGAAGAAAAGACTCAGATACGACAAGGCATCCGGGAGGATGGGAAGTTGATGATGACGATTGCGAGGAAGGATGGGGTGGACTGGGATCCGCTGGAGGATCTGACCGCGAAGGCGTACGGGCTGCTGGACGAGGAGTTCGGGCTGCCTCCGGTCAAGATATTCCTCGAGAAGACTTCGCCCGTAGGGGCGGGGCTTGGCGGCGGCTCGGCGGACGCGTCCTTCGCGCTGAAGATGCTCTCCGAGCTCTTCGCGCTCGGCTTGGACGCCGCCGCCCTCGCCGCCCGTGCCGCCCGCCTGGGCAGCGACTGCGCCTTCTTCGTGTACAATCGCCCTATGCTTGGGACCGGTCGCGGGGAGGTCCTGGAGCCCTATGACATCGACCTGTCGCAGTTCGAACTGCGCGTGTGCGTGCCGGAGGGCGTGCGCGTCGGCACGGCCGAAGCCTACCGCGGCATCACGCCGCGCGAGGCGGCCACGTGCCGCGCCTTGCCGCTCCGCGAGGCGCTGTCGCGCCCCGTCGCGGAGTGGCGCGACTGCCTCGTCAACGACTTCGAGGCCACAGTCTTTGCCAAGTACCCGGCCATAGCCGGGGCCAAACAGGCCCTTTATGACGCCGGCGCCATATATGCCTCGATGTCCGGAAGCGGCTCCGCCGTGTACGGGCTTTTCCCACGATAACACAACTGACCGCTTATGTATAAGACCAAAGGACTGAAAAACAGCAGGATAGAGGTGGCTGACGCCCTTCGCGGCCTCGCCGTCATCGGCATCGTCCTCTATCATTCCGTCGAGCATTTCAACCTCGGCACCGCCACCAGCGCATCGCTCTCGTTTCCCTTCGACGGCACCGTCTTCAACGTTCTGACTGTATTGCTCTCCGGCAAGATGTACGGCATCTTCGCCCTCCTCTTCGGACTCAGTTTCTTCATTATGAGGGACAATCAGGAGCAGAAAGGCAAGGATTTCTCCCTGCGCTTCGCCTGGCGAATGGTGCTGCTGTTCGGCTTCGGCGTCCTGAACCTCGTCTTCTACAACGGTGACATCCTGACGTTCTACGCTCTGCTGGGCCTGTTGATGATTCCCGCAGGGTATCTCAGCACGCCCGTGCTCTGGGCTGTTACGATCTTCCTTCTGATTCAGCCGGTGGAGATATACAGCCTTATAACCGGCTGGCAGCCGGATATTTCCCCAATGATGAAGTATTACGGGGCTCTGGGCCCGGCCAATGCTGAAGGCACTTTCATCGAGTCCGCCACCGCCAGTCTGAAGAACGGATTCCTCGCCTCGTTCTACTGGTTCATCTGGAAGGGCCGTATCACCCAGACCCTCGGCCTGTTCTTCCTCGGCATACTCTTCGGCCGCAGCAGGCTTTTCTACAATGAAGGCAACCATCTGAAGATATGGAGGATAGTCTTCTGGGTAGTCACCATTCTCATCGCCGCAGGCTGCATTTTCGGCCACTGGCACAACGGCGACGTCAGTTTCGGCAAGATCAACAGCCTGCTGCGTCCGCTTTTCAACCTCTGCATCCTGCTGTTCATCGTGTCGGGCGTGACCCTGCTGTGGTACCGCTTCGCGGGCTTCCGCAAGAGCCTGGCGCACATCTGCTTCTTCGGAAGGATGTCGCTGACCAACTACCTGATGTCTTCCATTATCGGATGCACCATCTTCTACGGCTGGGGCCTCGCGATGTACAAGCATCTCGGCGTGACATTGTCGCTGCTCACGGGCATCGCCATAGTCGTGCTGCAGATAGTGATACTCTACCAGTGGTCCAAGAAGCATCAGCGCGGACCTCTGGAGACCATCTGGCGCAAACTAACCTGGTTAGGTTCGAAATAGTATGGAAAACATTTACTATGAGAGGGTTGAGGCCTTGCGGGCGCTTATGCGCGAGCGGGGCTGGGACGCCGTCATAGTCGCCGGCTCCGACCCTCACAGCAGCGAATACCCGGCTCCGCGCTGGAAGCAGGTGGAGTGGCTGTCGGGATTCACCGGCGAGGCGGGCGACATAGTCGTCACCGCCGACCACGCCGGTCTCTGGACTGACACGCGTTACTTCATCCAGGCCGTGAGGCAGTTGGAGGGCACCGGCATCGTCCTGCACAAGACGCGGGTTCCGGAGCAGGTGCTGATACCGGAGTGGCTGGCCGGCGAGGCCCTGGACGGCCGCGACCGCTGCGTGGTCGTCGCCGTCGACGGCCTCTGCCAGGGCGTCAGCGCCGTCGCCGGCCTCAAGGCCGCGTTCGCGGCCGCCGGCCGCACCGACGGCTCCCCGGACGAGGACGGCTTCCGCATCGTCTCCGTCCCGGACCTGCTGGAGACCCTCTGGGAGGACCGCCCGCCCGTCCCCCAGACCCCCATCATCACGCTGGGGGCGGACCTGGCGGGCGAGGACCGTCGCAGCCGCATCGAGTGGCTGCGCGGCAGGGCCGCGGCAGCCGGCTGCGACGCCGTCCTGCTCACCGCCCTCGACGAGATCGCCTGGCTCCTGAACGTCCGCGGCTCCGACATAGAGTACAATCCATTGGTCATTTCTTACCTTCTCGTCACCAATGAAAGCGTCGAGTGGTACGTCAGGAAAGGCGGCCATCCCGACGAGGACACTCTTGACAGTTTCCGGGAGTTGAAGGATGACGGGATTGACATCCTCTCCTATGACGACGTGGCCTTCAGCCTCACCGGAGAGATTTCCGACGGGCAGGTGGAACATCTCGCCGTCGACCCTTCCACTTTGAATTACAATCTTTATAACATCCTGAAAACCAATTCCTCTGAAGGAACGATAGTGGAATGGGATTCGCCTATAGCGCTCCGCAAGGCCGTCAAGAACGAGGTCGAGATCGAAGGGATGCGTGACATCCACATTGAGGACGGCGCCGCCATGGAACGCTTCCTTTACTGGCTGGAGAAGGCCGTGAACAGCGGCGGTATCGTGACCGAATGGGATGCCGCGCGCAGGCTCGGAGAGCTCCGCGCGGAGATTGCCGGCTACCGGGGTGACAGTTTCGAGACCATTTCCGCCTACGGGGAAGGCGCGGCCCTGCCGCACTACATCACCCCGCGCGTCGACGCTCCCGTGCTGGAGCCGCACGGGCTCTACCTCGTGGACAGCGGCGGGCAGTATATGAACGGCACGACCGACATCACCCGCACCGTTCCCCTCGGCCCCTGCACCATGCTGGAGAAGGAGGATTACACCCTCGTGCTGAAGGGACACATCGACCTGGCGATGGCGGTATTCCCGCGCGGCACGGCGGGCTGCCAGCTGGACGCGCTGGCGCGCAGCCCGCTCTGGCGCGCCCATCGCAACTTCGGCCACGGCACAGGCCACGGCGTGGGCTATTTCCTCGGGGTCCACGAAGGTCCGCAGGACATACGTCAGAACTTCAACCGCACGCCGCTCCTTCCGGGAATGATCACCTCCAACGAGCCGGGCATCTACCGCGAGGGAATGCACGGCGTCCGCCACGAGAACCTCGTCCTCTGCGTCGAGGACGGCAGCAGCGACTTCGGCGACTGGCTTCGATTCGAGACCATCACCCTCTGCCATTTCGACACTTCGGCCATCATCGTGGACCTGCTGGACCGCGGGGAGATCGAATGGCTGAACGCGTACAACGCGCGCGTGTGCGCCGCGCTGTCGCCACTGCTTCCTCCGGAGGAGGCCGAGTGGCTCGCGCGCAAATGCCGCGCCATCTAATGAAAACCAATAACCAATTAATAACTAACCATTTATGAAAAAAGTCCTAACAATCTTAGCTGCATTGTTACTCCTTGCAGGAGCCGCTTCCGCACAGGAGATTGCCAATTTCAACCGCGGTCAGCAGGTGGATTCACCCCAGGTACTGTCCGACGGACGTATCATCTTCAGGCTTGCCGCCGACTACGCCACCGTAGTCACCCTTTCCGGCAACTGGATGGCTCAGGGCGAAGGTCCCATCCCCATGAAGAAGGGCGAAGGCGGAGTATGGGAAGTGACGGTCACAGACCTCGAGCCCGAGATCTATACCTACAATTTCAATGTTGACGGCGTTCCTGTCAACGACCCCGTCAACTACAGGGTCCAGCGTGACGGCACACGTTTTCTCAACATGTTGTTCGTCCCCGGCAAACGTTCGGAGGTCTACAACGAGGCCAGCCGTCGCGGCAACCTTACCACCGTTTGGTACGACAGCGCCATGCTCGGCATCAACCGCCGCATGGTGGTCTATACCCCTTACGGCTACGATGATCCCGCAAACAAGAAAGTGAAGTATCCCGTCCTGTACCTCCTCCACGGCGGTGGCGGTGACGAGGAAGCATGGACCTCCATGGGCCGTGCTGCCGAGATCCTCGACAATCTCATCGAGCGCCGCGAGGCCGTCCCGATGATCGTCGTCATGCCCAACGGCAATCCCAACCAGCAGGCTGCCCAGACCCTTGGCATCGAGCCGACCAACATCAACTACCGCGATCCGTACTATGCCAACGCCTATGTCAACAGCCTCGTCACGGAGATCATCCCTTTCATCGAGAAACATTTCCGCGTGAACGCGAAGCCCGAATTCCGCGCCATTGCCGGTCTGTCGATGGGTGGTGGTCATACGCTCACAGCCTCCCAGCTCTATCCCAGCGTCTTCGACTACATCTGCCCGCTCTCCATCAGCTCGCAGGACACTCCCGAGATCCGCTCCCAGCTGCGCGCCCTCAAGAAGGACGGCTACAAGCTCTACTGGGTCGGCGTAGGCAACACCGATTTCCTCTATGAGGGAGCCCAGACCCTTGACAGGATCCTCACCGAGGAAGGCCTCCAACATACCTTCTACGTCTCCGAAGGCGGCCATGAATGGAAGAACTGGCGCCTCTACCTCCAGACCTTCACCAAACTCCTGTTCAAATAAAACAGGACAATTGCTGGTATTTCCGGAAAAAAACCTATCTTTGCAGTCCGGAACTGAAATTCCGGACCGTTTCGGGACTTTAGCTCAGTCGGTTTAGAGCGCTTGCTTCACACGCAAGAGGTCAGCAGTTCGAATCTGCTAAGTCCCACCACAAATCAAGCACTTACGCCTCCGTAAGTGCTTTTTCTTTTTTAATTCAGTCCCAGTCCTGTCGCACTTTCAGCGTGTTTTAACCCTCATTCAGCCATTTTCAAACGGATTCTTTTGCTATATTTGTCTTGAATAAAACAGATGTATTATGGGAAATGACAGGTTTGACATAATGGAAAGAGAGGGGCTCGGTTTGATGACCGATGCGGTCGTTATCGTTGACAAAGAGACAGGGGTAAACTATCTCTATGTTTGCCGCGGTTATGGTGGCGGACTTACTCCTCTCCTGGATTCTGAAGGGAAACCTATAATTACCAGGTAAATGCGGAAGTGGTTGTTCATCGCGCTCGTTCTTTTCTCGGGCATCTTTGCTTCCTGCCAAAAGGAGAATAAACTCGCAGTGTATCTTTTCTACTGTGATATATCGGAGTTTACTTCGGAAAGTCAGGTAACGGACCCTGATTTACGGGCGGCTTATTCTGCTTTGCGGCTTGATCTTACCGTCGATCTCTCCAATTTGAAGTTGTATGACAAACGGGAAGTCTGGGTTGTCAATGACAAGTTCGATGTTGAGGATGCCAAGGTTGAGGCCGAATATGACGGGCATTTGCCTGCTATCAAGGAACTTGAGACCAAGTATAAGAAAAGGATTGAAGAGATCGGATTGCAGAGTGAATCCTCTTTCTACATAAAAGTCGTTTACAATTTGTCCAGATCGGTTCCTGCCGACTATACTTCTTCATATCTTCGGGAATACGCTTTCGAATTGAGATACAACTAGGAAACTCTCCCGCTCACTCCGGTGAGCACTCTTTTGCTTTCTAGAACTTGAAGAAGACGCTGAGGAGCATGTTCCTCGGGCGGATGACATAAGAGTTGAGCCCCTTGGACAGGGGGAAGGTCGACTCGAGGATGTAACTGTAATTCTTTTCGTTAAGCAGGTTGGTGACGGAGGCGGTCAGTTCCCAGTGGGTGTTGATGATGTACTCCGCCTTGAAATCGACGATGAAGAAGTTCTTGTAGGTATCCGCCGCGATCTGGTTCATGAAGTGGTCCCCGAGGAAACTGAAATTGAATTTCTCGGTCGGAGAGAAAATCAGTTCGAGGCTCTGCGTGAGACCGTTCGTCGTGGAGGCCTTTACGCCGGACATGGAGAGGATGGAGTGGGTGAACGTCGCCTTGTAGATTGAGTTCAGCCACGAGAACAGCCTGCCGTTGACGTTGACGCCCGTTGAATAGGATACGGACGTGTAGGGTACTTTCTGGTTGTTGATGAACATCTCCGCATCACTGCTGCTTATCGAGCCGTTCATACCTATCTTTCCCTTCAGCGCAGCGATGCCCTTGCTCATGTCGAGGGTATAGCGGTTCGTAATGGACTTCGGGAATCCAAGTCCTTTTTCCACGGGCTCGTATCCGGAAATGTAATAGTTCTCGGTGTACTTGCTCTGGGAGAGCAGTTCCTGATTCATGTTAATCCTGTAGAATGAGCCGTTGACGAAGAACGACTGTCTGGGCAGGCGGTACGACATACCCACCGAGGTCACTACCGACTTGTCGTTCTGGGAGTTGACGTTACCTTGCGAGAACGACTTGAAGTCCGTGAGGACGAGTCCGTTATACAGTCTTTGCCCGAGGAGGCCGTTGTTCAGGCCGCTAACGGAGCCGCGGACGGAAAGGTTGTTCGTGATCTGGTACATCGCTGACAATGCCGGGGCGAAGTGGACTCTGTCATTGTATTTCTTGCCGTCGGGCCAGAGGGCGTCGGGGTGGATGTTGTCCTTGAAGAAGTTCCTGTAATAGTTCAGGGGGGTGGACAGTTCGAACTGGAACCTGTCGTTGATGTAGGTAAGCGATACGTCCGAACTCAGATTGATGTAGGAGAATTGGGAATCGTTGTTGATGTCGCTGAGGCCCGTGGCATCCTTGACTTCCTGTATGTCGGGAGTAATATGGGTCTCGAGATTCCATATCTTTGAATTGGCTCCGGCTTTGACCGCGAACGAGAACCGGCCGACTTTATGTTTCCAGGCGACCCACAGTTCTTCGGTGAAGGCGTCAGTGAGGATGTCCTGTTTCAGGTCGACGGGGTCTCTCTCGACATTAAGGTATTGGGGCTTGCTGTCATATGCGGCCATCATGTCGATGCTGAGGATGCCCTGGCCGAGGGGTTTCTTGAAAGAAAGATTGTCCTCGACGGAGAAGGGCTTCACATTGATGTTTTGGAGACTGGGATAAGTGCCGGTAATCTCCGAGGAGCCTTTCTGGTCCGTGAGGTCGACGACCAGTTCGTTCTTGAAGAAACTCTTCTCGGAGTTGGACAGGAGGATGATCTCTGTCTTGATGTCGCCCTGCTTTTTCAAGGTATTGTTGCCCGTGGACTGCATGAAACTGGTGCCGTCATTGTTGAAATACTCGGTTTCAGCATTGTTGGCCGCTTTGAGTTTGTCGCTGTGGAGGGCGAGCTTGAGGCTCAGCTGGAGGTTGTCATTCAGGTGGAATGTGCTTGTGATATGTCCGTATGCACTGTTGTTCAGCCTTGTCCTCTGAGTGGTGAGGGGAGCCAGCGAGGGGTTGACCGACAGGAATGAACTGACCCGGCTCATGTATGAGGTTCCGATGTCGTTGCTGAAACTCAGACCGGTATTGTCCGCTTTCAGCAGGATGGTCGTCTGGACCTTCTGCCCGATGTTCATCGCCTGTGCCTCCCCGTTGTAGAGCAACGGGGAAATGCCTTCGGTCTCCGGTTTGGCGGAAATGCCCGCTCCGCTCTTTATTGAACCGCTCCACTTGCTCTTCGCCTCATCTTTCAGTATGATGTTGATAGCGACGGAACTGCTGTATTCGACACCGCGCATGATTTTCTCGTAAACATAGTTCTCGGTGATCACTATGCTTTCGACATCTTCAGGCTTCATGCTGTTAATTGAAGAATAGTCGCCGTTCAGGATGTCGAAGCCATTGACGAAAACCTTGCTGACAGTCATTCCGTTATATGTGAACCCTGTGGAAATCGACATTCCCGGCATCTTGGCGATGACATCTTCCAGCTTCTTGTCCCTGATGTCGGTAAAGGAAGCCACATTGTAGCTTATCACCTTCTCGAGGCCTTCATTGGAGACGGCCTTTACCATATCCTGGGCATTGACAAGCAGCGGGAAAGCCTGAAATATGGCCAGCATAACACCGATAACCAGTATAGTCTTTTTCATTTCAACAGTATCCACCCGCAAGGAGCAGTCAAATAGGTTCAACAATCATGTCACTATCCAAAGTTAATGATTTTCTTTGCTTGCCCAATCTTTTTTACTGGATATGGATAACTATTCGATTGAAATATGTATATTTGGTACACAAGAGGTGAAATTATGAAAAAATATTTGTTTTTTATCCTCTCCGCCCTTGTGCTTGTCTCCTGTGCCCTTGAATGGGAACCGGAGGTGGAGCTGACGGAAGAAGGCCTGGTCGTAAGGACCTGGACGGTCGCGATGAGTGACGGGACACGCGCGACCCTCGGCGATGATCTTCGTCCCGTATGGGAAGAAGGCGAGCAACTGTCGGTCTATGACCATGTCGCCAAGGTGGGCCGCATCTTCGAAATCATTTCCGTCGATGGCGATGTCGCTACGATCAGTGGCGAAATCTCTGCCGGCGGTGATACTCCTTTCGATGCCATCTATCCCGCCAAGAGCGCCGGCGAGTGGTCTGAGGACGGGACCAACACGCTTAATCTCCCCGATGTCCAGGTCATCCCCGCCGGGCGCAACGTTTGTCCGGACGTGCTGGTCTCGACCGCCCACGCCAATCTTCCCGACGGAATCATTCCGTTCCACAACATCTCCTCGCTGCTGAAGGTCCAGGTCAGCCGTGAAGGTATCGCCGATATCAGCATCGACCTTGTGGACTCTTCGGATGATGTCCATGGCTACAAGGCGGCCACCGCTTCCGGCACCCTGGCGAAGGACACCAATTATTATATCGCGGTAGATCCGGGTTCATATCCCGGCGGAGTGAAGATAATCTGCAGCGACGGTTTCGGGCAGGAGTACCAGAAGTCCTCCGCCAACCCCCTGGAAGTCTCGGCAGGCGGCATGAAGAACCTCGGCACGGTCGACGGGACGCCCCGGCGCTATTACAGGATCATGGGCGAAACAAAGGTGTATGCAAAGCAGGACGATTTGCTCAGTGCCACCGGCCTTTTGGACGGGATCAGCAGTTTAATGATCAATTATGTCGTTAATCCGTTTTTGAATAACAGTTTCCCCGATCGCAATTCTACCTCCGTGGGCGCCATCAGCTATACCTACCGTTCTGCGGATCCTCAGGGGAACCCCGTAGAGCTGTCGGCCCTGGTTTATATCCCGAAGAAAGTCCTGGACGGGGAGCAGACACTGACCGGTATTGCCCTTGCCACCCATGGCAGCATCGCGTCCAAAGCCGAGTGCCCTACGGAGAGAGCCCAGTACGAAGGTGCCTTTGCCTGGAAGAACTATGCAGTCGTGATGCCCGACTACTATGGCTTCGGAGTCAGCGCGGACCGTCCGCAGGCTTATCTTGACTCTGAGACGTCCGGGCGTGGCAGCATTGATGCATATCTCGCCGCATTACAGCTGATGGCCGACCTCGAAATCGAGAAGCCGGACAGACTGTATAGCTTCGGATATTCGCAGGGCGGATTCAACTCCATGGCCAACCTTAAATATGTCTCCACGCATCCGGACCTGGGTATTACTTTCGATAAAGTGATGTGCGGCGGCAGCCCCTTCGATGTTCCGGTTACATGGAATGCCTATCTCAATCCCAGTGCCGATGACAATTTTACTGGCGCCATAGGATTTATCCCGCTGACCGTGGTCAGCATAAATGAATCGCAGAAGCTCGGCCTGGATTACAGCACCATATTCAAGGGGGGTCTCCTTGAAAACTGGCGGGATTGGATCCTGTCCAAGGATTATACGCTGGCGCAGATCAACACCAAGCTTGGCACCACCAATCTGGCAGACATCCTGACAGACACTATGATGGCCGGTACAGGCTCGAGTTTTGAAGCCATAATAGCAACCTGTCAGCGTTATTCTCTGACATCCGGGTGGACTGTTCCGCCGGGCTCCGATACCAGGATTATCATTTTCCATTCGGAGAAGGATGACATTGTACCGTTCGCCAACTTCACGTCAATGAAGAAATTCCTGTCCGAAGACAATGGCCTTGTGGAAGGCTCGGACTACACGGCAATCGACTATGTAGGCAGTTCCCTTACCGCGGCATATACCGGCCACTTCTATTCTGCCATCTTTTTCATTCAGAACACAATCAACGAGTGGTAACCATGAAACGGATCCCATATATCATACCGACCGTGAAAGTGACATCCTTCCAGTTCGACATTACGCTTTGCACCCTTAACACCAGCAATGATCCCTACGAGGACGATGGCGATTACGATTGGGGCGAGGCGTGGAATGATAACCTGTAACCCAAAACAAAACCTTTCACGTCTTTCTCGCAGGGACCAATGCCGTGGCGTTCATTGCCGATGCGGGCGCTTCTTATTTGAATATGAGCTGGGCGAACTGGTAGAGGCTGCGGCGCCAGGTGTGCCACTCGTGGGCAGTGCCTTCGGATATGTAGCCGACGGAGTTCATGCCTATGCCTCTCAGTGCTTCGGCCGCTTCCATCACACGGGGATTCTCCTTGCTGCCGCTGCTCATGAAGACTAGCTTGTTGGTCTGCTTGTAGCCATCGGCTCCCTGGACATCTTCGACGCTGATGGTGCCGCCGCTGAACAGGCCTACATAAGCGAAGGTCGTGGGATTGGCGGTAGTGATCCTGCGGGTCTGCATGCCGCCCATCGACAGGCCTGCCATAGCGCGGTGCTGGGCGTCGGCGATCACGCGGTACTCTTTCTCAACCATCGGGATGATGTCTGTAATAAGGACCACCTGGAATGCATCGGGACCGGTCGCGCGGGCGCCTCTCTGGCCCTGCTGGCCCTGCTGGGGCTGCTGAGGCTGAGGCGGCTGCGGCGGAGCGTACTGCCCGACGAGGTGGATGTTCTGGCTCTGGCCGTAATCCATCACCACGATGAACGGGACGGCCTTGCCCTCGGCGATGAGGTTGTCGAGGATCTGGCCGGTATGGCCCTGGGCCGACCAGCCGCTTTCATCCTCGGCGTTGCCGTGCTGGAGATAGAGTACGGGATACTTCTTGTTGGGATTGCTCTGATACTCCGCGGGCAGATAGACGTAGCAGTGGCGCATGCTCTCGGTGGCTTTCGACCAGTAGTATTTCTCTTCGATGACGCCCTGGGGCACGTTCTTGACCTGCCAGAAATCCATGTCGTCCGAAGGGATCTCGATGCCGCTGCCCCAACGGCCGGCGCCGAAGAAGTAAAGGGATCCCGGATCGGGTACGGAGGCACCGTCTACATTCAGCTGATAGTAGTGGAAGCCCACGTCCTGAGGGGCGGAGGTGCCGGTCCAGACACCGTTCTCGTCCTTTACCATCTCGTACCTCACGCCGCCGATGTCCAGCTGGACTGAATTGGCCTGAGGGGCGCGGAGTTGGGCGCGGACGGCGCCCTGGGAGTTCACCATGGGATACTGGTGTCCCCTCTGGTTGGTGAGGTTGGGCTTGAAGTCTTCAACGGCTCCTTCGAATGAAGGGGCGACGTTGTTTCTCTGCTGGGCTGATACGGACAATGCTGCCAGCATCAGGACCGATAGGAGGATAATTCTTTTCATTTTATTAAACTATATGGTTGGTTGATAATTAGTTACTGCGCCCATCGTGCCAGCAGGGCACCGGCTTCTTCAATGCTGCCGGGGAAGGACCGGTTGGTCTTGAACCAGGCTTCCACTTCATCTTTCTTTTCCGGGAAAAGTTTTTTGAGATTGTTCTTTGTGGGCGGCAGGATGCTGTCCCCCTTGTAGACGAAGAAGTCCTCGGAGACCTTGTAGGGGTATTTTCTGTTGGTATTCAGCTCAATCGCAACCCCTTCTGTGTACAGTGTCCCGTATTCTCTGATGGAACTGGTCTGGGAGGTGCCTCCATAGGCCCCCTGCTTGGCATCCTTGATGATACGGACTTCCCTCTTTACGGCAATGCCTGCATCGTCCGTGACAGGATGCAGGCGCACGAACGCGTCCTGGTGCCGGATGAAGGTCACCGTGTCGATCGTGACCTTCACGATGTTGTCGTTGGCGGCCGCCGCCAACTCCTGCCCGTTGTCGTCTATGAACCTCAGGGTATTGTCCACCGCGCAGATGTTCAGCTTTCCCTGCGCAGGGCCCTGCCCGCGGAGATAGACCATCCCCTGAGCGAAGGACGGCATCAGGTAATAGACGTCGTCGGGGACGCCATTCGGGACGTTCTCCTGTGCCCGGACGCCAGTCAGCGCAGCCATAAGCAGTAATGCGGTCAGAAAGCTTTTCATCTCTTGAATGATTGGTGCGGCGTTCTCAAAGATAGGAAAAACTCGGCATTAAATCTGTGTGGGGCGCGATGTTTTTCGCAGTTTGTCGGACTTTTGGCGCGGAATTCGGCAAAATAACTTAAATTTGTACAAATCAATAACACTAAATTCTATGGAAGAAGAGATTAAAAACCCCATGGACCTCAACGGTGACGGCAAGGTGACTCTCGGCGAGAGGGCCCAGTATTATGCCGGAAAGGCCGGAGAAAAGATCGAAAAGGCCGCGAACAAGATCTACGAAGACGTGAAGGAAGACACCAAGGACCTGCGTGCCAAGGCCTCCGAGAAGGCTAAGGACGTCGCGGCCAAGGCTTCCGTGAAGGCCAAGGAGGTAGCAGCCAAGGCTTCCGAGAAGGCGAAGGACGTCTATGCCGACGCCAAGGAAGGCCTTGCCGAGGCCACGGCCAAGGCAAAGGCCAAGGTCGAGGAGATCAAGGCCAAGAAAGCCTAACGCTTTCGTCCGCAAAAAGCAGTATCTTTGCGGGCGGTATGAGAATAGGAAAAGTTGACCTTGGAGAGAGGCCGGTGCTGCTCGCGCCGATGGAGGATGTGACGGACGCGTCCTTCCGCATCCTTTGCCGCGAGCAGGGGGCCGCTATGGTATATACTGAGTTCGTGCCTTCGGACGGCCTGATCCGCGACGCGGTGAAGGCCAAGGCCAAGATGCGCACGATCCCGGAAGAGGCCCCGGTGGCCATCCAGATATACGGGAACATCCCCGAATCCATGGTGGAGGCGGCGCGCATGGCGGACCGCGCCGCTGAGATATGTGGCGGATACGGCTGCGACGTCGTGGACATCAATTTCGGCTGCCCGGTGAACAAGATCGCCGGCCGCGGCGCCGGGTCCGGAATGATGCGCGAGCCGGACAAGATGGTGATGATCACCAGGATGATCGTGGAGGCTGTGTCCAAGCCGGTCACGGTCAAGACCCGCCTCGGCTGGGACGAGCACTCAAAGATCATAGTCGAACTGGCCGAGCGTCTGCAGGACGCGGGAATCAGCGCCCTGACCATCCACGGCCGCACACGCCAGCAGATGTACAAGGGCGAGGCGGACTGGACCCTGATAGGGGAAGTGAAGGCCAATCCGCGTATGACCATTCCCATCATAGGCAACGGCGACATCAACTCTCCGGAGAAGGCGAAGGAAGCCTTCGATCGCTACGGCGTGGACGGCATAATGGTTGGCCGCGCTTCCTTCGGCCATCCATGGATATTCCACGAAATCAGGCATTTCCTCGACACCGGAGAACTTCTCCCGCCGATGTCGGTGGTCGACCGCGTGGCGCTGGCCAAGAGGCATTTCCAACTGTCGCTGGACCTCAAGGGGGAGGTGCGCGGCGTCTTCGAGATGCGCCGCCACCTCTCCTGCTATTTCAAGGGCCTGCCGGATTTCAAGGAGACACGCATCCGCCTCGTCACCAGCACGGACATCCCCGAAATCTTCGCCACCCTGGACTACATTGCAGAAAAATGGGGAAATGTGGAGATGCAGGGGGCCGAGAGCGTCTATGGTCTCTGATTTTTTACTATTTTTGTAAAACTTCCGTGCTGGAGTACCATGATCGATAGACTGCTATTATTCCCCTACTATCTCATCCTGGGCATACGTCATGCCCTGTACAACAAAGGCTTCCTCTGTAAAACCCGCGAAGCGGAGGTCCCGACCATCTGCATAGGCAACATCACCGTCGGTGGCACCGGCAAGACTCCGCACACGGAGATGCTCCTGCGCACGCTGCAGCGCAGCGACGACTGGGGCTTCCGCAACGTAGCCGTATTGTCGCGCGGCTACAAGCGCAAGAGCCATCATTTCCAGCAGGTGGCGACGGGGGACACCGCCACCGTCTATGGCGACGAGCCCGTTCAGATAAAGAAGAAGTTCCCCGCAGTGACCGTGGCGGTGGACAAGGACCGCATCGAGGGATGCAATTTCCTCTGCCACCCGGAGTTGCTGCAGACATCCAAGAAGGCGCGCAAATGCGTCCACAAGGAGATGTACCCGGCGGAGATAATAGTCCTCGACGACGCCTTCCAGTACAGGAAATTGAAGGCCGCATACAATATCGTCCTCGTGGACTATAACCGTCCGCTCAACAAGGACATGCTGCTGCCTCTGGGCCGCCTGCGCGACCTCCCGTCGCGCCTGCGGGCGGCGGAGGCGGTCATCATCACCAAGTGCCCCCACTATATGGAGGACGAGGACAAGGCGGAGTTCCTCTCAGGGCTCGGCTACAAGGATTACGACCCGGCCCTCTGCGAGGCCACAAATAAGAAGGGAGGCCGCCAGAAGGTCTATTTCACCTGCATCAATTACCAGCCTTTGGAGCAGATATACGAGGAAGGCGACACCCGTTACATCTACGCCAAGAAACTAATCCTCTTCACGGGCATAGCCAAGGATACGCCCCTGAGGATGTTCCTCAGTGACAAGTACAAGATAGTCAAGCATTTGGCATTCAGTGACCATCATAACTACACCGGCAAGGACGTGCGGGCCTTCGAGGCTGCGTCGCGCGCCTGCCCCACGGCGGCGATCGCGACGACCGAGAAGGACGCGCAGCGCCTCGTGGACTGCCAGAAGGTCACCCCGAGGCTGAAGGAGCGCCTGTTCCTGGTCCCTATCGAGGTGGCATTCCTTTCCGAGCTTGAGGAGGCCGTATTCTCCTCCTCACTCATCGATTACCTGAGAAAGTATCAACAGCAGAAAAATGTCGAGTAAAGGAAACCGCGGGAAAGGTTCCCGCAGCGGCCGCGGCGGAGCGCACCGCGCCGGCCGGCCTTCGGCCGGGCGCCGGAGCTCCGGAGGCCGCGGCACCAAGTCCCTCCAGCACTTCCCCCAGTTCGTGGGCAAGGTCCAGATGGGCCGGGAAGGCTTCATCTTCGTGACCGTGGAGGGCGAGCAGGACGACATCTTCGTCAAGGCCACCAAGACGCGCAACGCCCTTAACGGCGACACCGTGCGCGTCGCCCTCACCAAGGAAAAGGTGGGCAACAAGCGTCGCGAAGGCGAGGTGGTCGAGATACTCGAGCGCTCTGACAAACCTCACGTGGGCATCCTGCATTTCGTGGGGAACCAGGCATGGCTGCTCATGCAGAGCAAGTCCATGCCCTACGACATAGAACTCGACCAGCAGCAGGCCCTGGAGATGGGCGGCAAGACCGGGATGAAGGCCGCCGCCGTCGTGGACCGATGGGAGAAGTTCGACATGGGTCCGAAGGGCCACATCGTGGACGTGCTCGGAATGCCCGGCGACAACGAGACAGAGATGCACGCCATACTCGCGGAGTTCGGTCTCCCGTACCGTTTCACCAAGGAGGTGGAGCACGCCGCGGACAAGATATCCGACAGGATCACCTCCAACGACCTCAAGGGCCGCAAGGATTTCCGAGACACGCTGACATTCACCATAGATCCGGCCGACGCTAAGGATTTCGACGACGCCCTGTCTTTCAGGAAGTTGGAGAGCGGGAACTACGAGGTCGGAGTCCACATCGCCGACGTCTCGTACTACGTCAAGCCCGGCACCCCGGTGGACAAAGAGGCCCAGGAGCGCGGCACATCCGTGTATCTGGTGGACCGCACCGTGCCGATGCTCCCCGAGAAACTCAGCAACAAACTCTGCTCCCTGCGCCCGAACGAGGACAAACTGACCTTCTCCGCAGTGTTCGAGATCACGCCCAAGGCTAAGGTCGAAAGCCGCTGGTTCGGCCGGACCATCATCAACTCCGACCGCCGCATGGACTACGACGGGGCCCAGGCCGTCATCGAGTCAGGCAAGGCCGACGATGAGGTCGAGGAGGCCCTCCTTATACTCAATAAGCTGGCCCTGACGCTGCGCCAGCGGCGTTTCAAGGCCGGGGCCATGAACTTCGAGCGCCCCGAGATGAAGGTCGAGGTGGACGAGAAGGGCAAGCCAATCAATGTCTACGAGAAGATTTCCAAGGAGGCCAACTGGCTCATAGAGGAGTTCATGCTCCTGGCGAACCGCAGCGTCGCGGAGTACGTCGCCACGGGCGGCAAGATGAACGGAGTGCCTTCGAAGAAGGCCAAGACCTTCGTCTACCGCATCCACGACGAGCCTAACATGGAGAAAGTCGCCGGTCTGCGCGACGTCGCGGGCAACTTCGGTTTCAAGATGGGTTCCATCGGCAGCGCCACGGAGGTGGCGGAGTCCATAGGCAGCCTGCTCTCGCAGGCGAAGGGGACCCCTTCCTACGATGCGCTGCAGATCATTGCGCTTCGCGCCATGGCCAAGGCCAAATACAGCACCGAAAACATCGGACACTACGGCCTTGCGTTCAAGTTCTACACGCATTTCACCTCGCCCATCCGACGTTATCCCGACCTGATGGTGCACCGCCTGCTGTCCATGTACCTGGACGGGGTGGACAGCCAGGACCAGGGCTACTACGAGGCGCAGTGCATGCACGCGTCCGAGCGCGAGATAGTCGCGACGGACGCCGAGCGCGCTTCAGTGAAGTACAAACTGGTGGAGTTCATGCAGGACAAGATAGGCCTCGAGTTCGACGCCCATGTGTCCGGCGTGACCGAATGGGGAATGTACGCCGAGATAGAGCCTACGAAGGTGGAGGGCATGATTCCTCTGCGTACCATACGATCGGATTTCTTCGAGTTCGACGAGAAGAACTACCGTTTGATAGGCCGCAGGACGCGCAAGACATATACCCTTGGCGACCCGGTCCGCATACGCGTCAAGTCCGCCAACCTCGACCAGGTCCTGCTGGACTACGAACTTGTCGAGCCGGAGCACGTAGCCGGGGATGAGCCGGATTTCCCGCCACCGCCCCCGCCCCATCGCGCGCCCGCCCGCAAACCAGCCGCAAAACGAACAACAAAAAAGAAATAAACGATGAAACGCATTATCATTTTCCTGTCGGCCCTGTGCCTGACGGTGGCGCTCGGTGCCCAGGACAAGGTCACCAAGACCGTGCTCGAACTCGGCAAGACCGACAACCGCGTGATGGAACACGCGGATTATATCGCTCGTAACATAGGCGGACGCCTTGTGGGCACTCATATGCTGAACCACGCCGAGGACTGGGTGGCGGAGCAGTTCCGTTCCTGGGGCCTCGAAGTGACCCTGCAGGAGGCAGTAGTGATCGGGGTCGGCTTCGACCGCGGCCCCTGGTCCGGAAGGATGCTGTCCGAGGACGGCATGACGCTGCATTTCGGCACTCCGGCATATACCGCCGGCACCGCCGGACCGCAGAAGGGCCGCGTGCTTCTGGAGCCCAAGACCCAGAGGGACTTCGACCGCGTGAAGGGCGCGCTCAAGGGCGCCTGGGTGCTGGTCGAGACGGGCCCGACCAGCGGTCTGGCCCTCGACTCCAGCGCCAAGGCGGACTCCACGCGCGCCGCGCAGCTCGCCGAAGGCAAGAAGGACGTTCAGGTGCCTTTCTACCGCCAGATGGTCGACGCCGGAGTGCTCGGATTCATCCGTCCGTCCAAACTCCCCATGCAGGTTCTGTACAACCGCGCCACCTGCTTCGACATCACGATGGACAATCTCCCGAAGGCCTGTGACATCCTCCTTGACGAGCACCAGTTCGAGGTCATCAAGCAGAAGGTGGTCGACCGCCAGGACTTCCTGCTGGAGTTCGACATCCGCAACCACTTCTTCCCCGGACCCATGAAGTACCACAATGTCCTTGCGACCATCAAGGGCTCGAAGTATCCCGACGAGTATGTTCTGATGGGCGGCCATCTCGACGCCTATGACATCGCCACCGGCTCGACCGACGACGGCCAGGGCGTATGCGTGACGATGGAAGCCGCGCGCCTTCTGGCAGCGGCCGGCGCCAAGCCCAAGCGTTCGATTATGTTCTGCATCTGGACTGCGGAGGAGTATGGACTGCTCGGCTCGAAGTATTTCGTGGAGAACAAGACCGTGCCGTGGAACAAGATATCCAACTACTTCAACCGTGACGGAGGTCCTCTTGCCGCGACTTCCATCACCGTCCCGCCGGCTATGTATGACGACTTCGTGAAGGCCTGCGAGCCGCTCAAGGACTACAATCCCGACATCCCCTTCCAGGTGATCAAGCGCGAGGGCGAGCCGCAGCCGCGCCCTACGAGCGCGGGAGGCTCGGACCACGCCTACTTCTCGATGAACGGCGTCCCGGCCATCTCATTCCGTGAGTCCGATGTCTTCGGATACGACTTCAACTACCGCGACATCTGGCACACAGAGGACGACCTCTTCGACAAACTGATCCCGGAGTATCTGGAGCACTCTGCCGTCGTCCAGGCGGTTGCCGCATACGGCATCGCCAACCTCGACCATCTCCTCTCCCGCGACGGTCTCTACAAGGACTAGCCTCAGGCTTCAGGAAAGAATTTGTAAATGACATCCTTCCGGTACCGGACCGTCAGTACGACGGTCCGGGCCAGCAGGTGTGTGAAGTAGGCAGCCATCAGGACGTGGATGGCCAGGGCCTGGAAGCGGGCTCCGTCCTGCGGCAGGGGCGAGACGGCGCGCAGGATATTGATGCCGGACAGCCAGCAGGCGAAGAAGACGACTGCCGCCCACAGCATCGCGTCGCGTATGCCCTTGGATGCCGTGGCGCCCAGATATATGCCGTCCCAGGTGAATGCGGCGCAGCCGGTCAGGGGCATCAGGACCAGCCAGGGCAGGAACTGCCGGCTGGCCTCGACCACGGCCGCGTCCGAACTCATCAGCCTCAGCATCGGCACTCCGCCGAACCAGTAGGCCGCCATGAATCCCAGCACTATGCTCATGCTCCAGTTGAATACCTGGCGCACGGATTTCTTGACCATTGGGAGGTTCCTCTCTCCGATGAAACGTCCCGTCAGGGCCTCACCCGCATAGGCGAAGCCGTCGGTGAAATAGGAGAATATCATCAGGAGTTTCATCAATATCGTATTGGCCGCCAGCATCAGGTCGCCGTAGTGGGCGGCGATGGCAGGGATGCTGATGTAGATGGCCATGAAACCGAGAGAGCGGATGAAGATGTCGCCGTTCATCGACATGAAACTGCGCAGTCCAGAGCCGGCGAAAGCCTCCTTGATGTCGGCGGGAGTGAAACCTTCGAAGGCGCTGCGATAGCGGAAGGCCGTCTTCAGCGACGCGTACAGCAGGCCTGAATACTGGGCGACGACGGTTCCCAGGGCGATGCCGGGAAAGCCCATCCCTTCCCATCCGATGGAGGGGATGCCCAGGGTGAACAGTATGCTCGCCGCTATGTTGACGCCGTTCACCACCAGATCGGTCATCATCGAACTGAACGAGTCCTGCATCCCGATGAACCAGCCCCTGAACGCCATCAGCGAGAGGGTGGCCGGGGCGCCCCAGATGCGGATGAAGAAATACTTGAGGGCGAGTTCCCGGACCTCGGACGAACTGTCCACAAATAGGAAGGCCAGCTTGGTGAACGGCCACTGTATCAGGATGATGAGGACGGCGCAGCCGAGCGCGAGCAGAAGGGCCCGCATCAGGATGCGGGCGCACTCGCGCCGGTCGCCCCGGCCGAAGGCCTGGGCGGTCAGGCCGCCCGTCCCGACCCGCAGGAACGCGAAGTTCCAGTACAGCAGGTCGAAGAGCATCGAGCCTATGGATATGCCTCCGATGAACGCCGCGGCCGTGAAGAGTTCGCTTCCGTGCAGGTGTCCCGCCACGGCAATGTCCACCATTCCCACTATGGGGACGGTGAGATTGGCGAGTATACTGGGTATGGCGAGACGTAATATCTCCTTGTTGAGCGCGTTCATCGGGGAGATACTAACGGAATTTGGTGTCCTCCTCGAGCATTCCGAGGTAGGAGTTGTAGCGTTCGGCGCTGATCAGGCCCTCGTCCACCGCTTCCTTCACGGCGCAGCCCGGCTCGTGGGTGTGCGTGCAGGGGGTGAAGCGGCAGCGGCGGGAGGCCTCGAGCATTTCCGGGAAATATAGCGCTATCTCCTCCTTCTTCAGGTCCACAAGCCCGAAGCCGCGCAGGCCTGGTGAGTCGATGATGCAGGCCCCGTCCGCGGTGCGGTACATCTCGTAGAGCGAGGTGGTGTGCTTGCCCTGCAGATGCGCTGCTGAGATTTTTCCGACCTTTGGGTCCAGGGAAGGGTCCAATGCCTTGATGATGGAGGATTTGCCTGAGCCCGACTCGCCTGAGAACAGGCAGACCCTGGTGCCGATGGCGGCGCGCAGCGTTTCGAGACCCTCGCCCGTACGGGCCGAGGTCTCGATGACGCGGTAGCCCGCCCCCTCGTATATCCGCTTGAAGTCCTCGATCTGCTCCTCGGCGAATTCCCGGTAGATGTCCACTTTGTTCAGCACTATGGTCACAGGGACGTTGTACACCTCGCAGGTCACGAGGATGCGGTCCAGGAAGGGCAGTTTGATCTCGGGGAAATAGAGCGACACTATGATGAAGGCCTCGTCGACGTTCGCGGCGATGATGTGCGCCTGGCGGGAAAGGTTGGTCGAGCGGCGTATGACGTAGTTGCGCCGCTCGTGGACCTTCGTGATCGTCGCGGGGTGCTCCGGCGTCGGGCGCGCGCCTTCTGCGAAGGCAGCGCCCTGCGCCTCCGCCCCGTCGCCCCACTCCCAGCTCACGCGGTCGCCGACCGCCACCGGATTGGTGGCGGTGCTCCCCTTGAGCCGGATGCGGCCCCTCAGCACGGCCGGGAACAGGTCCCACTCCGGCAGGCAGCTCAGCAGATAATGGCTGCCTGCGTTCTTCACGACTGTCGCTTCCCCTTTCATCAAAGCTGACCGGTTAGAGTTTCACGACGACCTGGCGGCCGTTGTAGGAGACGGTCTTCGACTTGCCGCCGGCGACAGTGACGACGAATTTGCGGCTCTTGAGCATCCCGTTGAAGGAGCCCTGGCGGTCACCGATGGTAAGGGTCTTGGACGCATCGTCCCAGGTCATCGGGATTTCGGTGTATGCGCCGTTCTCGTAGTTGTAGTTGTCCTTCTCGTCCTCGTAGAGGGTGAAGGAGGCGTCCGCTCCGGGATAGACCTTCAGTTCGAGCTTGTTCCACGGGACCTGGTCGGTGTACTGGACCTTCTGGGTCAGGTAAGGCACGATGGAACCGGACTTGACATAGATGGGCTCGACGTCGATCGGAGTCTGCTTGGTGACGGTCTGCCCGCCCTCGAACTTCTCGTCGGTCCAGAAGTCGAACCACGCCGAACTTGCCGGCAGATATACCTGCCTCGAAGTCGCATCCTCCTCTATCACCGGCGCCACGAGGAACGAGTATCCGAACAGGAACTCGTCGTCGAGCAGCCAGGTATTCTTGTCGTCAGGCGAGTCCATATAAGGATGCCTCAGGAACGAGTAGCGGTTCTTCGTGACCTGCCAGGCGGTGGAATAGATGTACGGAAGGATCTTGTAACGGAGGTTGATGTACTTCTCGATGGCGTCGAACGCCCAGGTCCCCCTCTCGCCGAACTGCCAGATCTCCTTCGGGCCGCGCGTGCCGTGCGAACGGAGCATCGGATGGAAGGTCGAGAACTGGAACCACCTGACATAGAGTTTCCTGTAATTCTCCCACTCGGCGGGGCGGCCGGCGTACTCGCGAGGCATCTCGCGCGGCGGATAGAATGCGCCGATGTCGGTGTTCCAGTAAGGGATGCCGCAGATGGAGAAGTTCAGGCCTGCCATGATCTGCTTGTGGAAGATATCGTAACTGGCGGTGATGTCGCCGCTCCAGGTATTTGCGGCGTACCTCTGCTGCCCGGCGAATGCGGAGCGGGTCAGGAGATAGACGCGCTTGTCGGAGGTCGTGGCGCGCTGGCCGTTATAGACGTTCCTGTTGGCGTAGAGCGGGAATGCGTTGCGGTAGTTCCTGAAGGGTCCTAGCGCCGTCTGGAAATTGAACATCGCGTCGGTGACGGGCTGATGGATCTCGGGCTCGGTGCCGTCTAGCCACCATCCGTCCACTCCGACCGAGAAGAGATTGTCGCGCATCCTGTTCCAAACGAGTTCGTTGGCCTTGGGGTTGAACACGTCGTAGGGCGAGGACGAACTCGGCCAGGTGTTGACCGGAAGGATGGCGTTGATCTCCTTGAGCTGGTTGTAGATCTCGGACTCCTTGCCGAACTGCGACCATACGGAAATGATGGAGTGCGCATGCAGGCCGTGGATGTCGTCCATCATCTTCTTCGGGTCGGGATAGGCCGGGTTCTTGAAATCGATTGAGTTCCACTGCATGTCGTCGTTGGGCTCCTGCGGGGGCTCGTCCCAGTATTTCCAGTCCTGGATGACTGCGTCGATGGGGACGCCCAGCTCGCGGTATTTCTTCACGATGCCCACGAGCTCCTCCTGCGACTCGTAGCGCTCCTTGCTCTGCCAGAAGCCGAAGGTCCAGAGGGCCATCATCGGTGCGTCGCCGGTGAGGTCGCGCATCAGGGCCACGGTGCCGTCACCGTCGCCTCCGGCGAGGAAATAGTAGTCGGCGCAGTCACCGGCGTCGGAGGTGAACGTCGTGCCCG